>Ga0207150_1121_pt1 | contig 15759 bp, 13 predicted proteins | sample Alteio_BWMinHeat_32_FD_153526 | JGI IMG/M metagenome (GOLD analysis project Ga0207150, IMG submission 153526) | Enriched cells from forest soil in Barre Woods Harvard Forest LTER site, Petersham, Massachusetts, United States -... | ecosystem: Environmental > Terrestrial > Soil > Temperate forest >...
CAAGTTATCGTCACGATAATAGACGCATTCCTCGCCATCGCGGAGGTACTGCGGGGCCTCGAAATTACCGTGTTCCTGGAAAAGTAGGGCACCGGCAGCCACGGCTTCGAAAGTGCGCTGATTCGCTTCGCCGCGGATCGAGCGATTGAAGACGATCTTGGCTCGGCGCATGAGGCTTCGGAATTCTTCGCCGAATACGCCGCTTGCGATGTGGACCTTCCATGGCCCGGTCAGGCGGGCAAGCCGGCCCAACCACGATAGGCGCTCGCACTGAATGGCGGGGTGCATGTTTCCACAGAAGAGGATATCAATGTCCCTGTCGGCGCCGGGCGATGGTTTTGCTGGCCATGTGTATGAAAGACCAAAGAGGTTGACGGGCATGGTATGCTTGATGCCGATGGCGTGCAGGCGTTGGACGGTAGGGGCGTCGGTTAAAACCAAATCGCAGCGCGGCAAGCAGTGGCGGTAGTGGTGCCAGAGTAAATTGGCGTCGGGGGCGATGCCGATCAGCGGCACGGGCGCCGACCAAAGGCCGGCCGGTATCGTGGAATATGCCAGGTACAAGCAAATGAAATTCGGTTGACAACCTTGTGGCAAGCGCGCCATTATTTCGGGCCAAGAATCGTGATAATGGATGGCAAGATCAAGCTGGCCGGTGGATGAAAAAGCCAGGCATTCGTCGTGAGCCCTCATGGGCGCGAGCAGTTCTTGGGCGTAATTGTTCGACACCGGACCGAACAGATATTGAGTTTGGGGCATAGCATTGTTCTCCATGCATCCCTCGCTAGTACCTCAGAGCGCACGAACGATCTTGCACGTCTGGCCCGATGATGAACGCCTGGCAGTAGCGCTCAAAGATCCATCCGGGTTCCGCCGGGTTATTGCTATCAGCCGGGCCGGATCGGGCGTTCATCCGATTTACGATCAGGCGATTGCGTTGGATATCGAACAAGAAGAATTGCCATTGTCGCCGGGGAGTGTGGATTGCATTATCGTTGGCGACATGATGGCTCGATTGCGCGAGCCAGGGGATGTCCTGCACCGGCTTGCCAAGCTGCTGGCGCCCTCCGGAGAGCTGCTCGCCACCATTCCCAATGTGCAGCATCACGCCATGGTGTCGGCCCTCCTTCGCGGTGACTGGCAATACGGTTCCGTCGTGGGGCTCGATCATGGCCACGTTCGGCAGTGGACTTACTCGACGGCAATCAAGTTGTTCCTCGATGCGGGATTGGTTCCGGAGATCGTGCAGCGGATTGATGTGCCAGCATTGGCGAGTTTCGTGCAGGCGGCGGAACCGCTCATGCGATACTTGGGGTTGCACCCAGGGCGGACGGCCGGCTATCTGGCCGCCTCGCATTACGTCATGCGTGCGAGGGCGAGGCCAAACGAGGTGACGGAAGGTCGTGAAGAGCCGATGTCTTTTGTGACTTGCGTATCGGATGAGGCACAATTCCGCGCGAACCTGTTGAGCTCGCCGTGTTTCAAGCCTGGTAATCCGCACGAATTGTTGCCGTTTGCGAATTGTGCCAATGCGGCAGAGGGATTGAACGCGGGCCTGGCGCGGGCGCAGCATCGGATAGTTGTGTGCGTCCACCAGGACGTGTATCTTCCTTGCGGTTGGCCAGCGCGGTTCCTCGCCCAGTGGCGTGAAGGGGAGCAACGGTTTGGCCGAATTGGCGTGGCCGGTGTGTACGGCGTAGCGGGCGCCGGGCCGCGAGCACGACGTACTGGTTTCGTGGTGGATCGCGAGCGGGTGCTGGCCGAGTTGCCGCCGCTGCCGGCGCGGGTGGATTCGCTGGATGAGCTGTTGTTGGCGCTGCCACGCAGGACTTCGGTGCGGTTTGATGGAGGGCTGGGCTTTCATTTTTATGGCTCCGACATTTGCTTGCAGGTGATGGAGCAAAATCAGTCCGCTGTGGTGCTGGATGCTTTGTGCTTTCACAATTCGCGCAGCGTCGGGCTGCCGCCGTCATTTTTCACGAGTGCCCTGGTATTCGCGAGCAAGTGGCAGCAGCGATTACCGGTCGCGACTTCGTGTGTTCAGATCCAAGCCGACCGCAGCATGGCCCAATGGTGCTAGGAGGGCCTGTAACCTTTCGAGCGCCTGTGGGTGCCCGGGCTGAAGCTGCAGAATTCTTTCCAAGGCAGCGCGCGCTTCCTGGAGGCGGCCCCGACCCTTCATGGCATCGGAGAGGACGAAGAGTCCAAGGATGTGAAGCCTGGGCATGGCCATGAGTTCGTGTGCGAGCTTCTCCGCCTGATTCCACTTCTGCTGTTTGCGCACAGCATCGGCAAGACCTTGCCAGCCGGGCACGAACGTCGGCATTTCGGTCACGGCCAGGCGCCACTGTTCCTCGGCCTTGTGGTGTTGCCCCATTTCCTCGTAAATCTCGGCCAACATGTTTCGCGTACCGTAACCGTGGATGCCGTGGTCGCCGCTGCTAAAGCGGCGCGGTCCCGGCCGGAGGAGGATTTCGAGCAAAATCTTGATGGCGTCCTCCAGGAACGGTCCTTTGCGGTCGCGACAGAGCATAGCCTTGCGTTGCCGGAGTTCATCATCAAATGGGTAAAATTCGAGCGCCTTGTTGCACAGGTGCCAGGCTTGCTGGGCTTCGCCCAGGCGGTGATGGCAGGATACCCAAAGCGAATAGGCTTTTGCTACATGCGAGTCATTCGGGTCGGCGGTGTCAATGGAGCGGCGAAGGTGATGCTTGGCCTTGTCGAAATCGCCGGTCTCTGCCAGGTCGGGCCGGCCCGCCTTGTTGGCGTAGGTCATGCCCATGTTGAAATTGGTAAACGGGTGATCCGGCCGGTCGCGGTCTTCTAAGTGCAAGAGATGGAGGTCCCGGCTAATCTTGCGCTTTTGGCCCTCAGGTGAATAGTCATGGTTCTTGTGCACAACGGAAAATGGGGTGAAAGCCGTGTCGCCGCCATTGCGCTGAAGGGCACCGAGGATCTGCTCGTGCATGCGAAACTCGAAACGGTGCTCCTCGCGGTTGAGGAAGATTTTGACATGATCGACCTCGGTGACGTTCCATTGACCGTCTTCGCCTGGGCCGGGGCAGAGAACTTTCATGGTGAAGCCGTAGATATTGGGCGGCAAAAGACCCTCGAGCATGTTGCGCATTTGCCTGGCCGATTCCGCGGGAAGAACGTCATCGGAGTCAATCCAGAAAATCCAGCGGCCACGGGCATACTTCAGCGATTCGTTTCGTGCTGCGGAGAAATCATCGCACCACGGAAAGTAGTAGACTCGGGCACCGAGCTTCTTGCAGATCTCGTCGGTGCCATCGGTCGAACCGGTGTCAACGACGATGATCTCATCGACCCAGGGCAGCACAGAGAGGATGCACTCGGCAATGGTCTTGGCATTGTTGCGGACGATCATGCAGCAGGAGTTAAGGCGATCGTTGCGCTCCAGCAGGCGGCCGCCGCTGGTGCGCGGGCCGATAAAGTAGCGAAGTTTGGGACGCGGCATTTCAGGTAAGTCGCGGGGCACTTGCTTGAGTTGCACCTTTTGTTCGAACAGGACGCGGTTTCGAGCCATCAAAGCGGCGAAATCGATATTGGTGTTACGAAAAGTCATGCCGCCGAAATGGTGGATAAAGGAATCACGCGCGATGACAGCGCGGAAGCCCGCCTCCATGGCACGGTGGCAGAATTCGTCATCCTCATAGCAGCCGATGCCGAATTCCTCGTCGAGATTACCGACCTTGTCAATGACTTCCTTGCGAATGAGCAGACAAAACCCGACTAGGCGGCGTGAATCGACAATTTCTCCCGCATGGCTTTTCTGCCAGCGCCAGGCGAATGGATCGATCAGCGAGAAGTCGTCATAATCGACGGGGATTTGTTGAGGGCCGCTGACATTGTTCGACACCGGGCCTACCAGGCCGATATGCGGGTCGGACTGGAGCACGTCGAGCATGCGCCTTAGCCAGCCGGTAGCCACGATCGTGTCGTTGTTGAGGAGCAGGATTTGCTTGCCGCTTGCCGCGCGGATGCCTTGGTTGACCGCAGCGGGGAAGCCACGATTATCCGGGTTTGAGATGACCTGAATGTTGGCTGTTGTTGATCGTAGCTGTTCGAGGTAAGCCAGGGTGCCATCAGTGCTGCCGTTATCGATCAAGATGAGCTCGCAAGGTTCGTCGGTGTAACGGAGGACGCTTTCGATGCATCGACGGGTATAGTCAAGCTGGTTATGGCTGAGAATGATGATGGAAGTTAAACCGTAATCCGGGCGGGGAATCGCTCTAGCTCTGATATTGAATGCGTCAGAGTAGAATTGCTCGGTTTCATCGGGAGAGAATCCGCTGATCGTGAAACCGGGCGTCTGTAGAACGTTGGGGCGGCCTTGTTGGTGCCAGGCCGCGTGTTGGCTCCCGGGCACCATGCCGACCTCCGAGAACGCCAGGCCGGCGCGGAAGCATAATTGTTCGATATCGGCCAGGGTAAAAGTAGGCGTTTGATTTACTGGCAGCGCACTGCGCCAATGTCCGTGGACGAGAGTTCGGACCGAATGGATGCGCCGTGCGTTGGGAACGGTGAAGGAGATGTCACCGCCAGGTCGGAGCCAGATTGCCGTTTTTCGCAGGAGGGGCAACGGGTCGCGCAGGCGCTCAAGGATGCCGTCCATAAGTATCGAGTCGAAGGATTGCTCGGCAAAGGGCAGTTCCGGTTTATCGAGATCGCCACAATGTGCTTGGCCGTCTTGATGTTCGTCGCAATCAGGCTTGTGAATAAGTTCAGTGATTTGAACGTTGATCGCGTCTTTGAAGGAAGCGGCGAGCACGCCGGCCTTCGAGCTGTCAGTCGCGATCAGTAACACATTCCTATTTCGCAAACCTAGGATGGTCATTTACATTCTCCTTTAACAAGCGGAGCGTTTTCGACGGGCAGATTTTGGGCTGTACGAACACGGACTACGCGCAGAAAGTGTACGTGGGGTCAGAGTGAGGCATCGTCTGCGGGTACTGCGTTTGGCGTAGTTGCTGAATCAGTACCATTTGGCACGTGAGCCGAGCCGTTGTCGCTAGGGGCATCGAGCAGTGCCAAATTGGTTCGGGCTGCCTCACAAGCGGTGTCGAGCTCGATAGCTCGGCGAAACATGGCGCGGGCAGAATCGAGGTTGCCACTGAGACAATCGAGAACGGCGAGGTCATTGCACGCTTGTGCGAGGGTCTCGTTTCGTGATTGGCCGGCGAGAACTTGGTGATAGAGGCCGACCGCATGTTGGAAGTCGCCGCGATCGAAATGAGACACAGCGGCGCGTAGCAGCGTGTCGGGCTCAGAGACTGATGGGACCTGGGACGTGGCGCTATCGGCGCTGGAATGGCGCAGTTCGTCCGTCGAGGCTTGCATGCGTGGGCTTCCGCTTGGGCTCGCATCCAGCGCTGATGCCGTGGTCCGAGACTTAGACCGCCTAATTCAACCTGTGAACTGTCGGGGTCATCACGGCGGCGATCCATCGCCTAGGAGCAGGTTCGCAAAAATGTCGTCGTTGTACAATGCCCGAAGTAATGAATTCTGCTAGGACGGCAAGAGTTTTGGCAAAGAGTGCCATAGCTGCCGACTGTGCTGATGCGTCAGCCAAGGGCGAGGGATCGAGCGAGGTGGATAAAGACGTGCGGAGCGGCGATCGGTTAGGGAGGCAGCAAAGATGTAGCGTTGGAGCAAACAAAGGAGCAAAACAAGGCGGCCAGGGGAATGTCGGTGACATTGAATGAAGCCAAGGTCGGCGTTGAGTTTGTGTAGAAGCATAAGACGTGAAGATAAGCCTTGGGTTCAGAAAAACTGGCAGTTAGCGTGAGGCCGTCCGCTTTGGCGAGCCAGCCGGAAGTGTATCGGGAAGCCGCGCGGATCGAATTGACCTTTGCACTCACCGAGGTGCTCCTGGTAGGAGTGGAATTCGAATAACGGCACGATCAGGCGCGGCGGCGCAAAACCCAAATCACAAATGCCAATCACAAACAACACCAAAGATCCAAGTACCAAACTGCCGCGTTCCCCGCTAACAATGGAAGACGGTTGGGAGGCGCGGTGGTTCGGAATTCCGCGGCAAGTTGGTTTCTGGCACATGGGGGGTATGTCACGGCCCTTTGCTGCGCGAATCGGCACAAGTCGATACGGATCAATGGTTTACAGCTGAACAAATTCGCGCAGCAGATTCGCGCAGATGAGGTTTGTCGTTTTTTTGAGAAATCCGATTATTCTTTCAGGACGAAACTAGAGGCGAAAATCGCAGGACTTCGTTGGTGACTTATGTGTTTGGCGGGCGGGGAGGTTGTGCGCGCGGGTGGTCGCGCATGTCAATCGCGCATGTCATTTCTATCGAGAACAACAGCTATCGCGTGAAGACCGGCACGCTCTAATGCAGAAACCACGAAACACACCAAACACACGAAAAAAGCGCAAATCAAGCGGTAGCCTTGAGAACTGGTTCCCACGCTCCGCGTGGGAACCCACGTCCCTTGCCGCTCTGCGGCATGTCAGCGGCTATTCGGGATCGTCGTCATCGCCGCGGAGCGGCTCAAACTTGCGTTCCCACGCGGAGCGTGGGAACGAGGGCCGGCTCGCCCTCCGTTTTTTTCGTGTGTTTCGTGGTTTACCATGCCCAATCCGTGCAGGTGCTCATGAGGGGATGTGGCCGAATTCGACCAGGCAGTAAGCGTATTCGCAGGATGGAATCCGGGTTCACCGTTCGCTCCCCGACAGGGATTAATCACGCTGCGCCAGGTAATAAGCGGCCAGTTGCCGAACCGTCAAACTCTGGTCGCTCTGCACCATCTCTTCGATGCGGTCGCGCAAGTCGATATGCGCTCGACTGGCAGCGCGGATGGCGGCGATTTGCACGGAAGGCGATGGATCGTGGCTCAGTCGGCGAAACCATTCGGTCGGATCGCGCTCGGACTGGAACAGCAGCTCCCGAATCGCTTGTTGGCGCATTTCGACATCGGGATGAGTGGTCAGCCGGGCCAGGCGGATGCCTTCGCGCGGAATACCGCGGCTCTCCAGGGCCAATTCGCAGAGCCGGCGAACCTCGGCATCGCCGTCGTTGAGCCAGGGAAGCAAATCGTCATCGCGGATCACCATGGTGGCCGAACCTAGTGCCAGCAGCGCCGCACGACGGACTTCCGGTGCTGAATCATGCAGCAGCGGCACAACATGGTCTTGCAAGCCGATTTCCGGGATCGCCGCCGCGCACACGGCCCGGGCTCGCAACAACGGGTCGTCCTCATTCAGGCCGCGCCGCACCAGCTCTCGGTAAATGCTGTAATGCAAGGCCCCGGCGTCGCGGCGCACTAACATCATCAGTAGTTGATACGCTTCCCCTCGGACGTCTTTACATGCGCTCTGTGCCCCTGACTGCAGCGGATGCAGCATCAGCTCGATGCATTCCTTGGACTGCCCGTCCTCGCTCGGCAGCTCGGATGTGTATAGTTTGAACACCGACTGTTGGCCCGTCAGGCTGAGGCGATCAAAAGTCCGCGATAGCTCATCGTAAATGAAAGTCCTTCGGCCCTGGTCGCAAAAAGCCCTTAGTGCGAGTTGTGCGTTGGCACACGCCGCCGGATCATCCTGCTTCAATTGGGCCACAAGTTGCGGCACCGCGGCGTCGCCGAGCGAAGTCACTCGCCGAACCCAAAGGTCGCGGTCGGCATCGCTACTGTGCCTCAATCCACGCACGTAATACCAGCCGAGCCAGGTATCGTGAGTAAGCCAGGCAGCAGCGGCGGCCGAGACAATCGAGATAAAACAGCAAAGCAGCAGGACTTTGCGACCATAGAGCCACTGGATCATGTTCGGTCCTCCGCGCGGGTGCGTGCCCGCTTGGCAACGATGTATAGGCGATTGCGGCAAGACATGCAAGACCACCACGTAGATATTAGGCATTGGGCATTAGGAATTAGGCATTAGGCATTAGGCATTGGGCTTGTAACTATTGCCTAATGCCCAATGCCGAATGCCTGCCCCGTTTTTTCCTTTGGGAAACGCTCATGTCCACGTCCACACCGTTCGATGAATTGGAAAGGACATGCTCCGTGCTTGTCAGGGCGAGGAAAGAATGATGACAATTCGCGGCAAGGCAACGAGCTTCCTGGGCCTGGTCGTTCTTGTGTGCGGTTGGTCCGCTGCCCGAGTCGCCGCCGAGGACAAGGCCGAACGATGGACCTCCGCGAACTTGCCCATGTCAAAACTCCCGACGGATTTGCGCGATCAAGTCGCCACCGTGGTGGACCATGCGACTCTTTACACCCATGGACCCTCCGATGAAATCCTCTGCGATCCGGTGACGTACCTATGGCTGCTCGACCATCCCGATCGCGCCACCCGAGCGTGGTGCCGCCTCGGCGCCAAGTGCGTTGACATCGAGGCCGCGGACAAGGATTGGTTCTCGTGCTCCGATGCCGGCGGCAACGATGTACGCTGGACGACGGTGTATCGCTCCGCGGAAATGCGCATATGGTATGCCGAAGGCTCCATCAAAGTCGGCTCCTTGCTGAAACCAGTTACGGGCGAAGCGGTCTTCGTCGTCCGGCATATTGAAGGAACGGACGCCAAGGGCCGAACCGTCATTCGGCAGCAAACCGACATGATCGTGCATGCCGACTCGAAAACCGCGGCGCTGATCGCCAAGGTGCTTGGTGCCGCCATGCCGCAGCTCGCCGATCAGTACGTCATCCACCAGGGCAAGTTCTTCTCGATGCTCGCCACCTACCTTTGGCTGCATCCCGAGAAAATAGCGATACTGCTCGCGGCAAAATCATCCGATGATTCGGACCAGCCGTCCCTGCCAATCCCAACGAGCCCATCCAAGGCCCATGAGATTATGAAAGGCACTCCACCAAAGTAGAATTCCGACAGCAGAACTCCAAATTCCAAGCTCCAAATCTCAAACAAACTCCAAAGTCCCAAATTCCAAACCGCGCTTTGCATCAACTAATTTGCTTCTGCTACGATGATTCTCAACATGGTAATACGGAGTGCGTGCCGATGAGCGCTTGGCGATGGACAGTGTTTCTCTTGGCCCTGCTACCGGCACCGCTTATTGCCGCCGAGCCGAGCCCTCTCGAATTCCACCTTACCTATGACCGCAAGGTCGGCATTCCTTCCTTTACCGGTCGCGTTTTTATCATTCTTGATGCGCCTGAAGTCGAAAAGTTGCCCGAGGAGATCGATTGGTTCAAACCACAACCTTTATTCGCGGTAGATGTGAAGGACTGGAAGCCGGGAGATAAACTCGTCATTAACAGGAACGCGCTGGCCTATCCGCCGTTCGAGAAGATTCCTGTCAAGACCTACTCCATTCACGCCGTCATGGATCTCGACCGCGGTGCCGCAAACTTTAGTACCGCGGACGGCAACATCTACTCCAAACCCCTGGTGCGCAGGATCGATCCGAGTTCCTCGGTGACGATCGATGTCGCCATGGACCGTGTTTACAAACAACGTCCCTTCGAGGAAAAAGATCGAATCAAGTTGGTGGAGATCGACAGCGCGCTGCTGACCAAGTTCCACGGCAAACCGGTGAAACTGCGAGCCGGTGTCAGCCTGCCGGAATCCTTCGCTGATCATCCCGATCGCAAGTACCCGGTCATTTACGAAATTCCCGGATTTGGCGGCGACCATCGGGCAGTGCAATATGCAACCCATGCTTGGACAACGTACAAGGACACGGAGTTCGTACACGTCGTGGTCGATCCCAACTGCCGCTGCGGTCATCACTTGTTTGTGGACTCCGCAAACAACGGCCCCGTTGCTCGCGCACTCATTGAAGAGTTAATCCCACATATTGAGGACAAGTTTCACGGTCTGGGTAAGCCAAATGCGCGCTTCGTGACCGGCCATTCATCGGGCGGCTGGGCAAGTCTTTGGCTGCAAATCACCTATCCCGAGTTCTTCGGCGGTTGCTGGTCCACCGCTCCCGATGAGGTCGATTTCCGTGATTTTCAGCGCACGAACATCTACAAGGATGCCAATCTATTTGAGGATGAAGAAGGCAGGCTGCGGCCGATGGCACGGGACATCGGTAAAGGGGCGATTGACAACAAGACCTTCTCCGATCTGGAGATCGTGATGGGACATGGTGGCCAGCTCGGCTCATACGAGGCCGTTTTCAGTCCGCGCGGAAGCGATGGAACGCCTCGGCAGCTTTGGGACCGCAAAACGGGCAAGATCGATCGTGAAATCGCCAAGCACTGGGAACGGTTCGATATCCGGCTCGTTCTCGAAAAGAACTGGGAAAAACTGGGTCCCAAGCTCCAGGGGAAGATCCATGTCTACGTCGGTTCGAAGGACACGTACTTCCTCGAAAGAGCTGTCGGATTGCTGAAGGACTCCCAGGAAAAACTGAAGAGCGACGCGGTTATCGACATCATTCCCGATCGCAACCACTCCACGCTGCTGGATGAGGAAATGCGAACTCGCATCAAGGCGGAAATGGTCAAACGCTTCCAGGATGGCAACAAGTGATGGTCTCGCGCAAAGCGCCAAAGGCGCAAAGTGGCGAACTGAGCTTGGGTGGCACGGGTGGCACGCCCTGAGTCCGCGAAGGGCGTGCTGAACTGACTTAGGCTGATCACCACGCCCTTCGCGGACTCAGGGCGTGCCACCCGGCGAGCGCAATTCAGCGTAGACTAGCTGCCATTTGGCTCGTCCGTAAGTGCCGATGCTTCACCCAGGGCGCTCACGGTCGGCTGGCGGCTGCGTCCGCGCAGCATGGCCGGCAATTCCGCCAGAAGATTCCCGCCGAGGATGAGCGTTCCGCCGATAATCAGCGACAGCGATAGTTTATCGTGCCCCCAGGCCAGTGATGCCATGGCGCCGAAGAGCGGTTCGAGCAAGTAGATAAGAGCTGCCCGGCTTGCAGTGACCTGCGGCTGATAGGTCGTCAACAAGTACGTCCCCATCACCGTCGGCAGAAACACGAGCAGCGCCACATCCAGCAGCACCAGGGGAGTACCAAGCATGTTGGCCATTGCCGGTGCCCACCCGGCACAGGCCGGGACGGTGATGCTGATTACAGTCGCCAAAAGCATGGCGGGCACCCCTCCACCGGCCAGCATACCAATTACTAAATGGCCCGGCCTGGCGTGCTTGCCCCACCGGCTCAAGGAAATGATTACCACGGCAAAAAGAAAGGCAGAGAGCAAAGTCAACACGTCGCCCCGGCGCAGCGCGATGGGCTCATCGCCGGGCTGCAGGCTCAATACCAATACTCCCGCAGTCCCAAACGCCAGGCCTAGCAGCGTCAACCGGGCCACCGCGCTGCGAAACAAAATGAAACTCAGAACCGGTACCAGGGGTGAGCCGAGGCTGGTGAAGAACGCCGAAAGTGCCGGTGACGTATCCTGCATTCCCCAGACCTGCAGCAGATTGGCGAGAGAATTGATGAATCCGATAGCGAAGCCGATCGCGAACTCCTTGCCCGAAATGTGGCCTAGCTTTCGCGGGAAGAGCAGGCTGATTAGTATGGCGCCGCTGAGCATGCGGAGCGCGATCAGCGACAGTGCCGCCTGGGGCGCGCCGCCTGGAAAAGCTTGGCGATCCGCCTCTTGCATCCAATCCTTGATGAGCGGAAACGACAATCCCCAGACGATCGTGGCCAAAACGAGCATCGCCGTCGGCCTCCATGCCCACGGCCGCTGTGTCATGGGGATGTCAACATTCTCCGCGCCTTGATTCGTCCGATTCTCACCCACCGGTGCGGCTCCTCCGATGATTCCTGAAAGGGTCCAATGCCGTTTTCGGCCAACAATCGCTTTCGTTGCACGGATAACGGAATTCAACACTCTTCCACTTAATATAATGGCAACGGCAGATCAGGTTTCACCTGGAGTTCCACCGGCAGTTGCCGGCCCGGATCATGCGGGTGCGATTATGGCAGAAGGTTTGAACTGGGAAGCGGCACTCGATTACGTTGGCGGCGATGATGTTTTGCTGCGCCAGCTTCTCGCGGTCTTCCTCGAAGAATGCCCGCGCTGGCACGCAGAACTGGACCATTACCTTGCGGCCGGCAATACTGACGGTATTCGGCGGACAGCGCACAAACTCAAGGGGGCGCTGTTGAATCTGGGCGCCGCCGAAGCTGGAGCGGCGGCGCTCCGGATCGAAGCCCTGTGCCGCACCGGCACGCTGGACGGTGTTGAAACCATGGTGGCGACGTTGCGGTCCGAATTGGATCGGGTTCTGCCGGCGGTGCGCCAAGCCGCGCAGCGCTGACCGACCCAAGCGGAACCCACAAGGGGACACGCATGGCGACGATTCTTGTTGTTGACGATTCGGCGATTGACCGCACCCTGGCCGCGAGCTTGCTCCAAAAGGTCCCGGGAACCACGGTCCATCATGCCGAGGATGGCAAGGCAGCGCTCGCTTCGTTTGAGCACACCGTCCCTGACTTGGTTTTGACCGACCTGTCGATGCCCGAGATGGACGGCCTGGAGCTCGTAAAGCAAATTCGCCAGCACCATCCGCTCGTTCCCGTCATTCTGATGACGGCGTTCGGCAGCGAAGAAATCGCCATTGAGGCCCTGCGCGTTGGGGCGGCTAGCTATGTACCCAAGAAAAAGCTGGCCCAAGATCTTACGGACACCGTCCGCGACATCTTGAATGCCGTTCAGGCTTCCCGCAGCCAGCAGCGGCTGATCGAGTGCCTGGCACAAACCGAGTCCCATTTTCTTCTCGACAACGATCCCACGTTGATTCCACCGCTGCTCGGCTTCCTGCAGGAGAGCCTTCAACGCATGCGCCTGTGCGATGAGATCGGCAAGATCCGCGTCAGCGTGGCGTTGCAAGAGGCGCTGTATAACGCGATTTATCACGGCAACCTCGAAGTCAGCTCGACGTTGCGCGAAAAAGACAATCGTCTTTATCTCGACGCCATCGACCAACGGCGCAAGGAAAAGCCCTTCCGCAACCGTCGCGTCGAGATCGTCTCCCGTGAGTCGCCGGCCGAAGTCATGTACACCATCCGCGATGAAGGGCCCGGCTTCGATCCCTCGACCCTGCCCGACCCGACCGATCCCTCCAACCTGGAGCGTGTGACCGGCCGCGGCCTCCTTCTGATCCGCACGTTCATGGACAAGGTGTATCACAACGACAAGGGCAATCAGATCGTCATGATCAAGCGGCGCGACAAATAATCGCGAAGTAGGAGGTTTCGCATGTCTACGGACCTGGTCGCACCAATGTCTCCGGCAACCCCAAGCGAAGTCGCGGCACCCACGCAGGCCGCGACGCCCGCTGCGGCCCAACCGGCAGCCCCGCCCGCGGCGCCGGCAGCACCGCAGCCTCTCTCCGAAGGCGAACGCCGTGCCCTCGGAGTCCTCATTGAAAAGGCCAAGACTACGCCCGACTCCTACCCGATGAGTCTCAACTCCATCGTGACGGCGTGCAACCAGAAAACTAATCGCGACCCGGTCACCAATTTCAGTGATGTCGAAGTCGAGGACTACCTCACCGGACTGCAGCGCAAGGGCCTGGTGATCAAGACCATCACGGGCACCGGACGCGTTTCGCGCTGGCGGCATGAAGCCTACTCGGCCTGGCAGGTCAACAAGGTTGAGCTCGCCATCCTCGGTGAATTGTTGCTCCGCGGCCCACAGACCGAAGGAGAACTCCGCACCCGCGCCAGCCGCATGGAGCCGATTGACGACCTTGAGTCTCTAAGGGCGGTCTTGCAGACGCTGGTCCAGCGTGGCTTGGTCGTATACTTGACGCCACCCGGACGCCGCGGAACGATACTGACACATGGACTCTACGAAGCCGCGGAGCTGGAACAGTTGAAGAGCCGCGCGCCCGTTGCCGCTGGACATGGTGAAGACCATGACGGCTCGGTGGGAGCTTCGGCTGCGGCATCATCGCGCGGTACGGTAGCGTTGCACCAGGAAATCGCCGCGCTACGAGTGGCCGTGACTGAGTTGCAAGCCGGTATGGCGGCACTCGCTGAACGGGTTAGGAAACTCGAAGGGCCAGACGGAGGCTGAAGACGATGGACGAAATCTTCGGAAGGGGCCTTTACGAGTGGTGGGCCGGCTTGAATGCAACATGGCGGGTTCTTACCGCAAGTTTTTGATACAAACCCGACTTCTCATGGATCGTCTTAACAAAGTCCTCGCTCATGCAGGCATCGGTTCGCGGCGACATTGCGATGACCTCATCAGCGCCGGCCGCGTCGCGGTGGATGGGCAACCCGTGAAGGAACTCGGCACGCGCGTCGATCCGGAAAACCAGACGATCACCGTGGACGGAGAGCCGATCCATGAAGAGCGTCACGTTTATTGGCTCGTCAACAAGCCGCGCGGCTACCTTTCGACGAACTACGATCCCGGGAGACGGCCACGGGTCATCGACCTGGTCCCGCACATTGACCAGCGTGTGTACACGGTCGGCCGGCTGGACGAGAACAGCGAAGGCGCCGTGCTGCTCACCAACGACGGCGATCTGGCCTTCGCGCTCATGCATCCGCGCTTTGGCGTTCCAAAGACGTATCTCGTCCAGGTCGCCGGCCGTCCCACTCCCGAGGATCTGAATAAACTCACCAAGGGCATTTGGCTCAGCGCCGGCCGTGTCAAGGCGGCCGGGGTCAAACGGCTCAAATCGCAGGGTAAAAGTTCCTGGCTGCGTATCGTCCTCCGCGAGGGGAAGAATCGCGAGATCCGCCGCATGCTTGCCAACCTCCAGCACAAGGTGCTCACTCTCAAGCGCATCGCCATCGGCCCCGTGCAACTAGGTCACCTGCGCCGGGGAAAGTCACGCAAGCTGGCTCAGGAGGAAGTTCAGAGCCTGCGCGACTCCGCCAATCGACGTACTGAGGTTCTCGAATAGTCTCCATGGCTCATTTCCTGCAAACAACCGCCACCGTCACCGAGAACATCGCCATTGCGCGGGATACGTGGCGCGTTCGCTTGGACCAGCCGAACATTGCCCGTGCGATCCGACCCGGGCAGTTTTTGATGCTGCGCCTTCCGGGCACCAACGATCCGCTTCTTGGGCGTCCCTATGCGCTTTATGACACGGTGCTGAATGTCGAAAACGACCCGGCAGGCATTGATGTCGTGTATCTGGTCGTCGGCAAGCAAACTCGAGCGCTAACCCAGCTCCGCTCCGGTGACTCGCTTGGCGTTTGGGGACCGCTAGGCAATGGCTTCCCGGATCTTGAAGGCGCCGGCCATGTATGGTTTGTCGCCGGCGGTATCGGCCAAACGCCATTCCTTGCATACACGCGCGCTCTGCTCGGCACTCGTGGTTACGGTGGCACGGCACCCTGCCGCCGCGTTCGGACTGTATCAATGTTCTATGGTGTCCGCACCGCCGAACTCTTGGCCGGCCTTGGGGACTTCAAGGAAGCCGGCGCCTCGGTGCATGTGGCCAGCGACGACGGCAGTATCGGCCATCACGGTTTCGTCACTGACATGCTCGCTCATCACCCGCGCCCCGATCATATCATGGCTTGTGGGCCGGGACCCATGATGCAAGCGGTGGCAAGCTTCGCAGGTTCCGCAGGCGTGTCCTGTCATCTCTCCCTGGAAACGCCCATGGCCTGCGGCGTCGGCATCTGCTTCAGTTGCGTCACGAGAGTATGCGACGGGGACGGCTGGGACTATCGCCGCGTTTGCATTGATGGGCCGGTTTTCGACGCCAACACGATTCACTGGCAGTGACCGCGCTCGGCGCGGGTCTCCGACCGTCTCCAACCCCGCCGCTCGCGACCACTCCGCCAAGTCCCGCACCCCCCCTTGGCGGCGAGCTTGGATTTCA
>Ga0207150_1084_pt2 | contig 15735 bp, 3 predicted proteins | sample Alteio_BWMinHeat_32_FD_153526 | JGI IMG/M metagenome (GOLD analysis project Ga0207150, IMG submission 153526) | Enriched cells from forest soil in Barre Woods Harvard Forest LTER site, Petersham, Massachusetts, United States -... | ecosystem: Environmental > Terrestrial > Soil > Temperate forest >...
ACTTTCATTGTCGTTGATCATATTTTTTATGCAAAAATTAATGTTTTACAGCCTGAAAGGCTGAAAATTTAGCCCAGGTCAAGCGCGTTTTTTGCGCGCAGGCCTGGGTGAAAAAAATCCAAAAATGTTTAAGCGCTGAAAGCGCGAAATCGAATAAATTAATTTTGTTAATCATATATTTTGCATTAGCGAAAGAAATAAAATGATTTAAATTTGGCAATTTTTTCCCGCGCTTTCAGCGCTCCAATTGTTTTGTTTCGTATCATTCGAGGCTAAACCTCAGCGAAAGATCTCCATCACCTTATGTGTCATCCTGAGTGATGCGAGGTGACGACCGTCAGGAACTATGCGCAAATGTAATTAATCTTTTCTTATCTTCAAGACTTCCACTGACAGCGTACAGCGGGTAAGAATGAAGATTGCCAAGAATAGAATAAGGATGCGTTGAAAAACGAATGCCAAAAGGTGAACCAGGGTGGGATTGCAAAAACAAACGCATGCTTTGCAAATTCGCGCCGTGTCCACTTTTAACCTCAATGGGTATCACAGCTTGTTTGTGAGTTGACAAATAATCGACCTCTGCGTGACTACCTTTTTTTTCATTGTGCCAATAATAAAGTTGCGATTTATCTGAAGAATTTGAATAAGCTAATAATTCTTGTCCAATAAAACTTTCAGAGAGATTGCCTTTATTGATCAATGCAATTTCTGGTTGAATAAACCAATCTTTTAAATCCAAGCCCAGTATTTGCTGATTCAAGGCAACATCTAATGTGATTAATTTATATTTTTGAAAATCTGCTTCGGCTCCTAAAGGTATACCGTTCCCACTGCTATGAATCACTGGATTCACAATCCCCGCTTTTTGGAGCAACCAAAGCGCAGGCTCTAATTCCCGTTTGCGAAAATCGGGCGAAAGCTGTGAATACTTAAAGCGTTGACAAATGAGATGTGGAATATGTTTAAAAAGAAAATCGACATATTTAATTTCATTTTTGTTGGCATATTTAGAAAAATCTTGCTCATAAGCATGATTAATATCTCGTAAGAGAGTTGTGCACGCGCGTACATCTTGCTGCGAAATCCACTGGCGCACAACCTGTGGCATGCCTCCAATAGCCATGTATTCACCGAGTAAACGTAATGCTTTTTGGTGTATCACGTCAGAAAAAGGATGATCAGGTTTATTATTTATAATTTCTAGTGCTAACTGTTTCGAATTTTTAGCACATAAAAATTCAATAAATGACATGGGATACATATGTAAAAAACTGATTCTACCAACAGGCACGCCGACATGTTCAATAGCAAAATCTACCAATGATCCTGCTGCGATCACATGTAGCGCGGGCATTTCTTCATAAAAATATCGTAAGGCGGTAATGACAGTCGGTGCTTGCTGAACTTCGTCGAAAAAAAGCAGAGTATGGCCAGGTTCAATTTGCTGATCTATTGCAAGAGAAATTTCTCTTATTATTCGCGCTGGATCAAGATCAAGCTCAAATATCTTGGCAAAAGAGGGGGTTTTTTCAAAATTAATTTCAATAAACTGCGAGAATGTTTTGCCGAGTTGTCGAATAACATGTGTTTTACCGACTTGCCTCGCACCACGCAAAAGTAATGGCTTGCGTTCGACCTGATGGCGCCATGCGAGCATTTCATTATATATCAATCTTTTCATATAATTAAATAAAATTTGGTTTAAAGTTAGATCAATTTTGATGCATTTTTGGTTGAAAGTAAAGGCATTTTTGGGATGTTTATGGTTGAAATTTAGGGCATTTTGGAGGCCGGGATGGTGACAATAATACAGGTACTTTTAGTGTTCTGCAGGAGAAAATTCGGGACAATGTTTGGAGTGTAGCAAAACAAAAAAGGTGCAGAACGCCTTTTGCTTCATATTTTTTCCCAGTCAACCGCGAGCGCAGCAAGCGATCGGGAAAGATCATCGCTATCTTGCAAAAATTTTAGAAATCAAGTGATTTTTAATGCGATTGCCTTGGACAAGATAATATTTTTATATTAACATCAGCTACTTACATAAAAAAAGGATGACACCTTATCATGAAAACAAAAAAAGAAATTCTTGCAAAGTTATCGGGATTAATAGTAGAACACGAGGAAATTCTTAACAAATTACATGAGGCTCAAGAATCAGCTGAGCTGGATGAAAAAAGCGAGTATCACTTTCGAGAAAATATAATTAGCTTTTTAAACTATTGCGAGATGACAGAAGAAGAAGCGGAGCAATTTCATGATGGCCTTATGCTTATAACATATCCACGTAACTGTGAGATCGTGGCTAATGAGCGTGTTTTTTCGATTATCTCGGCATGTTTTGGCAACACAAAAGAGTGCGAGGGAGAGTCACAAGAAGAATCACATTTAGACGAAGAAACATGCTTCAATAATTTAAAGGAATTTTTTAATTTTATTAAATTTATTCAACAAAACGAAAAGGCGCTTGCGAAAGAAGGATTTTTCACGACGGTGCAAAATGCAGCAATTTCAAGTTTGATACGATCGAGTGGAAATTGGCGTAAAATTGACATTTTTGAACGTGTATTTGATGCGATTCGTGAATGCCGGGCAGAGGGTAAACCAGATGAAGTGTCTTTCGGAGGACTTCTTAAAGGAATGTACAGGTTCCGTCTGGAGTTACCGTATATGAATCATAACCAGATGATTAAAAAATATGAAGACGAGCTTATCCGGTCAGTCAAGATGACCAATGCTCCGCTTGTTTCTGATTTACGTCGACACAGCACATTTCCGCAACACCTCGCACCGAAAAGTGACGCGAGCCACGTGTCAGATCAAAAGATGGGGATTGCTAATAACGGTACAACTTAAGATACGGTTCGAAGGTACCTATAACTTTCATTGTCGTTGATCATATTTTTTATGCAAAAATTAATGTTTTACAGCCTGAAAGGCTGAAAATTTAGCCCAGGTCAAGCGCGTTTTTTGCGCGCAGGCCTGGGTGAAAAAAATCCAAAAATGTTTAAGCGCTGAAAGCGCGAAATCGAATAAATTAATTTTGTTAATCATATATTTTGCATTAGCGAAAGAAATAAAATGATTTAAATTTGGCAATTTTTTTCCGCGCTTTCAGCGCTCCAATTGTTTTGTTTCGTATCACCCAGGCCTGCGCGCAAAAAACGCGCTTGACCTGGGCTAAATTTTCAGCCTTTCAGGCTGTAACGGCATAATTTTTGCATAAAATGTTTCGATTCCTCAGGTCGAAGGTGGAAAACCAAGACCGTCAGTGAATGATGATGTTTTTGTTTTGAGATGAAATTTGCAAATGAGATTTTGCTCGCGGTGGAAAAATAAAAAAGGCGCAGAGCGCCTTTTTATTTCCAACGTCATTTTTTTCGAGTATAGGGTGGAGGATTTTGTACCGTAGTTTCTATTTTGCCGGCGGCTTCATCGGGATCGTGGGTTTTAGGGGGTCTCAAAAATTGCCATTCTGGCCGATATCCCGATTTGTGAGTTGATTCGGTTAGTTTTCCTAAATTCTCGTCAACATCATGTTTAGTTTGTGCAACTTCACTTCCTTTTATCGTACCGTATTTGGATCCAAAAACTTTGTCATCTAATTTAATAGCATTATCTTTCATTGCGGCATATTGATCAGGTGTCGGTTCAGGTGTTGGTTTCTTGCGTGGAAATGTAATAACGTTGTTTAAACCGTCTTTATATAGCACCAATTTTATTGCAATGATTAATTGTTTGTTACTACCTTCCGTGTATGTAACAGGTAATTGTATATCACCACGGTCACCCCGTTCACGCAGTTTATCAATATAATCTCGCGCGCACGCAAACATTTGAGGATTCGGTAATAGCACATCTTTGAAAACACCGGTAGGCGCAGCATTTTGTCGTTCTTTATCTAAATAGGAGTCAATAAATTCATTAGCAAGTTTCTCAGCATTTTTACCAAAGAAACCAAGATTAATTCCTAAAGCTTGATGATTATTCATAAACTCCACGACGTCATCTTTGGTTAATACAGGGGGAAGCTCTCCTAAGATGAAATTTTTTAGCTCGGTTGAATTTAGTTTTGGATTCCCGAGCATATCGGCAAATTGTTCTTGTAGAAATTTATATAATAAGCCACGGTCTGAAATAAATACTTCCTCTTTTCTTGTTCCCATGCTCCATGGTAAATCATGAACAGTAAATTCGAATGACTTAGGTGTTTTTGTTTCAGAAATAGCAGACTTCTTTATATCTCTGTCGCCATTTGCTAGCAGAGGAGGATGCACTGTGTATTTAGTGTCTTTATCAAATTTTTGTGGAGAACTTCCTGATCTCAATTTTAAAGTAGCACCAGTGTTTTTGCTCGTGTTAGTTGTTGCCTTAAGCCATGTTTGATACTCGCCTTCGGTTTTATACTGTTCAAGATCATCCATCGGACGATCATGTTGAAATCCTTTTTTAACTTGTTGATCCATCGCAAAAGTTAATTTTTCATATTCGTGTAAAATTTCAAGAAATTTGTCGCGTGGTGGACGGCCAGGAGGAGCTGGTGGCGGGCCCATTTCACTTGCTCTTGCAAATCTAGCAGCATCGCCTGCTAAAGCGCGCATCTCAATAATAAGCAGTTTCATTTTTTCAATTGTTTCCGCCAATGCTGCAAATGCAGCAGCATCACCTTCGGCTGCTTTGTGAAGATGTTCCTTTATTTCTTCATACATCATTTTGTAGAGATTACATAATTTTTGCGCCTGCGTTGGAGGAGGGGTACCGTCAGGATTAGCATAGGTGTAACTTGGCGCTTTGAGTTCGAAATAATTCCCAGTTTCTATTTTTTTGACAACTTTAACGGCTATATCGCGTTCGGGTATAGTTAATGGCTCGTTGTCACGAAGTTTATCGATGATGCTTTTTGTATTTGGAGGACCAATTGGAGGAACAGGCTGTAGTACTGTGTTTAAGTCATCTATTATGTCGGTTTTAAGCTTTGCATAAAAGCCTTGCGCATGCGGAGTAACTGAATCATCCCCGATAAAAGTGCGCAATGCTTCAGCTTGTATTATGAATTTATCACATTGTTCTCTGAGATAAGTGGGACCCTTCACTTCTATTTGTTTAGCAGCTGCATCATTGCGAATGGATGTGAGTTGAGTAAGTGATAAATGTGGAATGCCATCTGCGAGGCCGGCGCCAATTAACAATTTAGCGCCATGTGTGTTCAAAGCATCTTTCATTAGAACCACAAAGTGAGCAGGCGGTGTTGCAGGAGGGAGTGGTATTGCCAATGCATCGATTGCAGTTCGCTTGGCAACTTCGTCAGCATTGTCAAAGTCTGCGTGCCCCATAGGCTTTGCACTGGCAATTTGTTGTTGTGTATGATGAAACACCAACGCACCAGCCGCTTTGTTTTGAATGCGTTTGAGGTCTTGAACTTGTAAGGTTTCAATTGTAGGATCGTCAGGAAGGCCAATATCCATACCAATACCGACGGCGATTAATTCTTTTAATTTATCTTTTGCAGTAGCTAAATCAGCAGCAGGATCTAGACCAGGTAAATTTTTTATATCTCTTAACCGATCAGTAACATTGCCATATTGTCCAACGGGTAAATTATCAAAATTTAATCTAAGCGCATTTTCTAAACTTTTTGTTTTCCCTTGCACAAGTAAGAAATCTTCTGCGCGTAAGTCGCCAATTTTATCAGGAGGTCCAGCAGGAATGCCGATGTCGATGCCGTGCACATCTCGAATTTGTTGTAGATATGTTTTTGCTGCTGCTATGTCTGTTATGTTGCCTAAACTTGCAATGACAGCCAGCGATTTTTCTTCTAATACGTCGCCGAATTTTAAATCGAGAGCAACAGATCTACTTTTCATTTTTGCTGCAACGAGAGGACAATCTGCAATTGTTAAATCCATAATTTGTTGTGCAGTAAGACCAATATCAATTATGCCAGCACCACTACCATCAGCAAGTCTACTTAATTCTCTTTGTATATTTCCGATATTGAGCGGCAGCGTAGTTATTGTTGTAATAGCTGCATCGAGTAGAAGTTTATCACCAGGAATTAATACATTTTCGAAATGAGCAGAAAGAGCAGCGGATCTACTTTTCATTTTGGTTGTAACAACATCAAGATCTGCAACTGTTAAAGCAGCAATTTGGTCCGCATCCATTCCGATATCAATCGCAACTGCGGGATGACCGCTACCAGCAGCAAGTGCAGTTAATTCTCTTTGTATATTTCCGATATTGAGCGGCAGCGTAGTTATTGTTGTAATAGCTGCATCGAGTAGAAGTTTATCACCAGGAATTAATACATTTTCGAAATGAGCAGAAAGAGCAGCGGATCTACTTTTAGCTTTAGCAACAATAGGAGCAAGATCAGCATCATTTATTGTTGCTAGTTGTGGTGTAGTAATACCAATATCAAGATGATACGTATCAATCAAAATCTCTAAAGCAGCGCGTGTTTGGGCAGGAATAGCAGCAGCACCAGGTCCAGCGCCAGTCCAAAAAACAGCTTTGAGTTCAGTCGCTTTATCTTCAGGAACACGAGCAAAAGTAACACCTAGCGCAGCTCTCGCACTTGTCATTTTAGCCAAAAGTAAAAGTCTATCTTCTATTCGTAAATTATCGCGTGCTGTCTCAAAATCTCCATTAGTACGAAAACCGAGAGCCGTATAGGGGGCTAGGCCGGGCATTGCTGCTAACAGAGTATTCATCGCATTTACTAAATCACCTGGATTTCTAGCAGCATTAACAGCAAAAATAGCATCATCGAGTGCAGTAACGTAGGCTGGTTTATCATCAGGTATATCAGTAAATTTAAATTGAAGCACAGTCTTAGCTCGCCTCATCTTTGCTTCAATGCGTGGAAGATCTTCGACAGTTAATGCATTAAATTGATCTTCGTTTATATGTAATTCAGGAAGGGAGTCCTTAGCATCGATAACAGCGCCCGCAAAAGAAGGGTGATTTTTTCGATAAATTGTTTCACTTAGTGCCAATAACCACTCTTTGGTTTTTTTTAAATCTCTAGCAGTTGCATTAGTAATTGCATTATTGAGTAGTGTTTCTTCATTTTTTACAGTAACACCATCAAAACCGATTGTAATCGCGGCATCAGCACCTTTCATCTTTGCTAAAATAATCGGAAGATCTTCGGCAGTTAATGCATTAAGTTCAGCCTCGGTAAGATGCAATGCCAGTGCTTTATCTTTCTCATCAGGATGAGGAGGAGCAGCTCTAGGATTATTTCTCTGATAAATCGCCCCACCAAGATTGAATAAATCTGTTCTAGCTGTAGCTATTGTTGTGGGATCTGCAATTGCCTTCTCTATGCTCACAAGATCAAGTTTTTCCTCGGTAACCTCAGCAAAGCTCATTTTAAGCGCAGCATATTTGCTTGCAGCTCTCGCTGTTATTCGCGCTTTTTGTTCTGGCGTGAATTTTAGACTATTTGCATCAACAGAGCCGCAGATGTACTTCTCCCAATTAGCAAAGTAAACTATTGGCACCCCTAAGGCTTCAAGATCCTCTCTACCAAAAGTACCCAAGCTCACCTTCTTTAGGGCTGCTGCTATAGCAGGTGTAGTAGGTTTACGCCCTAAGGCTAAGTCATCAATTATGTGTAATACATCTAGTTCCAACTCTCTTAAACGAATAGCTGCTCTTATTTGGGAGCCATTACCTGAAAACGTCGTATTACTATTAATGTATCTTTTTTCAGTATTCGGCTTTGGAATATTTCCAGCAGTTGCTGGAGCTCTCCTTACTTCATTGGGATCAAAAATCTCACTGTGTGGATCCTGATGCATTGCCGCCATAATGTCCCGAGCTTTTCCGTAGTCAGTCCAGGAGGTACTCTTCTCCTCTACCTCAATCAGACGAGTCACTTTTGCTTGACTGGCGTGGTAAATCGCGTCTAGAGTTCTGTTTAGATTTTCTTCGGGGGTTGCCATTTTCCTCTCCTCATCTTTAATCCGCGGATCTAATCTATCCAAAGCCTCAATTTGTTCTTGTAGCCTTTGTTTTGCGTCTGCTGCCTTTGATAAATCTCTTGCTGTCTCACGAACAATCCCGTCGATATTGTCTCTGATTGCCTGTAGATCCCTCTTTATTATAGACCCCGGAGGTAATTTTGTATCAATATCGTGGAGTTTTCTTTTTAAAACATCGGCTTGTGTGATCACAATTTTAAATTGCTGCAATCCAGTTATATGTGTTTTTTGTGATGTTAGATTATTCTCGAGAGCCAGTACACTTGCCTTACCGTCTGGGGATTTAAACTCCTGCAATTCTGCTTTTATTTCATCAAGAGGAGGCTTGCCAAGTGAAGCATTTATATTATCAGACAATCTTTGAATATCGGCTGATCTCTTGTCTATCTGCACCCACAACGCTTGTCTTCTTTCAAGATCTGCTTTGAAATCGTTCGCTGCTGTTAATGACTTATTTACTTCTGGCGTTAACGTATCAAGATTAGCATTTGGAGTGTTTATTTGTGTTCTGAGTTCTTCTATGTTTTGTATTGACGGATTGATGTTTACTGATACTTTGCCTTCATTTGCCTTAGCATCTCTAATTATTTTTTCCGCCTCATCCAATATCAAAAGCAATTCTCTTTTTCTAGCTTCTGCTCTGAGCGCATTGGCATGACCCGCATCTCTGATTGTAGAAACAGCTTGATTCGCAGTTAAGTTAATTGGTGGCCCCGTCGCCACTAATAACTCTTGCATGCTCTTAACATCATCACCTTTACACTCAGCAAGTTTGCGTGCTTGTTCAATGTTAAGGGTTGCAACAAGAGCAGGTAAAGTTTCTAGAATTTTATCGCCAGCTTTTTCTCTTATTTGCGTTGAAACGTGATCATCAACAACGGAACTACTTTTACCATTTTCAAACCATTGAACTTCATCGAGAGCTGCTTGCATTCCTTTTCCATCAGCATCTTTTGCTTCAACATCAGCAAGTTTTTTTGCTATGTCTAAATTTTTTAATCCATCAACTTGTTGAAGTAATAATTCTCGACATTTTTCTTGCGCAGCTTTTCTTATTTGATTAACAAATGTTTCGCCAGCAGCGTTGTTTGGAATTAGAAGATCAACTGAACGATCTGTTGAATCATAAGAACTATAATATCGTTTCAATATTTTTTTCATCTCAGCAACATCTGGACACACAGCAAGTTTTTTTGCCAACTCGAAATCATTCAATTTCTTTACATCGTCAATTATTTGAGGACGAAGTGCTACCGCAGCAGCGTTTTGTATTTTGTCTGGCGCATCTGTTTTACTTTCAGGGATTAATAATTTTGCTTGCTCGAGTGAGACGCCAATCTTAGGATTAGAAACAGCTGTCTGTAATTCTTTTTCATTACTAGCGTTTAAAATTTCCCTTAATTCTTCAAACGCAAGGTTACGATTTCTTATTCGATCTGGAATGAATGTTTCAGCGATTTGTTTTCTTGTTGTATCGCGTACGCCATCAACTCGGGAACGAAAGAGTTCAACATCCCCAGAGTCAGCAACTTTATCGGGAAAAAGCTCCTTGATTATTGTATCTCTATCATCTTTTTGTTCTTTGAGAGCTGGTTTCCAAGATATCAATTTGCCTTGTGTCGTTTTTAGCCTTTGATTAAGAAGAGGGCAAGTAATTCCTTTCTCAAGCTGCTCATTTTTAGACTCCGTTGCTGCCTCAAGAATCTCCATTAATGCTTCAAAATTATGATCTTCGTCCGGTGCATTTCGAATAGATTCAAGAATTGCAAGTTCATAATTTAATTTTTGTAATTTTTCTCGTGGGCTTTTTAGTGGGTCTGCACCTATTTCTAATTCTTTTGCAGCATGTGCAACAATTTGATCGATTTGTCGTTCGATCCTAGTTAATTCATCCTGTTTATCCCTTGCGCTAGGCAATTGTAGCTCTGTTATTTTGCCCCTCGTTGTTTTAATTTCATCTTTTAGAGTATTGGCTTGTTCGATGAATATTCTCAGCTGTTCAAGCTTTGCGAGATATGAATTTTGGGAAAGGATATGCTGACCTAAAATAGGTATAGATTCGTTTTCGGGTGATTCTAGAGAATTAAATTGTTTGATAGTCGGCTGATGATCTAAATCGTTGTATTTGCATTCCTGAAGTGTGTCTTTTATTTTTTTAGTATTTTCGATTATTGTTTTTATCAATGTATCTTTACTCTCTTGCGATAATGGCAAGTTATTTATTGTATTAATTAGTACTGGAATACCTTTTTTAATGTTAGACAAACGATCAATGTTAGCATCTACTATTAGTTTTTCGAGACTTTTTATCGTAGCAAGATGATGATTATATGCACTATGTTCTTGTGATTTTTCTAATCTTACTTTCGCTTCATCCAATTGTTGTTGCAACAAGCCTCTTTGATAATGTAATTCTGCTTCAATAAGCGCTGCATTTTGCGTTTTTAATCGTCCAAGATTATCTATCAAGCTGGACGCGGAAAGCGGTTCAGGTGGTGTAGGTTTGATTGAGAATGCTTCATCTGCTTTTATACGAGATTGTTCAAAATGGTTATTTGGATAAGGAGGAGTGGTGTTTGCACTAGCTCGATAAGTAAGGGCAGTATTATCATTAATGCTAATTTTTTTGTTAATTCTGTCGTATTCATTTTTTATAGCAGTCAAAAAAAGTTGATATTGCTCATTAAACTCTATAGCAGGCATATCATCTTTTAGTTTCTCTCGAATTGCTATTAAAGCCTCCATTGTCGCAGGAATTTCTTCTTTTGCTTCTCCAGGATGGTCTTCTACTATAAATTTAATCTGTGCTTTTAGGTTTTGTATGTTTTCATGCAAGACTATTTGTTTAGCCGCCAATATAATTTCTTTAACATGAGTGTTATTTTTAACAATAGAGGCAGCTTTCGAGAGTGAAAATTCTAATTGTTGATTAAATATAGAGTGTATGTTAACGAGTTTTGTATTTTCTGGATCAAGCTCCGCAAACAGGGATGCGGTTTTTAAATCCATAGTTTGAATAAAGCTTTTTCGTATGCCCTCACCCGCAGCATTTCCCCACGTAAGTAAAGTTGTGTCTTCTTGGTCTTCCCCATCTGGCATGACATATAACGCCGCAGATGGCGTGATTTCATATGCTTGTGTAGCAAATCTTCTTGCGAATTTTATAGGCTCATCAACTGGATCATGTGTAATATGCATAATCCCACTAAGGCCATCATAACTTTTATGAACATTAAATTCAGTTGTTTTCATCTCACCAGCAGCATCATCGCAAATGAATTTAAATAATTGAGCGCCTGCGGTTGCTAATATACCGTTATCTGCAATTAGAACCTCGTGTGTTATTAGCTTGGTGAGGGTTTGAATATCTTCAGCGTTATCAATCTTGAGAAGCACACATAATTTTTCTATAGCATGAGCGTCATCTGTAGCATTGAGAATTTGTCGCAGTATTTCATAATCATTACAATCCTTAATCGCATTTTTAATAGCTTCAAGTACAAAGTCGTTAACATTTTTTTCAATATTTTTTATGATGTCTTCTCGAGGTAGTTCATTGATATTTTCAATCACTTTGGTTTGAGTTTCGAGAGTATCTATCATGCCTAAAATTTTTGTTTTATCAATATTCGTGAGTTTTAATATTTTTCGTGCAGCCTCTAATCTTTGTAGCAGCGGATCTTTTTCAAGAAGTAATTTGACTTTATCTTCAATTTTTTCTAGATCATCTTGTGATGGATTTTCTAATTGTGCTAATTTATCACTAAGTTTATTTAACTCATCACGAACATAAGGATGCATAGTAGGATTAGCATCGTCGCCTTTTTGTTCGGCGAAACTGTTATCTATTTTCTCTCGTATTTGACTGATGGTTTGAAGTCTTCTCGCTTCAAGTTCAATTTTGTTATTTAAAGTGTTTAAATCGGTTTCTAGTTTTTCTAATTTTTCTTTTGCTCCTTCTGTATCAAAATTCACGGTTACATCTTCAACAATTTTATTGATTTCTTTTTTAATTCTTTCGCTTTCGGCTAAAAATATAGTTTTAATATTGGGAGGTAATTTTTCTAAAGCTTCCGGAGGTTTGCTTAGTTGATTTTTTAGCCGGCTCGCTGTTGGAATAATATCTGTTTCTAAAGCATTCAAAGCAGTCAGAAGTTGGTTTTGTTGGTCAATATGTCTTATTAGACCGGCATTGTCTGTCTCAAGTGCTGGTAAGGCTGGTTCATCAATTTTTGCTTCAAAATTATTTCTTGGATCTGTAAGCGATTCATTAATTATCTGAGATTGTTTTTGGATTGTAGCTGCATTTTCACGGATCGTCATCCACGACACGTATCTTTCCTCAACCATGCTTTTGAATGCATCTGCTTCTGTTGCTAAATTATTAACTTGAGCAGTTAGAGCAGTAAGATCAGCTTGAGGTTTATCTATTGCATCGCGGAGCTTTTCTATTTTTTCTTTTAGCAAACTACTATCTTCGGTCGCGTCTACAATGCCGTCGGCTTTTTTTTCTGCTTCTTCAATTGTTGTCAGCGTAGCATTTAAGCTATAAATTAACGCTAGTTTTTGGGCGCCTGTTATGATTTGACTAACGTGTTCCGGTGTTCGAACAATAGACTTAGCTTGTGATACGTTGAAGTTAAAGGGCTCCTCTTGTAATGCATCTACCATTTTATCTACAGTTGCGTTAGGCATGTTAGCAATGGTTTTTGCTGTGTCAAAATCTTTAATGTAATCGTTTGGCGAGCGGAGTAAAAAGCGATGTCTTATTCCATCTCCTGCGGCATTTCCCAATGCCATTTTAGCCTGACTAGCCTGACTGGGAGGTATCACATAATCAATCACAGCTAGATTTTTTATACCATACAATTCCAAAGCGCTTGTTCTGGTTCTTCGAGGGTCAGTTGCATTATCTATGATTTCCAATAAATTCTTACAATTTTCGTGTTGCTGGAGTAAAGATTTTTCCTCTTCAGCAGCGTCTTTCAGAATAAGATTGAAGAATTGTTTGCCTGCGGTTGCTAATATTCCACCTCGACCATTGAGAGCATTCTCTGTTATTAGATCAGCAAGGATTGCTTTATCTGTAGGATTATTTTTGCCGATAAGTGTACTTAATTCTTCTATCATTTTTTCTTGAGTATCAGCATTCAGAATACGTTTCAGAAGATCAGGATCATCACATTTTTCAATGGCGGCTAGTATTTTATCTATAGGACTTATATTTTCTTCTCCGCGTTTATCAGTTGGTTGTTTTTTATCTTCTGGCGTATCTGACTTGCTTTCGGTTTTGGTGATATTTGGATCACCAGAAGGAACAGGCTTAGGTAGCGCATCTTTTTCCTCTTTAGATTCTTTCGGTTTTTGCGCTTCATTTAATTTTTGTTCGAAATTTCCTTTGGAAAAATTAAAAATAAAGATTGCTTTTTTTTCCAGTAATGATTTTTCAGGAGGTATGTCTGATTCTAGTTTCGATATTTCTGATTTAAGATCAACATCATGAATTTGATCGCATTGGTCAAGTAATTTTTTTTGGATCGATTTAGTTGCTTCATAAAGAGTTTCTATAATTTTTTGTGCTTCATCGCGTATTGGTGTTGCAAACTCTTTGGTGAAATCCTTAATCATATGAGCATTAAATTTAGCGAATTCTTTTGGATCGAGAAGCCATGAAATGAAGGCAAATAAATAGTTCCGACTCTCTTTTAGAGTTTGTATATTTCCTTTAATACTATCTGGAGTAACCTCGAGGCCTTCTAGCAACTTACTACTATAGTTTTGATATGGCATGTTTATTATAGCGTCAATAGATCTTAGTGCGGGCCTCAAGTCTTTTAGCAAGGCTATACCTAATTTAAGCTGCGTTAATGCTTCCGCTACTTTTTCTGGATCTCCTGATTCAATTGCTTTTTGAACAATATGTATGGGTCCTTCGAGTCTTTGGAGCTCACTTTTTATATCGTCAGGCAATTTTTCAAATGCTTCATTTTCATCTTTAAGAAACTTTACTGCTCGCTTAACGGTCTCTGCTTCATCTTTTGTTATCGTTCTTTTTGCTAATGCACTGGCTTGATCAAAAATTGATGATAATCCTTTTTCTGTTATTGTTCCCTCCGAAATTTCGCGGATAGCGGTTTGGGCCTCTTGTTGATATTCATTTTTTTGTTCTTCGGGTGGTTGTTTTGGTGGTTTTGCCATTGGTTCAGAAGATGGAGTTTCATCCGGTTTATATTTTCCTTTTTGAGCTACTTCTTGTTTGCACTTTTCTACAATAGCGCGAGATGTTGTATTAAAATCAGTTCTTGCGGCTATTTGTTTTTTTGTTTCTGTATCTTCTAATTCTTCTCGGTTAGGCTTTTTATATTTGATAATTTTTCCTTTTTCTTCATTTGCAGCCATGATGATTCCAATTTTATTTTGAGCATCCGCAATCATTTCTTTTGCAATGTCAACGTAAGGTGTATCTTTTAATAAAGCCATTTTTTCATTAATTTCTTTTGCAACCTTTAGGTTACCCTTTTCGTCTCTTTCGTCATTAAAACCAGGGCTAAGCAAAATATCATCACGAAGGTTACTTTTATATGTTTGATTTGCATCGTTGTGGTGCAAACTGCAAAAAACATGCAGCGTTGCAACATTCTTTCTAACAGTGTCGTCAAGCTGAACATAACCAGATAAAAGTTTTTGCAAGTCGTCTAGAGCATTTAATGCAGCATTTTCTTTTGTCGACGATGCATCATCAATTTTAGGAGTAATGGATTTTTTATGAATATCAGTTTTAATACGATCTTCTTCTTTTGCATCTAGAGCTGCATCTGTGTGTTCGAAACCTTGCTTTAATTCATCAACACGTCTATGACTCACATTTTCCTGTTTTTTTGGCACTTGCTGTTTTTCTTCGTCGGGTTTTTTACTAAGTGTAGATTCCGAAACCAGATGTTGATCTAAAATTCTACCAGTTGACTCCTCGCGCTTTAATCTGTTTTCTGCCGCTGAGGATGATGATGCATCCGGCTTCCTCGGTACATTAGATTCAGGCTCTTGAGATTTAGACTCATTTCCTTGCTCTGGAGGAGATCCTTTTTTAGGTGTCTTTGCCATCATCTTCTCCTTTATCTTACCCAACAACAACTGACGAAATGCTTCATTTGCAATCTGCTGTTCTGCTGGCGAAACGCTTTTTTTTTATCCGGTTCTGATTCCGGTTCTGGTGGTGCTACGTGCGCAACAACATCGATAGTTTCTTCTGTTAGTCTTTCGTAAAGAATTTTTAAATCACTCGTATGCAAGTTATCAATGAATTGTTCTATGCTTGCTGCATGATGAATTGGAATTTGTTCGCCGTGGTGTATTTGAAGATAGCTCGCAGTTGCAACCTTGCCTGATTCATCTAAAACTGCTTTTTCTTCAGGTGAATGTTTAAATTGAAGTAATCCTACGCCTTTATCATCGATATGAACAATTCGTTGTGAATAAAAATCGTAATCACGTTTAAGTTCACCTTCGTAATTTTCTTGATAAGTAGTGCCCGTAATTACGCGATATCCAAAGCGATAAACTTCGCGCATCGCTTTTTGAAAGAAAGTCTTTTCCTGATGTTTCGAAAAAGTGTCTATTTCTTCTTGTGATGCAACAGCAAATCCTAAGGTAGAAAGATTAATTTGTTTTTCTACTTTTGCTTCATCTGGCATCGAAGCCATACAGTATGGATATTGTTGTGGATCCGGTGAATATTCAGGCTTATCGA
>Ga0207150_1122_pt1 | contig 15659 bp, 12 predicted proteins | sample Alteio_BWMinHeat_32_FD_153526 | JGI IMG/M metagenome (GOLD analysis project Ga0207150, IMG submission 153526) | Enriched cells from forest soil in Barre Woods Harvard Forest LTER site, Petersham, Massachusetts, United States -... | ecosystem: Environmental > Terrestrial > Soil > Temperate forest >...
GTTCGAAGACTGCCGGAGACGCCAATGTCCCGATGGAACTTTGCTTCTCGCTCGGTGCGAAGCGCTAGCACCTCGCCACCAGCCAACCGATGATCACATCGTCAGCCAAATAATGCCCGACGCCGATACGGCATGCCCGCTCGCGGAGCCGCTGAACGGCCCTTTAGATCGAAGGCTTCGGCAGCATCGTTACCTCATGGTTTCGGCATTGCCTTGGCCTGATGGTGGCGGAACTTCTCCAAATCGCCGTGATTCTTGTAGTATTCGGCGAGGCGTTCGTGGACCTTGCGATCCTGTGGGGCCAAGATTAGCGCCGAACGCAGCCACATGAGCGCTTGTTCTTCCACGCCCAGCTCTTCCGCAATGCGGGCGGCTTCCAGGCGATCATTGATCGTGCCCTCGACGTAAATCCGGTGCTCGATCAGCCGCAATTCATCGAACTTGCGCTCGCTCAGCGCCTGCTGTCTTTCCAACGCCGCCTGTTCGGTGTTCAATTCGCTGGCATGGAATCCCAACCAGCCGCCGACGATGGAACCGGCCGCCTGAGCACGTTCGTCACGATCGGCGTTGCGGTCATCGAGGCAGTGAATCAAGCAATATGTGACCTCGCGATCTTGAGGGATCAGTTTGTGCGCCTGGCGCAAGGCTTTTACCGTCTCTTCGGAGGTTCTATCCTTTTGGTACAGCACTAAAGCGCGTTCGACGAGCAACCTGCGGTCCTGCGGCCGCAAGCGCAGCCCCTTATCGACGACCTTCATCGCTTGCTCCGGTTGACCTAGCTTACGGTAGCAACGCGCCGCCATGAGCACGGCTTCGTGATTCTCGGGGAATTTCTCCACGAGGAATTTAGCATGTTCCAAGGCGTCGAGCGGGCGATTGGCACTGAGCATGGTCAGGGCCATGTAATAGTGGGGAAACTCGAGATCGGGCTCGAGGCGTAGGGCCTCGGCAAAGCACTGTGCGGCATTTTCGGTATCGTTGGTGGAGCCCAGCGCCTGCCCTTTCCAGGTCCAGGCAAATACATGGTTCGGGCGGATCTTTAGCAACTTATCGCAGCATTCGACCGCCGCCAGCGTCCGTTGAAAGCGCAGGTTCGCGTAGGCTAGCACCTCAAGGATTGCCTCGCTGTCCGGATCGTTTTCGTCAACGCGTTTGGAGAGCTTATGTTCCCAGGGTGCCCAATCGTCATCATTGATGGCGGTCAAGAGCTGCCGCGCCAGCTCAATGCGGCCGTCGGGATCCGGTTCGTTCTTGATGGCGTCGAGCTGTTTCTGGGCGCCGGCGTAATCAGCGAGCATCCAGTTGGCGCGCGCGTTCATGATGCGGGCGGCGACATCGTGGGGGGAGACCTCCAAGCCTTTGTCAAAGTGGGCGCGGGCCTGGCGATAGTGCTGCCGGTCCAGCTCTTTCTTCCCTTCGCGGAATGCGCGCTGTTCGGGTGGCAACTCCGGCTCGGACCTCCCGCTCGCTTCGAAGACTGTGGATGAGGGACTCCTGCTTGTTGGACCGTCTTGGGCCAAGGATTTCGAGGGTGATTCGCGTTGTTCGTTCAGAAGAACCACAACAGTAACGACACTGCCGGCGATGGTGAAAATGACAAGAGCTGCTAAAGCGATGAGTGCTCGCCCCGGTGAGAACATGGATTCGCCCTCCCCTGGCAGTATAGCGATTCGCCGGCCTCCTCGTCTCGCCTTGCCGTTGCGCCTCCGTTGGATAGTTTTGCCTATCAGACTGGTTCACATCCAGAGGCTCGCATAACGTAACACTACCGTGTTCTCGTCTTCTAAGAACCGGTAAGCGGGATTTTGTACGTACCGTCCGCCAGCGTCGTGGTGGTTGCGCCGGAATTGGTCTCCCACTACATGAACGCTCACGGGTACAAGCCCCCCGACGAATTCTGTGCCGCCGTGCTGGCGTGCCGGCCGATGCGCTCGATGCCGTACCTGAAGGCGCACCTAGCCTTGGCGCGACAATTGGTGCAGAGCGCAGGTTCACGTCTCTCGAAACAAGGGGCAGATGAAAGGGGGACATCCATGTTTTCTATTGACGCCTTTTCCTGTTCGGACGAAAGCGGCTGCAAGAAAACTGCTTGATAATAAAGGTGCCCGTCCCCTTTTCCTCGTCCCTTTTCCTCGTCCGCCAGATAAAGCCACTTGAGTTCTTTCAGCCCGTTCAGGTTTTTCATTCCCTCGTCCGTCACCTGAGTCCCGCAGAGATTGAGCAGCTGCAGTTTCTTAAGGCCGGCCAATTGGCTCAGGTCCGCGTCCGCTACCTTCGAAAAATGCAGGTCAACCCTGAAAACGGGCATTTCCTTCAACGCTACATCACGCACGACTGTGCCGCCAAGCTTTTCGACAAGCTGCACGGCTTTGTCTTCCGCCTCATCAGCGCGCAGAGTCGCAACCTGTGTCGATGAAAGTACCATCACTGCGCCGACCAGCATTCGATACGTGATCGTCATATCAACATCCTCTCAACGGAAATGGTAAGGGATCGACGATCCTGTTATATTCGGAGCTGCTGGGCGCGGATAAGGCGATGTTGCCTCAGCGAAACCCAACGGGTAAGTGGGTCGGCTCTGGCTATATCTCCTCGAGTATGCCAGGCAGGTACTCTTCGACAACCTTCTTTGCGACATGGTCGTTTTCCATCAGCCAGCGCAGTAAAGCAACGTCTTTCTTGTGGTGTCCTGAACGGAGGCGGCTGCAAGAAAACTGCTTGATAATAAATGTGCCCGTCCCCTTTTCTTCGTTCCTTTTCTTCGTTTGGAGCGTGGCAGAACTTCTACAAAAGTCCAACGCCGCATAGTATGTCACGGGAGGGCGGCTGGGCAAACTCTCCCGCAAGGGGGACAGCGTTTCGCCCGGCGGCATTGGGCCAATGTCCGTTGCTGCTACTGGTCGCCTCCCATTCCATCAACACGATGTTAGGACAGTACCGGGGAAGGGCGCATGACTTTGTGCGGCGGGTGTCCACGCATTGCGACTTTGCGAGCATTTCCGCGGCAAGCTGAGCCGATTGGCTCGCTACGTCATTTGAGACCAATAAGACTTACGCTATTTCCCGTTCCAGATATACTTGCGGTCGATATCGCGTAGGTAGAGAACATGCCAATTCATCTGGTACCATAAGCCGTCGTGTTTTTCGAAATCATAGCGCTTGTACCCAACCGTAGGCGGGTTTGATCCAAAGGATGATTTGGATGCACAATGGACTGTCGCGTTGTTGCCAACGACCTCAGCCGGAAACCTCTTGTAATTTCCTTCGGTCCACTCTAGTTCGTAAACGCTTTTCAGCCAATCAGCCCAGGCTTTCGCCTTTTCATCGGGACCCTGTCCCCCGGCTTTCTTGTTTACCCAGTCGTCAGGGAATCTGGCACGCTCCGGACAGCGGCTAAATAGTGCCTTGTATTGCTCCGCATCTTGCGTCCGTAATACGGTAACATAGGCGTCAAGGGCCTCATCTGGCGTCGAGTACCCGCCAGACATGGCGCTACCTTGAGAACCAGAAATTCTCGTACCATCACCCTTCTTACAGCCGGCGATGATGACTGCCGAGAGTATAAAAACGGTCAGCTTGAACGACTCCCTCCCATGTTAGTGCTCCTTTTGCGTGATCTTTGATGGAAGGTTCAGATCGAAGTTAATCGCCCACGCCAAAGAACAGCTTGGGGCGATATCTGTCGCGATCTGTTGTCAAACGTACCGAGGGAATCGCGATTGGCAAGGTCCAATCAGACGACCAGGCGTGTCAGCAACCGAGTCGCACCGTAGCTGTGGGCTCCACCGGACCGGAGATGTCGCAAAAGAACCATCCCAAAGGTCACGAGTCCTAGGCCGATTTGCAGTTCAAGGCGCGTGCAGCCTCGTGGGGGGGATTTACTGAACTACCGCGCGAGCTCGTGTTAGGGCTTGAATTCCGACTCCGGTGCCAACGCGCAAAGCATCCTCTTTTTTTCTTTTCTTATGGCAGGTCCCAGATGCGTACAATGCCGTCTTCCGAGCCAGTGGCGATATGCGTCGCCTCGGGCGTCAGCGCCACTGATCGGACTCCTTCCTTATGACCTTTGAAGATACGTAGTGGCTTGCCCGATTCCACATCCCACAGGATGGCGAAGTGGTCGACCGAGCCCGTGAGCACCTTGCTGCCGTCGCCGCTTAGGGCGACGGCCGTTACCTCGCCAGCATGTCCTTTGAAAGTTCGTACCGGTTGACCGGTGGACACGTCCCACAAAATCGCCGTCGTGTCGTCGCTTCCCGTCAGGATGCGCTGGCCATCGGAGCTAAACGCTACCGAGGTAACCGCACTGGTGTGGCCCTTGAGGGCCTGTCGCCGCTCGCCCGTGGCAGTGTCCCAGACGATTGCCGTCTTGTCCCGAGAACCAGTGAGTACATACTTGGAGTCGGCGCTAAAGGCGACTGCGGTAACCCGATCGTCATGCCCTTTGTAGGTGACCTCTTTCTGCAGTTTGTCCAGACGGCACAGCACCGCCTCGTGGTCGTCGGACCCCGACAGGAGATACTTGCCATCCGCACTTATTGCAACGGCCCAGATCTCCTTGGAATGGCAGGTGTGCTTGCGGAACTCCGGTCCGCCGGTGGACCAGACGATGCCGAAATTGCCGCCGGCCCCACCTAGGGCGCCGTCACCGACACCGGCGAAGATCGTCTGCTCATCGGCGCTCAGCGTGGCACAAAAGATCGGGCCTCCCGATTTGGCATCGTAGGTTCGTTTCCGTTTCCCCGTGGTGAGGTCCCAGATGGCAGCCGTGCCATCGCGCGACGCGCTCAAGAGAATCTTGCCGCTGGAGCCAAAGCACACACTATTGACTGCATTCTTATTGGCGGGCTCGAGCGCACGTGCGGGGCCTGCATCGACACCTCCCAGCTCCGAGCTGCTGCTCGAGCGGCTCGGCGGAACTCGACTTGACGCCGCCGGCAAGGTCAGTTCATCGGTCTTGGCGCTTGAGCCACCGACCTTCCTCGACCCACCGTCGCGCTTTGCCTGCAGCTCTTTTTGCAACTCCTTCGCCTTATCCGTTTTATATTCCGGCGTTACCAACGCAAGCCCGAACAAGGGGTCGCGCTCATTCAGTGCATGCTCCATCCACTTCTTCGCCTCTTGCAGATTCCCCTGCTCGACTTCAAAATCCACGATACGCTGGTAGCAGACGTTTTTCTTCATTACGTCAACTTGCTTGGAATCCACATTCTCCTTGTAGATCGCGACCGCTTCCTTTTTCTTGCCCTGGCTGTAAAGCTTGTCCGCCTCTTCAATTTTGCGACTGGCAGAGGTTACAAAATAACCGAGCACCGCAACGGAAATGAATGGAACGGCAATCGCCACAATCGATAACACAATTCCGATAGGCGGCGTAATGAGTCCCCATTTTCCGCCGGCGGCGGCGACAATGAGCGCAGCGATACCCAAAAGGAGCGCGATGATGCTGACCGGGATGCTGATGAAGCCGATGCACGGGACCAGGGCGAGAGCTATGGAGCCGGCGGCGAGACAGACCGATACCACTCCCAGAACATTCACAGTTCGGCTTTTCGGGCGACTCCGTCGGTCTTTCCGCGTCGGCCGTTCGTCCACTTCGTCTTCGTCGTCATCGTCGGGAATGGCAATTGGGCGATTTGCAGGCTTTCTGCCTTTCCCGCCATCCCAGTCGCCTTTTGTCGATTGTCTCATTGAAGTGGGCCGCTTGTCCGCGTCGTCGTCTGATTTTTCGTCGCGCCGTGGACGCTGCCGATTCTGGATATCATCAACCGGCTTCGCCCGTTCGGGTCGAGTACGAACTTCCGAAGCCGGCTTGGCCGCGGATTCGTCTTCCGGTGTGTCGGTGGCCGGCACAAGGACCACAGCCGAGCATTGCGGACATTTGACCTGGCGACCGGCAAGTTTATCCGGAACTCGAAGCGCCTTATCGCACTCTGGACATCTGACCGCAATCGGCATAATTCACCCGATGAAAGGGATTGGCAAGGTGAGCTATCTGAGTCGCCTGGAGCCCCTTATCTTAGTACGATGCCGACAAATCGGCGCCCCTGCTAGCCCGCCATTTTGGGTGCCCAGCTATTCATCCACGGAACGCAAAGGTCTGCCCGAGCCGTGTCAAAAGGTTGAAGCCCCTACAACCTTGCGAGATCTACGCTTTTCCGCACCTAGAGAAATGGACGCCCTTTTTATGAACAGGATCCCTGTGTTGCGTCCGGTCGGAGACGCTGCCACCTGACTCTGTTTACGCTACGTGGTTGTGCAAATGAGGCTTTGGCTGTTACGTTTTCCCACTTGTCCACGGTCGCGCAATGCATAACCTTTTACGAGCACGCGGACCATGTCGGTGCCGCGCAAATCTCGCAGAAAGGGAGGCTCAGATGAACTACTTGCGATTGTTTGTGGCCGCTGTCGTCGTGGGTACGCTGACGGTCGGCGTCCGGGCAGACGACAAGAAGGAGGATCACGCCAAGTTGATCGTTGGCAAATGGGAAGCGACCAAGGTGGACAAGGATGCTGGGCTGCCAGAAGGCGCCGTCTCCGAATTCTTCAAGGATGGCAAGTGCAAAGTCACGTACAAGATGGATGGCAAGGAAATGTCGCACGATGGCACCTACACCGTCGAGGGCGACAAGCTCACGATCAACATGAAGGGCTCGGGTAGCGATGAACAAAAAATGGTGATCACGATCAAGAAGTGCAGCGAAACCGAATGCACCACGGAACGCGACGGCAAGACCATCGAGTGGAAGCGGAAGAAGTGATCGAGTTGGCATCACTTCCCCCGGCATCGGGGGGAGTGATCCAAGAATCTACTCCAACGGAGCGGCAACAAGTCGATAACGCAATGCCTACTTCTTGTCCATGAGCTCTTTCACCAGCTTTTCGATGTCGTCATACTTGGCATCCGCATTGATAAACTTCTTTTTGAGTGTGCCATCCCGGCCGTAGACGAAAATGCCCGGCGGACCATCGAAGCCCAGGGTCTTCTGCCAGAACTCCGCCGTCTCGTCCAGAATGAAATTGCTGAACCGGGCGTTCTTGGCGCGGAGAAATTGCAGAACTTTGTCTTTTGCGCCCGGATGGTTCGGGTCATCCAAAGCTACGCTAATAGCGGCAAAGTCCTTGTCGCCGTACTGCTTTTGCATTTCGACCAGCCGGGGGAACTCGCGCTTGCAAATGATGCAGGTATCCGCCCAGTAGTCCACGACGACGACTTTGCCGTGCTGGGCCTTGATGGCCTTTTCCAAACCCTCGTAGTTGACGACTTTGAAATTCGGCAGGTTGCGCGCTTCCTCGAGATTCTTGACGTCCCACAACCGTAACATCGGATTGGGGGTTACCGTACAATCCCCGACCGACACCAGCCATTGCCCGTCGGTAGAAAATGCCAGGTTTTTGAACGGCCCGCGGTGGCCCGTCAGCGGCTCCAACGGTGTTAATTTCGCCGTGTCCCAGAGTTGAAGTTCCGCGCCTTGGACTTCCTCCCATTCCTCAGGGGTCCCGCTGACGTGGCGATACGGCGGATTGGTGTGCATGCCTGCTGCCAGGTATTTGCCATCGGGGGACAAGGCCCAGCAGGTGTAGGCTTGGAGGAAGTTGGTCGTCGCCTGTTGCTCGGCCAGGATTTTGCCCGACGGCAATTCTAACTTGACGATGCGGCCGGTATTGGTGCAGCAAAACGCCGACCGGCCGTCGCCGGCTACGAAACAGGTCACCGATGAGGCGTCACATTCGAATGCGACGTTGGCCTGTTCCTTGTCGAGGTCGTGAACGACGAACTGTTTCTTGCCATTGTCGTCGTGATAAGCCAGGACGGTATGGCCGTCGCCGACGAAATGTACATCGAACAACCGCTTGGAATCCGGCAAGGGTGGGAAGCTGCGCGAGGTCCCCTTGCTCAGGTCCCACAGTCTCATGCGCAGTTCACCTGATTTTTTGCTCGGGTCCCAGAAATGTAAATCGGCCGCCAAGGTCTGACCGTCAGACAAGATCGCTATCGTGCCGCCAACACTTTCACCTTCCTCGCAGGGCAAGGTCGTTCGGAGGCGGCCGTTGGAGGTATCCCACAAACGTATGTCATTTTTCCACTTCGGCGGATCTTTTGGGCCGGAACCTCGAGCAACGAGGCTGCGTTGTACCGTTACCAACGTCCGGCTATCCGAACTGAAGACGGCCTGGATGGGCATGGCCCCTTCGACTTCCATTTTTTGAGCCAACTTGCCGGTTTTGCAATCCAGGAGCATGATGCGGTAAAGCGGTCGCGCCGGGGGATCCTTCTGCACGGCGTTGTCAAACTCGGCCCAGGAGAGGCCTGTAGTCAACACATACCACCGTCCGTCCGGTGAAAGCTTGCCCGGCAATTGAGACCGGCTACCTGATTCACCAGAGCCGGTCAATTCGGGCAACTTGTCGAGCGACACATCCAGTGCCGGCTGCATCTTTTCCTTGTCGGCAGGCTTCGTGGCGCCATCGTATTCCCAACGGGTGAGCCGGGTCGGAGGGGCGTACAACGAGCCGCTTAATATCGTCAGGTCACGTCCATTCGCTCCGAGGAACACCTCGTGAACTTCATCCTCTTTTTTCTCGCCGATTGGCCACGCGGCTTTTTGCCGCGGCGACACGGCCAGCGGCTGCAGCGGCTTCCTCGCCAGAACGGGGACTTGGGAATCCGACGGCCCAACCTCGACATCCGGCCACCCTTCCACGGACAGCTTGACGCGAGCGGTGCCGGGAACGGCTTCTTCAGGGGCCCGAACCGGGCCGTGGTATTGGCCGCCTCAGCAACGTTCTTCTGTGACATATCGCTTCGAGATCGTTTTCCCGTCCTTGTCGTGGAACTCGACCTCAAGTAGCACCCGGAGCGTTTTCGGCACGTATTCACCGATATCGGGACTTCCGAAATAATAGGCCATGGCAAAGGCACCGTCTCCGTGCCCGGGGGTGCCGATGCGCGCGTCGAAATGGTCGGGCCGGCCGATTATAAACCTTGCTAAATCGCTCGGCCATACCTCCCAGGGGCCGCCAAAGTGGATCACCGGGGCATCGCTGGGCTTAGCCGCAAACTGCAGAAAGCCATTCGCGTCTCGGCAAGCAGCATGGGACACGTACTGCCCGGTGAGTTTCGTGACGGGGCGGCCGACAGGAACTCCCACTTGGATAATGCAATGCCAGGGGTCCGGATTGGCCTCCTTTAGCTTCAGGAACCCGGGTTCTTGCTCAAATTGGCTCAAGCTGACCGGATCGGGATGGGCCAGGCTGGTAATGGTGACTTCCAGGTTCTTATACAACTGCGTGCCCGCGGTGATATCGCCGGCCTTGAATTCGTAACCGTCCCCACCAAAAAGCGCTCTCTTCTCGCCGACAATTCGTTTGTCCGCACCGGTCAGATCGCCGTCCCCGTTCTTGTCCACGTAGAGGACATCGCCGTCCCACGCCAGCCAGACTTTGAACTTGGCCTCCGGACCGAAGACCAGCAAGGCGTATTTTACCTTGTGCTCGTATTTCGGCTCCTTGCGAATGGTGCGGTCAATATGAGCCAAGTCCGCCGCCGGAGCCGCAAAGGGACAAAGCAGGCTCATCATCGCGACAACGGGCAAACAAAGCTGGCGCATAGGAATACTTTCCTCAAGCCTAGTTGAGAATCGTCATGACGAAGAAGGGCTTCTTGGCAAGCAAAAGACGATTGCTGTCCAGAACTCTAACCATTCCACGCGAATGGAGCCTGGGACGAGATTGCATGTCTTCTGATCTCTGACTTCTGACCTCTGTTCTTATTTCCTCATGCGCTTGAGTGCCGTCTGTGCCTCACGCGTCGGCAAGGCATTGGCCGCACCCTTAGCCAAAGACTCGAGCACCTCGCGTGCTTCCGGCGTGTTGATTTTCTCCAACACCTCGATGGGCCTCCAGCGTGTACCCCATCGGCTAGCGCGCGGTAAAGATGCAATTGCTGGTGCTCAAAGACATGGCGGCGAAAACGAAAAAGTCATCATCGGGACGGTTAAATAAGACAACTGGGCCACGCATAGGGGTATGGCGCCATTTCGAAACCGACTTTTCATCCTGCCGCGTCACTCATTTCACGGACCGAAGAGGGGGGAATACACACCGGAAGAATTGAAAGCACCGAGCTGCTTGTTATCTTGCCAAAGAGACCACCGTCTTGACGGCAGCAGCGACGGCGTCGGCACTGTCCCAGCTTCCGTTCGAGCATTTTCCTTCGCGCCGATCCCACGCCGATATGGCGTTACTGGCGCCGCCGCTCCCGCGCCTGTGAATGGACCCATTTGGCCTCGAGTGGGTCCATTCGCAATGGTTTGATGAAGCGCCTCACGGCCAACATCCACCGCCACCACGTACTGCGTGCCGCCAAGTCAGGCCAGCAGCGTGACTACACGCTCACCGAACTGCGAGCCTGCCAAGGAGTTTAGCGAGTTGACGACGCTCCTACACACTTGGCCGTCCGACGCCGCGGCCCGACACCGCCGCTGCGGCGGTTGCGGGCGTTGGGCGCTTGGCGTGCAACTAACTTGGAAACCCGAAGAACCTGTGCTTATAATGCAACTCGTTCTGTTCCATCCAGTCGCTGGGGCCGTACTTGCTGTGCGGGAGATCGTTCGTGCGCCTCGTAAAACCCCTCTTCTCTTTGGTGCTAACACTTCTCGCCATTGCTTGTGCCGGCGCCGGCGACAACGACAAGAAGTCCGTGCGCGTTGACCTCTACGGCGACCCACTGCCGGTGGGCGCCCTGATGCGGCTAGGCACGGTTCGGTTTCGGCACGGCGGAGCGGTAAAAATTGCGTGTCGTGGTCACCGGATGGCAAGATCCTGGCCTCGGCAAGTGTTGACCAGACCGTTCGCCTCTGGGACCCGGCCAACGGCAAGGAGATTCGCTCCTGCTCGGGACATCAGAGTATAGTCCGGTGCGTGGCGTGGTCCCCGGACGGCAAGACCCTGGCCTCGGCAAGCTATGACAAGACGGTTCGCCTGTGGGACCCGGCCACCGGCAAGGAGATGCGTTCCTGCGCGGGACATCAGGATTCTGTCTTGTGCGTGTCGTGGTCCCCGGACGGCAAGACCCTGGCCTCGGCAAGCTATGACAAAACCGTTCGCCTCTGGGACCCGGCCACCGGCAAGGAGATGCGCTCCTGCTCGGGACATTTGGATTCTGTTGAGTGCGTGTCGTGGTCCCCGGACGGCAAGACCCTGGCCTCGGCAAGCTGGGACAACACGGTTCGCCTGTGGGACCCGGCCAGCGGCAAGCAGATGCGCTCCTGCTCGGGACATGAGGATTCTGTCTTGTGCGTGTCCTGGTCTCCGGACGGCAAGACCCTGGCGTCGGCAGGCGACGACAAGACGGTTCGTCTATGGGAACCGGCCACCGGCAAGGAGATACGCTCCTGCTCGGGACATGAGAAGTATGTCTTGTGCGTGGCGTGGTCTCCGGACGGCAAGACGCTGGCCTCGGCAAGCTCTGACAAGACGGTTCATCTATGGGAACCGGCCACCGGCAAGGAGATGCGTTCCTGCGCGGGACATCAGGATTCTGTCTGGTGCGTGTCGTGGTCCCCGGACGGCAAGACCCTGGCCTCGGCAAGCGAGGACAACACGGTTCGCCTGTGGGACCCGGCCACCGGCACGGAGATTCGCTCGTGCTCGGGACATCAGGAATCTGTCTCGTGCGTGTCGTGGTCGCCGGACGGCAAGACGCTGGCCTCGGCAAGCTGGGACAAGACGATTCGCCTCTGGGACCCGGCCACCGGTAAGGAGATTCGCTGCTGCTCGGGACATGAGGGTGTTGTCTGCTGCGTGTCGTGGTCCCCGGACGGCAAGACCCTGGCCTCGGCAAGCTCGGACAATACGGCTCGCCTGTGGGACCCGGCCACCGGAAAGGAGATTCGCTCGTTGCGTGCCAACCACAGTGATTTTGCCAGCGTCGCCTTTTCCCCGGACGGTCTGCGTCTGGCCTCGGCAAACTCGGACACGACGGTGCTCATCTGGGAGGTCCCCAGCGTGCCGTTGGAAAACCGGAAGCTTGCGGACGCGGAGTTGTCCCGCCTCTGGGCGGACCTGCGCAGCGAGGATGTTGCCCGAGCCGACCGCGCCCTGTGGACGCTGGTGGCGGTGCCGGAGCGAAGCGTTCCCTTGCTGAAACAGCAGCTAACACCCGCGAAGCGCGACCCCAAGCTAGCGGACAAGCTGTCGAAACTCATCGCCGACCTTGACAGCGAGGAATTCACGGTCCGGGACAGGGCCGCTACCGAGCTGGCAAAGCTGGGCGTGCCGGCCGAACCCGCATTGAAGAAAGCGCTGACCGCGAACCCATCGCTGGAGGTCCGCCACCGGATTGAGGCCTTGCTGGAGCTGGTTGACAAGAACCGCTGGCCCGGCATGCCGCTCGAGACCTGGCGGGCCCTGGCGGTGTTGGAGCGCATCGGCAGCGACGACGCCCGACAGCTGCTCAAGGGGCTATCCGAAGGCGACCCGGACTCGCGTCTGACGCACGAGGCCAGCGCGGCGCTGGAACGTTTGCGGGAGCTGCAACCGAACAAGCCGAAGTAGACCTTGGTACATGCTCTACGCTCAACCACTACGTGGCTGAGTCCGCGTGAGCACAACGAGGACGGCTCGTACATCTATTCGATTCTTCTCTCGACCAGCCGCTACACGCGCGATGAAATGGACAGTTTCCTTTCTGGCCCCACTGCGGTGTGACCACGTCGTGCATGCCGCCCGATATAACGGATCCAGTTTGCCAGAAAGGGCTCGGTTATCGCCTTGCCTTTCCATACCCCCGAGGTAACTCAGTTCACGACGCCAGGCCGTCGCCTGGCCGCCGAACATGTTCAACACCTCGTCGGAATATCGGTGTCAGATCTTTTTTCGGCTCGCAGGGGGGGGTGGGCCGCGCGCCAACTGGGCCGCCAACGTGCCTTCCGGCACTCCCCAGTCCCGCAAAAGTGAGTCCATTTGCACTCGCTGCTTCGGACGACAAGACGGGAGCACGCTTGCAATCGCAGCTTGCTCGACGGCGAGACCCCTGTCCGTCGTCACACTGTACCGCGTCCCATTTTCCGTTCCTTTGGTCCATGGCGCCACGGCCCGTAGGCCGCCGCGAAACCGAACAACCCGGCTACCAAAACGGCGTACGACATGTAGCCATTGTCCTTTCCGTGCAAGCGCACGACGACGGTTTCCTCGGTTCCGACCGGCGTGGCGATGGGCTCATGGCCGGCGTCGAAGGCATCGTAGAAATGCGGATCGTCCGTCCTAGAGCCGTCGGCAAGGCGCCTTGATTCGTATTCCTGATATTCTTTTTGGTAGTTTTGGCCAAAGGCCAGCTCGTTTTCAAACGTCTGCCTGACCTTGTCCCAGTCTTCACTCGGTTCGAGCTCTTCGATTTGTCGTTGGCGGGTACGGCAATGTTGGGCAAAGCGTTCGCGGGTTTTCGCGTCAGCCCAGAAATGCTCGCGCATCTGGTAGGCGCGTTCGTATGCCGTCCAGGCAATGTGCCATTGTCCGACCCGTGCCATGATCTCGCCCAGAGCCAGGGCGAAATGCGGATTCGCGCCGGCGCCCATGCGCCACATACCGACAATGCCCAGCGCCGGCTCGTCAAAGGGAACCTGCTTTTGCAGCGACGTCTTGCAGTCGCTCGCCCAACCCTCGTCGGCTCCGACTTTTGAGATGCAGGCACGGCAGTGCTCGCGCAGACTGTCATCCATCGTCTTTTCGCGGTCGGGATCGTCCAGGAACGGCATCGCCTGTCCGGCATACCCGAGGTCTTTACCCCAGTACCATCGCGTGTGATCGAAGGCGCCCCGGGGAAGCATGAAATGCTCCGCGCTATCCAGCCGATCACCGAGCATGTCGTAGCGCAGCAGCAACTCCGGCTTATCGAGCACGGCAAGGAGAAATTCCTCCAGCACTACTTGCCAGCTTTCGCGTCCGAAATGCGATTCGGAGTAAACGTCGATGGCCTTGTGGATGCACTGGGTAGACTCGGTAATGCGGTCCTTGGCGGCTTGGACATTGTCGAAGCCTTGGCTGAGCTGCCAAAGGACCAAGAATGTCCCCAGATTGGCGTAGGAGGTGTAGAGATCGCGGCCGGCGTAGCCGAGTTGTTCCTGCCGTTTCAGCTTGTCGCACATCAAGTCAACGGCGGCTTGATGTTCGCCAAGGAACTCCAGACCGACGCCCAGGTCATCCTGCAACCGAAAGTACTGATCCGCTTGCTCACCTTTCGGCTTGGGCTGGAGTTTTTCCAGGGCCTGGCGTGCTTCGCGGTTTCTAGCCTTGTAGTACTCCGGGCCGTGGGTGGGAAAGCGCTCGTGGATCACGTCGTGAACCATGGCGAAGCGCAAGGAAACGTTGCCGGGGTATTTCGGGACATGGTGGGGAAGTGGAAACTCGGCTTCTTCAGGGCTGATCCATGCGGGCAAATGGCGGCCGAGACTTTGCAGGATAAGCAGGCAACTGAAACCGCTTACGATGGCACAGACCAGCGGTCTTATGATGAGAGCCATCATTTGTGGCCGTCGTGGGCTGAGGTGGCCGGTCTAGTTCTGCTTAAGTCGGCGGAGACTTACTCCCACCATGCCAACGGTCGCAACCATGAGCCCCATTCCGAGCCCCACCGCGGCGATCGGTTGCCAGTGCGGCCCAGAGCCGGGCGCCGTGTAGCCTGGTTGGGCCGGCGTGCTGTTATAGCGCGACTTGAACTCGGTTTCCGTCCGCATTGTCTCCCTGTCGTTGATGCAGGCGCTAACGGCCGGGGTGAAGAAGATAATCAGGCCGACGGACAGGACCGCGGCGGTGACGATTCTGCGCATGGAAGGGCTCCTATCGGGGATCAGGAAAAGCTAGAAATAGTTTGTCATTGGCAGGGCGAAACATGACCGTCCGACCGTCCCCTTTTCATGTATCCTTTTCATGTAAATGCCAATCACCGCCCAGATAATCAGAAAGACGGCGTGCACGGAAAAGGCGTGCGGCCATAATATCGAGGCGGTGACGGCAGCTGCGGCGACCGCGGCAAGCGCCAACCAGTCAAGGAGCGCGGATCACGCTCGCCGTGAAAGAAACGGGGTAACCGTCATAAGCCGATGGCCCGTATTAATAGTAGCGTGGGCAGCTATAGTACGGGTAGTAGTACGGGGAGGAATAGTAGTACGGATAGTAATAACCTCCGTACCAATAGGGGCGATAGCCGTACCAATAGTTTCCATAGCCACGGTAGTGTCCATACCCGTAGCGGTAATGGCCGTACCCATCGAAACGTCTGTGGCCATGGAAGTGCCCATGGAAGCCATGACCGCCATGGCCATGCCCGACATGGCCATGTCCGCCATGACGATGCCCTCCATGACCATGTCCGACCCGGGCCTCTGCCTTCCCCGCAAACAGGCCCAGAGCAATTGCCGCGACCGTTGCCAGCACAATTTTGCCCAACATGATTTGCCCCTCCAAATGGGAGAACGTCGAAACAGCCTCAGCCTCGGTTCCATTCCCGTGATGTGATTTTGTGGTGGCGTGATCTAGCGCTAATCATAGGCGCCGGGGGGAGGGAGAACAAGGGAAGGCGCGCTGTTCGACGAAATCTCGGAGTTGCGATGAAGGTTCGATTCCTTCTCCCCAAATCTTGGAGCGCGCAAAAAAAATGC
>Ga0207150_1094_pt2 | contig 15447 bp, 12 predicted proteins | sample Alteio_BWMinHeat_32_FD_153526 | JGI IMG/M metagenome (GOLD analysis project Ga0207150, IMG submission 153526) | Enriched cells from forest soil in Barre Woods Harvard Forest LTER site, Petersham, Massachusetts, United States -... | ecosystem: Environmental > Terrestrial > Soil > Temperate forest >...
GGAAGATGCTGGTCGGGTGGCGGTTGCCAAGGGACAGCCCTGACGCCATCGAAGCGAAGCAACCCGAATTCCGTGCCCAGCCAGAGATAACCGTCGGGCGTCTGCGCGATCGCTCGGATGGTGCCTTTGAAAAAGCCGTCGCGGGCGGTCCATGCTGTGTGCGCGTATTGATTGACGTCGACAGAGGGGTCTAATGCAAAAGCACAGGGGCGGAACGCCAGCAGAATTCCGAGCGCCAGCAGCGCTCTCCATGGTTTGCGTTTTCCGTACATCCTGCGGTGCATTTTAGCTCAACTCTCGACCTGCCCACGCTGGTTCCGGAAAGAGATTAACACCCGCAACTTAGCCAATCTTGAACAGGTCGCCATCAGGTTTCACCTTTGGCTGCCTTACCAGATCACCTTTAGCGCGAATTGGATTTCCCTGGCTGGAGTAGACAGCTGATCAAGCCGGCCAGCGCCGGCAACCGGATTTCCTCTGTCATCGAATAGCATCTGCCGATCGGTGGGCGGTAGGAAGTTCGCGCGGTTAAGGGCGTTGAAGAACTCCGAACGAAACTGCACGTTAAAGTTTTCCGTGACCCTCCTGATGTAGTTGTTCTTGAACAACGAAAAATCGAGATTCACGAGGCCCGGCCCATTGACGGTATTGCGTCCTTCATTGCCGAGGAGGGTACTGGGATTCGGGAAAGTGAAGCATTGAAGCTTGAGGTAACTATTGACGTTCCCCAGATTGACGGCCGACTGGCACCCAGATCCATAGAGACGATTAGGAAAATCCGACGGCGCGCTGTCCCTAAGGCCGAGTGGGTCACCACCCAGTCGTGGGGAAAAGGGTAAGCCTGTTTGCACGGTGTAAATTCCTCCCACCTCCCACCCTCCGACTACCCATGCTGCAGGGCCGTGGAGCGATTGCGGCGTCGGGATGAGCCAGGTGGCGTTGATCACAAGTTTCTGCGCGATGTTAAAGTCGGACACGCCGCGCGACAGCCGGGGATCAAAGGGTACCGGCGGGCTGTTAAGTGAGTTCTGAAATGCATCGCCGGAAACACCGGAGGACCCTTCGTCGATGGCCTTACCCCATGTATAAGCTCCCTGAATTCGCAAGCCATGACTCATCTTTTTTGTAATTTGCACCTCCAGGTCGTCATAGAAGGCGTTTTCATTCCAAATCAGGGGATCCATTCGGGCTACGTTAGGATTGAGCACCGTCCCGGTGCCCGGGTTTGTGCAAAGGCCAGTGGCAGTGAAGGCGCCACCGCAGGGCCAGATGTAGCCTTGGGGAGTCAAGGTAGGAGGCACCGCATTGATGTCATCCGCGCGAAATGCCATATGTACGCCGCGTGAGCCGACGTAACCCAACCTGAGAGTAAGGTTAGGCAAGAGCTGGCGCTGGACCGTCAGGTTCCACTGCATCACGTAGTTACGCTTGGGGTTGCGCTCGATATACTCCGTGCGGAGTTTGGACGCCGCCTTAAGGAAAGGAAAGGCACCGGTGGGAAACGAACCATTCGGTATCGGGCTTATATTGCCAGTCTCTAAGAACGGGCCGCTCTGCGTAAAGCCGAATAGCGTTTCATAGGGCAACGGCAACACGTCGAAGACGCCAAAGCCGCCTCGCACCGATGTCTTGCCGCTGCGGAACGGGTCCCAGGCAAACCCCACCCGCGGTTCAAAGTTGCGTAACGTGGGGTTCGACCAGACAGGGCCAGGTGTGGCGGCGCAGCCGGGGTACACCTTCTCGCAGGTGGGCAGGGGGTCGGTGAGGTTGTAGAGGTTCGCAATCTTGCCCTGCACTTCGGTCGGCACGGTGGCCATCTCGTAGCGCAGTCCCAAGTTAAGGGTAAGGTTGGGGCGCCAGCGGATGTCATCTTGAACGTAAGCTCCGAAGATGGTCTGCCGTGTGCCGCGGGGAGTGTTCGTGCTCGGGATTTGTGAGCTAAAACTGGCACCCGTACCGGAGTTGGTCAGAAAGCCCGTGAGCGAGCCGTAGCTGAAGTTGCCGCCGGCGTTACCAAACGCTTCGTCATTTAAGTCCATCCGCTCTACGCCAACCCCGAATGTGATCCCGTGTTTTCCTGCGGTAAGAAAAGCGTCGTCATAACCTTGAAACGAATTCCAGTAGAACGCGTAGTGTGGGCGGGAATTTAGCCCTCCATAAACTGGAGTGAGGCCTGTCACCGCTGCGCCAGGCGGATTTTGACCGGCCACTGCAGATAGCGACTTATCTATCTCCAGAGGATTGATCGCACTGACGCTGTAAGCATTCTGGGCAACCGCTCGGTTAAATCCGAAACGCACGTTATTTACGAATTGAGTGCCCATAACATGGGTCTCTTCCAGGCTGACGAGCTGCCGAAACGTGTTGTTTCCGTTGACCAGGTTATTCAAATCGTCCGGTGCGTCAAAGAACCCCTTGTCATATTGATAGGTGCCAAAAAAGCTATCTTTGCCCGAAATCTTGTGATCGACGCGCCCCGTCACGAAGTTCTCGTGTGCCGGTTGTTGAGTCGAAACCGCAAAAGTTCCCGTGTTGCCCGGGGCGATGAGGTTGCCGTTGGGCAACGGCCAGAAAGCGAGGAACGGCTTGACCGAGGGGTCGACGCCAACAGTCCCTGCGGAGTTCGTGAGAGCGCATCCCGGGCTGGCGATACCGATCGTGCACGTCGTGCCGTCGGCATTATGGACGATTCCGTTGCGCGCGTCCGCCGAGGGTACGATGTCCAGATGGGTCAAACCTAGGCTTTGACGAATCCCCTCGTAGTCACCGAAGAAGAACGTGTGGTCCTTCCAGATTGGACCTCCGAGCGCCGCACCAAATTGGTTTTGTCTGAAAGCCGGCTTGGGGACGCCACCGGCATTGTCAACGAAAGTGGCGGCATCCAAGGCGCTGTTGCGTAGAAACTCGTAAGCGTCCCCATGGATGATATTCGTGCCCGAGCGCGTGATGGCGTTAACGACACCGCCCGAGGTCCGGCCATACTCCGCGGAATAGTTGCTGCTGAGTACGGAGAACTCTTGAATCGCGTCTACGCCGAGAGACCGACCCAGGACACTGCCTGGTCCGCCATTCGCGTAATCGTTGGCGCTGACGCCGTCGATGCGGTAGTTATTCTGTACAGGCCGAGTGCCGGCGATGGTCAGTTGAGTTCCGTAACCGCGGTTGCCCCTGTTAAAACCCGCTGAAATGGGTTGCTGTATGGATCCTGCGGAAGAGATCCCGGGCTGCAGCGTCGCCAACATCGTCCAATCGCGACCGTTCAAAGGCAGCTCGCGGATGGTGTCGGCGGTCACGACGTTACTAACAGTGGAACTAACTAACTCTATTAACGGCGCTTCACCCGTCACTCGGATTTGCAGAGTCGATTGCCCAACCCGCAAGGTGAGATTCAGTACTTGCTGCGCCCCTACCGTCAGCACAACGCCCGTGCGCACCTCGGTCGCAAATCCTGGGGCCGTAGTGGTGATCTCATACATCCCCGGCAAAAGGTTTGGCGCCGTATAAAGGCCCACTGCATCCGTCTTGACAGCACGGCTGACGCCGGTGCTCACGTCTTTGATGGAAACTTGCGCTCCGGAAATGACCGCGCCTGAAGGATCCGCCAGTGTGCCGGAGAGCGTCGCTCCAGCTACCTGGGCATAGCCCGGAACAGCGCAGAGACTCAGAATCGCGATGGCGACTATAGACGGAACGGCACCCATGCCTCTGTGAAGGCATCGAGCGAACATGTATAACTCCGAACGATCTAGGCTAGTATGGCCGCGCTTCATAACTAATCCAAAAACGTGTCAGCCGAATTGACGAAGAACATTGGAGTGCCCGTAGTTTAGTGAGAAATGAGTTCCTTGCCAATACCCCCCGAAACGACGGCCTTGGTGTCGGTCCGCTTAGTGCCCGTTTATTGCCCCGAAGCGTTCCAGGTAAGCTCTCAAGATGAAAGGGTTAGCTGAAAGAGCCCGTGGAGCGCGAGTCCAACGGCTATTTTGAAGTACAAGTCAAAGATGGTTCCGAAAAAATGGCAGGCCGCTGAAATGTTGATTGCCGCAAAGGACCTCGAGAGACCGTGGAATCCGGCGGTTTCTTAGACCTGTTGTAAGGAGGAAACAGCTGTCAGCACGAAGAGTGGATTTGGACCGCCGACCTCCTAGTGCAGTGCCAGGAGGCATCCTGCGTCGAATCTCAGCGTCTGAAGCCTGGCGAGCTTCTGATCTTGACGACGACCAAGTTCGTCGACACGTGTTTCGCCTCCCGCTGCATCTGTGCTACTATAACTCTCGCATGAGCGCACAAATATTTACAGGCGGTTTACAGGCGGTTTTGCCAGGACAGCTTGCAGTCAGGGGCGTTCCAGGCGGCCAGTGCGCTGTATGCAAATCTTGCAAAGGCTTTATTTGCAGGGTTTTATGCTAAGTTGTTGATTCCACGGCTGGGGACGTAGTTCAGTTGGTTAGAACGCTGCCCTGTCACGGCAGAGGTCGCGAGTTCGAGTCTCGTCGTCCCCGCCATTCTTTTCAAAAGACTTAGCTCCACTTTAGAAAGAATGGCGTGGTACACAAAAAGGTGCACATTAAGCGACGCCTTTTGTGACCACAGCCTTGTTCCCTTCCGGCAGAATCATTTCCACAACTTTCGTCAGTGCCCGCCGTTTCTTGCTAGTGACGGCATGCGTGTAGACGTTCATGGTGATGTTGCTGTTGGCGTGACGCATTAACGATTGCACCGTCTTCACGTCCTCATCGTTTTCCGCAAGAAGTGTCGAAAACGTGTGACAGGTAGGATTCGTAAGCCATCTTGGTCGAATAGGACTTCCGGTCATTGTTTTCCGGAATCAACTCCTTCAGGCGGTAATGGTCCACTAAGTCCACAAACTTGCGCGGCGGACGTGCCTGCTCGGAGAGGTCCAGATTCACATTAATACGCAAGGCTCGCAGCGCACGCCGAGCGTCGGACTCAGTCCGCAATTCGCTAACCGGGCCGACAACATTTTTTTTCGATCGTCGCTTGCCATCCGTATCGGTCTCACGCCAACGAAAGAGCCAAACCAAATAGCGAGTCTTGCGCCTAATCTGTTTCAGACTTCCCTGCTGATACCGTGCTCTCATCCTCAAAGTTCCCTCCTTTTCGGAGAGCACGGACGCCAATGCGAGTGTACGCGCTCACGCATCCAAACGTCTGGCTCCGATAGAAGGAATCGCCACACTCGTCGCTGACCGTTGCCCAAAGGATGAGCTGTGTCGCCAACGGAAAAATGGTTTCGCTTGCCTTGGGCAACACCTCCCGCTGGGCACGCGAATAAAACGCGGTCACGCTTCCTGTGTAACGGGCGGGAGCGACCCCACGAACTTTTTTGGCGGATGAAAGCCGAAAAAGTGGGGTCGCTCCAGCCCAACACGGTGTTTTGCCCGCGTCCAAATTGATCGTCGCGCCATGCGCAACCTCTTGCTCTTTGGGCATTTGTTTGATCGCCAGGTGACCGCGAGGGTGACGCATATGGTGATCTTTGTATTTCATGCACACTTCACCTTCCCGCGTTGCAAGTAGCGACCGAGGCTCTTTGAAATAGTCGTGCCCCACATCAGTAAGAGGCCTCGAAAATGAAAAAGCGCAATAACGATGTTAGCCGCCTAACCTACAAGAAACCGTAGCGAGCCGCTTCATCGTAAAAGTTCACCGGCGTCCTCTACTTACTAGGGAACATCCAGTCGGAAAAAAGTAAGAAAAAACTTTAATTCCTCGAGGGGTCCCGGGTTGCCAGAGAAATCCCGCCGCAGCCCTCTACTTATTAAAGGAACATTCAGAAGGGAAAAAGTAAGAAAAATCTTAATCCCACGGAAAGTCCAAGGCTGCCAGAGAAATTCCGATCACAACCCCATACTTAATTTAAGGAACATCCAGAAGGGAAAAAGGGAGAAAAAATCTTGGTAACAGTACGTTTTCCTCGCGAGTTGGCTCAGGGATGGAGGGGGTGAAAGCAGGAGATAGCCATCCAACAAGCGTTTCACTGTCGTGAGCAACGAGCTGCACGTAATCGCCCCGATTTGACGTTCACAAACGGACGGGTTTCCTGGCCATGCGTGAGCTCGGGAGGCTACCAGCGGGCCAGCCATAATTCAGGTAATTCCTGTAGACCTTTTTGCAGGATTCACCCGCTTCCATAGGGCTGGAATTTCTACTAACAATGCGGCGCATACGGGGATCTGCGTTCCAGGTACTGAAAGAAATGCCCGGGAACGACATTTGGTCCTTTATGCGCGGACATCCCGAACTAAAAGTGCACGCCCGTTCGTAATAGACATGAGCGAAGAAGAGTGGCGCCAATTCTGCAGAATAAAAGTCTCAAAGAGAACACGAGAGGACTTTCTTCGGAGGAGCGCGCTTGGAGAGGTGAGCTAATGCGAATCGATCGATCCATGGGATTGATTACCCTTGTCACTTTGCTTTCTGCCGCAGTCCTCGTGCTGTCGCTTCATGGCATACCTTCCGTCTTTGCGCAGACTGGCACACCTCCCAGCAGTTCGATCAGTAGCAGTTCGGGCCCGGTCTCGTGGGATTTTGCTGCTGTCGGCGGCGGCACGGTGACTAACGTCGGCATACAGGACATCTGTCCGCCCGGCATGTGCGACGATCACGACTTGATCGTGGTACTCCCCGCGCCAGCGGCAACTTTTTATCAATCGATGACAGCGAAACTGACGATCAAGTACACCTGGACCAGCACGGTGCCTACCGACCTGGACATCTTTGCCATCAGCCCCAGCGGCGCCGACCATGGCCCGGGGTCGCCCGACGACACGTCGACAGGGCCAGGTGAGGAGGATCTGACGGTCACCGATCCCATTGACGGAGTCTGGCACATTCGCTCGGTCGCCTCAATGGCGCCAGTACCTACAACCGCTCACGCCTTGGTAACTCTAGCGATCGCACCGCGACCTACGACACCCCCACCGCCTCCACCGGCACCAGGCGCGCCTGCCTTCGTGAACTATCCCGCTCCCCCGGACTGCTCTGGAACGCAGCAGCCCCCGAGCTGCATCCAGCCCTCGCTGGGGTCATCAACTGCCGGTGGGCATGGTGCGGGTGAACCTTCAATCGGCGTCGACTGGAATACGGGCAAGACCTTCATTGAAGCCGGGAACCACACGCTGCGGGTGACCTTCAATGATTCCGTTAAGCCTGCAACGGCGTTTTGGGAGGACAAGCGCTCGCCATTCGCGCGCGTGAGTCTCGACCCCATCCTTTTCACAGATGACGGTCATTTCGGTGGGACGAACCGAACCTTTTCCTCGCAACTCAACGGTGTTACTAGCGAGCTTTCTTTCACAGACAACGACGGCGACACATGGTTGCCGACTCAGGGTTCCGGCCAGCCAGCAGGCGTTGACCATCAGACAGTAGGGGGCGGCCCCTACGCTTCACCGGTGCCTGTGACTCGGACGTCGTATCCACATGCGATTTATTACTGCTCACAAGACATCGCTACCGCCTTCTGCTCGCGGAGCGATGACGGCGGCCTTACGTTCGGGCCGGGTGTTCCGATCTACTTGTTTACGACCGTCAACGGCGTTGACCGCCCTGTGGCCCCCGGAACTTGCGGCGGTTTGCACGGGCACGTTCGCGTTTCTCCTGACGGCACGGCTTACGTACCCAACGAGAAGTGCTCGGACGCGAGCAATGTGAGCCGGCCCGGGGTGGCGGTCTCCACTGACAACGGCCTAAGCTGGGTTGTCCGGACGATACCGGATGCTTTGAGCATCAGCCCAGGCAGCGACCCGTCCGTTACGGCGGGCAGCAACAACACGATCTATTTCGGTTACGTCAACGGTGATGGCCATGCGAAGATCGCTATTTCGCAAGACCGCGGGTTGCACTGGTCGAAGTCCAAAGACGCGGGCACTCCGTTCGGAATTCAAAACGGCGAGTTCGCTGAAGTGATCGCGGGGGATGACAACCGTGCGGCTTTTGCATTCTTGGGCACGCCGACGGCTGGCGACACGCAGTCGGCCGATTTCCTCGGCATTTGGCATTTGTATGTCGCGTTCACCTACAACGGCGGTCGCACTTGGACCACCGCGGACGCGACACCTGCCGACCCCGTGCAGCGCGGCTGCATTTGGAACCAGGGCGGCAGCAACCCGTGTCGCAACCTACTCGACTTCAACGACATCACCGTGGACAAGTTTGGGCGCGTAGTGGTGGGCTACGCCGACGGCTGCACCGGCTCGTGCGTGAACGACCCCTCGCAGAACGCTTCCGCTGGGCCTGCCAGTGCGCAGGATGCACTGGCCACGATCGCGCGGCAAGTGGGTGGCCGAGGACTGTTTGCCGCTTTCGACGGCACGCAATTTGGCACCAGGAGCGGTGACAACGAAGGTGGCGGGCAGCTTTGCTATGGCGACCCGGCAAGCGGTGTCAGCGGAGACCAGAATTGTAATAAACATGATGGGCACTGAAGTCAGCGCTTGTGCAGGGCGGGGATAAATACGGCGCCCCCCGAGTTTAGAATCGCGCGGTCACACTCGCAGACCGGGAAATCCAATTTCGTAAATGGAAAACATATGAACTATAGGTACGCGATCCGACTTGTGTTTTGCGGTTTATTCTTGTGCGCGATTGCCCTACCCGCCAGGCAAGCGCCAGGCCGTTCGCTTCAGAAGCGAAAGAGTAGCGATGTTGCAGGTTCAGCAAGCGGCAAGAAGGACGCATGCATCTTGCTTACCAGCGCGGAAATAGAGGCCGTCCAGGGTGAGCCGGTCAAAGAAACTAAAGCCAGCGTCCAGCCAAATGGCGAGATGCTGATCTCGGAATGCATCTTCCACACAACCAATTTTGCAAAATCCATCAGCGTAGCGTTGGCCACACCATTTTCGGCCAAGCCCTCCGAGCTCACGCCGCGCCAATTCTGGCAAAAGCAGTTCCATGCCCGCGACGTGGAAGAGGACGAAATACACGCCGCAGGCAAGGGGGCGAAGAAGCCCAAGTCTGAAGAGGAAGAAGAAGCACGCAAGCCGCGGCGGGTTGCGGGGCTCGGTGAGGAGGCGTACTGGGTGGGGACTCCGATCACGGGCGCGTTGTATGTCCTGCAAGGAGATAACTTCGTGCGTATCAGCGTTGGGGGAGTTCACGAAGAGTCCGTGCGCATCGAAAAATCGAAGGTGCTGGCTCGCGCCGTCGTAAAGCGCCTCTGATCCTCCGCGCTGACCTGGCGCGCCAAGAGAGACGCAAGATCTCGCTGATCAGATTCGGACGGTATTCCGACAAAACGTGGTTGACATGCCAAGAAATCCTCTGCTCACCAAGTGCATCATCAGGACTTGACCTGCGCGAAAATGCGGGTCTTAAGCGCTACGGTTCCCAATTTTTTCCCCTGCTCGATTGCTGCCTTGGCCGGATTGCATGGTCCTCTTCCCAGAGATAGTTTAAGGATTGGGCGACAAGGGCCACGAAAGAAGGATCAACGGCCCGCGCCCAAGGCCCCGCACGTTTGGCCGCACCTTCGTTCGCTGCTGTGTCCGACCCAATTTGGCTCAAGAACATGTGGCGCATTGACTGGGACCCGCGTGTGGGAGGCTTGGTGTTTTGGAAAGAAGACAAAGCGCCGCAGTCGATAGCGCCACACGCACTGCTAGTCTCAACTCAGACACGCAAGGCTGCGGGAGCCGACGGCCGCGTTGCCAGAAGTAACCTCTTCCGCCGAGGCGCGAAGTGTCGAAAAAAGTAAATAAGCCAAGTACTAGAGCGTACTAAGGAGATCACCCGCTGGGAAATTGCAGTTTTCCTCCGCTTGTCTGCTGAGCTGGACGATGGTAGTCAAGTACTGAGATGCGGTAGGGAGTGCTGCTGCGCCGGGACTGAATTCTTCGATCCGAAGGTGCGAAAGGATACGTCTCTCTTAGACAGACTGGGGCCAAAGCAGATCACGCTAGGTGGGGTCACAAAGGTGCCCATCGGAAAGCGAGACGACCCTAGGGCCCGCAAGCTCTCTGGCATCAGGAGGACTATGTCGAATGGCCGATCCGAGAAGCGGATCGCGATGACAGTGAGCGTAGAAGTCTGCCTGCAAGATGAACCAAAGCTTAACGAACGGATGTTGACGGAAAACGTGAGTGCCCACGGCGCACGTGTTTTCATGGAGCGGAAGTTGCAGCCGGGGCAACAAGTGCTGGTTAGCTCGCCAAAGGAGGGCGTGCGCTCACAAGCGCGGATCGTCTACTGCCTGCGCGTGTCCGAGAAAAGGTTTGCTGTCGGTCTGGAACTGTCCGGAAGGGTGGAGCCGTGGGCAAAACCGTACTAACGGCAAAATGCCATGGCTCTTAAAACCAGCCAAGGAAACAATACCCAGAACTCTCAGGCTCCCATCTTTTTTCCTAGTTCGCCCAAAGTATCTTCATTATTGATACAGCTCTGGTTACATTCCGGGCATTTCCACAGGCGGAAGCTTCTTCTTTCGGGCATAACCTCAGCTAGATACATGCGTTGTGCATCATTGGAACAGGTGACGCGAGGTATTATTTCCAGTTCAACGGTTTCTGCGTCTTTTGTGTCTAGGAAGTATCCATGCGAGACATTGTATCGGATTAGGCAACCAGGCTCCCGGCAGGCGTACAGCATCCCCTCTGCGGGTTCGCTAAGGAGTCTTAGAAGCATCTCCGCGTGATGTTGGTAGCAAAGTACGTGAAGATTTTTTCTCGTACTGGTACCCAGCCTTTCCTTCTCACTCTTAATGTGGGGGACGGGTTAAAGGATTCGCGATCGCAAGCATCTGCTTGCAATTTGCAGCCCACTGGTGTCGTAGCCACCTCAGAGCAACACTATCTCATAGATAGCACAATACTTAGCGGCCCAGGTCGCTAGCATCCTTTGCTTGCCAACGTTCGGACGGATTTAGCAAAGTTTAGCACTTTGTAGACGACTCTCGGCAAGCTATTCCCCTGCCACGTAAGGGTAAAGAAACAATCAGAAAATATATCTGTCCGGAATCAGAACTCCCGCGAAGGTTTTCCGCCGGAGGCTTCCGCCAGCCTGGGATTCGGTGCACTCAACCGGCCGGCAAGAAAGTCGAATCGGAAATCTCAGGCTCTTACGTTTGGATCCTAGAAAAACATCGTCGTTGAAATTCTTGTTGGTTCCGGCAGCTTTTTGGCACCCACCAGCCCGTTGCCATCTAATTGAATCCAGCTGGGAAGGTCATTCTACAGATGCCCGAAAGATCAGGACGACTTGAAAAATTCATTCGGCTGGTTGCTGCGGTAGAGATATGCAGCGTTCAGAACCCGGCCGCGACTGAGAGGACGACCACGGAGAACTTCTGTTCGCTGGGAATACGAATTTTGACCCAACGAGCGAGAGAGCTGAATGAACGACTGTGGGTCAGGTTACTGGATGAGGACCTGCGAACCCTAGCTCGCGTTGTTTACTGTCAGCGGCTGCCAGACGGACGCTTTGGCGTCGGATTGCAGTTCCAAGGACAGGCCGTCAATTGGTCAAGAAACTCGTTGGCTGGTGCCGGCGGTTAAATGGCCGGCGCAGCGAATCTTCGCGCCTTCCATAGCACAGCCTCGTGGAAAAATTGAGCATTTATCTACGCTCGTCGCCTCGAGCGTTCAACAGACACTGGCGACACATCCACTGTAATTCCAGTTGCCAAGTCCGATTTCGGGCAGAAGTAGGGAATTTCCCCAGCTACTTATGAGGGTTTTTCCCCTATAAGAAATACGAACTTCACCGGCTAGCGTTCTGTTCTGGAAAGACTAAAGTGCGTGGCGAACCTGGCGAGAAAACGGCAGCTGTGAAGGAAACTGGGAAGTCGATTGAGAGTTTCTTCTGTTCGTGAAATTTTGCAGTTGGGTTCCTGAGGATGGGACTCAAAGGGCGGTAGCTTGGCTAGATTAACCTCACAAGAACGCACATGAACTGTCTAAGCGCATCTGGAGAACGGTGTGGAAACTGAAAACCTCAGTTATCCGTGGTACGCGCTGTTGGTCAAGAGCCGGTATGAAAATACCGTGGCATCACATCTGCAAGCTAGGGGCTATGAATCGTTTCTGCCCCTGTACAAGTGCCAGCGCCGGTGGTCTGACCGGTTTAAAGAAATCGAGCTTCCACTTTTTCCCGGGTACGTGTTTTGCCAGTTTAACGCACTGAATCGGCTGCCAATTCTTTCGATCCCTGGGGTTGTTCATGTGGTGGGAGTTGGCCGAACACCTATCCCAATAGACGAAAGCGAAATTGCCGTCATTCAGGCCGCTGTCAAGTCCGGGCTGCCCAGCCAACCTTGGCCGTTCCTTCAGGTCGGGCACAAGGTGAGAATCGAGTATGGCCCTCTCTGCGGGCTAGAGGGAATCTTATTAGATTTCAGAGGCCGTCAGCGCCTCGTGATATCTGTAACGCTTTTGCAAAGATCAGTCGCCGTTCAAGTTGATGGAGCCTGGGTACGACCGATGTCTCAGCAGCACCGGGCTTGCGGTGGCCGTGTGAGCCCTGAGCCTCTTTCGCAGCAGCCCATTGCCCAGCCAAACTTGGCATTCCCGAGTCCGTCGCTAGCTCTATCACGAACAGTAATCCCTCCCTCAAACTTCACCAGCCTGAACGAGGTAAGCATTCTCAAGAACACCTAAAGAACTTAAGTAGCCTCGGATCCTGGCCCGAATTTTTGTTCAAGCCTCAACACACAACCCCTTTAGGGTTTTTCCAATCGATCGTTCAAACGGAGATACAATGAGCGCTTGTAAGACATCGTTCCCAGCTACGGTCGCGTCCAGCGGTATGCGGGCGTTGAGCCGTGTCCTACCGGAGCGAACACCCAACATCCCTCAGCGGCTGCGAATGACATGGGGCTCTCTGCTGACGCGTGCTTGGCAATTCCGATATCGCGCTGTGGTTTTGTGTTTGGAAGGAACGCTCACAAGCCTCGGATATGCCTTCTCTGCTTCTCTTCTCGCGGACGTATACGGGCCGAGCTGGGCCTGGCAGATTTTGCCGCACACCCTGTCGTGGCTAGTTGGTCTTCGGCTTCTCAGCTTTCTATTCTTCGGCACGTGTAAGCTTTCCCTGCGCGTTGCAAGCATCCCGGAGTTCATCTGCATAAGCAAGGCAGTTTCGACCAGCGGCCTAGCGTTCTATGCAATCGCCCGACTAGCAGAGCGGGATGTGCGTCTTCCTGCAGCGCTTTTCATACTCGAGTGGGCGGTGTCGATCCTTTTGCTCGTCGGGCTTCACTTTGGCGTCCGATTGTACAGCGCGCAGCGCGCAATTGGGCGAAGCGGAGGAAAGCGCTCCCTGATTATAGGAGCCGGAGATGCGGGCACAAAAGTACTCAAGGAACTTGTTTTGGATTCCGGGTCTGCCGTTCTTCCGGTTGGCGTCATCGACGATGATCCCCAAAAGAGGGGAACGACGATCTGTGGCGTCCCCGTGCTTGGCGGCCTGTCGGATCTCGCGAACCTCGTGCGGGAGCAGCAAGCTGAAGAAGTATTTATCTGCATCCCGAGCGCAACACGCTCACAGATGAAATTCATTCTCGCGCGGTGCCGAGAGTGCGAAATTCCAGTCCGCACTCTGCCGACTCTTGCAGAACTGGTTGATGGGAGAGTAGGTCTGCGAGACTTGCGCTCGGTGCGCATTGAAGATCTGCTGCAGCGAGAGGAAGTGAAAGCCGATCCTGGGTTCGTTCGAGAAGTAGTAGGAGATCGAGTCGTTCTGGTGACCGGCGCGGGCGGGTCGATCGGATCCGAACTATGCCGGCAGATCGCTTCCGGAAGTCCCCGCAAACTTATTCTGCTGGACCGGTCCGAGAACAGCCTGTTCTACATCAATCTAGAACTCCAGGACAACTTCCCTGGCCTTTGTATTGAACCTCGGCTTGTTGACGTGACCTGCCGCGACCGGGTGCGCGCGATATTCGAGAGCGAACGGCCCGAAATCGTTTTCCACGCCGCGGCGTACAAGCACGTGCACCTCATGGAACTTCACCCTTATGAAGCGGTTCGCAATAACGTGTTAGGGACGCGCAATACGGCGCTGGCTGCTCGGGATTTCGGCGCAAGCCGATTTATCAACATTTCCACGGATAAGGCGGTTAAGCCTCGCAATTACATGGGCCTGTCCAAAAAAATTACGGAGCTATTGGTCCGAGAACTTGCGCAATCCAGTGAGACGCGGTTCATGAGCGTGCGCTTCGGGAACGTGGCTGGAAGTACGGGCAGCGTGCTCCGCCTTTTCCGCGATCAGATTCAGAAGGGCGGTCCGATTCGAATCACTGATCCGCGAGCGACGCGGTACTTCATGACCATTGCAGAGGCCGTATGTCTGATCTTGCATGCAGCGGCTCAAGGTCAGGGCGGAGAGACATTTGTGTTCGATATGGGCAAGCCTCTGAATATTTATGAAATCGCGCGCGCTTTCAGCCTTTTTTCCGGGCTAACGCCAGGGAAGGATTTGCTCTTCGAATTTATCGGCCTGAAAGAGGGCGAGAAGATTACGGAAGAACTGTGGGAGTCGTGGGAAACCCTCAAACCGACTGCGCACGAGCGCATATTCGCGCTTTCCGGAGCTGGCAAGGCAGCCCCTGGAATACTGGAACAGGTAGATGAATTCGAACGGTTGCTGGCCCGCGGGGACTACGAAGGCCTGCTTGTCCGGTGCCACAAGCTTTTCCCGGAGTTCGAGATAGACCATGGTTTACATCCCGCCAAGCCGGATAAGAAGACCAGCACACCCACCTTCTACAAAGGACAACTACCTCATGAACGTGCCGCTTTGCTGTCCTGACATAACGGATCTGGAAGTCGAATACGTGACCCGGGTTCTGCGCTCCGGCCAGCTCAGCCTGGGGCCACGCGTGGTGGAATTTGAGGAGAAGTTTGCCGCTTACGCGGGTGCGCGATACGCAATCGCGGTGAATAGCGGAACCTCCGCGCTGCACCTGGCCGTTCGCGCACTAGGGATCGGAGGCGGAGATGAGGTCATTACCACATCGTTCAGCTTCGTAGCTTCGGCTAATTGTCTGCTATACGAATACGCACTTCCCATGTTCGTAGACGTTGATCCGCATACTTTCAACTTGGATCCTCGCGAGATTCAGCGCTTCATTCAAAGCTGTTGTGTAGTTAACACGAAGAGCGGCGCGCTGACGGATGTGCGGACCGGGCGGAGGGTAAGGGCCATCCTCCCCGTGCACGTGTTCGGCCTCCCGTGCGACATGGACGCCATCATGAGGATCGCACAAAAGTACAATCTGCAGGTCATCGAGGACGCCTGCGAAGCATTGGGAGCAGAGTACAAAGGCAGGCAGGTCGGAACGTTCGGTGATATCGGTGTTTTTGCGTTTTATCCGAATAAGCAGATGACCACTGGCGAAGGTGGGATGATTGTAACCAATGATGAAAGGACGGCGACGCTTTGTCGCAGCCTGCGCAACCAGGGTCGGGGAGTCGAGCGGGACTGGCTGAG
>Ga0207150_1096_pt2 | contig 15403 bp, 13 predicted proteins | sample Alteio_BWMinHeat_32_FD_153526 | JGI IMG/M metagenome (GOLD analysis project Ga0207150, IMG submission 153526) | Enriched cells from forest soil in Barre Woods Harvard Forest LTER site, Petersham, Massachusetts, United States -... | ecosystem: Environmental > Terrestrial > Soil > Temperate forest >...
GGTGTGGCGCAAGCTCGGCGCCTGCCTGGCGCTGTTCCTCTGGTTCGGCGTGGGCCTGGCCGGCCGGGCCATAGCATTTTATTGAGAAAATATCATGAGTTCACACATCAAGACGACAACAGTGGGAAGCTATCCGGTCCCGGCGTGGATGGTGGGCGACGGCTCGCAGGTAAAGCTGCGCGACGCGGTCATGGCCGTGTTGAAGACGCAGGAACTGGCAGGGCTGGATCTGCTGACGGATGGAGAATTGCCGCGATTCGACCCCAGCCACCCGGATGCCAACGGCATGGTGGATTATTTCGTATCGCGGATGGGCGGAATTCGGAAAGAGTTTTCCATTGCGGACTTTGACCGTTTCCGCCCGGACCGCATTCTGGGCTATCGCCTGCTGACCGCCGGAGTGGTGGTCGGTAAGATAGGGCCTGGAACCCTGAACCTGCCGATGGATCACGAGTTTGCGCGTTCCCTTACGAAGTTTCCGCTGAAGTTCACCTGCACCGGGCCGCACATGCTGGCTCGGGTCCTCAACGATTGCTTTTATCGCAGCGTGCCCGATCTGGCGATGGACATCGCGGCGGTGCTGCGGCAGCAACTGGAACTTGTCGATGCCGACACCGTGCAGCTCGACGAAGCCGCGATTGCCGGCTCTCCGCAAGACGCTCCGTGGGCCGCCGAAGCGGTGAATCATGTGCTGGACGGGATTGTGAACGAGAAGGCAGTGCACATCTGCTTCGGCAACTACGGCGGTCAACCGATCCTGCGAGGTTTTTGGGAAAGCCTGATTCCCTTCCTGAACTCGCTGCGTTGCGACCATCTGGTGCTGGAATTCGCTCGAAGGGGCTACGACGAGCTCTCTGTGTTTGCGGACCTCAACCCCAAGATTCGGCTGGGAATCGGCGTGGTAGATATCAAGGACAACGAAGTGGAAAGCCCCGACCTAATCGCCTCTCGAATCGAACGGATTGTCAAGACGCTGGGACCGGACCGGCTGCAATACGTGCATCCGGACTGCGGTTTCTGGATGCTGCAGCGGAGCGTGGTGGATCGCAAGATGCGCGCTCTGGTGGAAGGCCGAGATTTATTCGAAGGGCAGGTCTAGCGACCGGGCAGCTGAAGACGCCGGAAACGGGCGAGGGCCGTTGTGAGAGACGAGAAGGCTACAGTTCGCGCCGAAATCTTTGGCGACCTTGCAGGCATTGTTTTGGCTCCCACGGTGAACGCATTGTCCGATCGTGGAGTTCTGCAACTGTTCGATCAGTCCGCCGGCTGGATTTCCTTCGAGGAGATATTGAATCGCACGAGGGGCAATCGCGGGTACCTGCGCGTCGCCATGCGGTTGCTGGTCAGCTGCGGATGGTTGAAACAGCACACCGATGAGAACGGTGAAGTCGTCGGCTACGCCTGGACTGAGGAGGGGAAAATCGCCTCCAAGCTGGCGCCGCCTCTTTACAGCGAGGTTACGTCCTTTATCCCCAAGGCGCTGTATTTGTCCAACTACTTGTTCGATGCGTCTGACGCCGTCCTACTGCCCTCCCTGCAAGAGCAAGGACTCAGAGCAAAGAAGCATTGGGGAATCGACGCATCCAAGGACCCGGTGTCAGAAAAAGTGAGGGATCAAGTCTGCCGGCATCTGGAAGGCGTTCTGGTCGGACCGGCGATGGTGGCTCTTGCGCGTGGCGGAGTCTTGACGCGACTGGGCGAGGAACCCGTGAGTCTGGACACCATTCCGGGAAATCGGGAGATGCTGCAATGCATCTTCGACTTGCTGGCAACGCGGGGATGGGTCGTGCTCGATCAGGACCAGGTGCAACTGACGTCCCGGGGAAGCTATGCCGCACAGATCGCTGCCTCCTACGGGGTGACGGTGTCCTATCTGCCGACGTTAAACAGCTTGAGCGTGCTTCTCTTCGGAAATGCCCGCACGCCGCGGGTGGATGAGAACGGCTTCGAACTGCTGGTGGACCGGGCGATGAACGTCTGGGGAAGCGGCGGCGCGCACAAGACCTATTTCAGAAAAGTGGACGAAATCATTTTGGATATTTTCAATCGTCCCCTTTCCACCCAGCCGCGGGGCATCTGCGACATGGGATGCGGCGACGGCACCTTCCTCGAGCACCTTTACTACGTCATCAAGAATTGCACCAGCCGGGGAAAGGTGCTGGACACGCATCCGTTGATCCTGGTCGGCGCCGACTTCAATAAGGTTGCGCGCCGCGTGACCAAACAAACCCTGCAGCGGGCGGGGATCCCAACCTATTTCGTGGTCCATGGCGACATCAACCGGCCGGCACAATTGGCCAACGAGTTCGAAAAGTTGGATCTGGACGTTCATGACTTCTTCCACGTCCGTTCGTTCCTCGATCACAACCGCGTGTATATGCCTCCCGCCAACTACGTGCCCGGCACGCGGAAAGCACGAACCACAGGCGCATTTGCGCATCTGGGGGAGGAGATTCCAGCGGCGCAACTGGAGGAAAATCTCGTGCGGCACTTGCGCCGGTGGGCGCCCTATACCGGACGCTTCGGCCTTCTGATTTTGGAGTTGCACACGCTTTCTCCCGAGGTTTCGGCGGCGCACCTTGGCGACACGCCCGTCGTCGCCTACGATGGCACGCATGGATACTCCGATCAGTATCTGGTGGAGATTCCCATTTTTCTTGAATGCGCGCGCGAAGCCGGTCTGAAGGCCGACGCAAAATATCAAGCCACGTTTCCGCCGTCGGAACTGGCCACCGTAAGCATTAACCTGTTCGCGGCGCCGATGTCGCCCGATGTTAGTGTGTGAGGAAAGGGTCCCAATGAACACGAAGACAAACAGTTTGCTCCCCACGTCCCTGGTCGGATCGTACGCGCAGCCGGACTGGCTGATTAATCGCGAACTGCTGGGCAAGCAGATGCCTCCGCGGGTGCGGGCGCTCGAACTGTGGCGCATAGCACCGGAATGGTTGGAGCAGGCGCAGGACGATGCGACGCTGGTCGCGATCCGGGAGCAGGAACGCGCCGGGCTCGATATCCTGACCGACGGCGAGATGCGCCGCGAAAGCTACTCCAACCGCTTTGCCACGGCGCTCGACGGCCTGGACCTCGACAATCCGGGAACGATCCTGAGCCGCAGCGGGCGCACCGTTTCCGTGCCGCGGATTGTCGGCAAGATCCGGCGCAAACATCCGGTGCAGGTGCGCGACATGGAGTTTCTGCGCGCCAACACCAGCCGCCAGACCAAGATCACCGTGCCGGGTCCCTTTACGATGACGCAGCAAGCGGTGAACGAATACTACAAGGACGAGGAGTCGGCGGCCCTGGACTATGCGGCGGCCGTGAACGAGGAGATCAAGGACCTGTTCGCCGCCGGCGCCGACGTGGTGCAGATCGACGAGCCGTACATGCAGGCTGCGCCTGAGAAAGCCCGGCGATACGCCATTCCTTCAATTGAGCGGGCGTTGCAGGGCGTGCAGGGCACGACGGCGGTGCATACGTGCTTTGGCTATGGCGCTCTGGTGGACGGACGCCCCGCCGGATACTCCTTCCTCACCGAATTGGCGGAGAGCAGCGTGAACCAGGTCTCGATTGAGACGGCGCAATGCAAGCTTGATTGTTCGCCCCTGCAAACGCTTCCCGGGAAAAAGATCATCCTCGGCGTGCTGGACCTTTCGACGCACGAAGTGGAAACGCCCGAGGCTGTTGCGGCGCGGATACGGCGCGCGCTGCCGTTCGTAAGTCCCGAACGGCTGGTGATTGCTCCCGATTGCGGGCTGAAGTATCTGCGGCGAGAGGTCGCGTTCGCGAAGATGCGAGCCATGGTGGAAGGCGCGGCTCTGGTTCGCGCGGAACTGCAGGGTCGCGGGTCGCCCCAGGTAGCAGGGTCCGCGGTGCAAACACCACGATAAGTCCGGGCAAACAAGTGCGATACCGCCGGGAAGGCTGGCGCGCGGCAACATCTGCTGGCCTTCGCGGCAAAGTAGTGGTGTAATTCGGCCACATCGGCGGCTGGAAGTTCCATGGGAGGTGCAGTGTGACGCGAAAGACCGTGCTTATTCCTGCGTGTTACGTGGGGCTCGCAGCCCTGTTCCTGCTTGGCTCTGCCCGCCACGTTCAAGCGCAGGAAGGAGGCCCGCCGGCGCCGCTCAATCTGCCGACGGTGAGTTTTACCGCCGCCCAGGTCACGCAGGGGCGGCAGGTGTATGCCGCGAGCTGCGCCTCGTGTCACGGGCAAAACCTAGAGGGCGGCGATACCACAGGTCCGCTGAAGGGCGATGCCTTCGGCCAGAATTGGGGCGGGAAAAGAGTCGGCGCGGCGTTTTCTTTTATCCGGACGACGATGCCTCCGGCCGATCCGCTGCTGATTAGCGATCCCGAAGTTGCGCAAGTCCTCGCTTACCTGCTGCAGGCCAACGGTCTGCAACCGGGTGACAAGCCGCTGTTGACGGACAACGACGCCCTTGCGTCCACGATGATCCCGCGCATCGCTCCCCCGCCTGAACTCGTGGCGGGCGCTGGCGGCCCCATATCGCCGCGCGCTCCCAAGGGGCCTTCGTTCCTCGGACCGAGCCCGCTGGACAAAGTTACGCCGGTAACGGACGCGCTCCTGAAAAATCCGCCCGCAGGCGACTGGCTCCTGTGGCGGCGGACATGGGAGGATCTCGGCTTCTCCCCGCTGAAACAGATCGATAAGGGCAACGTGGGCGATCTCCGCTTGGCCTGGGCGTGGACGCTGCCGCAAGGGCCGAACGAAGCGACGCCGCTGGTGCACGACGGAGTCATCTTTGTGCACAGCTTTGGCGACCGCGTACAGGCGCTGGACGGGGTGACCGGGGACCTGCTGTGGCAATACGCGTACAAGCTGCCGGTGAACGTCAGGCCCACCGTCAAACGGAACATGGCCATCGGTGGCAATCTGCTGTTTGTGCCAACGTCGGACATGCACATGGTCGCGCTCGACTTGAAAACCGGTAAGGTGGTCTGGGACCACAGGGTCGATGACTACAAAGGCGGGTTGGGGATGACGGCCGGCCCGCTGTACGCCAAGGGCAAGGTGATTCAGGGAATCGCGGCTGCCCGCGTCCCGGGTGGACCCTTTATTGTCGCGCTCGATGCCAAGACGGGAGAAGAGGCGTGGCGGTTTTACACCATCGCCCGGCCGGGCGAGCCCGGGGGCAATACCTGGAATGGCGTGCCGCTGGATAAGCGAAGCGGGGCGTCGGTGTGGACGGCGGGAAGCTACGACCCCGATCTGAATCTCGTGTTCATCGGGACCGGGCAGACGTATGACACGGCGACGCTGGTCCATCCGGTGAATCAGCCGGGCATCACCAACGATGGGCTCTATACGGATACGACGCTCGCGCTCAATCCCGATACCGGAAAGCTGGCGTGGTATTTCCAACACCTGCCTGATGACCAATGGGACCTGGATTATGCCTTCGAGCGGGAGCTGATGAAACTGCCGGTGAACGGCACGAACCAGGAACTGGTGGTGACCTCGGGCAAGATGGGCCTTTACGATGCGCTCGACGCGGCCACGGGAAAATACGTGTTTTCAAAAGACATGGGCATACAAAACGTCGTGACGGCCATTGACCCAAAGACGGGCGCGAAGACCATCAATCCCGCCGTTTACCCCGGTGATGGCAAAGCGCACATGGTCTGCCCCCACCCGGGAGGCGGACGCAACTGGATCCCGTCGGCCTACAATCCCGACACGAAGATGCTCTATACCCCGATGGTGGAATCGTGCATGGACCTGATTCCGCCGGGCCCGGGCTATCCCGGCAACCTTACCGGCGCGGGCAACTGGTACGTCCGGCCGCGACCCGACAGCGATGGGAAACTCGGACGCGTGCAGGCCGTCAATCTGGGAACCAAGCAAACCACCTGGACGGATCGGCAGCGCGCGCCGCAGACCACGGGCATGCTGACGACAGCCGGCGGGCTGGTTTTCGCCGGCTCGCTCGACCGCTATATCCGGGCCTATGACGATATGACGGGCAAGACGCTGTGGGAAACACGGCTCAGCGCCGTGCCCAGTTCGTGCCCAATCGTTTACGGCGTCAACGGCAAGGAATATCTGGCCGTGGTCGTCAGCAACGCGGGTTCGCAAGCCGGCACGTGGCGGCAACTGGTTCCCGACATCATTAATCCCGAGGATGAAGGCTCGGCACTCTGGATATTCGCGTTGCCCGATAAGGGTCCAGTGAAAAGCAGCGCGGTGCGCTAGAGCCGGCGGCAACAGGCGCAGACCGCCGGCCCGGACGCCAGTGCGCGGCGCCTTCGCAACAGGTAAAGGAGATTGTGACGATGTCAAACGGGGTTAAAACGACCATTGGCCTGGTGGCCACGGCCATTGTCATCGCCATCTCGCTGGGATTCATCTCACTTTTTTCGTTTCCGCTGTTTACCGGATGGGTTTCCTATTGCCTACTTTGCATCATCCCCATGGAGATCGTCGCTTCGGTGACTTGGGGCGCGCAGCACCCGAATTTTGCAGGGACGCTCGCCCAACCCGCCAAGGGCATAAGCTTCATCCTGGTCTGCCTGGTTGCCGGCATGGTCGTGGCGCCCCTTCAGTTCTTGATGGCGGGAAGGGCGATCGGGCCGCCGACGCCGTCGCCCATGCTGGTGATGTGCACGATCGTGTCCGTGATTATCACGTTTTGGCTGGCAATCATGTGGGGCGGCTGGCCGTTTACGAAAATCATCAAGAATCCGATTGCCGCCGGACTCACGATGCTGGTGGTTTGTTACCTGCTGAACTACCTGCTGTTCCGAATTTTCTTTAACTATGGCTTCATGCGGGGCGCGCCGGTGTACGTGGCGTCGCTGGATCCTCATGGGCTCTTCAATGCGTGGTATGCGCTGGTTTTCTATCTGGCGGTCATCATGATCATGTTCATATCACTCAATTTCGACCTGTGGCCCTTCACGAGCTTTCCGGCACTGATGCGCCAGCCGATTTTGGGGATTGTATGGACGATCGTCGCCTTTGCGCTGGGAGGGTTGTGCTTTTACATCGGGATCGGCGTGCTGCAGATGGACGTCGTCTCTTTTATGGTGCGCGTTCCCGTGCCGTTTATTTTCGGCACGATCGTGGTGTTGAACATGATGCAGGGATCGTTGTTTGGAAATCTGAAGCAGCCGCTGAAGGGCGTGCTCAACACAGCCGCGTCGGCGACGGTGGGAACGCTGCTGGCGCTGGGCTATCGCGCAGTGGCGCCGCTGGTCACCGGCGTATTGCAACCCGGCCCGCCCAGTTATGACTACGAAATCTGGCTTGCGTCGGCGCTGCTGGGCGTGACGTTTCCGTTTCTGATTTTCCACGCCGAATTTTTCAAGCTGTGGCCGCTGAAGAAAGCGGAAAAGTAGGGCCCAGGAGTTCTAGCGGGCGTTTTCCGCCACTTTTCTTGTGATCTGCGCCGGATCGGCTCCCACGCGTCCTGCCTTGGTAAGTTCGCCGCTCGCCAGCTGAAAATCAAAATGAATCGCGGGCAGGTTGGGCATCGGCGACTTCGGATCTTTCGGATTTACGCGAATGACCAGCGATTCCGTCACGCCGAACACGGTGTCCGACTCCAGATGGTCGTCGCCGTCTATATAAAGAGCGGTCGCCACCTCGCGGTAGCCCGGCCCGCCAATCACGAAGTGAATGTGCGCGGGACGGTAACCATGGCGCCGCTGCGCGCGAATCAGGTCGCCGACCGGGCCGTCCATGGGAATCATGTAGCCAAGGGGCACGATGGTGCGCAGATAGTAGCGACCTTCGGAATCGGTGCGGAAGGTGCCACGCAAATCCATGACGTCGGCGTCCTGCTTTTGCAGGTCGTAGTTGCCGGTTTCGTCAGGCTGCCAGATTTCGACCGAGGCGTTGGCGATTCCCTTCCCCTCGGCATTCACCACCTGGCCGTAGACGCAAACCTCCTGCGCGTTGGGATAGTCCTTGGTCGCGATGGACGAGCCCATCTTCATCGGCGGCGAATCCTCGCGGTAGAAGGGTCCCAGAACGCTCGATTTCGTGCCGGCCTCAAGCGCGCGGCGGTCATTGAGGGCATTGACCAGTGTGCTTAAGCCCATGGTGTCCGACAAGAGAATGAACTCCTGGCGATGCTCGGTGCACTTCTGCCCGACCGCCGTTAAAAACGTCAGGCCCTGCAGCCATTCTTCGGGGGTGAGATCGACTTCCCGCGCGAAGTTATGCAGATTTCGCACCAGGGCGGCCATGATTTCTTTCAGCCGCGGGTTTGGCGTACCCGCCATTTGCTCAAGGGCTGCGTCTGTAATCGTGTTTTCGTCAATCGCTCGCATGGTCATAGGGAACTCGCTCCTAAGTGGCTTGGTGTGACGCGAGTATACAACACGGCAGAGAGGGCGACAACGAAACGCCCGTTAATTCGACAGCGTAGCCGTGACGTACGGCTCCAGAGGCAAAACTACCTTTCCTCGAATGATGGGAAGGCAGTCGGGCGGGTATTCCTGCGTGAGTTCAAAACCGTCGCGCTTGAGACGGCCGAGAAAGTCTTCCAGATGGGGCAGCAGTCGCGGCGAAATGTCGTGAAGCACCACCAGGCTCCAATCGCGCGAGTGACAATCGGCCATGGCTCGCTCCAGCCAGCCGTCCGGGTCGCGCCAATCCCCCGGCACGCTGTTCCACAGGACGCAGGTGTAGCCCCCCGCCAGCAGCTTTTCAACAATCACAGGATGGAGCAGATGCGGGCCTATGTCTCCGCCGCCGTGCGGACGAAAGAGGCGCTGTGGCTGATCGAGCCATGACAGGGCCTGCTCGGCTTGCTCAAATTCCCGCAGGGCCGTGGCGCGATCAAGTTCTCCAAGGGGTCGCGCGTGGGTGAAAGTATGATTGCCGATCCTGTGACCCTCGGCGGCAGCGCGCTGGGCGAGCGCACGTCCTGCCGGGAGATTCACTTTCCTGCCGAGCACGAAGAAAGTGGACTTAACGCCATGCCGCGCAAGGCAATCGAGCACACCTGGGGTTGCGTCCGGCTCGGGACCATTGTCAAACGTGAGCGTTACTTTAGGCATGCGAGGGGGCCGGGGCCGCTAAAAGCCGACAGTCATTGCCATGCGGGGGCGGCGTTACTTCGCGCGCCCCTTGAAACCCTGTGACAACATGGGGATTTTATAAATTGTGCGGCCGGTTTTTTGCGGGCCCTCATGAATCTCCTGGCCGCTGGCATCGCGCGCTCCCGCGCCGACAATGTAAAGCGTCTTCTTCCCGGGGCCGGAAAAGGCCACGCTGATGATGGGCCGGGGAGTGGGAATCAGGCCGAGGTACTTGCCGTCCGGGCTGAACACCTGCACGCCCGGGGCGGAGGAAACGTAAAGGCGCCCCGCCGAATCGATGGTGCTGCCGTCGCCATTGCCACCCGCTTCGAGCTTGGCGAACTCGCGCTGGTTGCCGACCAAACCATCCGGGTGAACATCGAAGGCCGCCAGGGTCATACCATTGGTTACATATAGCGTTTTTTCATCGGGACTGAGGATGACCCCATTGGTGCGCAAATTCTGGTCAAGCCGGGTGATCTTGCCGTCGGCGCCGGCGTAGTAGATTCCGCCATCCGTGAAGTAGGCGCCGCCCTTTTTGTCGGCAACGAGGTCGTTCAACCGCCCGAGATCGCCCACGGACTTGCCATTGAAGGTGTCCGCCAGGACCTTGTGCGTCGGAGTCAGATAGGACACCGCCATCGGCACCATCCTCTCGACTCCAAGAACCCTGCCCTTGCGATCGATCGAGACAGAACCCACGCCGTGAGTGTTGGCGAGGAATACAGAGGCGTGGTCATTCGCATCGAGCTTCGTAACTTGATTCAGGTCCTCCTGCGCCGTCAGCAAACCACCGTCCTTGGTCGCCACGATGCCATCGGCATTGTTGCCCGGCGTCTGCCACACCTGTTTCCATTGCGCCCCGGCTGCGATGATTTCGGGAATTGCGGTCACCGTGACTTCCCTCAGCGCCGGCGGTGGCGGACTGGCTTGCGGCTGGGCGCCGCCCGCCTGCTGTGCAGCAGTCGCATAGCTCAAGAGCAGAGCCGCGCCAAGAGAACACCCCGCAATCGCCAACCATCGCGTCGATTTCATAAACTCTCCATTCTTCCGGCAACCGGGGCCCGGCAAAAACCGCAAACCTCATCGTTCCCGGCAGCCGGCAGTATATCGCGAACGACCCGCCCAACATCGTTCGCTATGAACGGCCGCTCTTTCACTTTGTTACCATACCGGCACAGGCCGCTTGCCACTACTGACCGCTGCGGTGTAATCTGCCACCACAAAATTATGCTCCAGGCCTCCAATCAACCTTCTCGCAGGAACCGGATGACACTAGTGATGCTTGGCCTCGCGATTCTGGCCATCGGGTTCGGCATGCTTGGCTCCCCTGCGATTGTGCGGGCATGGGAGTCTTCCATTCTCCAGCGCATTGATCAGATCAAACCCGCCCCGCCGGGAACCATCGTCTTTACAGGCGCGTCCAGCGTCGCCTACTGGGATTCGCTGGCGACGGACATGAAGCCGCTGCGCATCATTAATACGGCATTTGGCGGCGCGGAATACAGCGACTTGAACGGCGACCTGGAGAGGCTGGTGATTGCCCATCGCCCCGCCGCGGTTGTGGTATATGCGGGCGACAACGATCTTGCCGCGCCGACGCGCAAGACGCCGCAAAGCGTCACGAATGATGTCCGCCGGTTCGTGCAGGGAGTCCATGCGAAGCTGCCGGATACCTGGGTGTACGTTCTTTCCATCAAACCGTCACACGCGCGCTGGGGCTCCTGGCCGCAGATGAAGGAGGCGGACCGCCAGATTCAAGAGTATCTGCGGACACAGGACCGCGCCGAATTCATCGACGTTGCCACGCCGATGTTCGATGCGCACGGCGACCTGCCTCACGATCTGTTCATATCCGATGGCCTGCACCCGAGCGCCAAGTGCTATGCCATATGGACTTCCGTGATCAAGCCCGTGCTTCTCAAGCGATTTGGGCCCTCCGCCAATACGTCGCTCAGCTCCGCCACGCAGCAATAAATCGCACTGCCGGCGAGCCGCCCTCGGAAAACGCCTAGCTGTTTAAGGAACGAAGTAAAAACCGTTCTTGGCGAGGATTGCGTAATCGCGGTCTTTCTTTCCGAACGACGGCGCCAGACGAACGTCCAGCTTGTGCGGTTTGCCCAAAGCCCCGTTGGCCGATGTGTAATAGCCCAGCGTGTAGCGCGTCTTGATTCGCGTCAACAGCGCGCGAAACGCGCCCTCAAGAGAGTTCGCGCTCGGCACGTCGAAGATTTCCCCGCCCGTCGCGTCCGCCACCTTGCGAATGTTCACCAGTCCGGGAACCCCGCTGGCAAAAAGGAGAGTTGCCCTGGGGTTATCTCCAGGGATTCGCAGGTTATACAAGGAAGCGTCCGCAGCGGTGGCTTCCGTGATGATATCGGCGGTGCTTTGCCCACCCGCGTCGGTGCCAACATCGTCGCTGATTAAGATAATCACGCGGCGGCCCTTGGGGGCCGTCGTCAGAAAATACTTCGCGGCGACGAAAATGCCGTCATTGATGTTGGTCAGGCCGCCCGCCTGAAACGATTTGAACGCGCCTATCAGGCGGTCTTTATCCTGCGTGAGGGGCACGCGCAGTTCCGCCTCTGTGGCAAAGGTAAACAGGGCCACGCGATCTTCCGGTTTGAGCGTTGCCAGCGTGCCTACCGCGGCGTCGCGCACGGGCTCGAAAAATGGCGCGATGGAATCGCTCAGGTCCAGCACGAGTGCGATATTCAGCGGCAGCTCGTCGCGGCCAAAGAACGATATCTTCTGCGCCTGGCCGTCTTCACGAAGCTCGAAGTCGTCCTTTTTCAACTCCTCCATGATCTGACCCGTCTTCGTCTTCACCGTCGCATCCACCAGGACGAGATTCACATTCACCTTGATCGCGCTGTCATCCTGCTCCTGCGCCGCCGCGGGAAACTGGCAAAGCAATCCGGCGCACAGTAGAAAAACGAGCGCCAGGGTCGCCAGGCGGATTGTTTTTGGCGAAAATCGATGCATTACCATGCCTGTTTCAGTATGCAGACGTCAGGGCAGACCTACAATGAGAGTTCTCCAGCGCGCCCAGGGTTGTCTGCCTGGCTAGGCGCGCGCGCGAGTGGCCACCTGGCGCCATTTCCCTTGCGCCTTCAGAATACACTCGATCGCTTCACGCACGCCGGCATCTCCTCCGGCGCGCCGCGTGACGTAATGTGCCGCCTGCCGCACCTCCGGCACGGCGTTGGCCACGGCCACCGCCAGCCCCGCGCGCTGCATCAGCGGAAGGTCCGGCAAATCGTCGCCGATATAAGCTACCTGCTCGCCGCGAACACCCGCCGCGCGCAAAATCTCCTCATAGGCGCGCATCTTTTCGGCGCGGCCCTGGTAGACGAACTCCATCCCCACTTCCTGAGCGCGACGCGTCACCGCCGGCGAATCGCGGCCGGAGATGACTCCAATCCGCAGTCCCGCATCCCGCGCCATCTTCAGCCCGGCGCCATCCTGGGAATGGAAGCTTTTCATTTCCACGACCGTGCCGTCGGCGAGGGGAAGCAGATTTACATGGCCATCCGTCAGGACGCCGTCCACATCCATCAAGAGTACGTGGATTTTGCGCGCGCGCGCCGCTGCGGCTTTGGAAAAACCCGGTTCCTTGCTACGGCTGGATTGCAGCACGTGCCTTCCCTTCGCCGACAGAATATCGGCGCGACTAGAACAGCTCGAGCGTCCACAGATCGTGCAGGTGAACAACTCCGACGACGCGGGCGTCGCCGTCCACAACCACGATGGAGGTAATCTTGCGTTGCTCCATCAAATGGAGCGCAGCGCTGGCGAATTCGCCTGCTCCAATCGTCACCGGATGGAGCGTCACGCACTCACGCGCCGCAAGGTCAAACGATTCGCCGCGACGCTGCTGCATCAGCCGCCGCAAGTCTCCGTCGGTGATGATTCCGGCCAGCCGCCCATCGGAGCCCATCACCGTGGTCATTCCCAGGCCCTTTTTGCTGATCTCATAGATCACGTCGGGGATTTTTGCCTCGGCCGAAACGCTCGGCAGGGCCTCGCCGGCATGCATCAGGTCGCGAACGCGCAGCATCTTCTTACCCAGCCGCCCACCGGGATGCAGCGCGGCAAAGTCGTCGTGGCTGAAGCCCCGCCGATCGAGCAGAGCGATGGCCAGCGCGTCGCCCATGGCCATCGCCGCCGCGGTCGAGGCGGTGGGCGCCAGATTGAGCGAGCAAGCCTCTTCGCGAACCCCGACATCGAGCACGACATCGCTGGCGGCGGCGAGCGTCGAGCGCAGGTTGCCCGTCAGCGTCACCAGCGGAAGGGCCAGCCGCTTGATCGTCGCGACCAGCGCGATAATCTCCTCCGTCTCGCCGCCGTAAGAAATGGCCAGCACGACGTCGCCCGCCAGGACCATGCCCAGGTCGCCGTGCAGGGCCTCCGCCGGATGCAAAAACGCCGACGGGCTCCCAGTCGACGAAAACGTGGCGGCAATCTTCCGCCCGATCAAGCCCGATTTCCCCATGCCCGTGACCACAACGCGGCCCTTGCAGCCAAACAGAATATCCACGGCACGATCGAATGTGGCGTCGAGCCGCTCCAGCAGACCGCCAATCGCGTCCATTTCGATGCGCAGGACGCGGCGCGCGGTTTCGAGGCTCACCGGCTCCTCCCGCGCGGATTCCATGAGCGCACCAGCTTCGCCAACTCCGCCAGCCGTCCGAGCAGTGCCGGCAGGCGATCCAGCGGCAGCGCATTCGAGCCATCGGACAAGGCCCGCGCCGGCCGATCATGCACTTCCAGAAAAAGTCCGTCCACGCCAACCGCGCATCCCGCGCGCGCCAGCGGCTCGATAAACTCCGGTTGCCCGCCGCTCGACGTGCCCTGCCCGCCCGGCAGTTGTACCGCATGAGTCACGTCTAAAACCACGGGGTAGCCCGTCTTCGCCAGAATCGGCAGCGAACGCATGTCCACCACAAGATTCTGGTAGCCAAACGAGACGCCCCGCTCCGTCAGAATGATGTTGCGATTCCCCGTGCTGACAATCTTGCGCACAACGTTGGCCATCTCACCTGGCGAAAGAAACTGGGCTTTTTTGATATTTACCACCCGCCCGGTGCGGCCCGCGGCAATCAGCAAATCGGTCTGCCGCGAAAGGAAGGCGGGAATCTGCAGCACGTCGCACACCTCGGCGGCGCGCGCGGCCTGTGCCGGCTCATGAATATCGCTCAGTATGGGTACGCCAAAGCGGTCTTGGATTCTTTGCAGAACCTTCAAGCCGGCGTCCAGACCCGGGCCACGGTAGGAATCAAGCGACGAGCGATTCGCCTTGTCGTACGACGCCTTGAAAATCAGCGGCACCTTGGCCACCGCGGCGATCCGCACCAGCCGCGCCGCCATTCGCATGGCGTGCGCTTCGCTCTCGATCACACAGGGGCCGGCGATCAGCACAAGGGGCTGGCCGCCGCCTATGCGCACACCTTTGCGCACACCGCCCACGGTAATCGTGCGCGTGTTCGACAAGCGGGCTGCCATGTTTCTTCCAGAGCTCATGGTGGTGTGTAAGCCTATGCGGGACGCGCCCGATTTGCAAATGAACGGATTTGCAATGAACGGATTGACAGCGAAGTGCGGCTGTTGTGCCGCGGCTAGTCCTGCCCAGCAGCCTCAGCCTTCACGGGAAGGCGGCTCTGCACCGCCGTTCGCGCCGTGCCCTGGCCGTGGTGATGGGCGGCGCCGATAAAGGCGGCAAATAGCGGATGCGGCGCGAGTGGCTTCGATTTGAATTCCGGGTGAAACTGACAGGCTAAAAACCACGGATGGTCCGGGGCCTCGACGATTTCAACATAGGTGCCGTCGGGCGTGCGCCCGGTAATGCGCAGGCCCGCTGCCACCAGTCTCTGCTGATAATCGCAATTAAATTCGTAACGGTGCCGGTGGCGCTCGCTGATCTCAAGCGAGCCGTAGGCTCGGTGCGCCAGCGAACCGGGTTCGATGCGGCAGGGCCACGTGCCCAGGCGCATGGTGCCGCCCATTTCGTCCACCCCCAGCAATTCGCGCAGCTTATAGATGACGCGATGCGGCGTCTGTGGGTCGAATTCGGTGCTGTTGGCGCCGGTCAAGCCAGCGACGTCGCGCGCATATTCGATCGTGGCGCACTGCATGCCGAGGCAAATGCCGAAATACGGTACCTTATTTTCGCGGGCATACTGAATCGCATAGATCATTCCCTGAATGCCGCGCTTGCCGAACCCCCCTGGTACCAGGATGCCGTCCAGATGGCCGAGTTTCCGCGCCGCGGTTTCCAGCGAATCGATCTCTTCCGCTTCAATCCACTCGATGGCGGTATGCAGCCGATGCGCCAGCCCGCCATGCAGCAAGGCGT
>Ga0207150_1123_pt1 | contig 15127 bp, 10 predicted proteins | sample Alteio_BWMinHeat_32_FD_153526 | JGI IMG/M metagenome (GOLD analysis project Ga0207150, IMG submission 153526) | Enriched cells from forest soil in Barre Woods Harvard Forest LTER site, Petersham, Massachusetts, United States -... | ecosystem: Environmental > Terrestrial > Soil > Temperate forest >...
TAACTCCAGGCGCGCTGGTTGCTCCTCAGAGTTTTCTCAATGTATTTCGGTAATCTTGCTGACGGGCGCGGCGTACCGTAGCTCCGGCCGGTCGGCGGGCGCTGCAATCCCGCCGGTGCAAGCAACCCGCGAGTACGTAGCTCCTCGTATCGTTGCCGGTTTGCATCCGACCACTTGCTACTTGGCTTGCGAGGCGTAAATTTCCGCGCGTACCGATCTTCATCGATGCGCTTGACGATGCTGTCGATCCAGCCGAAGCAAAGAGCTTCCTGAACCGCATGCTCGTAGCTGACGCAGGCCCGCTGCGTTTGACGCTTGTAGAAAACCAGCCAAACTTCCCGCTCGAAACCGTGGCGCGCTGCGAGCCAGTCGTGCCAGCGGCGGCGCGTCGCTGCAAAAAACGTCTTTACTTTTCTCGTGGGCATCGCTTCCGGGACAAACCACTACAACCGGGCCTGGATGCGGCCCGCGAGGGTGCGGAAGTCGGTCACACCGGCCACTTCGAAATCCGGCAGCTCCACGCCGAAATGGTTTTCGAGGCGCGTGAGCAGTTCAAGCGCCTGTAGGCTGTCGATTTTGAGCGTCTTGTAAAAGTCGTCGCCCGCCGCAAGCTGTTCGCGCGGCACTTTGAAGTGCTGGGCCGCGAGGCCGAGTATCTCTTCCGTCGTCTGTTCGAGTGTTTTCATCGCCCGGCTACGCATCCTATTTTACACAAGAAATGGCGCCGCGAACCTACGGCAGGTACGGGTGGGCGTCGGTGCTTTCCACAAACCGCCGCAGACCCTCCATCACTGCCGGCCGCATGAACAATTCGCAGAACAGCTCGATCTCGCGCCGCAATTCCTCGCGCGGCATCGGCTTCAGGAATCGTTTCGCAGCCGCGCTGGCCATACGGTCGAACTTAATCACCTGCATGGCCGTGCTCCGCGCTACGTTCAAAGCCTCGCCTTCGCCCGCCACCTGGCTGACCAGCCCGCAAGCCAGCGCTTTGGAGGCGTTGATACTGCGCCCCGTCAGCAGCAGGTCGCGCACGACGCCGTTGCCCAGGTCGCGCTTCAGCCGCGGAATTCCGCCGAAACCTGGAATCAATCCCAGGCGCAGTTCGGGAAAGCAAAACCGCGCCATCTTGTCCGCGACAATCAGGTCGCAAGCCAGCGCCAGCTCGAATCCCCCGCCGAAGGTGACGCCATGCACCGCCGCAATCGTGGTCAGCGGCGATGCATCGATCGCATTCAGCACACGGTGGATGCGCTCGAGAAACACGCGCACGCCAGCCACGCGCTCCACCGCCGTGCGCAACAACGCACCGGCATACAGCTCGCGCAGGTCGGCCCCGGCGGAGAAGCCCTTCGGCAGCTGGCTGTAAATAATCAGCGCGCTGGCTTTTCCCTGCGCCCCTTCGAGTTGTTGCGCAAAACTCTCGAGCTCTTCGAGCATCGCCGTGCCGATTTCGTTGAGCGGCGCGTGATGCAGCGCCAGCTCCATCACGCCATCCTTCACCTGCCATGACATGGTCTTACCGTGATGGCTGCTCATTCCGCTTTCCTGCTGTACATGGCTTCGATGGCGCCGCTGAAATGCGCGGCAATGGCATCGCGGCGCAGCTTGCCATTCGCCGTGAGCATCCCGCTTTCGATGGTCAGCGGCTGCGACTCGATGTGGAACGCGCGAATCTGGCGGTAATGCGGAAGAGTCGCGTTGATTCGCAGCAACTCCGCCTCGCACTTGTCCCGTCGCAAATCCCCCGTCACCAGCGCCGTCAAATAGCTTCTCCCGTGCCCGAATAGAACCGCCTGTTGCGCCCCAATCGCGCGCGTCAACATTTCCTCCAGCGGTTCCGGTGCAATGTTATGGCCGGAGCTGAGAATCAGCAAATTTTTCAGCCGCCCGATGATGCGCCAATTGCCCGCCGGAGTCTGCTCGCCTTGATCGCCGGTGTGAAACCACTCGCCTTCCATAACCTTGGCGGTGGCCTTCGGGCGATTCCAGTAACCGGCGAAAATATTCGGCCCGCGCACCAGAATCTCACTTCCCTGCCCCAGCTTCATCTCGATTCCAGAGATGGCCGGCCCCACCGTCCCTGGCTCGACGTTTCCCGGATCGTCCATGGTGCAGATCGCCGTGGTTTCGGTCAGGCCGTAAACCTGCAGCACCGGAATTCCCAGCATCATGAAAAATAGCTGCGTCTCCAGGGCCAGCGGAGCCGAACCGCAGATCAGCGCCTTCAGATTTGGGCCGAGCTTCTTGCGAATGGCGGGGAAAATCAGCGCGCGCCCCAACGCCAGCCACAAGGCGCCCGCCGAACTTGTACCGTCTTGCTGTCCCAGCCATGCCGTCCGCGCCTTCCGGAAAACTTTGTACGCGAAGCCTCCACGGCTGGCCAGCTGGCCTTCGACCGCGGTGCGCATGCGTTCCAGTAGTTGCGGCACGTTGAGGCAATAGTCGGGCTTCACGGCGCCGAGGTCGTCGGCCAGACGCGCCAGATCCGTTGAAAGGTGCAGAACACTTGATCGCGAAAGGCACGACAGCAGGAGGATCCACGAACCTGCGAAGCAGAATGGCAGGTAATGAAACACTTCGTCGGGCCGTTCGCGCGGCCCCATCAATGTGTCGAGCCGCGCCGTGGTGCAGGAGAGCATGTGCGTCACGTTCCCCACCGTCAGCACCACGCCCTTCGGCTCGCCGGAAGTCCCCGAAGTGTAAATGATCGTCACCGGATCGCCGCCCACCAGCGCCTCGGCCTTTGTCTGGGACAGCGGATGAGAAAGACCCACGGCATCAGGCCCCGCGCCTTGCAGGACTTCCTCGACCAATGCGGTCGGCGGGCCGTCGGGCCAGGCTTGGCGAACGGCGTCGCGCAGCAAAGCGTCTCCGCAGCAGACTAATTTCGGCTGGCAATCGCGCAGCATTCCCACCAGTTCAGCGGGCGCCTGCCGCGTGTACAGCGGCACCACGATGATTCCCGCCGACATTGCCGCGAGATCCACCGCGACCCAGCTAATTCCGTTCGGAGCCAGCAGCGCGCAGCGATCACCCTTGCCCAGCCCGGCCGCAGCCAGGAACGCATGCGCCGCTGCGATCTTCGCAAGCAGCTCTGCGCCGGTGACGCTTCTGCGCCCCTCCGGCCGAAGCTCTTCGAGTACCACCCGTTGGGGAGTTTTTGCCAGGCGCTCTAAAATGTTTTCTAGGAAGTTCACGGTTGCAGGCGCCGCGGCCGCTTCAATTCCTGCTCGTCATGCTCGCAGCCTGCGCGCGGCCGTCATGCGTCTCCACCAGCTTCACCAGCGCCGGGCTCAGCGGCGGCAGGTAACTTTCCCAACTGCGCACGCCGCCGCCAAGAGGAAAGGCGGGGTACAGTTCGCGCACGTTGCGCTCCAGGAATACGCCCATCTGCGCCATCCGCTTAAGATTCCGCACCACCGCGGGAGCAATGCCGTCGCGAACCGCATCCCCATCACTGCGAAGGGTTTCCATCGCCGCCAGCGCTTTGCTTTCGAGGTCGGGATCATCCACCGTCATCAGTAAATCTTCCTGGCCCCGCTCGCCCATGATGTTGCGGATCCGCTCATCCATGGTCACGCCGGCCGACGGCACCAGCGCCGGCATCGTCGTCACGATGGCATGATAGCGCGACGATAACAGCATATTGCAGGCGCGCAGCGCGCTCACCAGTTCGTACATGTCGCAGCGGTCCGATGTAAACACTGGAGTCTGTCCGACGCGCGCCGCCAACGCCTCGCATGCCCCGGTGTCCAACCGCTCCATGCCCACTACAATGACGAAAACACCATGGCGCTGCCTGAAGGCCGTTACCGCCCCGGCCAGCGCCGCGATGTACCGTTCGAACGCCTGATCCACTTCGGGCCCCGCATTGTGAAAATAAACCGAGCGGTGATGGCTTGCTTTATAGGCGCCAAAAACCGCATTGGCCGCAAACTTACCAATCGAGGCGCGCACCGGCCACCAAAAGGGATGAATCGGGCAAACCGCCAGCACCGGGGCGCGTCCGTCCCAGCCCGCCTCGGTCAAAGCCCGCCGCCCAACCTCCGGCCCGTGCGGCTCAAACGTCCAGGCGGTATCCGTGCCCAGCTCACTGGGCACGCCCAGGGCGCTCAGGATGGCCTGCGAGGCCTCATTGCGCGTCAGAATCAGCGAGTGGCTGCAATAGCGCGCGCACAGCCGCGCCAGCATGGGATCCATCTCGCCTGCCTCGGCGCCATAACCGATGGAAAGTTTGTTCTCGGCGGCGGCGATGCCCAGCGAGCCGATCATCATCGTCGTCAGCGCATTCGCGAACTTGCTCTTGAACATCGAGCCTTCGCAGGCAATCACGCCGTGATGTTTCCGCACCTCCCGGTACAGAAACGGCGGAAAGATGTTCGGCAGGTGCACCTGCTTCGCCTCGCCAAAGTAGCCGCGCGTGCGCTCAGGATCATGCGTCATCACCGTGAGAGCCACGTTTTTCGCCCCCAGCACGGTCTGCACCTGCCGCAGCATCTCCGCGACCCGCACGTCCGATCCCGTGTTGCGCGTGCCGTTGTATCCGGCAAACAGCAGCTTCAAAGGCTCTCCCGGCCGCCACCTCTCTCCAGCGCCAAGCATCCACTCGAGTCTGGTCCGCCTGATCAGGGCTGCGACCCACATCACCAGCAGCAGATCAGTCATCGCGCGGGCTCTCCGATGGAAACATGTGACGGCGCGCCGTCCGGCCAATCGCGATAAGGGTAGCGAAATCGGTTCTCACGGGCAAAGCGCAACAACGGGAAGCAATAGGTGGAAAATGGCGCGGGCGCCCGGCCCATTTCCGCTACAACCCGGCGGTTGTCAAAAACTGTGTTCCACTCCAGATAGGGCAAAAACACCTTCAGCAACGCCGCCGCGTGCCCCACACCGTCGCGCCGCGGCGCAAGCCGGGCCACCACGGAATGAAACGGTCCCGCCAGACCAGGCCAGTAGAGCGGCTTCATCCCGCCGCGCGCATTCGCCAGCGTGTCGGTCAGTTGGCGATAGGTCTCCGACCGGGTTCCGGACGAAAGGTGATAGATCTCATGCTCGGGATGCGGCTTCTGATGGAGCGTCACAACCGCGTCGGCAACGTAATCCACCGGCACGATGTCCACGCGGTCGTCCGGCCGCAGCGGCAACATCGCCAGGTCCGCCAGAAACACGAACGCGCGCACCATGTCGAATTGCGTTGTCTCCGGGCGGCGGCTGTCGCCCAGCACGATGCTCGGTCGAAACACCGTCCGCGGCACGTCGGGAAGCAACTCGCGCACCATGTGTTCGCCGAACTTCTTGGTGCGCGCATACGGATCGTAGTCGGAGCGCTCCCAATCAATCGCCTCGTCCTCCGCAACCACCTCGTTGCTGCGGTGACCCGCCACCGCCACGGTGCTCACCTGGCTGAAGCGGCGCAGTCCGTGACTTTCCTGCGCGCGCCTCGCCAGCTGCACGACTTCCAGCGTGCCCCGCAGATTTACATTCAGGCAGCTTTTCTCGGATTTGCGATTCAGCGAAGCCGCGCAATGCAGGACCGAATCGGTGGAGGCGACCAGCTCACGATATTCGTCGGCGGGGAGGCCGAGGGCCGGCGCCGTCAGGTCGCCCCGGAAAATGCGCACACGCGCCGCCAGATGCTCGCGAAAGGCGGGAAAATCAAAATGCAGCTGCAACGCCTGCCACAGCCTGCGTTCCGCTTCGCCTTCGTCGCCAGCGCGCACCAGCACGTTCAGCCGCTCCCCGTGCTGTTCCAGGAATCCCGCGGCGAGATACGAGCCGATATAACCGGTTGCGCCGGTTAGGAAGATGGCCATGTGGCTTGGGCGCCGGAAGCCCCGGCGGCGCGGGCTCCCGCTCCGTTATCTGGGGAATCGGGCCGGTGCAACTCGCGCCGCGGGCGCGTCTCCACCGGAAGCCCCTCGATCAGCGGGTAACACCACCTGCGCAGCGCCGGAACGTGGATGTTGATCCAATAGTCCCACCAGTCGATGCTGCCCGGCTCGTAGCTGAATTGCGCGCGCTCCTCTTCGGGAAGGCCGGCCGACAGCAATTGCACGTTGTCCGCCTCGAAGATTTGCTCGTTGTGCAGAATGAAGGGTTCGTAGAGATGAATCAACTTCTCGACGCGCTCCAGATCGCGCTCGGCGCGAGCCAGCGGCGGCCGCTTAAATTGCAGCGCTGATGCCGCCCGGTTGATGCCCTGCACGACGAACTTTTGCGCCGGCACCGAAAACGTCGCGTAGCGTTCCTTCGAAACCGGGATGGTGTCGAAGCGCGTCCGCAGCCAGTGTTCCAGCCCTTGCTTCGCGCGGTAGTGCTTGCGGTGCGCCAGAGCCGTCAACTCGATCGACCGCCCCATGTCGCAGGGGTTTTGCCCCGAAGTCGCCAACTGGTAGATGGGCTGGTGGCGGCGCGCGACCAGCGCCGCCGCGATCAACGTCATCCCACGGCCCACCATGTCCACCGGAATCAGGTCCAGGCACTTCCGCCGATTCGAAGGCAGTTGGCGGAAATACGTGCCCAGCAGGTAAGACAGCGGCGCCGAAGTATTGATGCCCTCATTCCAGCCGCAAAACGGCTCGTCGGTTGATGTCTCGACAATGGAGGGGCGCACAATCGCAATCGGCAGCCCAGCCCCGCGCTTGATCAGCAGCGACTCGCCCAGGCTCTTGGTAAACGTATACGTATTCGGCCAGCCCAGGTGCCGCGCGCGGCGCGTCCCGGCGCGCGTAACCCGGTTGCGCATCCACCGAGAGCGGTTTTTGCGAATCAGGTTATCGATCTCATTTCCCGGAGGGTGCGCGGCCTGGTGCCGCCGTCCCAGAGCCTGCCGCCGCAGCGCCGCTTCCACTTCCGGGCTGCACACGCGGTCTTCAACCTTGCGCACCAGTTCCTGCAGCGATTGCCACTCCCGCTCGGCGTCGAAATCGGGAACACCTGCCGGTGTGTAATTCGGCTGCGCGTCCTCGCTGACGCGTCCATCGCGCCCGCCGACCACATAACACGTCGAAAGATGCAGCAGTGCCGCATGATCCGATTCGCGAAGGAACGCCACCAGTTGCGCCGCCGATTCGATGTTGCCCGCCATCGCGTCCCGCAGATCCGGGTTGAAATCGGTCAGCCCCGCGCTGTTCACCACCAGGTCCAGCGATCTCGACAGGCGCGCGCGAACCTCCGGTTCCAGGCCCAGCCCCGGCTGGCTGGAATCCCCGCTCACGACTTCGGTTTTTTCCGCCAGGAAGCGGCCAAACTGCTCCCCATGCCGCGCCGCGAGGCGATCGAACACCGGCGACTCTTCCAGGATTTTCTCGAAGCGCCGCTGCGACGTGGACGTCCGCTGGCGCCGGATCAACAGGTAAACTTTGCCAATCTCCGGCACGTCGTACAGAAGCTGCTCCAGCCACACCTTGCCGATGAAGCCGGTGACGCCGATCAGAAGAATGTTCTTGCCACGCAATTCCTGGAGCACCGAAAGCGGCGTCGGCCGCTTCCGCGGGTCGAACACCACCAGAGCCCGGTGGTTCACCGGACGCGGCCTGGCCGCCGGAATGATGGCGTCCAGAACCCGCTGCGGCTGCCCTTGCAGCCCCAAATCGTGCAACAGGTGCTCGGTGCTCACCCGCCCGTCGGCTTTGCCCCCCAGAATCAGCGCAAAGGCCCCGCGCGGCCGTACTACCGGATCCAGCAGGCGTCCCGTCGCCGTTCCTCCGCGGAACTCCAGCCGGTTGGCCACCAGCGACTCCACGCCCAAATGCCGCGCCAGCGGGCGCATCACGTGATCGAGCCCCTGGCTTACCAGCACCACCTGCCCGTGCGCCGCCATCCATTCGCGCAACTTCTGTACGCCATCAGCCTTGAGCCGCGGCTTCAGGGCATACTCAAAATACTCTTCCCCTAATAGGTCCAGCCGGTCGCGGCTGACCCCGCGCAGCAGCGCGTGCAGTACCCTGGTGGCAAACACGCGGTGGCTCGCGTACAACGCCGGCCGCAGCAGCGTCTCTACAAACAGTCCGCCCCGCCGCGCCCAGCGCTCCGCAAACGTGTGCGCGTTCCAGGTGAAGAACGCCACCGGCCGAACCGCCGTCAGATAAGCCAGGCTGCTTTCCACCCGCCAGAAAACCGGCTCGCCCGCCCGCGGCAATGCCTCGTCCCCGCCGGCGCGCACGGGCACACCCGTTCCGCCGTTCATGGAATCGTAACGTTCACCGTTTTGTGGATCGGTGCGCAAAAAAATTCCGCCCTCCTAGAGACGAGGGCGCGCCATTCGAACGCCTGGCCAGGTGGCGAGCTCTTGAGCGAAAGTCCCCGGTAAGGGGAGCTCTCGCGGCAAACAATGCCGAGCCATCAGCATTAAGGAGATGAAGTTATCACCACTGCGAGGCGTGTCGCAAGAGCGGAGCGCTTTTCCAGGCGCGAGCTTCATCGCCAACACGCCTGCGAACGCAGGCATCCCTCCGAGGTCAATGTTGTAAGGGAAAAAGAATGAGACCTGCGATTTGATAACTGAATGAGACTTGTCAGAACCCGTTCGGGATGAATGAATCTTTGCGTCACTCCGGCTCTTTAGGTCCGGTTGGGCAGCTTTGCCTGCCTAATGGCACAGGCTCCACTGCCTTTGTATTTAGAAAGGAGGTGATCCAGCCGCAGGTTCTCCTACGGCTACCTTGTTACGACTTCACCCCAATCATGAGCCATACCTTGGGCGCTGGCTTCCTTGCGGTTAGCATGGCGACTTCTAGTACAGCCCACTTTCGTGATGTGACGGGCGGTGTGTACAAGGCCCGGGAACGTATTCACGCCGTCGTTCTGATACGGCATTACTAGCGATTCCAGCTTCATGCAGTCGAGTTGCAGACTGCAATCCGAACTGAGCACGGTTTTTCCGATTGGCTCCCCCTCGCGGGTTCGCAACAGTCTGTACCGTGCATTGTAACACGTGTGTAGCCCTGGACATAAAGGCCGTGCTGACTTGACGTCATCCCCACCTTCCTCTCCGTTATCCGGAGCAGTCCTCTTAGAGTTCCCCCTTGCGGGTGGCAACTAAGAGTAAGGGTTGCGCTCGTTGCGGGACTTAACCCAACACCTCACGGCACGAGCTGACGACAGCCATGCAGCACCTCTACTACTGTCCCTTGCGGGAAGACGATGTTTCCACCGTTGGTCAGTAGCGGTTCAAGCCCAGGTAAGGTTCTTCGCGTTGCGTCGAATTGAACCACATGTTCCACCGCTTGTGCGGGCCCCCGTCAATTCCTTTGAGTTTCAGTCTTGCGACCGTACTCCCCAGGCGCAGGACTTAACGCGTTAGCTACGGGACGCACCCCGTCGGGATGCACCCCAAGTCCTGATCGTTTAGGGCTAGGACTACCAGGGTATCTAATCCTGTTTGCTCCCCTAGCTTTCGTTCCTCAGCGTCAGTTGCGGTCCAGCCAGCCGCCTTCGCCACGGGTGTTCCTGCAGATATCTACGCATTTCACCGCTACACCTGCAATTCCACTGGCCTCTCCCGCACTCTAGCGCGGCAGTTTCGGGAGCAGCCTCCAAGTTGAGCCTGGAGATTTCACTTCCGACTTGCCGCACCGCCTACGAACCCTTTACGCCCAGTAATTCCGAGCAACGCTGGCCCCCTACGTCTTACCGCGGCTGCTGGCACGTAGTTAGCCGGGGCTTCTTATACCCGTACCGTCAATCCCTTGCGGGACATTCTTCCGGGTCGAAAGGGGTTTACACACCGAGATGCTTCATCCCCCACGCGGCGTCGCTGCGTCAGGCTTTCGCCCATTGCGCAAGATTCCCCACTGCTGCCTCCCGTAGGAGTCTGGACCGTGTCTCAGTTCCAGTGTGGCCGGCCATCCTCTCAGACCGGCTACCGATCAAAGCCTTGGTGAGCCGTTACCTCACCAACTAGCTAATCGGGCGCGGGCCCCTCCCCCAACGGCCTTGCGGCCTTTGATTGCAATCGCCGAGGCAATCGCAATGTCATACGGTATTAGCCCGCCTTTCGGCGGGTTATCCCCTTTTGGAGGGCAGGTTGCCCACGTGTTACTCACCCGTGCGCCGTGCGCCCATTCCCTGTATTGCTACAGAAAACTGCGCACTCGACTTGCATGTGTTAAGCACGCCGCCAGCGTTCGCTCTGAGCCAGGATCAAACTCTCGTTTGAAGCTGGTTGTTCAGAAACTAAAAATCCCGGCAAAGGCCGGGACATGAGTTTCAGAACGAACTTTTTGTGTCGCTCGATTCACTCAATAGAACCGAACGGGTTCTGGCATGTCTCATTCAGTTGTCAAAGAGCAGGCCTCCTGTCCAGCAGGCAGGCTAAGTACTGAAGCCCGCCAAGTCTACCACCTTTCCTTCCCTTGTCAAGGCATCATCTTCGCCCCGCCAAAAGAAAATCAAAAAGAAATCCGCCCCGCCCGCCACTGTCCCTCATCTCATCACTGGAATATTCGGAACGCCCGCACTGGGTAGCGGGCTTCATGCACAAGCCCGCTGATAAAAGGAGGAAAAAACCATGGCCCGCTATGGCAAGGCCGCAGGAAAGAGCGTCGAACGCGCACTACGGATGGAGAAGAAAGGCACCCTCCGCTCCGGCAAGGGCGGCAAAGGCGGTAAGGTCACATCCCGCGAGCAGGCTATCGCTATCGGCCTCTCCGAAGCCCGAAAACGTGGCGCTAAGGTGCCTACCCGACGAGGGTAGGCATCCTGAGCGAGCGGAGCGAATCGCGAAGGATCTCTCCTCCTACCCGACGAGGGTAGGCATCCTGAGCGAGCGGAGCGAATCGCGAAGGATCTCTCCTCCTACCCGACGAGGGTAGGCATCCTGAGCGACGGGTGCGGGCTGTACTTGCAGCCCGCCTAAGCGAAAATGTGGAAGCCCGGACTTCAGTCCGGAGAAATCCCGGCATCCCATTACACGGGCTTCAGCCCCAGTCGCCGAAGTATCTCCCCCTATTGAAGTTTCAGCAGTCCTAGTACACCACAAAAATAACCCAAAAGTAACTTGACTTCCCGTTACCCTTTCAAGATACTGGCGCGGTTTCGTCGGTTGTTTGTCGACAGTCAGGTTCCCCGCACCGCAGTTGCAGTTTAATGGAGTGCTTGGAATGGCGACCCCAGAAGGGCCCAGCTTCTGGAGAGATTGGTAGCCCTCCTCGCGGCAGGGCTTCTTGTCCTCGCCTGTGCTTCACCCTCGTTCGCACAGCGCGGAGCCCTCACCGCATCGCGCAATCTCGCCGAACTCGTCGACGAATCCGGCGTCATCCTCCGCGGCCATGTCGTCTCCGCCGTCGTCGAACCGCATCCGCAATACTCATCCCTCTGGACCGTCGTCGTCACCCTGCAAGTTGACGAGACCCTCAAGGCCAGGCCGGCGCCACCTATACCTTCCGCCAGTTCATCTGGGATCCGCGATCGCGCCGACGCTGCCGCTATGCCAAGGGCGGCCAGATGCTCCTTCTTCTCATTCCGCCCAACGCGCAGGGACTATCCAGCCCCGCCGGCCTTGAGCAGGGCCGCTTCCGCCTGACCACCGACTCCACCGGAAAACTATTCGCCGCCAACGGCCGCAATAATCTCGGCCTGCTCAACGGCGTATCCGCCCACGCCACCGCCAAAGGCATTCGCCTTGCCGGACGCTCCGCTACGCTGGCTGCCGTCCCGCCGCCGCAGGCCCGGCCGCCCTCGATGACTTGCGCGACCTCATTCATCAACTGGCCGGGACCAACTGACCATGCCGCCAGCCCCAGCCCATCGCACACGCCCGCAACAATTGACCGCACTTGGTCTCTCCCTGCTGCTGATTGCCTGGCTGCCAATCTCCTTCGCGCTGCCCGCCGTCGCCTCGCCGGTTCCTGGTGGCCCGCTCGCCGTCGGAGGCCCCGGTTTTGGCATCTCCGGCGCTCCTATCATCTGGGACAACACCGCACCAATTCAATATCGGGTGGACCCCGGCCCAATGGCCGTAAACCCTTCTGGCACCACTGTGATCAACAATGCCAACGGCATCACGCGCGTGAATTCGATGTTCGCTACCTGGTCGGCCGTCACAACGGCATCCCTTTCGATCAGCAACGCGGGCACTTTGTTGCCTTCCGGCGCCTACACCGGCGGCCCGGTAGCAGGCAGCAATGGCTTGGCGAATTACAACGCTCTCACTGCCTCCTGCGACCACGGCGAGCAAAGCCCGGTCGTCTTCGATCCTAATGGAGCCCTCTTCAGTCAGTTGGGCCTGCCTTCAGGCGTCATCGGATTCGCGGGTCCGTGCGCTTTTGACACCGCGAGCGGCCATACCAGGACCGGTCACGTGGCGTTAAATGGGGTGTTTCAGGATGGAGTCAGCAACTCTTCCGACTTCGAGTTGACGGCCAATCTGTTCAATCAAGCCATCACCCACGAAATCGGACACTTCCTCGGTTTGGATCACTCCCAGATTAACGTGGACGTTCTCAACCAGACGCCGCTGAGTTGCAATGCGAACGAAGTTGCCGGACTGCCCATCATGTTTCCGTTTATCTTCTGCCAGGACCGTGTCACCTCCGGCCTGCCGGCACTCTCCCCTGACGATACCGCCTGGATTTCGCGCCTCTACCCGGTCACCGCGGCCGCCTCCGGCAAGACACCCACCAGTTCCGCCTACGGCACCATAAGCGGAACCGTTTTCTTCAGCGATGGACTCACGGGAGCGCAGGGCGTCAACGTCATCGCCCGCTCCACCGCGAATCCATCCGGTGTAGCCTTTTCCGCCGTCTCCGGTTATCTGTTCACGGGCAAGCTCGGCCAAAGCGTGACTTGCGCCATCAGCGTGAGCGAATGTAATGACGCTGCCGCTTCGTCCTTCGGCTCCCGCGATACCCGCTTCGTTGGAACCTTTGACATCCCGGTGACGCCCGGCACCTATTCGATTCAGGCGGAATCCATCAATTCTAATTTCACCGGAGGCTCGAGTGTGGGCCCTCTCGACATTCCCATCCCCATGCCCGGAACCGCGCCCTCCGCTCAGACGGTCACCATCAGCGCCGGAGCCAGCGTCATCGCAAACATCACCCTGCAAAATACGCCTTCCCGTTTCGATTCCTTCGAATCCTCTGAGCTGATCCTTCGCGATTCCCTCTCGCCCTGGCTCCGCCGCGATCAATTCCTTCCCGGAGCCGTCGCGCGATGATCTCCCGCCGCTCGGCGCTGCTCGTTGCCCTCGCGGCGCTCTGTGCCCTCGTCACTTCATGCGGCGGTGGTGGCGGCGGAAGTTCAAGCAGCGGCAGCTCAGAGGGCGGCTCGGGCGGCGGAGCCACGCCACCTCCTTCTTTGGTGTTTTCAACAAGTTCTCTGCCAAACGGTGTTCAAGGGCAAGCCTATACTCAGACTCTCCAAGCGACCGGCGGAACTGCGCCGTATACATGGACGGTTAATACAGGTTCGACTGCGCCTCCAGGACTTACTCTTGGGACAAACGGCAACTTGACCGGGGTTCCCAGTGACGGCTACTCGTGGGGATTTTCAGTTCGAGTTACCGATTCAGGATCTCCCGCCCAAATAGCGCAGAAAACTCTGCTTTTGATTTCGCAATACACATTGAGTCTTGCGGACATAGCCCAGCTGCAAGGCCCTACCGCCCGCCAACAATACAGCGGGTTGATTCAAGTAAAAGGCGGAAACGGCTCTTTCAGTTGGCAGTTGCAAGCGGGCTCCTTACCACCAGGCTTAGGCTTTTATGGCTCCGATGGACAGCCGGTGGTAGGCACCGGCTCGGGAAACTTCATTAACATACGTGGAGTTCCCACCATGGCAGGGTCTTATGTCTTTGCATTGCAGGCAACCGACACTGGGCCGCCATCACAGATAGCGACCCGAACTTTCACTTTGGTCGCAACCGACTTGCCGGAGATAACGACCGACAATTTGCCACTGGGATTTGATCAATACTCCCTATTTTGGAAAGCTGGAGGCCATCGGAGGGAATCCACCCTATTTCTGGACTGACGATCTTCCGCTAGAACAGGGACTGCGGCTCGACCCGCAAACGGGAATAGTAAGCGGCACCCCAACAGAATCGGGGCAAATAGGCGAGCACTTCACGGTCACAGACTCCCACGTCCCGCCACAATCGGCTGGGACTCATCCGATTGGTGTTTTTGTCAATCCAGCACTCAGCTTCACATCCGACAAGTTCCCCGATGCCATCCTGCCCAACGGTCCCGGCTATCAAGCAAATATCCCGGTTCAGGGCGGTCTGGGAAACAACAGCTTTCAAATCACGGTCGGAGCCCTGCCGCCCGGACTCGTAATATTTGAAAGCATGATCATTGGGATCCCGCAGACCCTCGGCACCTTCGGCTTCACGCTGCAGGTGACGGACAAGGAGACCACTCCGGTTACGATTCAGAAAGACTTTTCGATTCGGGTAAATCCCAGACTGGTCGTACAAAACCAAAACGGTCGCCTTCCTGGCGGAGTCGTGGGAATGCCTTATTCCTACCAGTACCAGACAAGTGGAGGCGTGCCCCCATTGCACTGGTTTCCGAACACAGCATTTCCCGACCTTACCTTCGATCCAAACACGGCAACTCTGAGCGGGACGCCCACGGTCATAGGCCCTCGAACGATAGGAGCCTCTCTCTCTGATTCTTCAGAGCCGCCGCAAAATATCCTGAATTTTAACACTCTGCAAATCTATGATATTGTGAACATCAAAACGATTACTCTTCCGCGCTTGGCCCCCAATGCTCCCGTTTCGATACAGATTGTCGGTTCAGGGGGTGTAGGCCACTACGTGTGGAGCATCCCCTCCGGCGCCTTGCCGCTCGGACTGCAATTGGCCCCGTCGGGAGCCATTACCGGTCAGGCTCAGCAACTCGGCACCTTTCCTTTTATGCTTCGCCTTTTCGACGATCCGTCGACTGTCGATAGTGGGACGCCGCCTCAAACATTGGACCTGCCAATGCAATTGGTCGTTAATACGGGCAGAAACGATTCACCTACCATAGCCACCCAGCTTTCCAACGGCACCTATCAGGCGTCTATTAGCCCCATTTCCGATCCACCAATCGGGGTGGCGGCGCCGGACACCGACTATTACCAGATTGCTGCTGCTCCCGGCGCTACCGTCACACTGGAAATCATGGCCCAGCGCCTC
>Ga0207150_1125_pt1 | contig 14924 bp, 21 predicted proteins | sample Alteio_BWMinHeat_32_FD_153526 | JGI IMG/M metagenome (GOLD analysis project Ga0207150, IMG submission 153526) | Enriched cells from forest soil in Barre Woods Harvard Forest LTER site, Petersham, Massachusetts, United States -... | ecosystem: Environmental > Terrestrial > Soil > Temperate forest >...
TTCTCAAGGTCTTTCTTGGTGGCGTCATCCCTGGCGTCGGCGGCGATCAGCACGCACACCAGGAAAGGAATGAAGGGTCGCATGGCAACATCCTGGGAAGGAACGGGAGGTTCGGTGAAAACGGCGGTGGTAGTATATCCAGAATGTTCATGAGGCTGACGGTGCGGAGCATGACGCCCGACTTCAAGCTGTTAGCAACGACCACGAATCGAGGCGTGATTGTCACCAGCCGGTCTTCGGACTCACGGTTCGATTTTGTGTCCAGGTTCTTCGCTCCTGCCGCTGGGATTGACGAAGACCCTGTGACCGGATCGGCTCATTGCTGCCTTGGGGCATACTGGCGAAGACAATTGGGAAAAAATGAATTCATCGCTTTTCAGGCATCGGCACGAGGCGGTGTGGTGCGTGTGCAGGTAGACGAAAAACGAGCCTACCTGGGCGGCAAGGCCGTTACGGTCTTGAAGGGTGAATTGCTTGCGTAGTTTGTACATACTCGCAGTTGCAGGGCCATGCGGCCAATTTGCGGCAACCGAAACATCGAAAATAAGGGAAACCTTATGTTCGTTTCACCGTCATTTTAGACTCGTCTGCTACACTTCTTCAAAGCAACGTCCCAGGAAAGTTCTTCAATAGGAGATTCCGATGCGAAAGTTTGCCGGTTGGCTGCGTGTCTGCGGCATGGTGGCTGCGTTCTGTCTCTTCACGGTCGCACAGGCTGACGAAGAAAAGGTGCCACTGGACAAAGTGCCGAAAGCGGTGGTCGAGGCCGTCAAAACACGATTCCCCGATGCGAAACTGGAGAGTGCCGAAAAGGAAACCGAGGATGGCAAGACGGTTTATGAAATTGCCATCAAGAACAAGGATCAGAAGATCGAAGTGACCCTGACCGCTGACGGCAAGATTGTCGAGATCGAAAAGCAAATCGCTGCCAGCGACTTACCCAAGGCGGTTGCCGACGCCCTGGCAACGAAATATGCCAAGGCCAAGTACAAGGTGATCGAGGAAGTCATCAAGGTCAAGGACGGCAAGGAAAAGCTGGAATACTACGAAGTCCATCTCATGACTGCCCAGGGAGCAGCCGTCGAAGTGCGAGTTGCTGCCAATGGGAAACTCCTGGCAGAAGAGAAACAGGACCAGGAGAAAAAGGAAGAAAAGAAAAAATAGCCCAGAGGCATTGACAGGATTGCTTCTTGATCGGCTGAAGGGATGGTAAAACTGCAACAGGCGGTATTACCATTCCTTCCACGGTAACGAGGCGGCACAGATGGGCATTCGCATTCTGGTAATTGAAGACGAGCCGGAAATCGCCGATTTCGTCGTGCGTGGCTTGCGAGAAGAAGGCTTCACCGTCGAACACGCCAAGGACGGCGAGGAAGGCTGGCACGCTCTGCAAACGAGTTCCTGGGATGCCGTGTTGCTCGATTGGTGGCTTCCTGTACAAGATGGCCTTACCCTTTTACGACGCTTTCGCCTGGCAGGACACGATACGCCGGTGCTTTTTCTGACCGCAAGGGATGCCGTTTCGGATCGAGTGCAAGCGTTGGATCATGGGGCCGACGATTATCTGTGCAAGCCATTCGCTTTTTCTGAACTTCTGGCTCGTGTCCGAGTCATGACACGCCGCCGTGAGCGAGGGACCAGCAATATCTTGAATTATCAAGACGTTCGCCTCGACTTGGCAACGCACCGAACTGAGAGAGCGGGAATACGCCTCGATTTGACGGCCAAAGAAGAATCGTTGCTGGTGTTATTTCTCCGTCATCCTGGTGAAGTGCTGTCTCGCACCCGCATCTATGAGCATGTCTGGGAGGAACGATATGATGGCCTTTCCAACACACTCGAAGTCCATGTCATGGAGTTGCGGCGAAAACTGGAAGCTCATGGTCCTCGGTTGATCCATACCTTTCGGGGTAGAGGCTACGCTTTTGGTGACATGGACGGCCAAGAATCGAAATAGAATCATGACCATCACCACCCGCCTTTCGCTGTTCTTTCTCGGTGCCTTGGCCGTGGTGCTGGTTGGCTTTTCAAGCACGGTTTACCTTCTGGCTCGGACCTACCTGAATCGCCAGGTCGAGGACCGCCTGGAAGCCGTCCTCAACACCTTGACGGCAGGTGCGGAGATTGAACCAGGCGGGTTGGAATGGGAGCCGCATGAACGCCATCTTTACCTGGATCAAGACCTCGGCGGCGGTCCATTGCCCTGGCTGGTCACAGATGCCGATGGTAAATGGGTCGATGGTTCCAAACACTTCTTTCCCGAAAAGAGGTTCGCAGATTCACCCCTTGCCCATTTCACCGGCCCAAGTTCCAATCCGGTGGTTCAATGGCAGGAGCGACCCTGGCTGGTTTCGCAGCGTCGGCTGGAAAACAAAAACCTGGCCGTGCCTCCGTCGCAGCCGCAGGCGAACCAGCAGAAACAACTTTATCCAGCCCTGGTGATAACAGGCGGCGTATCCCTTGCAGATGTGGAAACCACCCTCCGCAACCTGGCCATTTCTCTCGTCGTGGTATCTTCGGGAATTTGGCTCATGGCCCTTGTCGGGGGTCGGTGGCTTTGCCGTAGAGCCTTGCTTCCTGTAACCAACATGGCCAATGCCGCACGCAAAATGGATGCTGGCGATCTGGGGCAATGCCTGCCAATTGCCGATACCTGCGATGAAGTAGCCGACCTGGGCCTGGCTTTCAACGATTTGCTGGCCCGACTGCATGAATCCTTTGAACGGCACCGTCGCTTTACCGGAGACGCCTCCCATCAACTGCGGACACCCTTGACAGCCATCCTCGGCCAAATTGAAGTGGCCCTGCGACGAGATCGTTCACTCGACGAGTACCAGCGAGTTCTTGGCTCGGTTCAGGGCCAGGCCCAATTTCTGCGACAAATCGTGGAAATGTTGCTGTTTCTGGCTCGTGCCAATGCGGAAGCCAAACTTCCCAACCTGGAAATAATCCAATTGACCGATTGGCTCAAAGAGCATCTTCACGAATGGTCTACGCATGAACGCTTTGCGGATTTGCGGGTGGAAGCTGACATCCCCTTGCCGGTTGAGGCCCAGCCACCCCTTCTTGGCCAATTGGTAGACAATCTTTTGGACAACGCCTGCAAATACAGCCAGCCAGGGACGCCTATCGTCATTCGTTTGATAGGAGATAAGGATTCGGTCTTTCTGACCGTAGAGGATTCCGGCTGTGGCATTGCTCCTGACGACTTGCCTCATGTTTTCAAGCCGTTTTTCCGGTCCTCCCAGGCTCGCCAGCGAGGATTCAGCGGAATTGGCCTGGGCCTTGCGGTTGCAGAGCGGATTGCCACGGCTTTTGGCGGTCGGATTACCGCTTCCAGTGAACCAGGAAAAGGAAGCTGTTTCAGGCTTCAGCTACCACAGGCAACCTCGGTGGGGCGGAACGATTCAACACAAAATCCGCATAGCCAGCCACGAGATGTTGCACCAGATTGTAAAAGATGATGGGCAGCATCACTCTGGGAAAAGCAGCGAGGGCCATTGATGCCAGGACTAGGCCGGTGCCGTTGTTGTTCATCCCCAGGCTAAACATCAACGACGTTTTCTGGGCATGGTCCACGTTCAAGAAATGAGCGAGCAACCACCCCGATGAGAAGGCAAGAACACACATTCCCAGCACAATTGCCAGGATAACTCCCAGAAAGTCCCAATCAGGGTTGGCCACCGTTTGCGGCAAAGAGATGGAAGCATTGGAATAAACAAGGAGAAGCAAGTTCAGCGAATTTACCAGTTTCAAGAAAGGTTTGACTGCACCAATTCTGGCTTCACCCATGATTGCCCTGCCGATGATTCCCAAAATGGAAGGGAGAACCACCCAGAGCATGAAACCTGTTCCCTTCGTTTTCAGGTCAGCCAGGGCCAGGACATACTCCCCTGTCGCCAGATTCCCAACAAGGTCAAATGTGATTGGCGTAGTAACAAGACTGAGGAAAGTGGAAAACAGCACCAGAGCCAAACTCAGAGCCATGTCGCCGTTGGCGTTTTGCGTCCAGGCAGTGGAGGAGCCAGCAATAGGCATGGCCACAATCAGGGCCAAGCCAAGGAGAATGCTCTGCACTTCATCGGGATTGTGCCAAAGCTGCATTGTTTGGAACACGCACCAGATGAACGCCAATGGGACCAGCAGATTGGCGGTTAAACCGGCGATCAGCACCAGCGGGCTGCGTACCAGCTTGTGCAATTGGGACGTTTGCACTCCCAAACCGGCATTGAAAAGTAGGAACGCCAACATCGCCATCGGCAACGAGACGCTGGTTTTCTCGTGAAATACACCGATTTCGCCGAACGAAACCCCTCTGATCCACAAGCCAAAGGTCGGACAAAAGGAAGCAACAACGTAAGAAGCGATCAACAGCCAAAGAAATCGCTTGTGCAGGAAATGAGAAATATCGGTCAGCATTTTACGGCCTCCAATCTTGTAGATGGTTTCCTCATGCTCCCCATCGACCGATGATAGCGACCCCATGTAAGATGACGATGAAGCCAGGATAAATTCGACCTTATGTTGATCTGAGAACCAACGGCTGCGGCGAGCAAAGGCATAAAATGACAGTAGCGATGTGGCTTGTGGGGGACTTCGTTCGGAGGTTCAAACGTGAACTGGCTTCATTGGGCCTTATTGTCGGCTCTGTTCGCTGGCATCACCGCAATCTTGGCCAAAGTGGGAGTCAAAGAAATTGACTCGAATTTGGCGACAGCGATTCGTACAACCGTTGTCCTATTCTTTGCTTGGTCCATCGTGGTTTTCACCAGAACTCAGGCATTTGCTCAAACGATTCCGCAAAAGACCTGGCTTTTCCTGGTACTCTCTGGCTTGGCGACAGGACTTTCGTGGCTTTGCTACTTTCGGGCCTTACAGCTTGGTGAAGCGTCGAAGGTGGCACCTGTGGATAAGTTAAGCGTCGTGGTAGCGATTGCCTTTGCGGCCCTCTTTTTGCACGAACAGTTGACCTGGCAACATTGGGTCGGGGGCACGCTCATTGTTTCAGGCACCGTGGTTCTTACCTACCAGTAGCCGTTCTCAAGGCTCAATGGCGAGCGGATGGCTTTTCAGGGCGGCGGCAATCATTTGCCAGGCATCTTCCCGACTAAAGTCGCCTGACACTGCAAAAGGCGGTCGTATTTCCGCCAATTTCAGCACTGGTATGAACTTCTGAAATCCAGGCAATTATATGCTTCGCAAGCCAGGTCTTTCTGTCTCGTTGCAAACAGAACCATCATCCCACCCGCCGCATCACCGCAAACCACGACTTCGGCCCGCCCTCGGAGAAAGTGAACTCCTTCAGGTTGGGAATGACCTCGAATCGAGATGGCTGGATGGATTCGATTGTCCAGCCTTCGGCGAACGCCTCGTGCAATTCCTTTCGGGAAACACGCCGAGGCCCTTGCGTTCCAGGTTCCTCGTTGCTGAAGCAGAGGACGAAAAGACGACCGCCAGGCTTGAGCACCGTTGCCAACCCCGCCACGTACCTCTTACGATCATCGTCCGAAAATACGTGGAACAGCCCGCAATCAATCACGTTGTCGATTCGTTCCGACCAGTCATTGAGGGTCAGGGCATCCTTGACCAGAAAAGTGACTGACGAATCTCGCTCCATTGCTTTCCGTTTGGCCCGCAAGATCGGTTCTTCGAGGAAGTCGATGCCAGTGACCCTGTGACCTCGGCTGGCGAAGAACAGAGCGTTATCGCCGGTGCCGCAACCCGCATCGAGTATCGAGCCAGCGATCTGATCGGCAACGTCGATGAATGCCTTTTGCGGCCTGCCAATGTCCCAGGGGGCTTGGCCGGAATAAAGTGACGCAAAGGTACTTTTGTCGGGTATATCGCTCATGGTGATCCTCCTTGAGATCATTGTACAGTCGCCAGAAAGCAGCAGATTATGAATCCCACCTGTGAACAACTTGCCGCCGCTGTTGCCGCAGCCGCCAGCCAGGAATTGACCAAGGCTCTTGACCGCATCAAGCATTGCCTTGGCCAATTGACCGACGAGCAAGTGTGGCAGCGTGAGGCCGAGTCGATGAACAGCATTGGCAATCTGATCCTGCACCTTTGCGGTAACGTGCGGCAATGGATCATGGCGGGGATCGGCGGCGAGCATGATGCACGGCAACGTCCGAAAGAGTTTTCGGAGCGTGGCCCGATCTCAAAGATAGAATTGATTCGACGCCTCGATGAAGTCGTCGCCAACGCTCAGGATACCCTGGCAAAAACATCGGCATCGGACCTGATGCGAACACGGTGCATCCAGGGCTTCGACGTAAATGGACTGGAAGCCATCTTCAATTCGGTGCCGCACTTTCGGGGTCATACCCAGGAGATCATTCACATGACCCGATCTATGCTTGCGGACGCCTACAAGTTCGCCTGGGTGCCTTCGACGCCACAAGAGGGAAAAACATGAAACGTGAAACCGAAGGAACCCGCACGTCTCAGCTTGCTTCCGTGATTTCCCGAATAACTCGACATGGATTTCCAGCAGCGAACACCCCATCTGGAATGTCCTTCGTGACCACGCTCCCAGCCCCGATAACAGTTTTCGAGCCGATTTTCACGCCTGGGCATATGATCGCCCCGCCGCCCACCCAGACGTCAGAACCAATCTTGATGGGCTTGCCAAATTCCTGCTTCCTTCGCAGTTCGGCGTTCATTGGGTGCATCGGCGTGTAAATCTGAACGGCAGGGCCGAACAGCGTGAAGTCGCCAATCTCCACCAAGCACACGTCGAGGACAACGCAGTTGAAATTGAAGAAAACCCGCTCGCCCAGAAGTATGTTTGTTCCGTAATCGCAAAAGAACGGCGGCTGCATCCAGACCGATTCACCACCTTTGCCAAATAGCTCCTTCAGAATCCGGCGTCGAGCTTCCTGGTCGTTTTCACGAGTGGCGTTCAAGTCCTGGCACAAGTCTCTGGCACGTTCTCTTGCTTGAACCAACTCACCGTCGAGTGGATCGTACAATTCACCAGCCAACATTTTCTCATTTTCGCTTCGCATGATTGCCTCCCATTCCAGATGGGTCATTTTGCTGGCAACTTGCCAACAAATTTGACCGCACGCTGAATCCATTCCTTCAACATTTCGTCGTCCTCGATGCCTTCGGGAGCGACCACCACCCAGCCCTTCATCGCCTTGCCGGTAATGTCGAACGGCCTGACGTGCGGTTCCAGCAAGGCGTCCTCACCCTGCTCATCGCCGAGTCGGACGATCAGCGAATCCTTCCACACGCCGACCAGGACGTTGCCGTGGAGGAGCAAACAGAAGCACCCGAAGAGTGTCTTCTCCTCGATACCTCTCTTGTGGCCCAGGGCCGTGCGGATGCGAGCGGCGAGTGTTTCGTCAAAGGGCATTTCTTGCCTCCGTCAATTGGAAACGGTGCGTTTTTGCCTTTTCGCATTGGTAGAATATGACCACACTTGACTTACAAGAAGATCGGAGCCTCAACATGCTAAACCTTCACAAAATCTGGATCGAGCAATGCGAAGCCGCCCGGGGTATCGAGCACGAGTTTGGCGTTGTACCCGCCATGAAGTACCTCGTCGGCGAGAAGTTCATCCACTATCTGGAAGCCGCAGAGAAGGACGCTGAGTTTCGAGCCGAAATTCCTGCTTTCGTTGCCGAGATCAAGACGATCTTCGAGCAATGGCAAATCGCTGAATATCTTGAGAAGGCAGGATGGACCGAGCCGTTTGATCCCAGCATTTATCAGGAGGAAGACGATACCCCTGAGTCCGTCGAAATGGAACGAAAGGACAATATCCGGCGTGTTGCCAATGAAATCTTGATGCTTGAGCGAGCCAAGGAATGGCTCTTGGAGGAGAGCGACAAATGAAAACGAAAAAACGCAATGCAAATCGTGAGCTTGCTCATCTCGAAGACATTCCAAACGTCGGCCCCGCCATCGCCGCTTATCTTCGGGAGTTGGGGATTACGTTGCCCATCGACTTGCTGGGGCGTGACCCCTATGCGATGTACGATGATCTTTGCAACTCGACCGGCCAACGCCACGACCCCTGCTTGCTGGACACCTTCATCGCCGCCGTTCGATTCATGGACGGGGAGCCGAAGAAACCGTGGTGGAAGTACACGGCGGAAAGAAAGCGAGAACAGGCGGCACGAGAATCAGCGAAGAGATGACGACGACCATTCCATAGACGACCAAGACGGCCTTTCCGAACTCGCGGAGCTTCGATGATCGAATCTCTTCTCGATGCTTGTGAGTTCGTCCTGCAAGAACAGGGGGAGCCGCAAAGCACCTATTGGTTGGCATCGCAGGTCATGGAAATGAAACTCTGGCGAGCCAGTGAAGCCGATGTGCGGGAAGCCCTTTGCAATGACATTGCGAAGCTCGGTGAATCTTCCTGCTTCGTCGCCTTGCCGGACGACGAGTTTGCACTTCGTTCATGGGCGACCGATTGAGAGAGGAACACTTGTAAGAAGGGTTGATCCACGATGACAGAGCAGCCACGGCCAAATCTCGCCTCCGTCGAAGCCGATCTGTTCGGGACGATTTTTGCATTTCACAAGAAGACCATGACGCTGCTGCGGGAATCGTCCTTGGACGATGGGAAGCAAAAAGTAGTTGCGGATCGGATCAAGACGTTGCTTGATGCTGCGACCGCCGAAATGAAACAATCCCAGCAGATCAATTTGGCTGAAAGGCTGGATGCGATTTACGAGCAGGCAAAGCGGTTGGTGCATGAGTTATTGCCTTCCGATGATGGCGACCACCGAAAGAAGGCAAAGCCGAGAACACGCCGACAGAAAGGCCGAGAGAACAAGCCATGAACGATCAAGTCCGTTAAGACGTTTTCAGGCGTTCATCTATGGCCTGCTTCCAAAGTGCGGGGTCGCCTAGCCCTACGGCGGCGTCCATCCCGACGTTTTCCAGAAGCAACGCCAGCATGTTCATCCGATCCTCGTCTGTCCAAAACATTTTGCCCTCGATCATTTCGATCTTCTCTGGGCACAGTTGATGATACTTCTGCTCAACCTCAGTACGGCTCCATTTGCGACCCTGACGTTGAATGTTGAATTCCATGTTTGTGCCTCGTCAAAAGGGCTGCGTTCGGGGCGTTTCTCGTGGTCGTTCTGGCGTCATTCTACCGGAGATGATGAGCGTCGGTAGAATGGACAGGGCTGAACATGCCACTTTCCGTTGAGCATCCGATGAAGGACGAAGCCAGCTACACCTGCGATTCCTGCGGCGAAGAAATCGTCGTGCCCATCGACTTGTCGGCTGGGGCCGAGCAGGAATACGTCGAGGATTGTCCGGTTTGCTGCTGCCCGAACGTCGTTCACGTCGAAGTCGATGAGGATGGAGATGTGCGAGTCTGGGCAAAACGAGAATAACTACAATGCTGCCGCTCTACCACGATCCCTTCTTCACTTTTCGCTTTGCCGATGACCGGATCATTCCTCGATTTCACCTTGCAGGAGTCGAGAAAGGTCGCCAGGTTTCGGTCATCAAGATCGACCCCGAAACAGGCAAGCGGCTGGGCTTGCTGGCGACCGCAACCGTTGGCGACGGTGGCTGGGTTGATCTGACGCAACCCATTATTGTGAGGGCGGGGGAAGCGTTTATTGCGGTGCCTGTCACGCATCAACTTGCTCTGACCCTGTTGCCAGACACCCTCGCCGTTTGCAGGCTTGATGCCGATGCCGCCATTCCTGCCTGGGCAATCACACGCAGCTTCTTCTCGATCACTCGCACTGCCGAGGAGTTGTCCATCGTCTGCCTGCAATCGCACGTCCCTGATGGCACCCGATGCGAACGAGACTGGCGATGTTTGCAAGTCGCTGGCCCGATCTCATTCACGACGGTCGGCGTCTTGGCCTCGCTCGTGCAGCCATTGGCCGAAGCGGGAATCAGCGTGTTTGCCATGTCCACGTTCGACACGGACTACATCTTGGTGAAGGCGGCAGATTTGCAACGAGCCATCGACGCATTGCGGCGGTGCGGTCATGGTGTGCGGTGAGCCTTCTTGTTGCGGCATTCCGAACTGGTAGGATACTCCTAGCAATCGCCTGCACCAGCATCCAGAGATTTCCAGACGGCAGCCCCCATGAAGCGTTTCTTCCATCTTGCTCTCCTTTCTTTGATCGTTGCTCTGATATGTGGTTGCGGCCAGGGACAGCAAAACGAGCCGCCGAAGGAACTTACGGACAGTAGCAGCCAGATGCAGCAAAAAGACCTGCCGAAAGACTTCGCCAACCACGCCGGTAATGCACAGCAGAAGGATTCATCCAAGACGTTCACCAATAGCATTGGCATGAAGTTCGTCTGGATACCTCCAGGAACCTTCATCATGGGCAGCCCCAAGGTAGAGCAGCAAAGGCGTGATGACGAAACCCAGCACAAAGTTACGTTGACAAAAGGGTTTTACATGGGTGTCTACCTTGTGACACAGGAGCAGTGGCAGGAAATTATGGGTAACAATTCTAGCCGCTTCAAGGGCCAAAAGAATTTGCCAGTTGACGCGGTTTCCTGGGATGATTGCCAGGAATTCATCAAGAAGCTGCGTGAGAAAGAAAAGAAATTGTATCGCTTGCCCACTGAAGCAGAATGGGAATATGCCTGCCGATCTGGGACAACAACGCCGTTTCACTTTGGGGAAACCATCACCACGGAACAGGCGAATTACAATGGCAATTTCACCTATGGAAACGGAAAGAACGGCGTATTCAGAAACAAGACAACACCCACAGGCATTTTCCCAGCAAATGCGTGGGGGTTATACGACATGCACGGCAACGTGTACCAGTGGTGCCAAGATGGATATTGGAAGTATCCTCCAACAGACGTGGTTGATCCGCACGGATCGACAATAGATAACAACCGTGTGCTGCGTGGGGGTTCGTGGAGAGATGAACCAGGGTTTTGCCGTTCGGCAGTTCGTGGCTTAGACCGCCCTGACACCCGTTGGGGTGGGTTCATCGGTTTCCGCGTCTGTTTTTGCAAGGACTGATTGTGATTGCTGACCATGATGATCTCCTTGCGTCCATAACCTCAGAAAATTTACGTCATGAATAGACTCTTCTGCTTCTCTCTGGCTCTCATCGTTGCTCTGGCAAGCGGTTGCGACCGCCAGCGACCGCAAAAGAACTCACCAAAGCCACCAGTGCTTGACAATCGCCAATCACAAAAAAAAGACCTACCAAAGCCGCCAAAACCTTTCACCAATTGCATCGGCATGAAGTTCGCCTGGATACCGCCAGGAAGTTTCAGAATGGGCAGTCCGAAGGAAGAAGAAGAAAGGTTTGACCACGAAATTCAGCACAAGGTCACGCTAACCAAAGGCTTCTACATGGGCGTGAATCTAGTCACCCAGGAAAATTGGCAAGCCATAATAGGCAACAATCCGAGCCATTTTAAGGATGAGAAGAACTTGCCAGTGGAAATGGTTTCCTGGGATGATTGCCAAGAGTTCATCAAGAAATTGCGGGCAAGGGACAAGAAATTGTATCGCCTGCCCACCGAGGCCGAATGGGAATATGCCTGTCGTGCCGATTCGACGACGCCATTTCATTTTGGGGAAACTATTTCGACCGAGCAGGCCAACTATGACGGCAACCACATCTATGGAAATGGAAAAAAGGGCGTCTTTCGGATGAAAACAACCCCCGTAGGTAGTTTCCCAGCGAATGCCTGGGGGCTTCACGACATGCACGGTAATTTATGGCAATGGTGCCAGGATTGGTATGGAGATTATCCCGAAAATGACGTAGTTGATCCGCAAGGACCGAATGCGGGAGATTGCCGCGTGCTGCGTGGCGGTGGGTGGGGCGAGTACCCTCAGCGTTTCCGCTCAGCGTCTCGTCACAGGTACGAGCCTGGCAACCAGTTTAGCTTCTACGGGCTGCGTGTTGCTTTCTGCCTGGATTGAACCTCCAAACAAAAAACCTGCCCGAACCAGTTTTCGCCGCCCGACACGGGCTGTGGGATAGCCCAGATGGAACAGAACGGCCAGGGATTTTGAAAATGGGAAGGCGGTTTTTATAATTGCATCGCCGACTTGCTCTTTTCGCAAACCAGCAGCACAAGCTGATCGTCTTGATTTCTGGATGCGGCGAGTGGTCAGACGAAGGAGAAATGAATGTGGTATTTAACGAACGCATTGGCGGCGGTCCTGCTGCTGGTGTCATTCTCTCAAACGCAGGCTGATGACATGACGGACGAACAGATGCTCAAGCGAGCCGCAGAAGTCGTCTCAAAAGAAGACGCCAATGCGAAAGTCACGCCGATTCAATCGAAGAATCTGCATCTCGGAACGTGGCTTCTGAAAAACCCTTTGCACGAATACCGCTTTTTCTGTGCAAGGCTCAACCCAGGTAAAGAGTTAGCAGCCCCGAACCGCCGCTTCCTCGCAGTGAAACGAACCGGCCAGGTGATTGATTCGCTTGACAACAACAGTTTCACACAACTCCTCGCCGCAGCGGACAAGGCCAAATGGAAGGATGAAGACTACCGTAACGCAGCAATCCTCTGGGTTCACGTCATGTCAAGGGCCAATGAAGATGGCTGGAAGGTTCTCGAAAAGCCAGAAGACTTCACCAAGATCACCGTCAACATTGATGCCGTGGGCCTGGGAGCGGCGAAACAAAAGGAAACCGCCAAGCAGATCGTCCCTCTGAAGATCGAGCGAAAAGACGGACAGGCAATCGTCACCTTTTATGCGTGGCATCTGATTGGCGGCAATTTGCGGCGTTGGCAAGTGGAGATCGGGCCAAAGATGGCAGCGACCAAGCAGGAACTTGGACAGTTCGGCGGCGGCGGTTATGATTGAGCCATCTCTGGACATGACCCGATGGAATCAGATGGCCAGGAAATTGCCTTCAATTTACCGATTTCTTTTTGCCACCCGCTCACCCCTTCGCTTTCACCTGGATGTGCAGCTTCTCCGGTGCCTGCCGGAAGTACCGCAGCAACGCCGGACAGAGCCAGCCCTCCATCCCTTTCTCAGCCCAACAGTACACGTTGCCGCCGCCTTCTTCTCGGACCCACCCCAGCACGATCTGGGCGTCGGGGAAGTAGCTCGCTGAAAAGACGGCGATGAACCCTCGGTCGGCGTCCGGAATGTGTGCGGTCGCCACATCCATCATCGTGTCAGCACCGCCAACGAACGGCTCTCGAACGAGGTCCACGGCAGGGTCGTCGAATACCCACATGCCTTCCCACTTGTACGGCTTGATGACGAAGATCGAGTTTTTCATGGTGGTTCTCCTTTCGGTGTATTCTACGCCTTGAACGCATCGGCCAGGGTTCATCGCAGCAAGTCGCTCTCACTCGAAACCTGTGGCAATCGGCTCGTCGTCGGGATAGGTTACACAAGGGCGGTCGGGCCGTTCATCGTGAACCCGAATTCACCTTTCCCTGGAGAATTTGACCATGACTCGCCTTTTCTGCCTCGGCCTGGTTGTCGCCCTGGCAATCCATCTGCCCATTCCGGCACAAGACAGAAAGGCCCCGCCAAAGACCTTCACCAACTCCATCGGCATGAAATTCGTTTGGATACCGCCTGGGAGCTTCATCATGGGCAGCCCGAAGGAGGAAAAAGAACGGCAGCGTAACGAAACAGACGAAACCCAACACAAAGTTACGCTGACGAAGGGCTTCTATATGGGCGTGTACACCGTGACCCAGGAAGAATGGCAGGCGGCGATGGGCAATAACCCAAGCAACTTCAAGGGCGAAAAGAACCTGCCGGTGGAAACGGTTTCGTGGGACGATTGCCAGGAGTTCATCAAAAAGTTGCGGGGAAAAGACAATGTGCTTTATCGCCTCCCCACCGAAGCTGAATGGGAATACTCTTGCCGAGCGGCGACGAAAACACCCTTCCATTTTGGTGAAACTATCTCCACCGATCAGGCCAATTACAACGGCAACTTCACCTATGGCGACGGTAAGAAAGGCGTTGATCGAAAAAAGACAACGCCGGTAGGCAGCCTCCCAGCGAACGCCTGGGGACTTCACGACATGCACGGCAATGTTTGGCAGTGGTGCGAGGATTTTTACGGCGACTACCCGCAAAAAGACGTGGTTGACCCACAAGGACCAGAAAAAGGTCAATTCCATGTGCTGCGTGGAGGTTCGTGGCTCCATTATCCTCTGTTCTGCCGCTCGGCCTTTCGTCTCAAGAATATTCCTAGCCGCCGTTACAACGTCTTCGGTTTCCGCCTCTGCTTCTCGGTGGAATGAGTTGGAGAAATGCCGATTCCATTCTCTCCGACCCAAAACTCGCTCTAGCTCTTTGAGGACTGCTCCCATGACTCGCCTGTTCTGCATCGTCCTGATTGTCGTTGTGGCAAGCCATTCTTCCATCCACGCCCAGCAAAAAGACCCGCCCAAAAACTTCACCAACAGCCTCGGCATGAAGTTTGTCTGGATTCCGCCAGGAATCTTCGTGATGGGCAGCCCGAAGGGAGAAGAGGCAAGAGATAAGGACGAAATCCAGCACAAGGTCACGCTGACCAAGGGGTTTTACATGGGTGTGTACACCGTGACCCAGGAACAGTGGAAGGAAGTCATGAGCAACAATCCCAGCATTTTCAAGGGTGAAGAGAATCTTCCCGTCGCCAGCGTTTGTTGGAATGATTGCCAGGACTTCATCAAGAAATTGCGTGAAAAAGACGAGAAGCCGTATCGTCTCCCCACCGAAGCCGAGTGGGAATATGCTTGCCGCAGTGGAACGACGACGCCGTTTCACTTTGGGCAAACCATCTCGACCGTTCAGGCCAACTATTTCGGCCTGGAAGTATATGGCAACGGCAAGAAAGGCGTTTATCGAAACAAGTTTCTGCCGGTAGGCAGTTTTCCTGCAAATGCTTGGGGCCTTCACGACATGCACGGCAATGTTTGGCAGTGGTGTCAGGATTGGTGGGGAAATTATCCACAAAAAGACGTAGTTG
>Ga0207150_1126_pt1 | contig 14808 bp, 19 predicted proteins | sample Alteio_BWMinHeat_32_FD_153526 | JGI IMG/M metagenome (GOLD analysis project Ga0207150, IMG submission 153526) | Enriched cells from forest soil in Barre Woods Harvard Forest LTER site, Petersham, Massachusetts, United States -... | ecosystem: Environmental > Terrestrial > Soil > Temperate forest >...
GACTCGAACCCAAAAGCGCAGCAGCGGCGGAGTTATTGACAGTAGGTTTCAAGCAACGAGCCACTGCCACCGTCTACTGCAAGCGTTTGTTAGGCTCTTTTTAGGAAACCGTTACTGCTTGGGCAGCCCAACAGCTTCCGGAGGCAGTTCAGTTGGGATCAAAAGTCGGCGATGGCATCCCGGACAGTGGCTCGGCGCGGGCTTGCCTCTGGTGCCAAATGGGATTGGTGTTTTGCACTTTGGGCACACATACATGCTCCACCGTTTACTAGGCTCTGTTTTGTGAATGGTTTTCCGGCTTAGAGTACAGCGAAAAACTCCGCGTAATAGGCTGCGACATATGGCCGTCAGTCGAGACAGAAAAGAAAGCCCGGGGGCGCTTATGGTAACAGGCTGCTTTGCAACGGACACTCGGAATCCGTCGGCAAACGGTTCAAACAGAAGCAAGCAACCGCAGTGTGGGCATGGCGCGTCACCAAATGGCTGGGATGGCTCCATGACGACCGCGCTTGCGCAGACCGGGCACCAATTGGGCTGGCCTTCGGGAGTTCGCGATGAGATCACCATGACAAACAGACTACGCAACTTGGATCGGAGCGCGCTTGCTCGCCCTAACTCGGCTACGAAGTCAAAAATCGCCCGCCAAAGTGATCATATGCCACCACTCGCAACCGCGGCTATACTCGTGCCATGCGAATCCCGAAAGCGCCTAAAGCCCCGAAGCAATCGAAACCGATCAAGATCGGGCCAATCGTGATACCGAAGTTGGTGAAGCCCAAACTGCCACCGCACAAGCAGGCCGGCATGCACGGCTCAGCGGGTCACTTGGGGCATGGCGGCCCGCCACGAGCCATACCGCTGCCGGCGGGAGCGCTACCACCCGCCCCCGCCGGTCTACCCGCTCCCAACACTACCGCCGATTTGTACGTCAGCCCCAACGCCCCACCGGCTGCACCTGACCAGGCCGGTGTTCTGGTCCATCTGGAAGCTGAGTTTGAGATGGCCACACAGCACAGCCTAGATCCGAACTTCCGCTGGACCAACACCAAACTGGCCGACCGACAACGTGTAACGGAGGATGTCGCCGCAGCAATGGCTATCAGCTTCGCTTGACGCGAGCAAGAAGGCAATGTCCTACGTCGTGAAGCATTGCGTGCAGGACGTGCTGGTGCTGGAGAAGGTGATCGGGGCGCTGAAGGCGTACTCGGGGACGTACAACACGTATGGCAGCGGATTCCGAGAACGGCTAAATTTGTGGCGCTTTGGCTAATAAGTTGGTGGCAACCTCCCCCTGAGTGCGTCCAGGGGTGAAACACTCCCCGAAGTTGGCCGGGCGGATACACGGAAACGCGCCGCTAAGCAATTGCGCGATAAATTCTGTCAGAGACATTTCGAAGCGTTTGGGCTTACTTTCGTAGCCGTGGCCGAGGAACATCACTGGCCAGGCTGGCGCAAGGCCCGCAGTAAGCCAACAGTAGTAGCTGCCCTGGGTATCCCACCCCCACGGTAAGACTCCCGGCCGGTCGGGGTGTATCGCAAATGGAAGCCTATGCCCACTGGTGTTGTGCAATTGCAGAAGTCCTGTGAACTCCAAAATGGTTGGAAGACAACTCGGATCAAATGGATTCAGGACGGATAGATCCCCCTGATGACCGAAGGCACCACTTCCATACCGTAGTGCAAATTCGCGCCAGTCGATCGGGAGATCTATTCCCAAATGGGACTGCAGGCTAGTCCATTGGCCGACATCTGGACCCATCGCATGTACGTGCAAGACAGCACGGACATCCGCGACACCTGGCCGGCGAACCCGGCGAACTTCTGCTACATCCCTGCTAATGGCGGAGCCAACGACGCCGCCCAATCGACCAAGTTCATGATCGTGTTCGTGGAAGTCCTCAACCGCAACACGCCCCAGCAGTACAAACGTGTTTTCCTGAACCGTCAAACACCCAACTGGCCAACGGACAACGTGTAATGACTGAACAAGAACTCAACCGTGAATTCTCGGCGATCCGCACTTTCATTGAAGATTCCTACCTTGTCGGTGCCAACCCGAGACGCAAGCAAGCCATCGGCCAGGCACTGGTTCGGCTTGACCGATTAAAAGACAAGATGGTGGACCTGTCACGAGGAGAGGTCAGAGATCAGAGGCCAGAGATCAGCAATAAAGCTCTATAATCGTTCGAGGACAAGAAACAGGTCCGAATAGGTGTTTACGAGGTGCCGAAATGGGAGGCTCACTTCTTCATGGCAAGGAATTCCGCGTCCGCTTTTTCCAGTCCACTAACGGGAAACTCCATTATGAAGTGGTTCCGCAAGATGGAGATTACGATTTCATTTCATACTCCACTTGGCGAAAGATAAAGGAGTATTGCGCGACCCTTGGAGTGCCCGAAGATGTTTGGCCGGACTTTACGCAATATGACGACACGATCGATGTTCCAATTGAGTTGATCCACGAGAAGCAAGAACAGTTTCGGGAGGCGATGCAACGGTTGCCACCTGAGGCGCAGTCGTTCGATTCGTGGTTGGCGAAGATCATCAAGTATGCCGCAAATGGAGATGTCATGTTCTATTGTTGACATGGCAAATGAGCGCTCGGCGCGGGTCTCCTGACCCCGCCGACACACCGGCCGAAGGTCTCCACAACCCCATGCGTTATCTCCGCTCTCCCAACACGACCTTCGACTTCTTCATCCTGCCCAACGTGCCGCCGGCAGCGCCCGACATCAGCAGCACCGGCTACCTGCATTCCTGGTTCTTCCCCGGCAAGCAAGTTAACAAGGGTGTGACGTCACGGTTCTTCGACAGCGCACTTGACGTGCTGCTGACCGACGAGGAACGCGACCCGTGGCCGGCGGCACCAGGAGCCTATCGGATCTACATTCCAAGTGCCGCCAACCCGGCACAGCCGAACCAGGGATATAACGTCGTATTCATCGCCGAGACCGGCGCTAGTCTCACCATGAGCGGCACGGCGGCACCATCAATCAAGATCAGTGGTGCGGGCGGCCTCAGGATGAGCGGCTCGGCAGCGAGAGGCGAGTCTTTCTTGCCTTCCACATCCCTGGCCCCTCACCCCTGAGGACTCGACTATGGCCCTTCTTGGAATTGAACAAGGCATTCAAAGCTTCCTAGAGCCGTTCCTTCTCGACGCCGCCACGCCCGCCGGTGCCCTGCGCATCCACCTGTACACCAACAACCATACGCCCACGATCGGCGACACCCTTGCCAACTACACCGAATGCACCGACCCCATGTACCCCGCCGTCTCAATGACCGGCGCCAACTGGTCATTCGCCAACAATGCCGGCGTTTGCACCGCAACCTACCAGCAAATCACCTGGAACTTCGGCGGTAACGTTACGCTTTACGGCTACTACGTCACCGACGCCGCCAACGGAAAGGTCTGTTGGGCCGAGAAATTCTCCACCCCGATCAACCTTGGCAGCGGCCAAGGCTTGATCCTGATACCGCAATTGACCTTGCAGTAGGTGCTGCGTGCCGAGCGGCAGTGCGTCGGCTCGGGTCGGCTTAACGCAAACCTAGCCGGGCAAGTAAGAACAGCAAAGACAAAATCAAAATTGCGAAAATGAGAGTTATGTAAAGGAAAATGCGGAACCAAAGTGGGTACTTATCTTGCGAAAAATCTGCTTCTGGGCCGTGCTGTTCAACCAGTTCGCCATCAATATGAATTTGGCAACTGCATCTATGGAAGATTGTTAAGTGTGGCTTGCACGCAATGACAACTTGATGTTTTTCTTTGTATCCCACAGTGAACTTCCACCTCTTAACCCATTTAAGAATTGACCTCCCCCCTATGATTCCCTCGCGGACAGTTTCTTCGTCAACCTCAATCGATATCCAGGAAAAAATGGGGTTATGCGAGACGTAAACTCGGTGTCGTTCGTCTTCGCCAACTTCAAACGATAGCTCAAGGAACTCCACAAAACTCCCCTCTGTCATACTATTGCTGGTAGGTGCAGGACATCAACGTGGGGCAGGGCCGAAGTTAATAAACGCCAGGGTTCGCCTTCCCAGACGCGATAGTTCATGAAGAGCCGCGACAGATCGACTTGCAAATGCCACGCGACCGTGACGGCGATTGCCAGCATGCCCAGTCCGACAGTTACTGGGCACTTCGGGAACGCAGATGGGGGAGTTGGGGCACGGATGGCAGAGCCTCCGGGGGTGGTTGACTGACGGTTATTTACGCGAGAGACTGCCCTGCACTGGCTTGGGAATCGAATCCGATGAAACAAGTAACGGTACACGGAGCCCATGACTCCAGTAATGCTGACCTATCGCGGCGCCTTTTTCACGATCGCTCTGGCCCATCTGGCATCCTCGTCCTGCAACGGAGGGTCGGGCGATTGGTGGTAGTCAATCGTCGAATAATACCGACCTTTCTTGTAGGCCTGGTCAACGATGGCTTGCAAATCCAAGCCGATGTCCGGGTCCGTCTCGCGCAGTGGGACGCGTATCCTCGGCAGTGCACTCCGCAGTGCGAGGGGGTAGATCTCAAAATGATCCGGTTTCCAGCCGCGGCGAACGCATGCCAGATACGCGGAGCGCAAGCGGCGTGGCAACCTTGGCGCGGGCAACGCCACCACACGCTGACCTTAACCTCGGCAGGCGTCGCTCATCCATCCTATCCTATTGGCCGTGTGCTCCGTGCAACTTCAATTCGTCTTCGGCGACGGAATGCACTTTCAGCAGCTGAAGTACAGGTGACGTGAGAGAGGTAGTCACCAGAGCCATCAGCACCATCATGGAGAAAAGGGTCGGAGAAACGACACCTAGGTCAAGCCCGACATTGAGGACGATCAGCTCCATCAAGCCTCGGGTGTTCATGAGCACTCCAAGGATGGCGGCGGGGCGCCAGTTGAGACCCGTCAGGCGTGCAGCGGCGAACGAACCGCCGAACTTGCCAATCGTCGCCACGACGATGATTAACCCGCAAATGAGCCAGTGTTCCGGCTGCGAGAGCAGATCGATGCGAGTACGCATCCCCGTAAAGGCGAAGAATGCCGGAAGAAGCAAGACGGTGACTACGCCTTCGAGTTGACTCGAAATCGCTCGTGCCGGAGCGCTATCATGCGGGATGATGGCGCCAAGCAGAAAGGCGCCGAAAAGAGCGTGAATACCGATCGCTTCGGTTGCGAGCGCAGAAAGGAGCAAGGCAATGAAGAGAACAGTCGCGACAAGCCGTGCATGCTTGCCATCTCCCCAGCGGCTTGTGAATTTGGCAAGGAGCGGTCGGACCAATAGCAACATAAGTGCAAAGAAAGCCAGCGCCCCGGCGACGACCCAGACCCACTGACCGGCTTCCGCTCTTGCGATGCCGACCACGAACGCCAGCAGACACCAGGCGGTGACATCACCAATGGCCGCGCAACTGAGCGCCATGATGCCCAGCTCGGTGCGTGTCAGCCGATAGTCGGTGAGGATGCGTGCCAAAACGGGAAAGGCGGTGATGGACATGGCGACGCCGAGGAAGAGGGCGAAGGAAGTGAATGGTGCGCCGCCGGCCGCGAGCCGCGGATACAGGAACAGGGCCAGGATGACGCCGAGGAGGAAGGGCAGAAGGATGCTTGCGTGCGATGTGGCGATGGTGGTGTGCGCGCGCTGCTTGAGCAACCCCGGATCGAACTCCAACCCGACGAGAAACATGTAAAGCGTTGCCCCTAATTGCGCGATGACTCCAAGATACGGAGCGATCGAGGGCGGCAAGACCAGCGCTGAAAGGTCCGGCCCAAGCAAGGAAGGTCCGAGCAGGATGCCGGCGGCGACCTCACCAATGACCGGGGGCTGGCTCAGGTATGCGAAGACGCGGGCGAGGATCTGAGCCAGGACGACGATAGCGGTCAGCGCAATCAGGACACGCAGAAAGATGGAACTGGCGTCGGCGGGCTGGGTGGCCGTCTCGGCATTGTCCGACACAGGGCCGCTGAGTGTTTCACCGTAGCTGCGAACCCAAAGGAAAAGCGCGACGGTTACGAGCACCATCAAGGCGAAGATCAACGCGGCTCGCCCATGTTGTCGGCGGACGGGTTCTGGATGGGACGAGTTGGGAGACAACCGTGGACTCCGGATGATTGCACTATTCGAGGACGCGCCTCCAGCGCTCCGGCATCACGGCGAAGGCCGCCTGATAGGTTTCTTCAAGTGGTATCGACACATAACGATCGGTCTCGAGGAAAAGTGGCAATTGCGGTATCACGAACTGACTCGGTAAGTAAGGTTATAGCGTTTGGCCCATATCCGGCGGTCTGCCGCTCGGCCAATGCATAGTAGGTCTTGGGTAGCAGACGTGAATTGAGCGCGTCCGTCAACGCCGAAATCCAACAGTGGCGAAAGGCATTGAAGATTGCCGGCGGGACGCGCGTCCAATCGTGTTATCGGCATCGTCAAGCTCCTAAGCAGCTCGGTTCATTCTACACCGGGCACGCTCCGCCACCATACAGGCGCATTGCCCGTTGTTCCACCTCGCACGACAGTGTAGTAATACCCTGTACGGGGGCCTCGCTGTGAAGACTCGGTACCTCTTCTGGTCGTTGCTTGTCATCACCTGCGCACAGCTTGTATACCTGATAACCTTGGCGAGCCATATCGACGACATCCGCAACCGGGCGGCGCTTCACCACAAGAGTCCTGCCGTGCGCGCGGCGGCGATTCGCGCTCTGCCGAACGGCTGTTGCGATGATCTGCTCATCGAACGCCTGCACGACGATGATGCGGACGTACGCCTTGTCGCCGTCGCAAAAATCGGCGATCAATTCGGCTATAATTCGCGCGGAGCCAACCCAGCGCAGATGGCGTCGGCCCTGGCGCCGCTCTTGGACGACGACCACAAGGCAGTCCGCCGAGAGGTCGCATGGTCGCTCAGCGCCATTGGTGCCGATGCCTGGCCGGTCGTCCAGTCTGCCTTGCGCGATGACAACGCCCGAGTTCGCCTCGCGGCACTCCAAGCCATCGACTTCACGAGTCAATGGAAAGTCGATAAGTCATTCGCGAAAAATGGAGAGGTCTACCGGATCGTGGAACCCCTGAGCCAGGCCTCGGATGCCGAAGTTCGTAATGCGGCTGCAGCCGAACTCAAATGGATTGACTGGCGGCTATCCAAGCAGCACAGCTCTGATGGCAAATAAGCGCGGTGGCCGAGTTTCGCCACCAGGAAGAGCATATATGCGCAACATCATCAGCAGTCTGGTCGTCGTGTTCATGATCGTGGTCGGCGCGATGATCTTGCTGCCCTGCATCAAAGCGGTCCGGCTCGCCGCCAAGAAAAGTATCTGCGGCAGCAATCTTCGCCAAATCGGCCTTACGGTGCAGAACTTCGAGACCCTAAGCCCGGGAAAGTTCCCCCAAGCAGCAAGGCCAAATCCTAATCTTGCACCGAAAAGTCGTCTGAGCTGGCTTTACGAAATCACGCCCTTCATTCAGGCAACCAACGTCTTTGAGCGCATGGATCGCGAGCGGGGGTGGGAGGCAGACGAGAATCGTTATCTTGCAGTCTACGAGTTTCCAAGACTCTACCGCTGTCCCGCCTTCGAAGATCGCGTGCCCCAGAACACGCTGATCCCGACATCGTATATTGGCATTGCGGGCGTGGGCCGGGATGCGGCAGACCTGCCGCTGGGCGATCCCAACGCGGGGTTTTTCGGCTACGATCGCCGTTTCTCGCATGAAGGCATCGAAGGGCGCGCCGGTTCGATACTCATGGCCATCGAAACCTCCCAGACCGAGGGTGCCTGGACAGCGGCAGGCCCAGCAACGGTGCGTGGCCTGGACACCGAAGGACCAACCTATGTAGGTCTGAATGGCCAGTTCGGCGGCATGCATACGGGCGGGGCGATTGCCGTCTTTGCCGATGCCTCCGTTCACCATCAAAGTGCGTCAATCGACCGGCATGTGCTCGAAGCCATGGCCAGGTTGACCGACAAGAGCAATAAGGGGCGCGAATGATTTCGCTTGGCTCGGCGGAGTGGGCGGCCCTACCGCGACATCAATTGCCGCAATTCCGCCAGGCGATCAGCTTTGGCGGCGGCCTGAAGCACATCGTTGAGCTGTTGCAGATTGGTAATCTTGGCAATTCTGCTTGCTAGCCGTTTGCCCGGCGTGCCAAACCGGGCTTCGAGAACCACGGCAATACTGCGCTGCGTCGCCTTCACGCGCCCTTCTTCGATCCCTTCCACTAGACCTTCGGCTTTTCCCTCGGCTTTGCCTTCCTCTTTGGCCAGTCGTTCAATGCTTGTCACATACGGCATGCGTCGTTCCTCCTCCCATCTACCAATCTCCGTCCGGAACTCTTGCTGGAGTTCCAGCGACAAGTCCATCATCCAATCTATCAAGCGGAATAGCTGACGAACTTCCTCCGCACTCCAGCCGCGCTCGTAGAGGCCTTTGATTAACTGGTTAGGAGGAGGGGTAGGCGACGTGTTGGGGGCCGATGCGGAGCGGTTGCGGGAATTGCTTTTTTTGAATCCAGCAGCGCAGCGTCCGCCGTGAAATGCCCAGCACCTGACAGATTTGACCGGAGCTGAGTAGGACGAAAGGCTTCTTCTCGTTTTGGGTGCGATGTTGGTCCATGGCATTTCTCCAAAGCGGCGTAGGGAACACGTGTACAGTTATTGTGTGGATAGTACGTGGCGTTGGCAAGTCCTTCAGGTCGATTTTGCGATTTTAAGTTCTTAAGGTGCATAGCCCGGCAATATGAGGCAACAGAGGGTGTCTGGTGACAAGGTGAGCACCAAAGTTAGAGCGGCAATACGCGGCAAAAAGAGACAACACCCTGCCGGAGCCTCCGTGCAAAGCCCGGCAAAGAGCGGCAGGAAGCGGCAAAGGCGACAGGATGGCTGGCAGACACGCAATTTACGGTCTTGGAAATGCGAGGCAGGGCCCGGCAATGAGGGGCAACGAACGCCATGTGCACAATCTCCAATGAGGCTGATCCCAGCTTGAGGACGCCCTTCGTGGACTCAGGGCAAGAGCCTCGCAGCAGCACGCCCTTCCCGGACTCAGGGCGTGCCACCCGGCTATGCTCATGAATGCAAGATATGCATGATATCGCCGTCCTTGACCTCGTACGTCTTCCCCTCGAGGCGGTAGACGCCCTTGGCCTTGGCTTCCTTCATTGAACCGACTTTCTTGAAATCGTCGTATGACACCACTTCGGCGCGAACGAACCCTTTCGAGAGGTCGGTGTGGATTTCGCCGGCTCCTTCGACGGCGCTGGCGTGGCGTGGGATGGGCCAGGCGCGGCATTCGTCTTCGCCGACTGTGAAGAAAACGATTTGGTCCATGCCGGTGAAGATGCCGCGAACGGTGCTGTCGCGGCGGAATTCCGACAAGCCGAGATCCTGCATGAAGGTGCGGCGGTCCTCCTCGGGCAGCTCCAAGAGTTCCATCTCCAGCCGCGGTGCCGCCTGCAGCGCCGTCGGCGCCAGCGCGGTGAGTTCAGCGGGCAGCGCTTGCTGCAGCGTCTTTTCGTCGGCGTTGACCAGAACCAGCTCGGGCTTCAATGTCAGAAGCTGGAAGCTGCGGACCATCTTTTCTTCGTCCGCGCCGAGGCCCAACGAACTGCCGCCTGACTCCAGCGCACCCTGAATGCGTTGCAGCAGTGTCAACTCTGATTGATCTTGTTCCTTCTGTTTGGCGGGTCGCGGCTTCTTGAGGTTGTCCTTCAGCTTGTCGATGCGGTTGGCGACGATTTCCAGATCCGCAAACAGCATTTCCTCCCGGAAGCGTCGCAATTGACCTGGCAAATCGCCTTCGCCATAGCCGTTGAGCACGATGAGCAAGCCATTGGCGTCGCGCATGATGCCCAGACGTCGCGGATTGTCTTTGCGCTCCGCCGGCACGAGGCCCGGCGTGTCGAGAAACTCGAGCTTGGCGTAGGTGGTTTTCTTGGGCTTGAAATGAGCCGACAGCCAATCGAGACGCTCATCGGGCACCGTGGCGACACCGAGCTGACCAAACTGTGCCTTGGAATGGTCCGGCTTGGCGCCGGTCAGCCATTCGAAGACGGTACTCTTGCCCGAAACGGCGAAGCCCGCGATCCCGACTTTCATTTCAGTTGCTCCAGAGACCCTCGCTTACGCGTCGGGTTAGTATCTCACTACTATCGCGGCCATGTCGCCGATGTCGCCGATGTCGCCCATGCCGCTGTTGTTTTTCGACATCAACGTGTTGTACAATGGGCGGGCTATTTGCCCATTGTAGGGGAGAAAAACATGCTCGGTCGCGAACTGCCGGTCAGGCCGTTTCTTGAACGTGTCGGTCAGGAATTGCTCCGCATCAAGCCGGCCGAGGTGCAGGCACTGGCGGACGCGATCTTCGAATGCTACGAAAGTGGCCGCTTTGTCTTTGTCATCGGCAACGGCGGCAGCGGCTCCAACGCGTCGCATTTTTGCGAAGACCTCGGCAAGGGCACCTTGGCGCGCGACGACTTCGATAATGATGGCAAGAAACGGTTGCGCATCATCAGCCTCACCGATAACACTCCCTACATTCTCGCCTGGGGCAACGATGAAGGCTTCGATCGCGTTTTCGTCGAGCAGCTGAAGAACCTGGCGAGCCCCGGCGACCTTTTGATCGCCATCAGCGGCTCCGGCAATAGTCCGAACATCCTTCGCGCCGTGGAATGGGCCAACCGCAACGGCGTCAAGACATTCGGCTGCACTGGCTTCAGTGGCGGCAAGCTCCGAAATCTGGCGCACGAAAACCTCCATGTCCCGCTCGATGACATGGGCATCGTCGAGTCGATTCATTTAACTGCATTCCATTGGGTGGTTGATGATTTGCATCGGCGTATCGCTTCGGTGAGTCGCGAGATACGGGCGGCGGGGTGATTGATTGACCCCGGTGGCACAGTTGCGGTCTCTGCCCTCCGGGGTCGAAATCAAATTGCGAACTCGTTTTCCGGTGGTCTCGCGGACTCGACCACCGGCTAATATCTGGGACTCCTTCGGAGTTCAATGCTAAGGCAGTGCTTCCGGGTTTGATGCTTAGGCAGCACTCTTTAATCGCTGTAGAATTCGCGCGCAGGGATTTCGCTTCGCATGAATAGTACAAGCTTTCGCATCTCCTCGCGCATCGTCTCTGCCTGCAGGTGGACGCGCTGGCCGTGTCCCGGCAGGACCCAATTGAACCGATATTCCGCCAGCCGTTCCATGGACTCTGCCTGCAACGGCCACGAGTACCAGCAGTAATCCTCGGATGCCGAGAGCCGTTTCGCGTCACGGTCCCAATCGAGATGGTCGCCTGTGAACAAGAAGCGATCCTGCACCAACAGAACGCAATGGCCCCGGGTGTGTCCCGGCGTGGCGATGGCCAGGAATCCCGGTGCAAGTTGCCACGGCCCCGCTCCATCGAGAACCATTTCCGCACCGGGTTGCGACGACAACTCATCTCGATGAATGATGCGCCGGCTGCCAAAATGCCGGGCGTACCGCTCGGCGTCGGCGACATCATCCCGATGGGTCAAAAAGATATGAGCGATTCCACCTAGCGCTTCCAGTCGCCGCACCAGCGGGACGACGAACTTCGGCGAGTCTATGAGCCAGTTCCCTTCGGGATGCCGTAGGAAATAACTATTGCCGCCGTAGGATTTGGGGGAATTGTACCCGCAGTAAAACACAGGCTCCTCGACGACAAGCGGGAAGTCCTCCATTACCTCTTTCACTTTGTCATCGCCTTGGCAGCCGATCGATCCTGTCGGGCACGAGAGCAATGCTTGAAGCGCGAGACGGCGATCTCCCACTTCCTGTGGTTGCACTTTCACGTAAGAATTGCTGATCCCCTCGCCAAAGGTAGCGGGCGCTATCTGCCGGCAAGCGTCGCAATCGATGCACGTCGAGTCAACGAAGAAATCGCCCGGCACATTTTCGGCCACGCGTTTCAGCACATTCGCCATAAGGTTCTCCTCAGGGTATTCTACGGCATGGCTGGGTGGCACGGGTGCCACACGTCCCTCTCATCTCGTATAAAGATTAGGCAGAGAGTTTCGTTCCCACCTACCACGGGGCGCACGCCTCGCAAACGCAGCAAACCCTGTTTCGCCGGAGCTTGGTCAATGGTTGGATCCCGCCGTTATTGTCTATGCGTGCTTTGTTTCCTTGCGGGTCTGCTGGTTCTGCTAGCGCTGTTACTGTGCTCGCCATCCACGGCCCAGGCCGCCGCGCCGGTGAGCTTTGTCAATGATGTTGCGCCGGTGCTTAAGGAAAACTGCTTCGCCTGCCACAATAGCAAGAAGCGCAGCGGCAAGCTCGACATGACTACCTACGCCGGTTTGCGCAAAGGCGGCGACAAGGCCGATCCCATTGCTTCCGGCAAACCCGATGAGAGCCTGCTCATCGACTTGATCAGCTCGACAAAGAGCAACCGCATGCCTCCGGCCAAAGACGGCGGCGAACCGCTGCCCAAAGATAAGATCGCTCTGATCGAACAGTGGATCACGGAAGGCGCCAAGCTGGACGACGGCGTCAACGAAGACGCCGACCTCTATCGCGAGCTGCGCATTCGCTGGAAGCCGCCGGCGCCCCCCGCCATCTACAAAGGGCCGGTGGCCATCACTGCCCTGGCATTCACCAGCGACAATCAAAAACTAATCGTCGGCGGTCACCAGGAACTGACGGTCTGGGATGTCGCCACTGCCAAGCTCGAGAAGCGCATCCATACGCGGGCGGAACGCGCCTATGGCATCCTCGTGCTTCCAGATGGCAAGGTCGCCGTCGCCGGCGGACGACCCGGACAAGAAGGCGATGTCAAGATTTACGATATCAACGGCGGCAAGCCGCGCGATGAAAACGGCGTGCAGATCCTTGATGGCGTGAACGATAATAGCGTGCTCATCGCCAAGCTACTCGAGGTCGATGACTCGATCAACTGTCTCGCGGCGACAAAAGACGGCAAGAGGCTCGCCGCCGGTGGCTGCGATCGTGGGGTCAATGTCTGGGACCTGAGCGACGGCTATGCCAAGGCCACGCTCGAGCAATCGTTCGAGATCCACGCCGACTGGATCCTCGGCCTGACTTTCTCCGCGGATAGCAAATACCTCCTCACCGCCAGCCGCGATAAGACCGCGAAGGTCTGGGACCTCGACGCCAAGGTGCCGGTCCTCACCTTCGCCGACCATCAATTGGGCGTCTTCGGCGTCGCCATCAAACCGGATGGCAAGACCGGCATCTCCGCCGGCGACGACAAGCAAATCCGCTTCTGGAACACCAGCGGCGACACCAAACAGATCACAGCCGTCGGCGGTCATACCGAGGGAATCTTTCGCTTGCTCTATCATCCCAGTCAGCCCTTGCTCGTCACTTGCAGCGGCGACAAGACAGTTCGCATCTGGAACGCAGATTCCCATGCTCTCCTGAATACGCTCAGTGGACATACCGATCAGGTTTACGCCATCGCCATCAGTCCCGACGGCAATTCCATCGCCTCGGGTAGCTGGAACGGCGAAGTCAAGGTTTGGAAAATGGCCGACGGCTCTCTGGTCAACGAGTTCAACGGCTCGCCCGGTTACAAACCGCGGGAGGTCAAAAAATAAGATCAGCCACGGATTGAACACGGACGAAACACGGTTCAAATTCAAGCACGAAAACACGAAAGAACGAAAGCAGGAAAAAAACCAAACCGGGTTACTCCTTTCGTGTTTTCGTTTTTTCGTGCTTTCGTGATTGACTCTGGGCTTTCCAATCCGTGTTGATTCCGTCCTCCATCCGTGGCTGGTGGACCGGCGCATCGCTTTACTTGGCTTTCCCTCATTTCGCGCGGTACAATACTCGAACGCAGCCGAGCGACGCCCGGTGCAGTTCAGCCCCTATTCCCAACCTGCAGGTGGAGCCATGAACTTTTTCGATCGCATCTCGAACAGTTTCTCTCTGGCCAGAAGCAGTTGGCAAGTCCTGTGGACGGACAAGCAACTGGTGGTGTTCCCGATCATCAGCGGCGTGTGCCTGTTGCTGGTGGCGGCGACGTTTTTCATTCCGTTGGCCGTGATCCAAGGACTCGTTGCCGGCGCCCTCGACCAGGTTCAGCATGACGGCCGGGCGCCGGTTTGGGTCTATCCATTCTTCTTCGCGTATTACTTTTGCAACTATTTTGTCATTGTGTTCTGTAACTCGGCGCTGGTGAGCTGTGCCACGATTCGGTTCAACGGTGGCACGCCTTCGATTGGCGACGGCTTCCGCATGGCCTTCCGCCGCATGCCGCAGATACTGGCTTGGTCGCTCGTTGCGGCCACGGTGGGCATCCTGCTCAAAGCGATCGAAAACGCTCATGAAAAGGCCGGCATCTTCATCAGCGCCATCCTGGGAACGGCCTGGAGCATCATGACGTACTTTGTCGTGCCGGTCCTTGTCGTCGAGCAATGCGGGCCGTTTGCGGCGGTCGGCCGGTCGATGAGCATCTTGAAGAAGACCTGGGGTGAGGCCCTGATTGGCAGCTTCGGGCTGGGGTTCTTCAACTTCGTGATCATGCTGCCCGGCATTCTCGCCCTGGTCATCGGCGGTTTGCTATGCAGCGTGACGCTGGTGCTCGGGCTACCTATTCTCGCGGTTGGGTTGTTATGCCTGCTTTTGGGCCTCGCGGTTGGCGCGGCGCTAGATGGTGTTTTCCTCACGGCGCTTTACCAGTATGCTACCAGCGGGGCCGTTCCGGTAGAGTTCGACCGCAGCACCATGCGCGGCGCATTCTACGCCAAGTAGGAGGAACCTCGTTTGCGCCGGTCGATGTTGAAATCAAAGATCCATCGCGCCACGGTCACTCAGGCAGATGTCAACTACGAAGGCAGCGTGACCG
>Ga0207150_1127_pt1 | contig 14791 bp, 18 predicted proteins | sample Alteio_BWMinHeat_32_FD_153526 | JGI IMG/M metagenome (GOLD analysis project Ga0207150, IMG submission 153526) | Enriched cells from forest soil in Barre Woods Harvard Forest LTER site, Petersham, Massachusetts, United States -... | ecosystem: Environmental > Terrestrial > Soil > Temperate forest >...
AACCGCAGGGATTTATCTGCATTGCACCAGTGATGATTTCCAGAATTTATGGCGCGGGGGTTGAGCATACGATTGGCAATGATGTTGCTACTAAAACAGCGATTGAAAAAATGGGTGGGAAACATGTGGATTGTGTCGTGACAAAGGCGGTTGTTGATCGCAAAAATAAGGTCGTGAGCACACCTGCTTACATGCTCGCAAAACGTATTAGTGAAGTGTTTGCGGGTGTGAGTGAATTAGTAAAAGATGTATTGGCGTTATCTTAACTGGTAATTTCATCGAAAATAGTATATACTTAAAAATATATACTATTTTTTCGTGAGGTGCGCCATGAAAACCAAAAAAACAACGACCACAAAAAAAATCAAAAAGACTAAAAAGCCCGCGAAAATCGCGAAATCTACTACAGTGTCAAGCACTACAAAAAAGACTACGGTATTTACAAACGGGCAGAGCCAAGCTATAAGAATACCGAAAGAGTTTCGCGTTAACGGTAAAACTGTCTACATCAAAAAAGTGGGGAACTGTCTTATGATTATTCCGATAGAAGATCCATGGAAACTTTTCTACGAAAGTCTGCAAGAATTTTCAGATGACTTTATGGAAGATGGAAGAGAACAACCGCCAATGCAAGAAAGAGATTGGAGCAGCTTCAAATGAAATACATGCTGGATAGTAACATTTGTATCTACATAATGAATGAGCGACCCAAACACATTTTAGATAAATTTAGAACGTTATCGGAATGTGATGTTTCTATTTCTTCAGTTGTATTATCAGAATTAAATTATGGGGCACATAAAAGTCATCACAAAGAAAAAAATTTGGTGGCTTTGGAAAAATTTACTGTTCCAGTCCAAGCGGTCTCATACGACGCTCAAGCAGCATCTCATTTTGGTGAAATACGTGTGGCTTTAGAAAGACAGGGTCTTGTTATCGGCCCCTATGATTTAATGATCGCCGCACACGCACTCAGCGTGAACGCCACATTAATTACGAATAATTTAAAAGAATTCTCGCGCGTGAAGAATCTGAGGTGTGAGAAGTGGAGTTAGCGGTTAAATCAAAAATCGTTTATCAGAATCTGCCCATGAGTTCAATCGCTTGAAAAATTTCTATCCTAGAAATCACTCCATTGAGAGTGTCAAGTTTTTTACAATCAACTTTCAAAGAAAGTGTAGATTCAATAACAAGATGGGAGCATTTGAGTAAAATGTTACCATAGGCACCTATGTCATGCGCACCATTGTTACCAGCTTGATGTTGCAAGTCTTTGTTGATTGTGAAACTTCTGGTGAGTTCATAAACCAAAGCGTCCGGAGTTTCACAGTTTTTAACAGCAAGAATCAGGTTTAGCGCATCATTGAATTTTTGACGAGTGACTACTGTATTAAAAAATACCCGTTCAAAAAATTTAGGTTCGTATTGATTTGTCGAGTTACCACGCTCATTCAAATATAATTGAAGGTGGTCAAAAACTTCTTGTTTAAGCTGAGTAAATAATTTTTGTTCAGTATCGTTCATAGGGCTGACTTCGTTCATAGGGCTGACTTCTTTCATCGGTTCTAATTTTCTTACAGTGCTTAAGCGTCTAGACATTTTCAATCTCTCACAATAATTCATTTAACATTGCGACCATGATAAACAACAAATATTAACGTTTTCTGAAATCAAATAAGAAAAATTAAATTAATTTTGAGAAATACGAATGTACGTGATGTTACTTGATGTCACCATAACGCATCTGCAGCAGCGCCAATGCCACAACAGTCGCCGTTTCGGTACGCAAAATGCGAGGACCGAGTGAAAGTGGTGCAAAATTCGCTTGAAATGCAGCATTTATTTCTTTATCGCTAAATCCACCTTCAGCGCCGATGGTGATCGCAATATCCTTATTCGCCACAACCTCCATAGACATGCTTTTGTTTTGCCGAGGACAGCAAATCATTTTGATGGGATGGTCTTGTTGAATCCATTCTTCAAATGAAATCGGCGAATGCACAACAGGCACTGCGCATCGCCCCGATTGTTCTGCCGCAGAAACCGCAATCGCTTGCCAATGCGCAACACGTTTGTCGATGCGATTTTCAGATAATTGCACTTGGCAAAATTCAGTAAACAACGGCGTAATTGCTGACACACCCAATTCAACTGATTTTTGAATTGCATAATCCATGCGTTCACCGCGAGACATCGCCTGACCTAAATGAATCGACAATTCAGGTTCGGTTTTTCTTTCATGCCACTCACCAATTTCGACGCACGCGGTTTTTTTATTTGCTGAAATTAAAACCGCATCAAATTCGCCACCATTTCCATTAAACATAATGAAACGTTCGCCGGCTTTTTTTCGTAGTACTTGTAATAAATGATGACTCGCGAAGGGATCCAACATCACGGTTAAACCAGAACTCAATTCACCTATATGAAAAATTCGAATACGTCGCATAATATTTACTTCGCACACTTGTCAGAAAGATGATGCATATTTTCCGATGTTATTTCGAAAGCTATTTTAGCAGGCGATTTATTCCAATCAATAGTAAACACATAAACTCGATTATAATTAAAATAACTCCAATACGGCACTTCTGAAGAATTATGAAATGTTTTCAATAACATTTTCGCGAATTTTTGAATGTTTACATGTTCCCATGCAACATAGATAACTGCGCTATGATATTTTAATTTCAATAATGTCTTCATTAATTTTTGAGGTTGATTATAACCAATTTGTGCATTGACCGGTTTATCTAAACTAATTGCTGTTGGCTCGATTGTTGCCAATGGTCTGATGTAACTATAACCTTTGATTTTCACAGAAGGATTTGGCGCAAAAAGATAATCAGGCGCTGGAAAATTCTTTTTGAAATAAGCTGGCAATAAAAGGGATCGATTGAGTCCCTCACAATTTAGCTGACCAATTTCAAACAGTGGTTTTTCACCATGGCGAATGACGACGATTTGTTCGATATTATGTGTATTTGCGATTATACTGCTAGAAAAGCACAGAAAAATGAGACTAAAAATTATTTTTTTGAGGACTGACATATCAAAACTCTCTGAAAAATTTCACCGAAATGGAGTTGGCTGTACGAAAACGTCCAGTTTTGATGCGATTTTGCGTGAAAAATTAAGAAAAAAGCGCAGGCGTGCTGATAAGCCCGTCGAGCATTTTTTCGAGATTTTTCACGCAAAATCGCGCAAAAATGGGCGTTTCTTTCTACAAGGTAAATACCCAACATATTCTACCTGTAAATGGAGTTACAATGAATCATGTTATTTTATTTATTTTAGGACTCGCGGGTTTTGCATTTAAATTTCTATTTAATGTCTTTTTAACCAGACATTTATCCAGTGCATTGTTCGGTGATTTTTCCGTTGCGTTAAGTGTGTTTAATGTCGTATCTGCCTACATGTTATTCGGAACAGCAACCAGTTCGATCCGTTTTTTTTCTAGCTACTTGAAAAAAAATGAGTCCGAATCTGCGTCAACCTACATCGCGTGGAATTTGAGAATCGTCATAGTTTCTTCACTGATATTTCTCGCATTGCTTGCACTATTTACGACAATCATTGTCGGACTTCATCTTTTTCATATTCACGATATTAGAGAATACCATCTCGTTGTTTATTTTCTTTGGATTGCACCCTTAGGTGCATTAACGTTATTACTCAGCAGCTATCTGTTATGTAATCGCGATGTGTATTTAGGTACGTTTTTTGGAACGAATAGTTTATATCTTTTTGGCATTTTACTGCTGATTCCCGCTATTTTTATATTTAATATCACGCTTCACAGCGAGTCTTTGTGGCTATTAATGCTTTGCGTTGTGATTATTATCGCAACCATCCAATCATTTATTTTATTTTTTAGAATGCACGATGTACTTGGACAAAGTTTTTCGCATGTCTTTAACAGAACAGTTTCAGATCAAGCGCACGAAAAAGAATGGTGGGGCGTTTCGTTACGACTCATTCTCAATCAATTGGTCTATTTAATTGTGAGCGCGCTTGATTTAATTTTGCTAGAAATTATTGATCCTAGCAAAGCAGTTGTCGGTTGTTATGCTGCGGCACTGACAGTCGCAGGAATTATTTGGGTGACACAACAAGCACTATTTCAACATGTCTCACCAATGATTTCATCATTAATTGAAACAGAAAAAGAAAAACGGGAATTACAAGTGTTAATCAATAAAACTCAAATTGCTAATATTGCTTTGAATGCGATTCTAATTGTAGCTATTGCAACTTTCGCCGATCCTATCTTGAGATTTTTTGGTCCTGAATATGTGACTGCAAAAGTTCCATTGTGGATTTTATTGGGTGCGGGGTTTATTACTGTGCTGAGCACGCCTGCAGCAAAATTATTGGCTTATTCGGGTAATGAAAAATCGTTACTGACTGTTTCTATTCTGCAAGTTACTACTATGCTGATTTCAGGCGTCATTTTAATTAGCTTGTTTAGCTCGATAGGCGCTGCACTGGCAGTAATGACAACGCAGCTAGTTCGAGGCATTTCGGCGATTTATTTTGTGCGGAAAAAATTGGGGATGAGGACGATGATATTTCTTTAAATACGCTCGCCCTTACGGGACGAGCTACCGAGGACGCTTCCAACCAGGCACAACCATTTGCTTCGCGCGGGTAATTGTTAATTGTTCTGCAGGTGCACTTTTAGTGATTGCAGAACTGGCAGCAACCGTTGCATTTTCACCGACTTCAACAGGCGCAATTAATGACGTATTCGAACCAATAAAGGCGCCATCACCGATTTTTGTCGGCCATTTATTGACACCATCATAATTACACGTGATTGTGCCAGCACCGATATTCACATTTTTTCCGATCACCGCATCACCCAAATAGGTGAGATGCGATGCTTTACTATGTTCGCCTAAAATCGTTTTTTTCGTTTCAACAAAATTGCCGACTTTTGAGTGAGATTTTAAAATGGTTTCTGCACGCACGCGCGCAAATGGACCTACTTCACAATCATCTTCAATGACCGCACCTTCAATCACACTGTTTGCGAATACTTTTACGCGTTCACCTAGCGTTGAATTCTTAATAACAACATTCGGACCAATATCGCAATTCGCACCTATTTTTACGGCACCTTCGAGAATTACATTCACATCTAATTTTGTCGATGGTGTGACCGATACATTGCCACGAATATCCAAACGCGCAGGATCCATAATCGTCACACCGCTATAGGCTAATTCACGTGCGCGTTCCGTTTGATAATAACGTTCTAAAGTGACCAATTGCCATGGATCATTCACACCACGCACTTCATTGGAATTATGTGCAGTGACACTTCGCACTGATAAACCATCTTCAACGGCAAGTGCAATCATATCCGTTAAATAAAATTCGTTTTGCGCATTGTGATTAGAAATACGCGGCAAACAATTTTTTAAATATTTTGCGGGCGCAGTGACAATACCTGTATTAATTTCTTTAATCGCGCGTTGTGTGCGAGTCGCATCTTTTTCTTCGATAATCGCAACGATATTATCATTGTGATCTCGAACAATGCGGCCAAATCCAGTCGGATCTTCCAAATTTGTTACTAATAAACCAACACCATTTTTGGACGTTTCATCTAATAATTGACGCAACGTTTGCGCTGAAATAACGGGCACATCACCGTATAAAACCAAAATTCTTTCATCGTCACCGCATGCAGGTAATGCTTGTTGCACAGCGTGACCCGTGCCCAACTGTTCTTTTTGAAAAATCCAATTCACATTTAAATGTGGTAATGATTCTGGTAATTTCGAACCACCATTACCATACACAACGTGAATTTTTTTGGGCTTCAATGATTCTGCGGTTTGCACAACACGTTCCAATAACGAAACACCACCCAATTGATGCATGACTTTGGGAATGCTTGATACCATTCTCTTTCCTTTCCCTGCGGCGAGAATGACGATACTTAATGCCATGTGTTCCTCCTGGTTCGGTGATCCGTGTCCGTGAACCGTGTCTGTAATTATGACACGGACACGGACCACGGACACTCAATGCATCTTTTTAATTTTGTCTCGCAACATACTAATCGCTCGCAACTGCGCAGCGGCTTCTGCTAATTCAGCCAAAGCCGTTGAATATTCCATACCTTCTGTTTTTTGTTGCAATATTTTTTCTGCGTGCGCCTTTGCAGTTAATGCAGCAGCTTCATCTAAATCATCTGCGCGCAATGCAGTATCTGCTAAAATCGAAATCATGTTCGGTTGAACTTCCAACATGCCACCGGACATATAAAACACTTCTTCAGCACCATTTTCTAACACAGCGCGAATTTGTCCAGGTTTTAATGAAGTTAATAATGGTGAGTGCCCCGGATTAATTCCTAATTCACCGACGGTTCCGGTGACAGAGACGAAAGTGACTTTGCCATTAAAAATCGAGGCTTCGGCGCTGACGATGTCGAGTTCGATGGTTTTTAGCATTTTGTGTTCCCATTTAGTGTCCGGGATCCGTGTCCGTGTCAGCACATTTTGACACGGACACGGATCCCGGACACTTTTATTTATGTTCCAACTGCTTCGCTTTCTCAACCGCTTCTTCAATCGATCCTACCATGTAAAAAGCAGCCTCGTGCATGTGATCGAAGTCACCATTTAATATGCCATTAAATCCGTGCAATGTATCTGCAAGTGACACATATTTACCAGGTGCGCCTGTGAAAATTTCTGCAACGAAAAATGGTTGTGACAAAAAGCGTTGGATTTTACGTGCACGTTTCACAATTAATTTATCTTCTTCGGATAATTCATCCATCCCTAAAATCGCAATGATATCTTTTAATTCTTTGTAACGTTGCAATGTGCTTTGAACGCCGCGTGCGATGCGATAATGTTCTTCACCTACAATTAATGGATCCAATTGACGACTAGATGAATCAAGTGGATCAATCGCAGGATAAATACCTAATTCCGCAATTTGACGCGACAATACAACGGTTGCATCTAAATGTGCGAATGTCGTTGCAGGTGATGGATCGGTTAAATCATCCGCTGGTACGTAAACCGCTTGAATTGAAGTGATTGAGCCTGTTTTTGTCGATGTAATACGTTCTTGCAAACGACCCATTTCTTCTGCCAATGTTGGTTGATAACCAACAGCAGATGGCATACGTCCCAATAACGCAGATACTTCCACACCCGCGAGTGTGTAACGATAAATGTTGTCGATAAACATTAATACATCACGACCTTCATCGCGGAATTTTTCAGCGATTGTTAAACCAGTTAAACCCACACGTAAACGATTACCAGGTGGTTCGTTCATTTGTCCATAAACCAACGATACTTTATCGAGGACGTTTGATTCTTTCATTTCATGATAGAAATCATTTCCTTCACGTGTTCGTTCGCCCACGCCGGCAAATACAGAATATCCGCTATGCTCAACCGCGATGTTACGAATTAATTCCATGATGTTAACGGTTTTACCAACACCCGCACCACCGAATAAACCGACTTTACCACCTTTCGCAAAAGGACAAATTAAATCGAGCACTTTAATACCGGTTTCTAAAATTTGCGTGCTGTTCGCTTGATCCGTAAATGCAGGTGCTGCACGATGAATCGGCAAACGTTCTGTGGTATCAATCGGACCCGCTTCATCAATGGGCTCGCCCAAGACATTTAAAATACGACCTAATGTTTTTTCGCCGACAGGCACCATGATTGGCGCGCCAGTGCTTTCCACTTCTAATCCACGACGCAAACCTTCTGTCGGTCCCATTGCGATCGCACGCACGACGCCATCGCCTAATTGTTGTTGCACTTCCATCACTAAATTTTTTTCGACAACACGCAGGGCGTCATAAATGTTCGGCACCATGGCGCGTGGGAATTCTATGTCGACGACCGCGCCGATGATTTCGATGATTTGACCTGTGTTTCTCATGTTGTGTTCCTCGTATGTAAGTGTCCGTGATCAGTGTCCGTGTCGGTTTGTGCCGACACGGACCCCGGACACGGATCACGTCATTCCAACGCCGCGGCGCCAGCAACAATTTCCGCGATTTCTCGCGTAATGCTGGCTTGTCGTGCTTTGTTGTAGGCTAATTGTAATTCTTTAATAATTTCTTTCGCGTTATCCGTCGCATTTTTCATCGCCATCATTCGTGCGGCTTGTTCGCACGCGATATTTTCAATTACGGCTTGATATACTTGCGATTCGATGTAACGAATTAATAACATGGTTAATAACGTTTTCGCGGAATCAGGCTCATATAAATAATCCCAGTGCGTATACAAATTATCTTTTTCTATAAATTTTTCTTTATCTGTTGGTATGTGTTCAGCTTCTTTTTGTAGCGGCAATAATTGTCGCACAAATGGTTTTTGAATCATCGTGTTTACAAATGCATTCGCGCACACATAAATACGATCTAATTTACCTTCGTCGTAATTATTCAACATGACTTTCACGACGCCGATAATATCTTGCAATGCGGGTTTATCACCGATGTGTGTGACAGCACCTAAAATATTTGCACCAAAATTGCCGAAGAAAACTTCACCTTTTCGACCAACCACACAGACATCAACACCAATACCTTGATCGTCGTATTTTTTCATTTCGGTGAGGGTTTTACGGAATAAATTAATATTTAATCCGCCGCATAATCCGCGATCAGTCGTAATCACAATAAATCCAACACGTTTGACTGTGTCGCGCTGAACCATGTACGGATGCTGATATTCTGCATGCGCTAACGCAACGTGACTAATCACACGACGAATTTTTGCCGCATAAGGGCGCGACATCGCCATGCGTTCTTGCGCACGTCGCATTTTGCTCGCAGCAACCAATTCCATCGCACGCGTAATTTTCTGCGTGTTTTTGATGGAACCGATCTTCGTTGTAATTTCGCGTGCCGTTGACATTGTATGTTCTACTCAAATATATGTTTTCTTAAATGCATTAATCACATCTACAATTGCTTTCGCGAAATCATCTGTTAATTCCGGCTTCGCATTAATCGCATCCACTAATGCTTTTTGCTGATCGTGCAAATACGATAACAGTGCCGCTTGGAAATCGACGATTTTTTTCACGGGCACATCATCTAAAAAACCTTTATCTAATGCGAGCCAAATTATCGACATTTCTGCCACAGATAATGGCGCATATTGCGGTTGTTTTAACACTTCCATCGTGCGTTGACCGCGTTCTAATTGTTTACGCGTCACATCATCAAGATCTGAAGCGAATTGCGAAAACGCTTCTAATTCGCGAAATTGTGCAAGTGAAATACGTACTGGACTTGCTAATTTTCGAATAATCTTCGTTTGTGCAGCACCACCGACACGCGACACCGATAATCCCGCATTTACCGCAGGACGCATACCAGCATTAAATAAATTCACATCTAAGAAAATTTGTCCGTCAGTAATCGAAATCACATTCGTTGGAATAAATGCAGAAACGTCACCCGCTTGCGTTTCGATGATTGGCAATGCCGTTAATGAACCGGTGCGACCGCAAACTTCACCATTTGTGAATTTTTCAACATAACTTTCACTCACACGTGATGCACGTTCTAATAACCGGGAATGCAAATAAAATACGTCGCCAGGATACGCTTCTCGACCTGGTGGGCGACGTAACAACAATGACACTTGACGATACGCCCACGCTTGTTTCGTTAAATCATCATAAATTATTAATGCATCTTGTCCGCGATCACGAAAATATTCTGCCATCGATGTACCAGAATACGGCGCGATATATTGCAACGCTGCAGAATCCGATGCGCTCGCGCACACAATAATTGTGTGTTTCATTGCATCGTGTTCTTCTAATTTACGAACCACTGCTGCAACCGACGATGCTTTTTGTCCGATCGCGACATAAATACACTTAATGCCGGAATTTTTTTGATTGATAATTGTGTCGATTGCGATTGCCGTTTTTCCGGTTTGACGATCACCAATAATTAATTCACGTTGACCGCGGCCAATGGGTGTCATCGCGTCGATCGATTTAATACCGGTTTGAACGGGCTGAGAAACAGATTGCCTTTCAATCACACCAGGTGCAATTTTTTCAATCGGTGCAGTTAGTGCTGTTTTTATAGGGCCATTGCCATCAATTGGATTTCCAAGCGCATCAACAACGCGACCTAATAATGCATCACCAATCGGTACTTCTAAAATGCGGCCGGTACAACGCGCTGTCATGCCTTCTTGCAAATGTTCATATTCACCGAGAACCACGCTGCCTACACAATCACGCTCTAAATTAAATGCGAGACCAAATGTGTCATTCGGAAATTCAATCATTTCGCCATACATGACATCACTTAATCCGTAGATGCGAACAATACCGTCTTTCACGCTGACAACAGTGCCTTCCGTGCGAATTTCTGGCTTGATATCGAAATGCTCTATGCGTGAACGAATGATGTCACTGATTTCGGATGGTTGGATGTTCATGGTCATATATACCTCTATATCTTTACGAACATTTGTTGTTCGCAATGTTAAATTGTTCTTATTGGTAAGTGTCCGTGATCCGTGTCAGTGTCGGCACATTCTGACACGGACACGGATCACGGACACTTTCATTTACGCAAACGCCGATCTCAATCTTTCTAACGTTCCCTTAATCGTGCCGTCTAAAACCCAACTTCCCGAACGAACGAGTATTCCGCCAATTAATTTTTCATCAACTTTAAATTCAATTTCGCATTTGGAATTTAATTGTTTCGATAATTTGGCTGTTGTATTATTTCTTTGCGCATCATCCATCATCCATGCTGAAGTGACGGTTAATGAAATATATCCTGCGGCTTTTGCACAATCCGCCTCAAACAATTCAGAAATGCTAGGCAACAACGTCAGTCGTTTTTTTTCCGCTAATAATTTAATAAAATTTTGAATCGGTAATAAATCAGTGAAAGCACTTAATATCTCACTCAATTGTTTTGGCGTGTAGTTTGGATTTTTTAATACCAACTGCATTTTCACATCGCAAACAGCAAGCGCTAATTGTTTTAACGCGCGCGACCATTCCGGTAATTGATTCGCTGCTTTCGCAGTTTCAAATGCGGCTTTTGCGTACGGACGTGCTGCTGATATTGCGATCATAATGCTCCGATCATCTCAGAAACCAATCGATCATTCGCACTTTTATTCACTTCGTGCTGCAATACTTTTTCCGCACCGGTAACAACCAACGAAGAAATCTGATCCATTAATTTTTCACGCGCACTGTGATATTCACGTTCAATATCTGTTTTTGCAATCCCAAGTAAACGATCACCTTCAACACGCGCTTTCGCTTTGCCTTCTTCAATGATGTGATTCGCGCGATGATTCGCTTGCTCAATCATTTGTGCTGCTTGCGCTTTCGCTTCAGTAATAATTTCCGTTACTTTGTGTCTTGCTAATTCTAAATCACGTAAGCCTTTTTCACCCGCTGCAATGCCAGCAGCAATTTTTTCACGACGTTCTTCCATGGCTTTAACCAATGGCGGCCACACGAAACGCATCGTAAACCATACGAAGACTGCGAAAGTAATCATTTCTCCGAAGAGAGTGAGGTTGATGTTCATGTGTATGATCCTCGTTAAAGTGTCCGTGTCCAGGATCCGTGTCAGAGTATTCTGACACGGACACGGATCCCGGACACTGAATTTACGCCGCGCCTTTAATCACTGCAGCTGCTTTCAATGCTGAAACCAAAATTGGATTTTTCGCAAATAAGAAAAACAATCCGATCACAACAGATACCACTGCAAATGCATCGAGCAAACCCATTACGACAAACATTTGTAAACGTAACATGTTCGTTAATTCCGGTTGACGCGCAACGCCTTCTAAGAATTTTCCGCCTAGTAAACCCATGCCGATCGCGATACCCAATCCACCCAAACCAATTAAGATTGCGACTGCGATGACGGTTGAGCTTGATACTGCGCTGATGATTGATTCCATTGTGTTGTTCCTCTGTTAGGTTAGTTAGTGTTGTTAAATCAAAATTCAATGTTCTTTTGCAGTCTCAGCAATTCAGTGTCCGTGTCCGTGTCCGGGATCCGTGTCAAAATGTGCTGACACGGACACGGATCACGGACATCTCAATGTGTTTCCGCTGCCATACTTAAATAAATAATCGTCAAAATCATAAAAATAAATGCTTGCAACGTAATAATTAAAATATGAAAAATTGCCCAGATTCCGCCGGGAAGCCATTGAAACCACCACGGCAACAATGCGGCAATTAAAACAAAAATAAGTTCGCCTGCAAATAGATTTCCATATAAACGAAAGGCGAGAGAAAATGGTTTACTAAAATCTTCGATCACGCGAAAAATAATATTGATCGGAAATAACCAAGGTCCAAACGGATGCGTCAATACTTCTTTCGTAAATTTACGCAATCCTTTTATTTTGATGCTATAGAAAAAAATTAAGAAAAATACGGATAATGATAATGCGAACGTTTGATTTAAATCCGCTGTCGGTACCGCACGGAACGCGGGTGCGCCCATCGATTCTACTGCGCGCGGCAATAAATCAACAGGAATTAAATCCATAAAACTCATCAAGAAAACCCACACAAAAATTGTGAGTGATAGGGGACCGATCAACGCGCTTTTACCGTGAAATACTTCTTTGACAGTGTTATCAACAAATTCAACCAACCATTCAACAAAGTTTTGCATGCCACCCGGTACGCCTGCATGCGCGCGACGCGCAACGAAATAAAAAAATGTGAGAAATAAAACACCGATAATGATGGAAACACTCAGCGTATCTAAGTTAAAAGAACCACCCGAGTTATGCCAATAATGCAAATGGTGCTCGATGTATTCTGCGCTGGTTAATTGTTCGCTCGCACTCATTTAACTAAAAACCCCGAAAAGAAATAAACTGCGTAAGACCCTAACAATCCCATCAATAATGGCGCAAGCGCTACATTCACACAATGCAACAAGAGCACCAATAATATACCCGTCAATATTATTTTTAAGAATTCACAGACGTAAATTGAATTCGCACGCCAGAGTAAATAAATGCTCAAAAAAATATTGGGTATGACTGCTAACAATCCACCAAAAAAGGTCGATCTTGCAGCGTGATATCCCCACAACAATCCAACGATGACTGTCAAACAGACCGTCACAATGAATTGCCACATTAAAAAGCGACGGAAGACTGTTTTTTCTTTAGGCACAGCACATCCCCGCGCTTTTAACCTCGGATAATCGCGGGGAGTATAATGGGTTTTCTGAGTTATCGCAACGAATTCAAGGGGATAAAGTATTTCACACTTATCCCACAAGTTATGCACAGGCTTTGCACTGAAAATCACTCTCTAGAGTGAAAATAAATGATCTGAATAACAACAAGATAAAGTGCAAAAAACCGCCGCTTTTCGCCATTTTCACAAATGATATCGATTCAATGAGTTGCGCTGACAAGCTCACTGAATCGAACAATCTTCACAGGCAAGTTCAAGTTATCCACAATTTTATTTATTATCATTTCCTGTCTTCGTCACAGTGATTCCTGGACCGCCTTGATCCGACGCATTTAATTGAATGGTCATACCACTGGTTTTGCATTTCACTTGATAGTAGGTAATTCCAGAACCGATCGCGCCGCCGATAAGCAAATAAAGAATCGCCATTGCTAAAGAATTTTTCATAATAACTCCGTTTAAGATGATAAAACTTATTCTACCTGGACCGTCGTTATTTTCAAACAAACGAGTAGCTAGTCTAGCTAGGAGCAACGAACCGATCGGCTGCCATTTGTAGTTGTGCTGTATTCGCTTCAACCGCTGCAGCAAACCTACCAAAATCAAATGACGGGCGACCTATAGTTGCTGAACTGCCAACCCTAGCACCCGCACGCAGCGCTCGCTGCAGGTGTTGGAAGAATTGCATCGCTACCTGCTCTAAACAATCCAAAATTAAATGACGTCTTCGCTGGTTGACAATCTGCTTTTGGATTATCAGGACTAGCAGCGACACACTCAACATCTTCACACCAATCAGGAGCAGGAGGTTTTAAAGCCCGAACTGAAAGTGGAATATATATTTCACCAGGGTTTAATGCATTTTTTTTAACCGTCGTATTTTTATCCAAAAAACTCAGTATAGATTGCAAAATTTCAACTTTAGAAAGTGTATGCGTATTTACAATGCGATGAGTGGACACAGCATCAGCAGTTGACTGTTGTGTTCCGTTACATATAATTTTAACTTCTGGTCGCTCCTCGAGGCCTGAAGAGACACCAGAAATAGTGATAACGCATTCACCTTTTGTGAATGACGAATTAACACCCAAGCTCAATAGCTTCTCTGACAGATATTCAATAATACGCATGGTGTTATCATCTGCTGAATCTGTATTAATTGCTGGCAAGACATCAGCAATATGCTTAGGAATTGGTAATCCTAACGAACGTAAAGATTCGGCAATAGTCTGAAGATGTTCTATTTTTCGTTTTGGATTGTCTCGATTAGGATCGTAGCACGACGCAAGACACGTAATTTTATTTGTTATAGTGTCATCAAACGATACCTGATTTTTTAACAAGGCCAAACTTTCAAAAATTGACGCGATATACCAAGGTTGTGTTTTAAAACCGGGTAATTCTATATTCAACACGGAAAATAATCGTATTAAAAAATGGTTAGGAAAATCAGCTTCAACTATTTGATGGGTGACCATAGTTCGCAATGTATACAACATGCTGGCAATCGCTTGGGTTGGTTTTGCATCAGAAACGATGTTCCCAACAAAAC
>Ga0207150_1128_pt1 | contig 14735 bp, 13 predicted proteins | sample Alteio_BWMinHeat_32_FD_153526 | JGI IMG/M metagenome (GOLD analysis project Ga0207150, IMG submission 153526) | Enriched cells from forest soil in Barre Woods Harvard Forest LTER site, Petersham, Massachusetts, United States -... | ecosystem: Environmental > Terrestrial > Soil > Temperate forest >...
GAGTCCCGCCTACAGGAGGTTTGCGGCGGAAAAACCGCCTGAAGGCGGGACTCCAGCCGACAACCCCAGGATTCTTGAGGAATCGTCATACAATAAAAGTTGCCTGGCGGCAGTGGCGCCTGGCGGCATTGGTGCATGACTTCAGCCGCAGCGACTCCGGCTGCAAACAAAGGCGCGATATGGGACTCGCTCGCCGGGTTGGCTCAAGTTGATAAGCATGGCGATCGCCTAAGGTACACTCAGCCTTGACGGAATTAGATGCGATTTACCAGAACGGCGTGTTCAAACCGCTTGACGAGCCGGGTTTGCCCGACAACCAGCGAGTCCGCCTTACCGTGCAGCCGATTGGAACTTGCGATGTCGCGACTGGCTAGCCCGTGTGCAACAGCGGCAACAGCGGATCATTGCACAACGCGGCCACTTTCCGGACAGCACGAAAGATATTGCTGAGGACCGGAAGCGATGAGGGACGGCAATTCGTGGCTGATTTGTTGACTAGCCCCGTGCACGTCGAGCCAGCAGCGCGGCTTCTGAAGCTCGCTTTTGAAATCTCGGTCAAGCACGACCGCCCTGTCTATGACGCGCTATTTGTCGCATTGTGCCAGGACTTGAACCTGCCAGGCGTGACAGCGGACGAACCACTTTACTCTTGAAGAACTGGTAGCCGGCCGCGGACGCACGCCGCGCCCGCCAGCGTGCCAGGTGCGCGGGCTAGTTCGGCGAGAATAAAAAGCAAAATCGTCCTACAATAAAGTTGCCCTGCGGTACTGGCGCCTATGGCATTGACACCATGATGCGCTACTTGCTGATTGCGATACTTACCCTGACCACATACACCCAGGTACTTTCTGCCCAACCAGGCAGCCCGCCCAGCGGTTCCAAAGGGGCATCCGCCGGCGCAAGTCCATCGCAGCCGGCGCGCCCGCCACAACCCCAGCCCGCCGCTGAAGGTGAAAAGGAAGAGCATGTACCGGTCGGCTATTACATGCTCGCCGCCATCGGTGCGGCACTCGTGCTCGTCGTCGTTTGTATGCCGAGCCGCAAGGGTACGTAAGGCATGCCCGGCGTCCACCTGAACCTGGGGCAACGAAGTTACGAGATTACGGTCGCGAACGGCGCAATCAGTAACCTTTCGACCCTTGTACCCTCGCACATTCCCCGAAACCTTGCCGTTGTGATAACGGACCAAAACCTCGTTCCGCACGCAAAGATCGTGTTGCACAATTTGCAAGCGAACGGCTGCCGGGCGGAGGCGGTTGTGTTGCCTCCTGGTGAAGCACAAAAGTCCTTGTCCACGGCCGGACAACTCTACGACCGTCTCGTCGATTTGCACGCTGACCGGCACACGCTGATCGTCGCCGTTGGAGGCGGCGTTATCGGCGACCTCGCCGGCTTCGTCGCCGCCACCTTCAATCGTGGCTTGCCGCTTTTCATGGTGCCAACGACTTTGCTGGCGATGGTGGATAGCTCCGTGGGCGGCAAGGTCGGCGTCAACCATGCCCGCGGCAAGAATCTAATCGGCGCCTTTTATCAACCGGTAGGGGTTTGCGTCGATCCGGCGGTGCTCGCCACACTGCCGGAGCGCGAGTTTCATAGCGGCTTGGCGGAGGTCGTCAAATACGGCGTGAGCCTCGATGCCGATTTCTTTGATTGGCTGGAACGGCAAACCGCTGCAATCTTGGCGCGTGAGGCTGGTGCCCTGGAGCACGTGATCGTTCGCTGTTGCCGACTCAAAGCGGATATCGTCGAGCAGGACGAGCGCGAAGAGACGGGCCGCCGTGCCGTTCTCAACTATGGGCACACTTTCGCTCACGCTTTTGAGACGGTCGCCGGCTACGGGCATTGGCTCCACGGCGAAGCGGTTGCCGCAGGCATGATTTGCGCCAGTCGCCTCGCTGAGCGCCTCGGTTTGATCCCCGAGGAGGCCACAGCGAGGCAAACTCGCCTCTTGACGGCGTTTCATTTGCCAATCGCGCCGGAGCGTTGGCCGATCGCTGAACTGGTTTCCGTGATGCGAAGCGACAAGAAAGCCGTAGCGGGGCGCTTGCGGTTTATCTTGCCCACCAAGATCGGTGAAGTGAGGCTGATCGACGTGTCCGATGACGATGTCAGGGCAGTGCTAAACGCCGACGGACCTGCAAACTGAAAGGCAGAAACCACGAAACACTCAGCTGATGGAACACGGATTGAACACGCATTGGAAAGCCCAGAGTCAATCACGAAAAAACGAAAACATAGCGCGGCCGCGCCGCCGACGGCGAGCCCATGCGAGTAGGTAACAGCAAATTGAAACACGAAAGCACGAAAAAACGAAAACACGAAAACTGCTTGCGAAGATTTCAAATTGAGCCACGGATTGAACACGGATAAAATAAAGATCTTCGCTTCCTTTTTTCCGTGTTCAATCCGTGGCTCAAGACTTGGGGCTGCCGGCTACCGTTGACTCGTTGGCGGCTCGGCCATGTTTTCGTGCTTGGATTTAATCCGTGTTTCGTCCGCGACACGATTCGCTGAAACTCGGTCTAGTTTGCTGCGCTCTCAGACCTACATTAAGAGCCTAATGCAGAATTAACGGCGCGACGCGCCATCGTTTAACCCGGAGCCAACGGCGACGGCGTCCTCGCAACGTCGCCGTTGGCTCCGGGTTAAACTAGCCCACGACAACAGCGCTAATTCTGCAACAGGCTCTAAGAATCGACCAACGAGACTCAGTCATGCCCGCCAATGATCTTCGAGACATGCTCGCCCTGCACCTGATTCCCGGCCTTGGCCCGCGCCTGACCGCCGCCCTGCTTGAACGGTTCGGGTCTGCCCGAGCGGTCCTGCTTGCCGGTCCGCAGAAACTGCGAACCATCCCTCATATCGGCACTAAATTGGCCTCGGAGCTGCACAACGCCATGCAGCAGATCGACGTCGATGCCGAGCTTGCACGAATCGAAAAAGGCCGTGTCCGCCTGGTCGTGCTCGGCACAGCCGAATACCCGCCATCACTTGGCGAGATCCACGACCCGCCGCATTTGCTGTATGTCCGTGGCACAATCACCCCGGACGACTCGAAGGCGATCGGAATTGTCGGCTCCCGCCAATGTACCTCCTACGGCAAGCGCATTGCTGAACGCCTGGCAGCGGGTCTGGCGAGAGCCGGGTTTACCATTGTCAGCGGGCTGGCACGCGGCATTGACGGCGTCGCCCACCGCGCGGCCCTCGAGGCGGGTGGGAGAACGATCGCCGTGCTCGCCGGCGGCTTATCATCGATCTATCCGCCGGAACACACCGAATTAGCCAAAGACATTGAGAAAGCGGGCGCTATCCTGACGGAAGCGCTCATGGAACAGCAACCGCTTCCGGGCAACTTCCCGCCGCGCAATCGCATCATCAGCGGGCTGTCGCGCGCGGTCATCCTTGTGGAAGCGGCGGAGAAAAGCGGCGCACTCATCACCGCGCGCCACGCCGGCGAACAAGGCCGCATCGTCATGGCCGTCCCGGGTCCGGTGGATCAAATGGCGAGCGGCGGCACCAACGCGCTCATCCGCCAGGGTGCCGTCCTGGTGCGCAATGTTGACGATGTCATCGAGGAAGTGCAGGGGCTCTTCGCCGGGGGCGCAAGCACACCGATTCCACAGACCGTTGGGACCCCAGCGCCAATCGCGACCGGACCACCTCCGAATCTCGATGCCAACCAGCAGGCGGTGTGGAACTTCCTCTTGGGCGGACCGCGACATCTCGACGAAATGGTGCAGCAGCTCGGCCTTTCGGTCGCGCAGTTAGCCGGTATCCTGCTCGGCCTCGAACTCAAGAAGGTAATTCGCCGCCTCCCCGGCAACCGCTACGAACATTGGTGAAAACGAGTGGAGTAAATCCTCGCTCTTTAGAAGACGCGGGATCAACGACCACACAGGTGGACAAAGACGAGCGGAGCGGCAATGGGTTCGGCGAAATAAAACTCTCATTACTCACTCAGAATGTTCCGCGCGGAACATATTCCCCTTACCCAAAACCCTCCCACGGGTGGAGCGGGGTGATGATCCGTGCCTCCGGCTAGCGCGACAGAGGGCAGAGTTTAGGCCATACGCGGGGCAAAGACGTGCGGCGCCGTAGTCGGTTCACCGCTCCGCCAAAGGCGGCCTGCCATATATGGGACTTGGCGGCGGTGCCCATTTGCTGAGCGCAACGCGTTGCAATCACATGACTTATGAAATCTACTGCCTCCGCCAAGGGGTGTGCGGAACTTGGCGGAGCAGTGCGGGAATTCCAAATCATGGCCAAATGCCGCGCTCCATCGCGACGTTGGCCACGCGTTCGATCGCCACGATCATCGCCGCGGTCCGCAAGTCAATCGGATCGAGCGGCTCCCCGGCGCGGTTTTTCATCCCCTTGGCCTTGATCTGCTCATTCACCGCTTTTTGACGGTCGATGACGTTATCGGTGGCGCGCTCCATTTTGGTCCGGAGCTTCGTGTTCACGTCGGCCTCATTCCACTTCTCATTCTCGATGTTTTGCACCCATTCAAAGTAACTGACCGTCACGCCGCCCGAATTCGCCAGGATGTCCGGCAACACGGGGATGCCGCGCGAGTATAAGAGCCGATCGGCCGCCGGTGTGGTCGGGCCATTCGCCGCCTCGGCGATGTACTTCGCTCGAACTTGGCTGCAGTTATCCGACCGGATCTGACACTCCAGCGCCGCGGGAATGAGAATATCGCACTCGAGGGACAAAAGCTCGTTGTTGGTGATGTTTCGCGTACCGGGCATTCCCACCACGGTCTTACTGCCGTCCTTGTGCTTGCCGATGTTCGCAGGATCCAACCCCTGCTCGCGGTGCACCGCACCTTGCGAATCGCTGACGGCGATAATGCGGGCCCCGGCATTGTGAAAGAGTTGGGCGCTGATGGCGCCGGCGTTACCGTATCCTTGAATGACCACGCGAGCGCCGCGCACATCGTTCAACCCCTGTACGATGCCGCGCGATAATGCCTGCTGCGTTCCGAACAGGCAGCCGCGGGCTGTCGCCTCGTGCCTGCCGAGGGAGCCACCAATATCAACGGGTTTGCCGGTGACAATCGGCAAGTTGTTGCGGCCGGGATGTGTCATGTCATAGGTGTCATAGATCCAGCCCATGGTTTTGGCGTCGGTGTAAACGTCGGGCGCCGGGATATCGACATAGGGCCCGATGTTGTCGCCCAGGTCGGAGACAAACCGCCGCGTGATCCGTCGCACTTCGCCTTCGCTGAGCTCTTTGGGATTACAGATGACGCCGCCCTTGGCCCCTCCAAACGGAATGTCCGCCACTGAGCATTTCCAGGTCATCCACGATGCCAGCGCGCGAACCTCGTCCAGCGAGACATCGGGATGGTAGCGGATGCCGCCTTTGCCCGGACCGCGAATGCGGCTATGCAGTACCCGATAGCCGACGAACATGCGTACGGACCCATCATCCATCTCCACCGGCATCTCCAGCGTGATGGTACGCGCGGGCCGCTTCATCATGTCCACAAGACCTTGTTTGATATTGGGCAGGTACTCGACGGCCCGCTCGAATTGCCGGGCCGCGATGTGAAAGGGGTTCAAGTCTTCTTGGCTACGGACCGACGCACCGGGTACTTTTTCGCTCATGAGGCTGGCTCCTTGTAAGGAAGGTAAAAACGGTGCTGATTGTTGTCCCTCTTTCGGGGGGAAAGTCAAGGGGTTTCTTCTCCAGAAGTTTACATCGAGGGAGCTGATATAATTCAAGTCGCTGAATCGTCTTCCCTTGAGACCACCCGGACCTGGGAGAGCCAATTTGAGCCGCGTTCTCATTATCGACGACGAGCAGGCCGTTTGTTGGTCGCTCCAACGTGCCTTGAGCCACGACGGTCACGAAGTCGCCACAGCGTCCTCGGCCGAGGACGGTTTCGTCGAAGCCGACAAGCTTCACCCTGACGTCGTCGTCCTTGACGTTCGCCTTCCCGGACTCGATGGCATCTCCGCGCTGGCACGACTGCGCGAGCTGACACACGAGGCCCCTATTATCGTTGTCACGGCGTTTGGCAATCTCAGTACCGCGGTGCGCGCCGTCGAGGGGGGAGCCTTCGATTACCTCGCCAAACCGTTCGATCTTGACCAGGCGATCGATGCGGTGAATCGAGCCCTGCAGCTTACTCGTTCTCGCGGTCAGGCCAATACGTCTGCCGCCGAGCCGATCGAGCCGGAAGAGTTTATCGGCCACAGCCCGGTTATGCAGACGGTCTTCAAACGCATCGCGTTGGTTGCGCCGACCAACGCCTGCGTGCTGATTACCGGTGAAAGCGGCACGGGCAAAGAACTGGTCGCCCGTGCCATCCATCGCTATAGCAGTCGCCGCGACCGGCCCTTTCTGCCCGTCCATATCGCCGCGCTCAACCCCAACCTGGTGGAAAGTGAACTCTTCGGTCATGTCAAAGGCGCCTTCACGGGCGCGGCCCAGGCCCGGTCCGGGCTCCTGGCCCTGGCTGAAGGCGGTACGGTTTTTCTCGACGAGCTTTCCGATGTGCCTGTGCCCGTACAAGTTAAGCTGCTCCGCACGCTCGAAAACCAGGAAGTCACGCCGGTCGGTGGAACTCAGTCCCAGCCGCTCAATATTCGCATCCTGTCGGCGACCAACCGAGATCTTGCCGAACGCGTCGCCCAGAGCCATTTCCGTAATGATCTCTACTACCGCCTCAATGTCTTCCAGATCCACCTGCCGCCCTTGCGCGATCGACCCGAAGACATGCAGCCTCTGGCCGAGCATTTTCTGCGTCGCTTCGATCCGCGTAGCCTGCCGCTCTTGCCCGAGACATTGCGGCATCTGCGCTCATTGCCGTGGTTTGGCAATGTCCGTGAACTCCGCAATGCCCTCGAGCACGCGGCCATCATTGCACGTGGCGGCCCGATTCGTGCGGAGCACATTCCAGCGCTCGGTATTGGCACCGGGGCACAGACACCGGCTGAGCAACTCGGCGGCCTGGTGCGGCGCTGGGTAGACGACAAAGTGCGTGTCGCGGACGGAACCGCGCCCGTCGATTTGTACGAACTCTTATTGAATTGCGTGGAGCCCGCGCTACTCGATGAAGTGATGCGCCGCGTTCAGGAAAATCGCTGGGTTGCCGCTCAATGGCTCGGTCTGAATCGAGCCACCGTGCGCAAGAAGCTGGCGGCGCATAAGCTGTTTCAAAACCATAACGGCGACGACGACAAAGAGGAGTAGCAGCGAGCGCGAAGCGCTGGCCCCACGCTCGCCCCTGGTCATCACTCACCCTTCTTCTTCTTTTCAGCGCCGGCCGCAGGTGCTGCGGTCGCAGCGGCTCCACCGGCTGCCGGTGCTGCTGCCGCTTCGCCTTCGGCTGCGGGCTTCTCTTCTTCCTTCGCCTTCTTGGCCTTCTTGCTCACCTTGAGCACCTTGATCTTCGGCAGACCGAATGGGCTCCGGCTATCCGGCCAGCGTTCTTCATCCTGCATTACTTTGATGCGCTCGCCTCGCGTGAGCACACTGCGCGCGCGCTGCAGTGCATTCTTCCGCCGTAGGCTTTTATCGATGGACATGGCACGCTTCCCTTAAATGCTATGCGAAAATGTGATGATAGGTACCGTCTAGGCGCCTGGCAACCCCGTTAATGCCTCAATCGCCCCAGCGAGAGTTCCATGAGGTCGCCCAAAGCGACGCGCTTGAGCCGCTCAAACGGGTTATGGCAGGCCTCGCAATACCATATGGTCCGGCAACGCGTCGGCCCAAACGGACTTTCTTGCCGAATATCCAACGAGCCGCACCAGGGACACGATTCGCGAGTTTCGATCGTCGGATCTGCCGATTCCGGAACGGCAATCCCATGTTTCCGAAGAGTCGCGCGGCCGGCCGGCGTGATGCGGTCCACATTCCAGGGCGGCGAATAGCAGATTTGGACCTGCACCGACGAAACGCCCGGGATTGCTGCAAGCTTGCGCCGAATTTCGCTCTCAATCACCGGTAAAGCGTGGCAGCCGACGAAGGTCGGTAGAATATCGATCGTGACATGGCCGTCCGCATCCTGCACTCTTTCAACAAGGCCCAGGTCAACGATACTGATCGCCATCTCCGGATCGTCGATGGTCCGCAGGACGCTCAGTATATCGTCACGGCTCACCATGCCGCCTCCGGCTCGAGGCGGTACACTTCGGTCAACTCGTCGAGCAAGGCGGCAAATTCGCTGCTGTGGCGACCGCGGCGCCCACCGATCTCATCCGGACGCATGGGCCGCAGACTTAACTTCAAGTTCGCCGCATCAGCGACCTGTCGAATTTTCTTCGACCAGGCCTCGAACATGCTCGGGTTCGTTACTGGGTAAATGTCCTGCTTTTCCAGGAGTTCCGAACCCTTGGTCGGCTCGACCAGCCCGCTTGCCACTGGCGCAAGGCGTTCAAGCGCATTTTGCATCCGATCGTGTGACTCCTTGGTGCCGCTGCCCAGCCGTTTCATCAGCGTGTCGATGTGATGGACGTGAATCTCTTCCTCGGGAACGAGGCGGGCGGCTACCTGGGCCAACGGAGTATAACTCGAACGCGCCAGCCGGCTCAGCCGCAGATAATCAAAGTGGTCGCAGAAGAAATCTCGGCAAACGGAAAACGCCCAATCAAAATCATGCGATAACTCTACGATTTGCGCGCAACGATATTCTTCCGGCTTCCGGCCATACGCCAACTTGTCCGCCGTCGTCTCCACGAGCCCAGCCGCCATTTGATACAGCACCGTTGCGTGTGAAATCTCATCCTGCGACAGCGACGAAAACGCGATGTCCTCTTCCAAGATCGGGGCCAGACCGGTCCAGTCCGAATTGCGATGGCCGAGGATGAACTTGTCATCGGCGATGCTCAGGATCAACTCGACCAGCGGTTGCTTCAGATCCTCGGATATCCGGTCCACTGACAACCTCCAGCGCCATCAATAATGCTCTTTCAGGTCTTCTTTTTCGTACTCTTTAACATCCTTCTTGCTGCGGAACTCGAGCCAGCGGTTGTGTACCTGGTAGCCACGCGCCAGCTTATAACTGCGATCCGTAGACCGCCAAATCACATCGTGATCGTAGTCGGTGCCCAGCATCGCCGACCGCGGCACGACCCAGATATGGACACATGCCTGGTCCTGACCGTAGTGCTCGCGGGCAAATTGGAGCGCCATCTCCGGGTCCACGGCGTCAACGGTACCCGCATGAACATGCGGCTTGCCACGGACGAGCTGAATGAACACTTCAAACGGCTTGGCATCGCCCTCCATTGGCGACTTTAATTCGCCGTCCAAGGGCAAATGAAGTTGATCGCGTAATCGGGACACAGATCGATAACTCCCCAATCTCGTCCGTGATGGTCTCACGCCGCCGGCGGCAGGCTGGTCTCGCCGAAAATCGCACGCCGTACCCATTGACCCTGCTCGTAGGAAAACCGCCTCAACGCCACACGTTTCTTGTTCAACGGTCCATTCCCTTTGACGACGCGCTGAAACTCATTCCAATCGGGCTGACTGAATCGCCAATGTCCGGTGCCGGGGTCCCGGCGGATTTCTGTGTCTTCGCGCCGTTCTTGGACGATGCCGTCCTGGTCCTTTACCGTGATGTGGATCTTCAAACCCAGATCCAATGCCGCCGGCGCGAACCGATCCACGAACCGCTGCCGCAGCTCATCATTGGTCGCCGTCTTGATGCGCCAGCGCATGAATGGCGTCGTCTTGACCGAATCCTTGTCCGGCGGCCCGAAGAACATCAAGCACGGTGCCCACCAGCGGTCGAAAGCTTCCTGGGCCATCTCCTTTTGCCGCGGCGTGCCGGACATCATGGTTAACACCATGTCCTCGCCGCTCTTGAAGTGAAACGCCTCCTCCATATTGATGCGTTTCATGGTGCGCACATACGGACCGTAGCTACCGTCCGCGAGCGTTGCCTGGTTCATGATCGCGGCACCATCGACCAGCCACTGAATCATGACCACGTCCGCCCACGTCGGAGCCGGATAATTGAACACGTTGTGATACTTGGTCTTGCCCGTGATAAGATCGCGCAACATCTGGTCACGTGACTTACCTAGATCTTGCGAGACGCGGTACAGCATCTGTCCATGGCCAACCTCATCCTGTACCTTGGCGATCAGGGCCAGCTTGCGTCGCAAGGTTGGTGCGCGGGTGATCCACTCGCCTTCAGGCAGTGCGCCGACGATCTCCGAATTCGCATGATGCTCCGCCATGCGCAGCATGCCCACCCGGTAGTTGTGCGGCATCCAATCATCCGGCTCAACTAGCTCACCCTTGCTGATGCGTGTCTCAAAGGCTTCGAGCTTGGCCGGATCTTCTTTGATGTCCCAGTCCAGTTTCAGATCGACACTCGCGCTAACCGACATTGATCAAACCTCCGCCATTCAAAGCTGAATTCATTCCTCTTCAACCGGCTGGTCACCGCTTCCTTTGCCGATGCAGTTTCCGAGCATTTCGTCGCGCGCGGGGATTCAGAAAATGTTTCAGCGATTTGAATACCTTGAGTCCGTCACTACCGTCTCGCTTACATATGGCAATATGATGGTCCAACCAGACCATTGGATCCTCTGCTATGCTGTCTAGAGCGTCCCGCAATTCACGGACAGCTACATCCTGTTCTTTTCGAAACTTGCGATGCGCTTCATCGAGCCTAGCAATTTCCGCCGGATCGGTGACGACCTCGGCAATGATCCGTTGAAGAGGCGCGATATGTATGTCGTGTTTGGTCGCCATAACTACTCCAGCGCAGGTACGATTTCAAAAACCTGCTCGCCCTTTAAAACTTCGTCTCGGCCCTGAGCAGAAAACCATACCTGAAAGTTGTACTCCCCAAATTCCGGAAAACGACACGCTCCCAGATTAATGTACATTGGCCGTCGCTCACGATCCCGCTCGAAGGTCACGTCGAACTTACCGTAACGGATCACTCGATTCGTCCCCTCATCCTGAATTTTGGCAACTCCGTGAAAAACCCCTCGTCGAGCATTGGAGAGAACCAAGAACAAATACGGGCGAAAAACACAGGGACACGTCGGGCTTACCAAATACTGGCGTACTCCTTCAAGCGTGAAGACGTCGCTCTCGATTTCGCTTGCGATAACCTCCGAACAGATCACCATGACCTGAACACGTGGCGTAATGGCGGCGCCAGGCATTCTTACTCCTTATTGAGCTTCGATTACCGTCGCCACGCCCTGCCCCACTCCAACGCACAAAGTCGCCAGCCCTCGCCGTGCCCCCGTCCGCTTCATGTGGTGCACCAACGTCGTCACCAGCCGAGCCCCGCTACATCCCAAAGGATGTCCCAAAGCAATGGCTCCGCCGTTCGGGTTCACCCTCTCCGGGTCCAAACCAAGCTCACGAATGCACGCGAGACTCTGCGCCGCAAACGCCTCATTTAATTCTATAACGTCGATGTCGCCCAAGCGCAGCTCCGCTCGCTGCAGCACTTTGCGCGTTGCCGGCACCGGTCCCACCCCCATGCACCCCGGATCAACACCGGCCACGGCGGAAGGGCCCACGCGAGCCAGCGGCTTCAGCCCGAGTCGTTTCGCCGTTTGCTCTTCGACCAGAAGAACTGCTGCCGCACCATCGTTGATGCCCGACGAATTACCGGCAGTCACGGTGCCGTCCTTTGCAAAAGCCGGCGGCAATTTCGCCAGGTCTTCCAATGTCGTTTCCGGACGAGGATGTTCATCCACCTTGACTACGGTGGGCGGCCCCTTTCGCTGCGGAATCTCGACCGGCACGATCTCATCGTCAAATCGCCCCGCCTTTTGGGCAGCTTGCGTCCGCTGCTGGCTCGTCAAGGCGAATCGATCCTGGTCCTGCCGCGAGATGCTGTATTGCCGGGCGACATTCTCCGCGGTTTCACCCATGCTGAACGGATGATAGACTTTCGCGAGATTCGGATTGGTAAATCGCCAGCCAATCGTCGTATCGAACATCTCCGGATTGCCGCGGCCGAAGGCACTCTCCGGCTTCAACATTACATAGGGAGCGCGTGTCATGCTCTCCACGCCGCCGGCAAGAAACACCGTCCCCGCGCCCACCTCGATCATCCGCGCCGCGATGTTGATTGCTTCCAGTCCGGATGCACACAGACGATTGACCGTGCACCCGGCAACCGACACGGGAAACCCCGCCAACAGCGCCGCCATCCGCGCCACATTTCGGTTATCCTCCCCCGCCTGATTGGCGGCCCCCAGATAGACATCTTCCACGAGTGCAGGATCAATCTTCGTCCGCTGCACAATTGTCTTGAGCACCAGCGCCGCCAGATCATCCGGCCGGCACGATTTCAACACCCCGCCATATCGGCCGATGGGGGTGCGAACGGCGTCAATCAGAACAGCTTGCCTCATGTCTTTTTCCTCGCCTTGGCGACTTTCATGGCCCAGCGAAGGTCGGCTGGAGACATCGGTACGCGAAGCGGATTACCGTACTCAAGCATATGCTGATAGCGACCTTGCTCATACGCTTTGCGAAACACCTGGGCAATACTGCTGTGAAGATCCTGAGTCGGCCTCCTCAATGGTATTGGAATGACCGGGAGATCGTCGCGCAACGTCCACGCGTACACCTCGGCGTGGTCGCGATCTTCGACGCGCCGGACAAAACAATAAAAGTCCCCGGCGGGCAACGGGTCCGACATCGGCAATCGACGACCTCGCAGAAGCAGATCCAGCTCTACGAGGTGAACGGCTGGATCGTGAAAATGCAGTTGCGACCTTCTTTCAAGATAGGCATCGAAACCCATACCGCGCTTGTTATCTGGAGACAGCAGCTCCAGTACCGTAACGAGTTCTCGATCGGCACGGTGAATAATGTTGATTCGGCTATGGCGGATCTCTTCGATCACGGGCAGTCCCATCACGATCGGCTCCAGGGTGGGCTTGTTGACCACCGTCGTCCCACCGGTCATACCGCGCGCCGACTCTCGGCGCTCAATGGCAATGTCCGGTTGGCGGCGGTGTTCCCTCTTCCTGGGCGTCCTCTCCACCAGCCGGATGCGCTCTTCCAATCGTGCATCGTAGTTTGTCGGCAGCTGCTCCAATAAGAAATCACACCAGTAAGTCATAAACCTGTGGTGGAAGTCCGGCCAAAAATGCTGGTCCTCGATGTACGGATCAACACCCGGAAACGGGCTCGGCATGCGTCACCTCCATCACCATTGTACTGTAACCTATAGGGCCACTATCATTGTGTGAACCGCCCGCGCGATTTCGAGAGGAACTCGGCAACCATGCTCACCACCAGCGCCGCCGGCATCCAATGGAACCTGAACGACCTCTATCACTCACTCGACGACCCCCGGATCAATAACGATCTCGAATCCGCCCGCAAGCACTCTCAAGTCTTCGAGTCAACTTACCGCGGCACGATTTCTTCAGCCAACGGCCCATCCCCCGATCATTTGCTCAAGGCCGTGCAGGAACTCGAAGGCATCAGCGAGCAGATGGACAAACCGCTCATCTACGCCCATCTTCGCCACGCCGCTGCCAGTGATGACCCCGCCGTCGGTGCCTTGTTGGCCCGGACTCGCGAAGAGCGCACCGCGATCAACAAGCACCTGATCTTTTTCGATCTCGAATGGGTAAAGCTCGCCGAGGAGCCCGCCAAAGCGTTGATCGCCAACCCACGCCTGTTGAAATACCGCCATCATCTCGAACAAAAACGTGCCTGGAAGCCGCATTACCTCAGCGAACCCGAAGAAAAAGTCCTCGACGAAAAAGGACTTACCGGCCGCGCTGCTTTCGTGCGGCTCTTTGATGAAACCGCCTCTGCCATCCGTTGCCCGTTCACCTACGGCGGCTGGACCGAACAACTGACCACGCAGCAAATCCTCGCGAAGCTCTACGATCCAGAGCGCGATGTTCGCCGCGCCGCCGCTCACGGTCTCACCGTGGGACTGCAAAAACACTCACGCCTGCTCACCTACGTCTTCAACAACCTCGTTCTCGACCACCGCTCCGATTACGAGCTGCGTCATTTCACCGATCCGATGGCCTCGCGCCACCTCGCCAACGAAATCAGCGCCACCGTCGTCGATGCCCTCATCACCGCCACGGAACGCTACCACCACACGGTCCTGCGCTACTACCGGCTCAAAGCGCGCTTGCTCGGCCTCGACCAGCTCTTCGATTACGATCGCTACGCTCCTATCGCCGCCGACCTGCCCTCCTGCAATTGGGCCACTGCCCGCGACATCGTTCAAGAGAGCTACCAGCAGTTCAGTCCCCGCGCCGGCGGCATCATCAGCGAGTTCTTCGATAAACACTGGATCGACGCCGAGCTCCGCCCCGGCAAACGCGGCGGCGCCTTCAGCAGTAGCGCCGTCCCCAGCGCTCATCCCTATATCCTCATGAACTTCACCGACCGGCTTCGCGATGTCATGACCCTCGCCCACGAGCTCGGCCATGGTCTGCATCAGTATCTGTCCCGCCCAGTCGGCTACCTCCAATGCGATACGCCCTTGACCACCGCCGAAATGGCCAGTACCTTCGGCGAAATGCTAACTTTCCAGCGCCTGATCCAGCGCCATCCCGAGCCCAAAACCCGTTTAGCGCTACTTTGCCAGAAGATCGAGGACGGCTTCGCCACCGTCTTCCGCCAGATTGTCTTGACCCGCTTCGAACAGGCGCTCCATCGCGCCCGCAAAGACCAGGGCGAGCTCACCGCGGACAAGATCGGCGAGCTCTGGATGGAGGCCAATCGACCCATGCACGGCGACATCGTCCGCCTCA
>Ga0207150_1129_pt1 | contig 14544 bp, 15 predicted proteins | sample Alteio_BWMinHeat_32_FD_153526 | JGI IMG/M metagenome (GOLD analysis project Ga0207150, IMG submission 153526) | Enriched cells from forest soil in Barre Woods Harvard Forest LTER site, Petersham, Massachusetts, United States -... | ecosystem: Environmental > Terrestrial > Soil > Temperate forest >...
TGCTGTGTGATCCCCTGCATCACAGATCTGTTACAACCAATACACAATAATAAACAACGCCAACCACACGACATCCACAAAATGCCAATACCACGACACCGCTTCAAAAATGCACTACCGTGTTTTTCGTTATTGCTTCGTCGCTCTCGCGCCAACTGCCGTTGGCGCTTCTGTGCTGATTCACTAGCGCGAGCTTGCCACCAAGACTGCAGTGCGAAAATGCGAGTGGTGGGAACGGACTTAACTGTAGTAGTTTCTAGTGTATTGGCTCAGAAGCGCCAACGGCAGTTGGCGCGAAAGTTCGCGCTGTGTGATCTCCTGCATCACAGATCTGTTACAACCAATACACAATAATAAACAACGCCAACCACACGACATCGACAAAATGCCAATACCACGACACCGCTTCAAATCCGAAATGATTTTGCGAATTAAAATCACCTTTCGCTAATCGCCATAAAATCACACTCAATGCAATAATGCCGACTGTCACGTGCAGTGCGTGAAATCCGGTTAAAATAAAAAACGTCGCACCGTAAATGCCGGATGATAATCGGAGTGATTTAATCGCATAGGCGGTCCAATATTCATGTGCCTGCATCATCAAAAAAATAATACCTAAAAAAATAGTGAGTGCTTGAAAAAAAATAACTTGCGCACGATTTCTTTTTAATAATCCCCAGTGTGCAATCGTAATAGTCACTGCAGATGATAATAAAATAAATGTATTAATCGCAGGAATTCCCCAGGCTTCCATCGCAGATTGTGCGCCGTGAAATTGCGCTGATGGTGTATTAAGCAGTGGCCACGTTGCATGAAAATTCGGCCATAATAATTGATGCGTTGAAATATCATGCGCGATGCCGCCGCCCAAAATAGGCACGGCATAAAATCGCGCATAAAATAATGCTGAAAAAAACGCGGCGAAAAACATGACTTCCGTGAAAATAAACCAGATCATGCCTAAACGAAACGAGCGATCCATTTGCGGATTATGTAATAGTCCCGCGCGACCTTCGCGAATTAATAAACCAAACCAACCAAACAACATGAATAATAAAATGAAAATACCGGTGAAAAATAAATAAGGCCCGATGTTATTTTTATGTATCCAATTCGCAAGACCGATGAACATAAAAAACAAAGCAATTGAACCGATGATCGGCCAATAGCTTGGCGCTGGAAAATAATATTTAGCGTAACCTCCCAGCATCTTTCTGGGAGGTTCATTTTTAGTTTTGTTCATCCAGATCATCCGCTGGCATATCATCCGGCCGCACCACTTGTTTTGTTTCAAGCAAATCAAGAATATGTTGTTCCATCGTTTGCATACCGTATTGACGGCCCGTTTGCATCGCCGAAACCATTTGCGCCAGCTTGTGTTCGCGAATTAAATTTCGAACTGCCGGTGTGCATACTAAAATTTCATGCGCGGGATGAATACCGCCATCAGGTGTTTTTAATAATCGTTGTGCAATTACGGCGCGTAATGATTCAGCTAACATGGCGCGAACCATGTCTTTTTCTACACCCGGAAATACGTCGATGATACGATCAATGGCGTGTGCTGAAGAACCAGTATGTAACGTACCAAACACCAAATGCCCTGTTTCTGCAGCAGTTAATGCAAGTCGGATAGTTTCTAAATCTCGCATTTCACCGATTAAAATAATATCGGGATCTTCCCGCAGCGCGGCGCGCAAAGCAGTTTGAAAAGCGTGTGTATCTTTTCCAACTTCGCGTTGTTGAATTAAACACGAGTTGCTTTTGAAAATATATTCGATCGGATCTTCGATTGTTAAAATATGTTCGCGCGATTCGGGTAATTGATTAATGTAATTGATTAATGCTGCGAGCGTTGTACTTTTTCCTGAGCCGGTTGGACCCGTCACTAATACTAGACCATTTTCATACTGACAAATCGATTTGAAAATCGGATTCGTCAAATGAATTTCTTCGAGTGTTGGAATCACAAATGACAATGTACGCAGCGACGCACTTAATCCTCGTGATTGATAAAATGCATTCACCCGGAAGCGTGTCACATCTTCAAGCGCATAGCTAAAATCAAGTTCATAATTTTTTTCGAGCGTTTCAAATTGCGTAGGGGTCATAATGCTTTTCAACATCGTTTTAATATCGTCGTTGCTGAGCACCGGATGATCGAGTCGAAATAACTCACCGCTCTTTCGAATAATGGGTGGTTCGCCGGACGATAAATGTAAATCAGAACATTTTTGTTCGTTGGTGTATTTCATTAATTCAATAATATTCATCGTTTACTACCGTTTGGTTGATTAACACTCGTGTACTGCAAATATACTGTGATGGACGGTGTTGATTTTAATATATCACCATTTGCATTCAGCACGTTGGCAGACAGTGTGTGATTGCCTCGAACTAATAGGGGTTTATCATTGATGACTTTGGGGATGCTTGCTGATGTGCTTGCAACAGCAGGTATTGCTGGAGCGCCATCATATAAAAATTGTATGGTGTCACCTTCTTGCAATGCAGGTGTGATGTCGACGCTGACTGGAAGACTATCAGCATTCCAAATCGTGTCTTGATCTGTCGGCGCGCTCATCGCGAATGCCGTATAATCCACATGCTTCTTATCGGTTGCGTTTGTCGAATTCGTTGCATTAGCAGTTGTTTTTGCGGGTCCTGTGACAATATTCACCGCGGGTAATTGTACGGCTTGTGATGTAGTTTCAGGTTGATCGGAATAAGTCACCACGCCATTTTTATCGACGGATTTATAAATTTCTGCGCTCCCGCTAATTGAGAAAAAAGTAATAAGTACTATCATCCATAATTTCATATGACAAATTCCTAAGGTAAATTTTGAGATACTTGAGCCGCACCGCCGGGATCAATTTGCGCAATAATGCTGTCAATATAAACGGCGCTATTGGTCGTGTTGGTGGTGGTAGAATTATGAAATATGCCGCTAGAGTCAGTCCACGACACCAAAACGCGGACGTTTTTTCGTACGGGGTAATCGGTTGCTGTCGCATTGGTGGTTACCGTCCAAGTGATTGTGTAATTACCGCTGACATCCGAGCTAGTCGATGATCCGCTGGTAATGTCTGCATAGCCGATGGGTGAGGCAGTTGATCCCGTTGATGTGTAGCTTCGAAAAAAATCCATTTTAGCTTCCGCTAATTGCATTGCTTGCGATTCTTGGCTGAGTACGCCGCGATTTTCTAATAAGGTTGATTGAAATGCGACGAGCGAAAATATCGCTACCGCAAAAATAACAGCAGCGATAAGTGCCTCAAGAATCGCACTGCCTTTGATGATCGCTTTCATTTTCATCCGCATTTCCTACGGTGTGTATTTGTTGTTATACAATTTAATCGTGCGCGTGATGGTGCGTGTATTCGTCGCATCATTTGCTAAATTACCTGTTAATGTAATCGTGACGGTGCGGTAGTTCGTGGCGTTGGTGTTGCTGCCACTGACGGTCACATTCGTAGAGGTCACTTGAAAAGACGAGATCGTAATGACGTTGGTATCGGTTAAGCTAGACCATCCAGCGCCTACTGTGTTGGTTGCACACGTCGTGCCGCCTTGGCGAAACTGGATGGCGCTTCCACTTAAGCCATAACCGAATTGGTCATTAGTGGTATTTGTTCCGTCGGTGTTTTTGTCGTACGAAAAGGTGAGGCAATTCGTTGAAGCATTGGTGGTGAGATCATTAGTTCCGGTCATAAAGGGATTGGTGGTAGCGCCATTGGTGGCATTTGACCAAAAACCGGCGCGTTCAATATCGTAAGTCATCACATCCATGGCCGCAAATAAATCGCGGTCGAGTTTTCCTCGATCCAATACGCGTTGCGAACCGCTAATGCTGTTAGCAAAAAGTCCGATAATCGCAGCGATAACAATCAAACTGATTGCGATGCCGATTAATATTTCGAGAATCGATAAGCCGCGTTGTTGTTTACTTAAGGACATCCCACATATCCTCCGACGTTAGCATTACCACCGCTGCCGGAGCAGAGTGCGCTTGTGCCTAATGCAGACAGCGTGAGCATGACGGATTGCGTGCTGCCAGAGGTTGTTGAGAAAGTGACGGTGCCCCCATTATTGGTAGGTGCTGCACGGATAGCATCGAATGTAGTGGGTGAAGTGAGAGTTCCCAATGTCAATGAGGTGTTTGGATAACTGGTGCCGGATGTAATACCCAAATTACAATTACTCGCAGTTGCAGCGTTGGTGCATACGCAAGCAATCGCATCACTTGAAATGCCATAACACCATGAGCTGCCTGTAACAAAAGTAATGACGGATTTTGTTGCTGTTTTGATGGTCGTCATGCGCGCGTTGAGTATGTCATCGTATAAACCTTCCGCGGCGGCTTTGACTCGATTTTGCGCGTAATACACTTTGAGTTGCGGTGCGATGAGAATAGTTAGCAAACCAAGTAGGACTAGCGCAATGAGTGCTTCCGTCACTGTGAATCCTTTTTGCTTTTGCTTGATACGCAACACCATCTCATCCTTAATTTTTAACCATAACACTGTGATTGTTGTCTTAACTATATAACTCTATTATAGTCTTAGAGAGATGTACAAATTAATTTTTACAGCTTGTTTTTAGGGATAGCATGGTTGATCTCACGGCGCAGGGATTGAAGTCGCTCGTTCATCAGTGGTTCAAACCCGTTAAGCAATTTTTTGAAATGTTTAGCACCTCGAAAGATGTCTACGGTGATTTGTTGGGTGTTGATTTGGATGATTCATCCATCATTTCTATTTTGTTGCGCAATCCACTCGGCGTTGTTCGCGTCACTCGCGCAGAAATGATTGAGTTACCGTCGGGCGTCATGATGGACGATGTGATTACGGATAATGCGGGTGTTGCAACTGCCATTAGAAAAATGCTGAAAAAAGCGGGTATTGATACTGCCAACGCAGCGATTGCAATGCCTGGTTCTAAAGTGGTTATCAAACAAGTGAAATTGGATTCGCAACTCAATGAAGTGGATGCAGAAGCGCGTGCATGGCAAGAAGCGCGAAAAACATTTCCTGAAATTGCCAAAAGTTTATATTTAGATTTTTCGCAAATTGAAGACACCGTTATTTCCAGAAATAAAAAATATATTTTGGTGATCGTTGCTGTTCGAAAAGAAGATATTGCGCCGCGTGTCGACGCATTGCAGCAAGCAGGATTAACTACAAAAATTGTGGATGTGGATTTTTATGCACTTGCCCGCTGTTATCCTTTGTTTTTTTCGCAGTTACCAGTTGATCATGCAGAAAAATATGTGGCGATGATCGATTTTAATCCACACAGCATTGTGTTTTTAGTGATGTATAAAAAATCGATGATTTACAGCAATCGTCAAACATATACGGGCGATGTATTGGTGCCTATTGTGCAATCTGCATTGGGATTGGAGGTCATGTCTTTCAAAACAAGGCCGACCATTTTGCCGGCGTTGCGTGCTCTGCCGATGCAAATACCTTTTCCAGCAACACAACCCATTCCTGACGCGTTAACGGATGAACAGAAATCACATGTGGTGATGTCAATTCGTCGATTATTTCAATCCTTCTATACTGAAAATCCAGGTAAAGCAATTAATTGCGTGTTGATGACAGGACGTTGTGCATTGATTCCTGAGTTAACGCAACACATCGAAAAAATGTTGGATATTCCGCTGGTGATTGGCAATCCACTGAAAACAATAAAAATCAGCGAAAGTTTAGAAAGTGAAAGGCTCGTGAAATTAGGTCCTGCATTTGCATTGAGTTGTGGTTTGGCGATGCGCGGAGTGCCAGTATGGATATAAATTTATTGCCTTGGCGCGAAGAGATTATTGGCTACAACAAAAAAGTATTTTTTCGATTGATACTAATGGCGTTGGTGGGTGCTGGTATTTTTTTAACATTTACGTATCGTTTGGTATTTTCGGAACTGACCTACGTCAAAAGTTATACGGCAGCACTGGAATCCGCAAAGTTAAATTTAGTGGGAAGTGTGAGTACGTATGTAACGCAGAAAAAAATTCAAAAAGAAATTGAAGCGCGCACTATCGTTCTGCAACAACTGCAGGAAAATCGCTTTAATACAGTGCGTTTGTTAAATGCGGTTGCGGCCACTATTCCGAAGGGGATTTATCTCACGCAGCTCGTTCGAAATGATGATCACGTTGATATTGTTGGTGTCGCGAATTCAAATTTGTTAATTGCCAATTTAATGACAGTGATTCAAACGTCACCCAACTTAAAAGTAGATTCATTAGAAAAAGTGCAAAAGACGGAAGGCAAAGACTTGGTGGTGACACAGTTTGAATTGAAATTAAGTTTATTGGGCCCTTAATTATGCGTACCACGAGCAGTATTGTTGTTAAAAAACCATCGGCGCTGGTGAAGTTATATTTATTGCCACCATTTTTAAAAATGTTGTTGGCAGTTATATTGTTTTTTATTGTTTGTCTGATTGGATTTTCTTTTTTGCAACAGCAGTCGGTTCAAGAAGCAGCACAAATGAGAATGAAAAAATCAGTATTGGAAAGTGAAGTGTATCAAAGTGCACGGGCACGTGGTGAGCTAAAATATATTTCTGTCAATGCTGTGACCAACAAGCAACACTATGAAGCCTTGTTAAAAGCCTTTCCGCCCGAATCAAAAATCAGTGATCTATTGGCAAATATTAGCAAAATAGGCACGGATGATGGATTGAAGTTTATTTCTTTTACACCACAAACTGCCGTGAATCATGGGTATTATGCAGAAACACCGGTAGCTATTTCAGTAGTTGGTAGTTTTCACCAGCTCGGAAAATTTTTAAGTAGTATTGCGAATTTGCCGGAATCAGTGGTTGCGGTGAATCAGTTTTCGATGACGCGTGCAAACGACGCGGGTATTGCGGGTGATTTATTATCGCTGCAATTTACAGCAACAATATATTATATACTTCCGAATTCAGCGGATATCAACGTATGAGAATAGTATTGATTGTTACGAGCGTATTGTTATTAACGTCTTGTCAAACGCAAAGAAAAGATACCGCGAGTCAAGATGTGGCTCGATTCGTAGTGAACATTGAAAAGGCTTCTGAAACAAGTCATCCTGATGCATTGCAAAAACCAATCATTGTTAAACCTGTGGTTTATAACTCGGAAAATTTACGCGATCCTTTTGAGCTGCCGACAATGGTAAGAAATACCAAGCAATATCCGAATGCCATCTTAAAAGAAGTTTCGTTGGACAGTTTGAAATTAATGGGAATCATGGTTGAAAAAAATCAACGCTGGGCAATGTTCAAAGCGAATGATGGGCAGTTATATAAAATGACGGAAGGAATGCGCGCTGGTTTTCAACAAGCGTTGTTGACAAAAATTGATGCAGATAGCGTAACATTTACGATCGATGCGAATACGGATGTGGGTGAAAAACCGCGAGATATAGTGTTTACCACCCAGGAGAAGCCATGATAAAAAAATTAAGTATTATTGCAGCATTTATTTTTGCGATGACTGTGGGTGTGTTTGCAGCTTATCCCCCGCCGTTAACTGTGATGCAATCCACTCCATCCGCTCCATCTATTCCATCTGATGCTTCTGCAGATGAAATTCGCACACCACAATTTGATAACACGCCACTGAATCGTTACGCGGGGCAAGGACCTGTTGAGCCAATCTCTTTGAATTTCACCAATATTAAAGTGCGTGAATTGCTGCAAATTATCGCACAATTTACGAATTTAAATTTCGTGATTAATGACGGCGTGCATGGAGAAATGTCAATACATTTGCATCAAGTGCCGTGGACGCAAGCGCTAGATGTGATTTTAAAATCTCAAAATTTGGGTGAGCGCCGTGTTGGAAATATTGTCTATATCGCGCCGGTTAATGACTTAATTCAACAACAGGTCGCTGAATTACAAGCGAACCAGCGCATTCAAGACTTGGTGCCGTTGGAAGATCGAGTCCTTCATTTAAATTATGCGGATGCTGCTAATATTCAAAAAATATTAGACACGAAAAATTATTCTTTATTGTCGGCGCGTGGTTCAACGAATGTCGATGTGCGAACGAATTCTGTGTGGATTCGCGATACTCCCGCTCACGTCAGAACAGTAGTGAGATTAATTAAACAATTGGATTTCCCGGTTCAGCAAGTGATGATCGAAGCACGTATCGTGAGTGTGAATCAACAGTTTGAAAGACAACTCGGCGCTCAGTTTGGTTTGACTAGTCCGAATCACTTGTCGGGTACATTGATTGGCGCGAATACCATGGCAGGTGGTACACCACCGGCGGATGTTCCGTTGAATCAACGTTTGAACTTTGCGATCCCAGCGAGCGGCTCAATGTTTGGCTCGACGAATCAAGCCGGTAGTATCGGTTTGGCACTAGCGAAATTGGGATCTACTTTTATCGACATGGAGTTGTCAGCGCTCGAAGAAGAAAATGACATTAACATTATTTCTTCGCCACAATTAATTACATCGAATCAGCAAAAAGCGTATATTGAAACAGGCCAACAAATCCCCTATCAGAGTTCAAGTTCCAGCGGTGCGACCACCGTTCAATTTGCGCAAGCGTTATTAAAATTAGAAGTAACGCCGCAGATTACGCCTAATAATCAGGTGATTTTGTATTTGACGGTTACTAACAATAGCGCTGGAGCACCGGTTTCCCTGAACGTTCCCGGCTCCAATACGGGAGCAAGTGGCACCACTGTCAATAATGCTGGTACAGCCATCCCGATTAATACCGAAGAAGAACAGTCCAGCGTATTGTTGAATAACAATCAAACGGTGGTGTTGGGTGGAGTTTATCAGCGGACAAAAAGTAATGTCGTGATACGCATTCCATTTTTGGGTAGCTTGCCAATCATCGGACATTTATTTAAAAACACCGATCGAAGAACTCAAAATAACGAGTTGTTAATTTTCTTAACCCCGCATATTATTCATAGACCATCGAAATTTTCGTCATCCACTTGAGGCTCGTTATGTTAAAACGCGTGGTGTGTTTGGGATTGTTGTCATTGTGTTGTGTGTCGCTCACTGGCTTGGCGATTTATGATCCCGCTGCTGCTGCGCGTACCAATGCGCGATTAGGGTTGACGTATTTACAAAAAGGATTATATCCGCAAAGTAAAGAGCGTTTGCTTACTTCGATTAAAGAAGATCCACAGATCGCAGCTGGTTGGTATGGCATGGCGTATTACTTGGAAAAAACAGGTAATCCGCAATCGGCAGAAAAATATTATTTAAAAGCCATTGAAGTTGAGCCACATTCTGGTGCGGCTCAAAATAATTATGGTACGTTTTTGTGTCGTAGAGGTCGATACCAGCAAGCAATCGCGGAATTTGTTAAAGCAGCACATCAACGGACGTATTTAGATGCGGCGAGTGCGTATGAAAATGCAGGTACTTGTTCGTTGATGATCCCCGATAAAAAAATGGCGATGTTTTATTTTAATCGTGCGCTTCAAAATAATCCCAACTTGCCATTTTCACTGTTGAGTATGGCGAAGCTGAATCATGAAACAGGTCATGAAGTTAAAGCGGACAACTATTTCATGCTATTTGAAAAAATTGCGATGACCAATAAGCCTGCGTCTGAAGTTCAGAAATATCATGATTATGCGTTTTCATAAGGATTTTTTATGTCTCGGCAATATGAAAATACCGAAACAAACACTACTGCTATGCTTGCTTTATTTTTATTGGGTTGCGCTACCGTTTATCAGCTCAATTTAACGCGATATGTCATACGATTTTTTCAATTAGTTTTACCATCAGCCATCACAGGATTTCGAAGTGAAAATCATTTGCATGTGAGGGGTTCAAGTGCTTTTTTAGGATCAATTCCTGAGTTTAAAGAAGATCTCTTGAATCGATTGCTTCAAATTGGCCATCTTGCAAAAAAACAACCATCAGGAATCGCTTCGCTCTGTCTTGGACCCGATTTTGCCGTTGTTACAACAAAAGACGAGCACATTCGCCAGTCATCAAGACCAGAGCTTTCTCGTAATGCTGCATTTCCTCTCGGAGATTTTATTGGGTTAAATACATTTAGCGCCACTGGAGAAGCTTGGTCGAAAAGACATGCCCTTGAAATACCGTATTTAAGTATTGCTGCGATAAGAAGTAAAGCAGATGACATGAATGCAATTATTGTACGTGAATGTCGACGCTTAGAAAACATCCATGATTTAAATGAATTTATGCATACTTTAGTAATGAAAATTATTTTGGATTCTTTTTATGCGGTTGACCCATCTAAATTAGATGAAATCGCATCGCCATTAGCCAAATTTTTGAAAGAAATTACAGCTGAAATTATTTCATTTCCCAATATGGCAAAACGACGCACTCCAGAACCACTTCGTGGATTTCTTTATCCTGAGATTTGCGCACCAGATGCAGTTAAAAAACGCGCGCATGATTTTTTAAAAATAAATCTGCTTCCGCATATTGATCGCGCAGAAGATAGCATGATGAACGCGCTGATGGGTGAATTTGGCGTTGAAGAAGCGCTCGGTGATGTTTTTGGAATATTATTTGCAAGCGTAGATTCAACCGCATCTACTATTTCGTTCCTTCTCTATGAGCTTTCAAAACATCCTGACATATTGGCACGATTACAAAATAAAACAGAAGATGATTTCGATCAATATTTAAATGCAATAGTGAAAGAAATATTACTTTTGTATCCTGCATTTCCCATCGAGGTGCGTGGTGTGGTAAAACCCTTTGTTTTAGAGGGTTTTCCGCTTAAAGAAGGCGACACGTGTTTTATGTTAAATCCCTCATTGTTGGAATCATACACTTTTGATCCCGAACGTTGGTTAAGACACGAAAGATCATCAGCAATGTTTCCAGCCATGAACGCATTCGGTCAGGGTCCGCGCGCATGCAACGGTCAAGACTTAGCAAAACAAGTGATTAGACTGGTCGCCGCTCAGATATTGAAAAATTATCGTTTAGAATGCTCAGATACAATTAAGCCGACGCTAAATGGCGGCGGTTCTTTAAAACCAGATCGGGCAATTTCGATGCGTTTTTATACACAGGGCAAGCGCATGTTCAAATCGCCACCTGCTTTTTGATAAACAGCTTAAAATCTTCCGCACCCAATGGTTTTGAAAAATAATAACCTTGAATTTCATCACATTCATTTTTTTGTAGAAAATCCAGTTGATTTTTTGTTTCAACACCTTCCGCAATCACTTTGAATTTCATACGCTTAGCGATAGCAATAATAGCTAATATAACCGAATCGTTAAAATGATTTTCATCGATCTGATCAACAAACGATTTGTCAATTTTTAAATAAGACACATGCAATTTATTCAAATAATTTAAATTCGAATAACCCGTGCCAAAATCGTCAATCGCAATTTTAATGCCTAAATTATTCAACGCTTTCAATTTCTCGGACACTTTTCCTTCGAGTAAAAAAAGACTTTCGGTAATTTCCAGGATAATTTGCTTTGATAAAATTTCATTTTGGTAGATGGTCTGATTAATATGATCTACAAAATTTTCATCGAGTAATTGTTTTGCGGAAACATTAATACTGATGACTAAATCCTTCAATCCCTCGCTTTCCCATTGCTTGTATTGAGTAATGGCAGTTTCAATAATCCATCGTCCAATCGTCGTCATCATGCCGATATCTTCTGCAATAGGAATAAATTCAGCAGGCGATACGTTACCCAGTTTTTTGTTGTGCCATCGTATTAATGATTCTGCTTTTTTAAAATTATTTTCTTCAAAGTTATAAATCGGCTGATAAGCCAATTGAAATTCATTATTTTTAATAGCATCGTGCAGTTGATTTTCAATGTCAACGCGACGAGACATGGTGTGATTTAATGTTTTTGTGTAAAAACAAGTGCGATTTCTGCCTGCATATTTTGCTTGATACATCGCAATATCGGCATTTTGAATTAAGGTTTCTGGATCGCTTCCGCAGTCTGGATAAAGTACCATGCCGATGCTGACGGTAATATTAAATTCATGATCGGTATAACTAAATTTTTTGCGACAAGCTTCCATTAATCGTTTGGTTATGGCATGTAATGTATCTGCATCATGTGCGTTGTTTACTAAAACAATAAATTCATCGCCGCCAATGCGCGCAACCACATCATGCTTCTGAACGCTGTTTTGTAGTCGCTTGCTAAACATACATAATAATTTGTCGCCAATGCCATGACCTAACGTATCGTTAATATTTTTAAATCGATCGATGTCTATAAACAATAAACCAAAGTTTTCGTTTTCTGTTAGTGCTCCTTTGATGCGATATCGAATGGCATCTTCCAAATACGTTTTGTTAGGCAATCCTGTTAATGCATCATGGACAGCCTTGTATTGCAGAATATTCTCAAGTTCTTTATTTTTAGTGATGTCATTAATAATATTCACAAAATGAGAAATGTTTTTTTGATCTTTGTCATAGACAGGATCGATATTCACTTCCAACCATAAAATGCGATTACCAATCGGACATTCTAATATTACCTGGCCTTTGTGTTTATTTTTAAAAATATCTAGTATTTCTTCTTGGTTTTTTGAAAAACCAGAAGTGATGATAAAAAGTGATTTTTGCAGTGCGCTTTCTTCATTAATTTTTAATAAATGTTGGCTGGCCGGATTTAAATAAGTGATGGTATAATTGGGAGGATCGTTATCGACAATAATAATACCGTGCGTACTTGCAGTCATCGCACGATTGGTTAAGCGCAACGATTCTTCTTGTTTGTGTTTTTCGGTGACATCTCGAAAGCTCCACACGTGTCCAACGACTTCATTGTTCACAATTTGCGGTTGATAATAACGTTCTACAATTCTGCCGTCTTTAAAAGGCATTTCACCACAACTTCCGGGAATCGGGTTTTGGTATTTCCTCATTACCAGATCTGCCAATTCCTGTGGGTCGACGACTTGACTCATCACATATTGCAATCCTACGGTTTCATCCTTAGATTCCAGTATTTCTACGGGAACTTTGTAAAGATTAATGAGTTTTTGATTATAACCAATTAATTTTCCATTTCTGTCGATCATCAACAAACAATCCGCTGTTGCCTCAATGGTTGCACGCATCATCGCAAGTGATTCTTCTAATTGCTTGGCGCGTTTTGTATATTCTTGCGGACCTAAGGTTGTCTTATCAACTTGCTTAATATCTTCTAAGTAAGTAGTAGCATGTCTTTGTTCCCACATATAAAAATAAAACTCAATAATTTCATCGCATGTATTATCATGAATGTTTAGTTGTGTTTTGATTTTCTCAAGCGTTGGACGTTTACGTTGATTCAGAATTTCATTGACAGCATGCTCGACTTTTGGATAATCCACTGCGATTGTTTGGGCGGGTTTATTTTCTCGAGAATTTGTCATTAAGAATTCTCCTTGGCTTATTAGATCACTTCATCGACTAGTTGACATACGCGATCTGTCATGCACGCTAACATGTCCCAACCTTTTTTTATTAATTGATGTAACTCTTTATATTGTGCAGTAGATAAATGATTAAGTAAATGGAGAGCGATTTTAGCATGTTCGGTGTCTGCTTCATGCAATTCAAAATAATGATCATTGACGGTCGCTTTTAATACGGGTCGTGCGATGCGATGATAAATATCGCTGCCATTTTCAATGATTAAATGAATCAACGCTGCTTTTTCATAGTTATCTCTGCGAAACATTTGACAAATAAACCAATTCGCTACCGCTTCAATAATGGGATCTTCACTCAGTGCGGGGCTTTCTTTGAATTGCTCACCCCGTTCTGCATGCACACGATCATGCCCCACTTCTTCAAACATATGCTGTAAAAAGGTCGGTGCAAATTTTAAATCGCTGGTGGTTCCTTGGCGTGCAAACAATAAATCTTGATTGCTGTCGGACCATATTTGCAATGCGTCGACATAACGTTGACGTTTCTTTGGATTATCCAACGTTCCGTCCGTTAACATTGTTAAGAAACGACATTGCTTAAAATTCTCAATGCATTGTTGATTGAATGCGAGCACAGATTCAAATGTACAATCATTTTCTAAAAACGTAGTGCGTGGATTTTTAGGATCGGTATACAAACCTGCACCAAATTGAATCGATAACGCCCATAAACCTTCAGGTTCCTTACCTTCAAATCCATGTTTACAAAAAGCAGGAACAGCAACGACATCGCCTTCGTTAAGCATTCTACTGTTTTCTCCGATAAATTCGCCTTGTCCGCGATAGCAAATAATCATGGAGGCTGTGGAGTGTTCATGGGGACGTAATATTTCACCGGGCCTTAATTTGACCCAGCTAAAGCTGACAATGTCTTCCGATGGTAAAAAATTTTTTAAATCCGCATGCCATCGGAAATCACGTAATTCACCGAGCATTTCTTTTTTGCCATCAATGTCGATTTCTGAAATTGCAGGAATCTCTGTTCTTGAAATTACAGTGATTGTTTCCATGTTGATATCTCCATCCTAAATAAATGATAACCATTGTTGATAGTGTGATGCTTGTCCGTTGACTATGCTGACGTAAAGCTGCTGCATTTGT
>Ga0207150_1130_pt1 | contig 14534 bp, 14 predicted proteins | sample Alteio_BWMinHeat_32_FD_153526 | JGI IMG/M metagenome (GOLD analysis project Ga0207150, IMG submission 153526) | Enriched cells from forest soil in Barre Woods Harvard Forest LTER site, Petersham, Massachusetts, United States -... | ecosystem: Environmental > Terrestrial > Soil > Temperate forest >...
GCGTTGCAATTGATCGAATCTTCTTTGAACAAACGAAAGGAAGCGGCGGACGCCTGCTCGGGCATCCAACTGAAACGGGTGGAGCTCACGGAAAAAATCCAATCGACCGAATCGCGTTTGAGCGCGCTGCGGAGCAATTTGTCCTCGGCCCAAGAGACCTTGCAAAGCGAGATGCTTCAGGAAGCCCATCTTATCAACCGGACGGAGACTCTCTCCCAAAAACTCCAGGACCAATATGAACTTTCCTTGGAGGCCGCTTCGGCCCAATTTCCCACGCCTGAAGCCGCCGATCCGGAGACGCTCGAAAAACTGAAGAAACGCGTGACCGGCATGGGGCCCATCAACCTGGCGGCGCCCGAAGAACACGCGGAACTGGTTGAAAAGAACAATTTCCTCGTCAGCCAACAAAACGACCTGTTGAAAGCCAAGGACGATTTGCGCCAGGTGATCACCAAAATAAACGCCACCACGCGCGAGCACTTCCGGGAGACCTTCAACAACGTGAGGGAACATTTCCGCGAGCTGTACTCCAAACTATTCCAGGGGGGGGAAGCCGACTTGCGTTTCACCGACGAGGCCGATATTCTCTCAACCGGCATCGACATTTTCTGCCAGCCTCCGGGAAAGAAACTCTTACACATCTCGCTTCTATCCGGCGGCGAAAAAGCCCTGACCGCGATCGCGCTGTTGTTCGCGTTCTTTCAAGTGCGCCCGTCTCCCATTTGTCTCTTGGACGAGGTGGACGCGCCTCTGGACGAGGCCAATGTGCTCCGCTACGTCGACATGCTGAAAACCTTCAGCCAGAACAGCCAATTTCTCTTGATTTCCCACAACAAACGCACCATGGAAGTCGCCAATACGCTCTACGGCGTCACCATGGAAGAGTTGGGCGTCTCCAAGGTGCTCTCTGCGCGTCTCTCCAAAGCCAAGGAAGCCCCGGTTGAAGCCGCTTCCGCCACCGCTTAGCGCCGCAGCGATTAACAACGCTTCTCATCCGGCGGTTAATATTTTGGGTGTTCCGATTCACACCCTCCCCAAATCAAAAATTTTGGAATCCTGCCGCGAGCTGTTCCTCTCCGGCGAGTCGCAGCAAATTATCACCGCCAACGCGCTCATGCTGCTCGAATCGGAACGTCAACCGGAGTTGAAAGAAGTATGCCGCCAAGCCTCGCTGGTTCTCTCCGACTCCGCCGGCATTTCCTGGGCGACCCGCCGCTTAAAATTGCCCACGCCGCCCCGCACCCCCGGCATCGATCTGGCATTTGATTTATGCGGCCTGGCCGCCGAATTGGAACTCCCCATCTATCTTATCGGCGGCGCCCCCGGCGTTCCCGAAAAAGCCGCCAAATTCCTTCAGGAAAAATTCCCAACCCTGCAAATCGCCGGAACAAGCAACGGCTATTTCTCCGAGAAAGAAGAGGAACGACTCCTCCAAGACGTCGCCGCCAAACGCCCCCGCCTTACGTTGGTCGCCCTCGGTATGCCCGCTCAGGATTTCTGGATCCACACCCACCGTTCCCGCCTTCCTCCCGGGATCGCCATGGGCGTCGGCGGCACCTTCGACATCTGGTCCGGCCGTCTCAAACGCGCCCCCCGCTGGCTCCAAACCATCGGTCTCGAATGGCTGTTCCGCTGGATCCAACAACCCGCCCGCTCCAACCGCATGCTAAAACTCCCTCTCTTCGCGCTCCGGATCCTGCGGGGGTAAAGAGGTCAACCGGCCCGTCGGAAACAGCCGCGCGTGTGATCGTTCACCATACCGACCGCCTGCATGTGCGCGTAGAGCGTGGTGGGACCCAGAAACAAAAACCCGCGTTGCTTGAGGTCTTTCGCCCAGGCCTGCGCTTCGGGGATCGTGACGGGGAAATCTTTCATCGTCTTCAAACGGTGGACGATCGGCTGGCCGCCGACCCATGACCACATATAGCGGGAAAAAGTTCCGAATTCTTTTTGGATGTCGATGAAACGCTGAGCGTTGTTGATCGCCGCTTTAATTTTTCCGCGATGGCGGATGATGCCGGCGTCCTTGACCAGACGGGCGACGTCGCGCGCGCCGAAACGCGCCACTTTTTTCACATCGAAGCCCTTGAACGCCCGCCGGAAATTCTCGCGTTTGTATAACACCGTTCGCCACGACAACCCCGCCTGAAACGCTTCAAGCACCAGAAATTCGAAAATCTTCCGGTCGTCGTGGAGGGGGACGCCCCATTCCTCGTCGTGGTACCGAAGATAAAGTTCGTCGCCGATGGGTGCCCAAGGACAGCGGTTCACCGCCGTATTTTACCACGACGGACGACCTTTAAATCCCGTCATTTTACGAAGGAATTTTGTATCATCGTATTTCTTTTACCGTCTCCAACCCAAGGATATCTTTAAGGAGTTTGTATGTCGAAGCGATGCGAATTAACCGGCGCGGGGCCTTTGGCCGGTGCCAATGTCTCTCACTCCAACCGGCACACGCGCCGGCGGTGGGAACCGAATTTGAAGCGGAAACGCGTCTTTATTCCCGAGGAAAACCGGTGGATGAGAGTCCGCGTCACCGCGGGGACATTGAAGACGTTGACGCGAAAAGGCCTGAAATCTGTTGAGAAAATGCGCGCGCGCATCGTCCGCTCCAACCCCAGCCTCAAGATTCCCGCTTAAACTCCTGTCATTTCCTTCAGGCATTACACGATGCCTTTGAACCTTGGACATTTCATGCAACGGGCTCTTTTCCTGGCCGCCAAGGGGAATGGCCGGGTAAGCCCCAATCCCTGTGTGGGCTGCGTGATTGTCAACAAGAACAGAATCGTCGGTGAAGGTTACCACCAACGTTTTGGCGGTCCCCATGCCGAACCCCTCGCCTTCCGAAAAGCGGGGGCGAAAGCCCGGGGCGGAACCGCCTACATCACGCTGGAACCCTGCACCCATTGGGGGAAAACCCCTCCTTGTCTGCCCCTGGTGATCGCCTCCGGCGTCCGAAACGTCGTCGTGGCGATGAAAGACCCCAACCCGCGGGTCGCCGGGAAAGGGATAAGCGGCCTCCGAAAAGCCGGCATCCGCGTCCAGTTTGGTATCGGGGAAGAAGCCTCCCGTTTTCTTAACCGGGCGTATATCACGTGGATGACCAAAAAAAGGCCTTATACCATCTTAAAAATGGCCATGACGTTGGACGGGAAGACCGCCACCGCCAAGGGGGAATCCCGTTGGATCACCTCCGCCGCCTCCCGGGCATTGGTGCATCGCCTGCGCGCCGAATCTGACGCGGTTCTGGTGGGGGCCAATACCGCCATACTGGACAACCCGCAGCTTACCAGCCACGGGGCGGGACGAAACCCGATGCGCATCGTTTTGGACCCTCAACTCCGGTCATCGAGCCGGCTGCAGATATACCGGGACGGAAAGGCCCCCACGTTGCTAGTTACCTCCGCCAAAACACCGGAGGCCAAGCTGCTCAAATTCCGGAACCAAAGCATTCAAATTTTAAAGGAAAGTCTTAAGGTTGGATCTTTTGAATTAAGGAAGGTATTAAGAGATATATCTAAAATGCGTGTATCTAAGCTATTTATAGAAGGTGGTCAAGAGACAGCCTGGAGGTTCCTTCGGCAGGGACTGATTGACGAGATTTACCTGTTTGTGGCCCCTCTGCTACTGGGAGGACAGGCGTCCAAGGGGGTGTTGGGAGGTGAAGGATGGCCCGGAATTGCCCAAGCGCGAAGGGTCTCGAACCTGTCCATCTCCCGGATTGGGCCCGATATTCTTATCCATGGCTTCCTAAATATCTAATTATATGTTCTCGGGTTTGGTTCAATACCTCGGCAGATGGGAGTCGCTTCGGAACCGTGAATTGCGCGTTCACACACCTTTGATACCCTTTCGATCGGGCGATAGCGTGGCGGTGAATGGGGTGTGTTTGACGCTCAAACGGAAGATTCGGGAAACAAAAGGTCAACAATTGACGTTTGATTTATCGGAGGAAACCGTTCGGAAAACCACCTTGGGAAAACTCCGGAAAGGGACTCCGCTCAACATCGAGCCGGCGCTCCAGCTCCAAAGCGCGCTCGGCGGGCACATTGTGCAGGGTCATGTGGATGGAGTGGGCATGGTTGATAGAATCCTCTCCAAAAAAGGGATGAAGGACATTTGGTTCACCGTGCCCGCGTCTCTCACGTCTTATCTGGTGCCTGAGGCATCGATCGCGGTGGACGGCGTGAGTTTGACCATGGCGGGAGTTCAGAAAAAAAATTTTTGGGTGGCGCTGGTGCCGCATACGCTTCGGAAAACCAATTTGGACCACCTGAGAGAAGGAGACCCCGTCAATCTGGAGGCGGACATCATCGCCAAATACGTTTTGAAATACACAAAAAGAAAATGAAACCAACCTTCACATCGATACCGGAGGCGATCAAACGCTTCCGCCAAGGCCAAATGGTCGTGGTGGTGGACGATCCCGACCGCGAGAACGAAGGCGACTTGGTGATGGCCGCTGAAAAAGCCACGCCGGCGGCCATCAACTTTATGGCCCGACACGGGCGGGGCTTGATCTGCGTTCCCATGATGGGCGAACGTCTGGACAAGCTGGGCTTGGCCGCCATGGTGAACGTCAACACCGAACTTCGGGAAGCCGCGTTCACGGTGAGCGTCGACGTAAAAAAAGGAACCTCGACCGGCATCTCGGCCGGCGACCGCTCAAAAACTATTTTGGCGTTGATCGACCACAAAACCCGCCCCGACGATCTGGCCAAGCCCGGCCATGTGTTTCCCTTGCGGGCGAGGGAAGGCGGCGTGTTGGTGCGAAGCGGGCACACCGAGGCGGGCGTGGATATGGCGCGCCTGGCGGGTCTGTCCCCGGCGGCGGTGATTTGCGAGATCATGAGTCCCAATGGATCGATGGCGCGCCTGCCGGCGCTTCTCAAACTGGCCCGAAAATTTAATTTGGCGATCATCACCATACGGGATTTGATTTCTTACCGGCGTCACCACGAAAAACTGGTGAACCGCCTGGTCACCACCAAATTGCCGACGCGATTCGGCGATTTTGAGTTGCATCTCTACGAAGACAAAGTGCTGCAAGAGCACCACGTGGCCATCGTGAAAGGAAAGGTGGCGGGACAAAAGGACGTGTTGGTCCGGGTGCATTCCTCCTGTTTCACGGGAGACGTTCTCAAATCATTGCGGTGCGACTGCGGACAGCAGTTGGGGGCGGCGATGATCGCGGTCAGTCGGGCCAAATGCGGCGTGGTGCTCTACATGCACCAGGAAGGGCGCGGCATCGGCCTCATGAACAAACTGCACTCGTACGTGCTGCAAGATCAGGGCCTGGACACCGTTGAAGCCAATATCAAACTCGGATTTCCGGCCGACCTGCGGGATTACGGGATCGGCGCCCAGATTTTGAGCGACCTGGGGTTGACCTCCATTCATCTCCTCACCAACAATCCGCGAAAAATCGTCGGGCTGGACGGTTACGGCTTGCAAGTCACCAAACGCTTGCCGCTCTTGGTGGAACCCAACCCGTTGAACGCAAAATATTTGGAAACGAAAAAAAGAAAACTTGGGCACTTGCTGGGAAAATGAAATGACCTCGAATCCCAAATCCTGGAAAGTCGGCATCGCGGTGGCGGAGTTCAACGAAGAAATAACCGCCGCGCTGCTCAAATGTTGCGAAGATGAACTCCTCAAATCGGGCGTTCAAAAGAAAAACATCCGTGTAATTTGGACGCCCGGCGCCTATGAGCTGCCGTTTGTGGCCCGGCAGATCGCCCTCAAGAAAAAAGTGGATGCGGTGATATGCCTCGGCTGCGTGATCAAAGGGCAAACCTCCCACGACATATTCGTGGCCGGTTGGGCGGCCCTGGGGATTGGGCAGGTATCGCTGGAGACCGGCGTGCCGACGTTGTTCGGCGTGTTGACGCCCAAGAATTTGGCCCAAGCCAAGGAACGGTCTCGGCCGGGAAGCCTCAACCGGGGAAAAGAAGCGGCGGCCGCGGCCCTTCGAATGATCGCCTTGAAAAAAAAGGGCGTGTAACCATGGGCTCGCGCCGGAAGAGCCGGGAATTTGCGCTTCAGGCGCTTTATCTTGCGGACGTTTGTAAAATGCCTTTGGAACAAGCGCTCAACCGCATCACCTATGGCGGGAACGTGGAGAAACCGATTCTCGCCTTCGCCAAAACGTTGGGAAAGGGCACCATCGAAAACCAAGCCGAACTGGATGAGGCGATAAAAAAATACGCGAAGAATTGGGAGATGACCCGCATGGCGGCGCTCGACCGGAACATTCTCCGGCTGGGCGCCTATGAGATTCTCTATGAGAAGGACACGCCGGTATCCGTCATCATCGATGAAGCGGTCGAAATCGCCAAAACCTTTTCGACCGACGACTCCGGAAAATTTGTGAACGGAATCTTGGACAAAATCAAACTCGAACGAAAATGACCCCCCTGAAAGAGCTGGCGTCTCTCCGGGAAAAAATCCGGCATCACGATCACCGGTACTATGTGCTGGACAAACCCGAGATCTCCGACAAAGAATACGACGCGCTCTACCACCGCTTAAAAGAAATCGAAACCGCGCATCCGGATCTCATCACCCCCGATTCTCCGACGCAGCGCGTGTCCGGCCGGGCTGTCACCACGTTCGGCCAGATTCGCCACCGCGTTCCCATGCTTTCCCTCGACAACACCTATTCAGCGGAAGAGGTGCACGCGTGGGCGGAACGGATGGCGAAAACTCTCCAAGACCAAACCGTGACCTATGTCCTAAACCCGAAGATCGACGGTCTTTCTCTCTCGCTTATTTATGAGGACGGAATTCTGGTTTCCGCCGCCACCCGCGGGGACGGCTCAACCGGCGAGGATGTGACGCTGAATGCCCGCACCATCAAAGCGATTCCGCTCAAACTCCGCGGTAAACCGCCCGCGCTTCTGGAGGTGCGGGGAGAGGTGTTCATGGAGCTCCCCGACTTCCGAAAAATGAATCAAGACCTCCAAGAAAACGGACAGGAACCGTTCGTCAATCCGCGGAATGCCGCTGCGGGGTCGCTCCGCCAGAAAGATCCGCGCATCACCGCCACCCGCCCGCTCAAGTTTTTCGCTCACTCCTATGCCGATCCCGGCGGAGAGAGCCTCTACAAACGCTACATGGGATTCCTCGAATTCTGCGAGGAGGCGGGCTTGGCGGTGGCCAAGCCGCTCAAAACGGAAAAATCCGTGGACGGGGTTTTAAAAACCTGTTTGGCGTGGCAAGAGGCGCGCGAAAAATGGCCGTTTGAGATCGACGGCGTGGTGATCCGCCTGGACGACTTGAATCAGCAGCGCGAGTTGGGGTTCACCGCCAAATCGCCCCGGTGGGCGGTGGCGTACAAATTTCCGGCCAAGCAAGCCACCACCAAGGTGTTGGACGTGGTGCATTCGGTGGGACGCACCGGCGTCATCACGCCGGCCGCCAAGTTGGAGCCGGTGGAATGCGGCGGCGTGGTGATCTCCAACGCCACGCTCCACAATTACGACGAGGTGAAACGACTCGATGTGCGGATTGGGGACACGGTCGTCATCGAGCGTGCCGGCGAAGTGATCCCAAAAGTTGTGAAAGTTGTCCTGTCCAAACGGTCGGGCGGTGAAACGCCGATACATCCGCCCCAAAAATGCCCCGCTTGCGGCACAAAGCTCTCCCGGATTAAAGACGAGGTGGCGCTCCGCTGTCTCAATTTAAACTGTCCGGTCCAACTGGAGCGAAGCCTGATCCACTTCGCGAGCCGGGACGCGATGGACATCGAAGGCATGGGGGAAGCGGTGGTCCATCAACTCATGGAAAAATACAAACTGGCCGACATGGCGGATATTTTCACGCTCACCAAAGACCAATTCCTGGGGCTGGAGCTTTTCGCCGATAAACGCGCGGAGAATTTGATCAACGCCATCCGGAAATCAAAAAAGCAATCCCTGGAGCGACTGATTTACGGGCTGGGGACCCCCAACGTCGGCGAAAAAACCGCCCTAAATTTGGCGGAACACTTCGGCTCCATCGAAAAATTGTCCAATGCCTCCGAGGAGGAACTCACGCGGGCGCCGGAAGTCGGGCCCACGATCGCCAGTTCCATCCGCCAATTTTTTGACTTGGCCAGAGTGCGGGAAACCTTGAAAAAATTTAAACGTCTCGGCATCAACCCCACATTCGACGCCGGCCAACGTTCAACCAACGCTTTGTTGGCCGGGAAAACCGTGGTGTTTACCGGCGAATTGAAGACGCTGTCTCGTCCCGAAGCGGAACGGCTGGTGCGGACGCTGGGGGGAAAAGCCACCGGCTCCGTCTCCGCCAAAACCTCCTATGTGGTGGCGGGAGCAAGTGCCGGCTCCAAGCTAACCAAAGCCCAATCGCTGGGAATCCAGGTGCTCACCGAACGCGCTTTTCTCTCCATGATTAATAAGGTATCTTAGCCGCCCTCGCCGGAAAAATCTCGTACCTATGTTCCAGGAGGCTGTTCTCGCATGACTCAAGTTCGCCGCGCTCTTTTGTCCGTCACCGATAAAACCGGGGTGGTTGATTTGGCCCACCGGCTGGTCGATCTCAAGGCCGAGATCATCTCCACGGGCGGCACCGCCGCCACGCTCCGCCAAGCGGAGGTGAATGTCACCGAGGTGTCGACGTTGACCGGTTTCCCTGAAATCTTGGACGGCCGCGTGAAAACCCTCCACCCCAAAGTTTTCGGCGGGCTGCTGGGGCTTCCCGACAAACCCGAGCACGCCAATGCCATGGAAACCCACGGCATCGCCCCCTTTGATTTGATCGCGGTCAATCTCTATCCGTTTGAGAAAGTGCTCCAAGGAAAATCTTTGGATGACGACGAGCTGGTCGAGTACATCGACATCGGCGGCGTGGCGCTTTTGCGGGCGGCAGCGAAGAACTACAAGAATGTTCTGGTGCTGTGCGATCCCGCTGATTACGGCACGGTGCTGGAAGAGATGCAGAGTTCCCTCGGGGTCTCGGACCAGCTCCGCCACAAGCTGGCGATCAAGGCGTTCGCGCACACCGCGCATTACGACGCGGTGATCGCCGCCCACCTCAAGACCCGCTGGGGGATTGAAGAAAAATTCGCCGACGAAACCACCATCGGCCTTCGGAAGGTGAAAGACCTTCGCTACGGCGAGAACCCGCACCAGCAGGCGGCGCTCTACCGGGAATCCGGCACGCCGGCGTGGGGGGTGGTGTCCGCCAACGTTCTTCAAGGGAAAGAAATTTCGTTCAATAATTATTTGGATTGCGAAGCCGCCTGGCAGGTGGCGTTGAGCTTCACTGATCCGGTGTGCGTGATCATCAAACACAACAACCCCTGCGGCGTGGCGGGGGGGGGTGACGCCGGCGGAGGCGTACCGCTGGGCGCTCATGTGCGACCCGGTGAGCGCGTTCGGGGGCATCGTGGGCTTCAACCGCGCGGTGGACCGCGAGACCGCGATGGAGTTGAGCAAGCTTTTTCTGGAATGCGTGATCGCGCCCAGCTATCACCCGGAGGCGCTGGAAATTTTAAAAACAAAAAAGAACCTCCGGCTGCTCGAGCAACCGGCGGGGCTTTCTTCTCCTTACGCGCTGGACGTTCGCCGGATCTCCGGCGGCTACCTGCTCCAAGACATGGACCGCCCGCCGGTCAGCGAATTCAAAGTGGTGACCAAACGCCAACCGACGGAATCCGAACGGGCGACGCTGGACTTCGCATGGCGCGTCGGCAAGCACGTGAAATCAAACGCGATTATTTTGGCGCGGGGGCGGCAAACGGTCGGCGTCGGCGCCGGGCAGATGTCCCGCATCGATTCCCTCAAAATCGCCTCCATCAAAATGAAACAGGCCAAATTGGACCTGGGGGAATCTTTGGTGCTTTCTTCGGATGGATTCTTTCCTTTTCGCGACACCGTGGACGAAGCCGCGAAGATCGGCGTGACCGCGATCGTTCAACCGGGCGGATCTATGCGGGACAACGAATCCATCCAGGCCGCCGATGAACACTCCATCGCCATGGTGTTCACGGGCATCCGCCACTTCAAACACTAAAAAACCGGGCCGATTGACGACGTCGGCACGTCTATTAATATTTAAGCATCGAAACAGGGGAACATCCATGACATCAAGCAAAATTGAGTTGAAAGACGACGCGCACTGCTTTGTCTGTGGAAAATCCAACGTGAACGGCCTCCAGCTCAATTGGACCACCAACGGCGCCGCCACCGAAGCCGAGTTTTTTCCATTGAAATCGCATCAGGGATGGCAAGGGTTGGTGCATGGGGGGATTTTGGCGACGGTGTTGGATGAGGCGATGACCCGCCTCGCGTGGGAACGTTTTGGCGGCGCGGTGACCGCTGAGATCACGGTGCGTTATTTTAATCCGGCCCGCATCGGAGAGAAATTGTTGATCCGGGGCGAGGTGGGGGAGATGAAAAGCCGTTTGATCCCGACCAAAGCCGAGATCCGGAACGGCGGCGGAAGATTGATCGCCACCGCCACCGGGAAGGCCATCCGCCTCAAAGAAAAAAAAGCGTGAGCCAAAAAGACGTCCGCCAATCCTTTCTCCAATTCTTCAAGGGAAAGGGCCACACCGTCGTCCCCTCCGATTCGCTTATTCCGTCGAGCGACCCGACGCTCCTTTTTACCTCCGCCGGCATGGTGCAGTTCAAAGCGCATTTCTTGCAGCAAATTCCGCTGACTTTCACGCGTGCCGCCTCCAGCCAGCGCTGCCTGCGCACCACCGACATCGAACAAGTGGGGTTGACCGCCCGCCACTTGACCTTTTTTGAAATGTTGGGCAATTTTTCGTTCGGTGACTACTTCAAGGAAGACGCGATCGCCTGGGCGTGGGAATTTTTCACCAAGGAGCTCTCTCTCGACAAAAAGCGGCTTTGGGTGTCGATCTACAGAGAAGACGATGAGGCGCACGCCATCTGGAAAAAAATCATCAGTGAGAACCGTATCGTGCGCATGGGGGAGGACTCCAATTTCTGGACCATGGGCCCCACCGGCCCCTGCGGCCCCTGCTCTGAAATCTATTGGGACCGCGGCAACACGCCGAGCGTCACCGGCCCCGACGAAACCGACCGGTGGATGGAAATCTGGAACCTCGTGTTCACGCAGTTCGACCGGCAGGCCGACGGAAAACTTCTGCCGCTCCCCAAAAAGAACATCGACACCGGCATGGGCCTGGAACGCTTGACCTCGGTGGTGGAAGGGGTCCCGGGCAATTTTGAGACTTCGCTTTTAAAACCCTTGATTCAATTCGGCGAAGAAACATTTAAATACAAATTGGGAACCGACCCCAAGCGCGACGTATCGCTCCGCATCGTGGCCGACCATCTTCGCGCCGTGACCTTTTTGGTTTATGACGGGGTCCTCCCTTCCAACGAAGGGCGCGGCTACGTGCTCCGGCGCCTGCTTCGCCGGGCCACCCGCCAGGGAACGCTGTTCGGCAAGAAGGAGCCGTTTTTGTTTTGGGGCGTCCCGATCGTCTCAACCATGATGAGTTCCACCGCCTCCGAACTCCTCAACCGCCAACAGAACATCGCCCACATCGTCCGCGAAGAGGAGGAGCGGTTTTTGGAAACCATGGAGACCGGTTCGGAAAAATTGCGCGAGCTTGTCGACAACGCCAAGAAATCGAAATCCATCTCCGGCCAAGAAGCGTTCCGGCTGTACGACACCTATGGTTTTCCGCCGGAGGTGACCAAAGAAATTTTGGCGGAGACCGGCATGTCCTTCGACGATAAAGAATTTTCAAAAGCCCAAACCCAAGCGCAAGATTTGGCGCGCGAAGGCTGGAAGGGCTCCGGCGCAAAGGATATCACCGTGTATAACGAGCTTCAGAAAAAAATCGGGCCCACCCAATTCGTCGGTTATGATTCTTTGACCGCCGCTTCTCCCATCCTGGCGATGTTGAAAGACGGCAAGTCCGTAACACAGTTAAAAGCAGGAGAGACCGGTGAAGTCATCACCTCCACCACGCCGTTTTATCCCGAAGGCGGGGGACAAGTGGGGGACAAGGGTTGGATCAAAGCCGGCGGCAGTCGTCCGGGGATCTCTAGCCCCGGACAACCACCGCAAAGTGGAGGCGGGGCCGTATTGGCCGATGTGTTGGACGTGCAAAAACCCATCAACAATTTCGTAACTCATATAGTAAAAGCCCATAAAATCTTAAACATCGGTGACAAAGTCGAATTCGCCGTTGACAAAGACAGCCGCGAACCAACCATGCGCCATCACACTGCCACGCATCTGTTGCATGCAGCTCTGCGCAAGATTTTGGGTACCACCGTCACGCAAGCCGGGTCCTTGGTTGAACCCGAGCGACTGCGTTTCGATTACACCTACAACAAACCGCTCACCCCCGAACAGATTGCACAGGTGGAACATCTGGTGAACTTTGCGGTCCTTGAAAATTGGAAGGTGACGCCGAAGGTTTTTCCGGCGGACCAGGCGCGCAAAATGGGGGCGATGGCTTTGTTCGGCGAGAAATATGGCAACGAAGTCCGCTGCCTGCTCATCTCCGGGAAGGGGTTTGAAGATTTTTCCGAAGCGTTCAGCCTTGAGCTCTGCGGGGGGACCCATGTCTCCGCCACCGGGGACATCGGCGCTTTCAAAATCGTGAGCGACACCTCTCTGGCGGCGGGCGTGCGCCGCATCGAGGCGCTCGCCGGATTTAAATCTCTCGAATACTTCAACAACGTCGAGAACATTCTTTCTTCCGTTTCCGAAAAGCTCAAAGCCCCTCCCAAAGAGGTGGATTCTCGCCTCGGCAAAATTTTGGAGCGTCAAAAACAATTGGAACAAGAAGTCCGAGACCTCAAGTTAAAACTGGTCCAAGGCGGGGAAACCGGCGCGTCTCAGCCGGCGGTTCAAGTTGTGAAGGGCATCAACCTCGCCATCAAAGTGACCGAGGGCCTCGAGGCGAAAGATCTGCGGACCTTGGCCGACCGCTTGAAGGAACAAATCAAATCCGGCGTGGTGTTCGCCGCCTCAACGAATTTAGATGAGGGCAAGGAAAAAATTTCCTTCGTATTCACAGTGACCCCCGACATGAAAGCGAAGGGGCTGGACGCCGGCAAACTCGCCAAAGCCGCAGCCGCGGAACTGGGCGGTTCCGGCGGCGGACGCCCCGATTTCGCCCAAGGCGGCGGAGAAGGAAACGCCAAACTCCAAGCCCTCGTCCAAAAAATCCCGTCCCTGATTTAACCTCAAGCCATCTTTTTTTGGAGTAAGAAAGTTCGATAATCGAAGAGGACGGCACCTTCTTTCTCGGGCAGCAGCCGAATTAACAAGGCCAGGATGTTTTGCCCTCCGACGTACAAATGGTTTGGCGAATTGACCTGCACCACGCGCGTTCCAATATTGGCGTCGCCCAAACGTAATTTCTCAAGCATCTCGCGAATCACGGCATTCCCGCGAAATGGTTCCGCTTCGGCAAAAGCTCCGAACATTTCCTCGTAATGAAAACCATCGGACCGTTTTGGAAAATCCCGCTCCGCCACCCGATGTGCCAAAAGAACCCGGTTTTTGTATTCACGCTCCAGTCGGGATAACTCCGCCTCAACCATCCTGTCGTTCTTCAACTCAGGCGACAGGGTCACCAGCGCAAAAGAAGATTGCCCCGTCCGGTTTTGTTTTTCAATTTTTTCCAATGTGGCTTCAAGCAACTTCAAGTCGGTTTTGTCATTCAAGAAGATCAATGCCGGCGCTTGAGGACTTTCGTGGTAAACGTCCGTCAAGGCGTCGGAGAAATGGGCAAACCGGCGAGGCCGGACCATGTGCATCAAATCATTCGAGGCCGACGGCTGACCCCCAGGTCCTGTTTCGCGCACTCGAATGTCTGATAGCATTTCTTCTACTGACTCTTTCCCCTGTGTCGGTCCCGATTGCGTGGTGCGTTGCCATACCAAATAAGCCTGACCCTTGCCGGCGGAATCAAGGTAATATTTCTCACCCAGATATCCGCCGATTTTCTCTTGGCCAAAGTTTGTCACTCGATCCGCGTATTTGGTTTTAACCATTCCATTGTCGCCAAAATACTTCCCGTGCCCCGGCATTCCTATGTACAAGCGGTTTGATCCGATATACGCTGCAAACTCCGCCGCGTATTGAATCATTTCCTCACCCACCCGATTCATCAAGGCGGCGTCCGCCTCATAATCGGCGTGGATTTCCAAATTATCAATAACCAAACTTCCATCTTCCGATATAAACAGCCACGCCGCGGCCATGGTCAAGCCCGTCCTTTCATCGATTACTTCGATCGCGTTGATGCCTTCATCAATAAGGGTATCAACAATGTCATCGGGATGAAGATCGGAGTTCATCGCCACACAACAAGACGTAAAATCTCCAAGAAAAATATCATGGCCGGGTTCCCTTAAGATGGGCCTCAAAGTAAATGCCTGGATTTTTCCTTGAGGGCGCCTCGATAATCCTCCCGGCGCATTCTCACGGTCATAATGTCTATTCTTTCATTGAGATGAGTCAAGGTTTCTCTGACGGCGGCGTCCGCGGCTTTGATATTTTGAGACTCGAGAAGTGCGTTGGTAAAA
>Ga0207150_1132_pt1 | contig 14390 bp, 15 predicted proteins | sample Alteio_BWMinHeat_32_FD_153526 | JGI IMG/M metagenome (GOLD analysis project Ga0207150, IMG submission 153526) | Enriched cells from forest soil in Barre Woods Harvard Forest LTER site, Petersham, Massachusetts, United States -... | ecosystem: Environmental > Terrestrial > Soil > Temperate forest >...
TCTCGGTGAACTTGTCCTTGGCGATGTTGGGGACCTTGGCGGTGCAATCCAGGTGGATCCCGGTAACGGTCCAGTCACCCGAGACTTGTTCGAAGGTCAGTGTGGCCTGCGTGCTGATTTTGGTGGGCGTGAAGCCGGAGCGACCGAGGAAGGCGGAGAAGGCCATGGTGAAACAGCCGACGTGAGCGGCGGCGACGAGCTCCTCGGGATTGGTGCCGGGTTCATTCTCGAAGCGCTTGGTGAATGAATAGGGCGTGTCCTTGAGGACGCCGCCGGGCGCGGAGAGACTGCCCTTGCCGGTCTTGAGATCGCCGGTCCATGTCGCGGATGCGGTTCGCTTCATGATAAGATCCTTTCTCGGGGAACCATCCCCGATTTGAAAAATCAGATTTGCCCGACCCAAGTGGGGTCGGCCACCTTTCGCCACAGTGTACGAATAGCATCGTATTGTTCCTGCGGCAGAGGTCCAGCCTCCAGGATGCGGGCGTTTTCGCGCCAGCGTCCGGGTTTGCCGGTGCCGACGATGGCGGTGTGTACGCCCGGGACATTCATCAAGGTGAACCGCAGCGCCACGGAGATCGCGGTTTGCGGATCGGCGTGGGTGAATTCGTAGTTCAGCTTGCGAAGCCGTTCCCAGTACGAATGGTAATAGGAGTTTTCGGGCAGGCTTGTGAAGCGCCAGACTGCGTTACCGACCGGACGCTTGGCGATCACGCCGATTTCACGTTTGCTTGCTTCGGGGAGCGTGAGCTCGATGGCTTCCTGGTCGAGGATGTTGACCGAAGTTTGCAGGACATCGAAGGCACCGCACTCGATGGCGTAGAGGGCGGCTTTGGTGTCTCCGCTGTAGCCAATGTAGCGGGTGTAGCCCTTGCTGCGCGCGGTTTGCAAGGCGGTGATGACGTCTCCTTTGCGAAGCTCCTGTTCGGAACAACTGTGTAGCTGGACGAGATCGACACGGTCGGTTTGCAGTCGCTTAAGGCTGCGCTCGATGCTGCGAATGAGTGAATCGGGGCGCCAATCTCCGGTGCCTGGATTATTCGGATGGCCGCATTTCGTGAAGAGGTAATAGTCTTTGCGGCGGTGGGCGACCGCGTTGCCGATCAGGGCCTCGCTTTGCAGATAACATTCGGCGGTATCAATGACATTTAGACCGGCGTCGAGAGCATCGTTTAGCAGGCGCGTGGCGATTTCCTGTGAGGCTTTTTCGTAGCCAATCTCGGCGGCGCCGAGTCCTAGAATGCTGACGTGCATATCGGTCTTGCCAAGCTTGCGTTTTTCCATGACGGTGTCTCGTTTTCGAGGTTGATCACTTACGGCACTTTACTTGGTCCGGAAATTATAGGGGGCTTGACGAATTCATTGCTGTTTTCAAGACTGATTAAGACTCGAATCCTCAGGGTTTCTGCGGAGGTCTGCCGTGCCCAACTCCATAACTTGCTCTTGCGGACGCGTTCTGCGCTTCAAGGACGAGATGGCCGGTAAGAAGGCGAAGTGCCCGGCATGCGGCGCCATAATGGTACTTCCAGCGAACACTCCAGCGACTCCGGAGGATGAAGCATCGTCGCTGCTAATATCGGATTCGCCAGGTATCGCGACATCCAAGCGGTCCGTGCCCGAGCCCGACTTGTCCGACGCATTGGACCGCCCGCTTTATCGTCCTTCCGACAAAGAGATACGAAAGGAGTTGCGCAAGCCCTCTTATCTCCGGGAACGTGAAGCGGCACCTCCAATCACCTTTGAGCGTGGCTGGTTCGGCAGCACCAACGCCGGTATGATCGGCGGGATTCTGATGATGGTAATCGCGGTGGTCTGGTTCGTTGTAGGTTGGATGGGCGGGGTGATTTTCTTTTATCCGCCGATTTTGCTGGTCATCGGCATCTGCGCGTTCATGAAAGGGCTCTTCAATCGGAGCTAGTGCCACGTCGTGCTAAAGGAAATGGGTGGCACGCCCTGAGTCTGCGAAGGGCGTGCTGAACTGCCAACGAAAGTAGAACACGCCCTTCGCAGACTCAGGGCGTGCCACCCAATTGCTAGGCTCAACCTTGGGCCGCCCAGACTTGAACGAGCTCGATCAGAACCTGCCTGGCAGTGTCCATTTCTTCGAGGCAGGCCCATTCGAGCGGTGAGTGGGCGTTGTGTTCGCCGGTCGAAAGATTGGGTGTAGGCAAGCCGAGTTCGGTTAGGCGCGAGCCGTCGGTGCCGCCGCGGACGATGGTGAGCTTTGGTTCGAGACCGGCCCGGCGCATCGCTTCCTGCGCGAAAGCGACCACACGCGGTTCCTTTTTCAGGCCCTCGGTCATGTTGCGGTATTGCGGTGTGACTTTCACCTCGATGCGCGCGGCCGGATACTCGAGCATAACCAGGCGGGCAACTTCACGGAGCAAATTGGCGCGCTGGGCAAGAACGGATGTCTGGAAGTCACGGAGCAGAATGCGCATAGAGACTTCACCGACGCCACCCTCGATCCGGTAAGGATGGAGAAAGCCGTCGCGGTCTGCGGTGGTTTCGGGGGTCTGCGTTAGTCGGGGCAGGCGGTCGAGGAACAGGCCGGCCAGACGAATGGCGTTGACCATGCGACCTCTGGCAATGCCCGGGTGCACGTTGATGCCGGTGATGGTGACAGTCGCAAGATCGGCGGAAAACGTCTCATAATCGATTTCACCGACTCCGCTGCCGTCGAGTGTGTAGCCGACGTGGGCGCCAAGCTTCTCCAAATCAACGTGATCGACGCCGTGGCCGATTTCCTCGTCGCAAGTGAAGCAAATGCGGATGGGGCCGTGCGGCACTTCGCGGTGGCTACAGAGATACGCCGCGGTTTCCATGATGACCGAGATGCCAGCCTTGTCGTCGGCTCCTAGCAACGTCGTGCCATCGGTTGTGATGACCGTCTTGCCTTTGACCGTGGCCAGCTCAGGGCAATCCACGACGCGGATCACTTTGCTGGTATCGCCTTTGAGCACAATATCGTTGCCATCGTAGTTGCGATGAATGACGGGCTTGACGCCATGACCGCTGGTCTCGGGCGAGGTATCGAGATGGGAATTGAACGCGATGGTGGGGACGGTGCGTTTGACGTTGCTCGGGATCGTTGCGAGCACGATGCCGTGTTCATCTTGCACGGCGTCGTTGAGGCCCATGGCCCGGAGCTCGGAGGTCACCAAGCGGCCAAATTCCAGCTGACCGGGAGAACTCGGGTAGCAGACGGCCTTTTCATCGGCCTGAGTGTCAATTTGCACATAACGGCAGAAGCGGTCGAGCAGGGTTTTCATGCGGACATGATATGAACTCTCGAACACACAGTGGAAATCTCTGCGGGAAAGGAAAAGTTTGCGGAGGTTCGCAGCGCGAGTGTCTAAAAACTTGGCAATTATGAAGGAATAAGCTTGTCTTAGCGTTCATGAGAGATATACTTAAAATCCGGGAGCAGTAGGGAACGAAGGCATTTCCACAACGTATCGAGGAACCGGTTTATGCTGAGCAGCATGACAGGCGAGCTTGATTTCATCGAAGAACTCCGGCTCCGCCGCTGGGCCCGCGAGCATTACGTGCCTGTCCACGAGCGTAAAGAAAATTCGTGGCATCCCGTTGTGCTCGAAGAGATGCGGAAGAAGGACATCGAAGCGTCCGACCCAATCGAGCTGGTGAGCCAAGCCTAAGCCACCCCCAGGGTAAACCAAAACAATCGCGAACAGATAGAGGAAAAGCGGTGCCGACCGTGAGGTCGCCACCGCTTTTTTGTTTCGAGCGACACATCTTATGATCTAGTGCCGTTCGCCAGAACGCGTCTACGTTAAGTCACAGGAGTGGACGGTTGGTTAATGTGTTGAATGTCTTCGACGAGCAACAGACTGAGCGTTTCGAAGCGATCATGAGGCTCATCCGGCGCCGATGTGTGGAAGTAAACAAAATGATCCCGGCCTACCCGAATGAATTCGGGATGCCGGATTTCAATTTGGCGCCCGGAAGTCATGATGATACGAAACGCCTTGAAATGCTCGGCATGTACGTAGGAGAGTAGAGTTGAGGAGAGCATAAGAACGATCCTGTATATGAGGATTTCCCGGCGCATTGTACGAATTCTGGACGGTTCAAATCAAGCTCTCCAAAGTCTCGGCATGCCAAAGATGATGAATTGTGCAAGTGCCCGCGCCACTAACCAGCTGCGCTGGGCATCCGCGCGATGGCCGCGTAGCCGGCGAAAGAGGGCTTGCAGCGTTTTCACGGCGATTTGGATCGGGGCGTCGAGTGTTAGGACCAGTTTGTAAATGAAGATCGCAAACTCCGTCGTGCCCGCTTTGCGAAGGTAGCGGACGAAGCCGCAAGGAATGTTCGTCGAGCTGAAGCGGGTGTGCAGTCGTGTGCTGACGCTCCCATGGTGCAAGATTTCAGCGCCGGGGTAGTAAAGGACGGGATGATTCTTGCCCACGCGAATGGAAAGATCCATGTCTTCGCCGCCGAAAACGAAGTTCTCGTCCCAGCCGCCGACTTCGTCGTACACGTCTCGCGGGATCAACATCGCAGCGCCCATAAGAACATCGACCCGCTGCGGCTCCGTGTGCTCGACCGAACCACGGCGATAAAGGCGGTGCGCTTTGCGAAACAGGCCGGTCCAGCGAAGCAGACTAGAGCGGTGCAACAGGACGGGGACGCTCGGCGTGCAGCGATGGGAAATCTGAATCTTGCCATCTGGTTCGCGCAAGCGGGGTCCAATGATTCCTGCATCCGTACGCTGCTCGGCGAAGGTCAGCAATTTGCTGAGTGCTCCAGCGGGAACCTCAGTATCGTTGTTCAGGAAGAACAGGTAGCGGCCGCGAGCGATTTTGGCGGCTTGATTGTTGGCGCGAGCAAAGCCGGCGTTGACGCTGTTTCGAATAAGTTTGACCTGAGGGAAGCTCTGCGCGACCATGTCGGCGGCCCCATCGGCTGAGGCGTTATCGACGACAACGGTCTCCAAGCGGACGCCTTGCGGACGGTCATGAAGCGATTGCAAGCAGGCACGGAGCAGGTCGCGGCAATTCCAGTTGGCGATACAGACGGAGATATCAATGGGCATTGCATCAAGGCTCGGATTTCGGGTCGGTGGCACGCCCTGAGTCTGCGAAGGGCGTGATTCTCTGCTGTGGGTGGCTCAGCACGCCCTTCGCAGACTCAGGGCGTGCCACCCGAAAGCTGGCCCGCGACTCAGCAGCCGCTGTTGCCGGCATATGGCAACGCAATTCAACCTCCCAGCGATTCAATTCAAGGTAAGGCGCGAAGGGGCGTCTGCCAAAGAGTCGGCGTCCCAGAGTGTAATGGAGCCATTTTCGCCGGCGCAACGGCTCACGTGCGTACTGCTTGAGACAATGCTTGTACTTGTTGTAGGTCTCGCTGTCGAATGACGCTTCTTCTCGGAAGGCGACAGCCCAGACGCCAAGGGGACGCCGCTCGGGCCCATGACGGCCGATGATGCGCGTCGGGTAGCGATCCAGCAGCAGGTCGAGGGCCGCCGGCGTGAAACGCCAGTAGTCATTCGGGTAGGCGTGAATGTGAAAGTAAAACGGTGCTGAGACGAGTAGGACGCCATCGGGCCGGAGTACGCGAAATATCTCATCGAAACCGCGCCAGAAGTGTGGTACGTGCTCAAAGGTGTTCAACGCCAGGACCGTGCCCACCGAGCTCGTGGGGAAAGGCAAATCCTCGACATCGGCAACGAAATCGACGCCGGGGCCTGGCCGGACGTCGATACCTTGGTACTCGCGGCCGGGGAATAAAGAGCGGAGGTTCGAGACGTCATCTTGTCCCTCGACCTGATAGGAGCCGACTTCGAGGACGGGCTCCGGCAGTTCGACGGCTTCGGCAGCGGCACGAACGACACCATGAAAAAAGTGATTCATATGGCGTTCACGATCCTCAATTGAGGTAGATGTCGATTGAGTTGTCCTGTCCGGACTTGACCTCACGCGACAGGCCGGACGTGTCGGGGTCGCAGAAATGACTCGGCAAGGCGAGAGTCGTACCGGGCGCCGGCTGATCGGAACCTTTGATCGTGATGCGATGCCAGCCCGGCACACAGCCGGAGTCTGGGCCGGTGCTGAGCGTGTAGGTCCCATCCGGTTTGATCTCAGCCTTGGCCATCGGACCGCGCGTCCCCCGATCGGAATCGGGGACGAAGACGATGGTGCCGCCCTTGAGCGGCTGCTGCTTGTAGTAAATTGTGCCATGCACGGGGGCTAGGGGTTGTTCCCCTTTGCGGCAGCCGGGCGCGGCAAGCAGCGCAAGCAGGAGGACAAACACAAGTTGGGAGAGTATAGATCGCATAATCGTATGTCGTCAGCCATTCGGGCTTCTTGCCGGGCTTACAGAGGGCTCGATCTTATCCGCAAAGCGCGGCTTACGCCAAGGCCAAGTCTCGCCCCAACGACCCGCGCCGGGTTTTCGGCTTGACGTTGGCGTTGTCGCACAGTAGAAGGCGCCGCACATTGCGGGGGAATGGCCAACGACCAATGGACTACTGCTGACAGGCCGTCGGCGACTGGGTGCGGCGGTCCGTCTGCCAGGATAAGGAGATCGAACCGTGAAGAGGAAGGTAGTGCTCGTGGCGGGAATGGCGGCGCTGGCGATCGGCCTGTACGTCGGCGCCCGCGTCAGTGCGGTCGATTCGCAACCCGCACCGGCCTCGGGCGGCACACGGATCGCCGTAATGAACATGCAAAAGGTGGCCAACGAATACCTGAAGACGACCGACTTGAAGAAGCGCCTCGAGGCGGATGGCGCGGTCTTCGATAAAGAACTGAAGGAAATCCAGAACGAGATGCAGAGGTACAATCCTTTGCCGACCGACCCGGCCAAAGCTGAAGACGCTCAGAAGCAATTGACCGCGCTTCGCCGCAAAGCGGAAGACAAGCAGAATGAAGGCAAGAAAGTCATGGCCGAGAAGTATACGGAAGGCGAGAAAGTCATTTTCAAGGACATCGAAGCGGCGGTGCAGGTGTACGCTCATTCGCGGAACATCGACTTGGTCATGTTCTACAACGATGTCGATGCCAAGGACGACGCTCAGAGGTATTCCGCGCAAGCGATGACGCGACGGCTGGGCAGCTCCGGCATGCCGATCTATTCGTCCGCAGGCACGGATATTTCCGCTGAAGTGGTGCATGTTCTGAACTGGAACTACCAGAACAATCCGGCCAACGCACCCAAGGGAAGCGGCTCGCACTAACCCGGCTTGCGAGATTCCGCGGAATCTGGTCTGATGAGCAGTACCACGACGAGCCGCAAGGATGCGAACGTGATCAAGCACGGATATCGTAATCAACGAACGATTGCACGTCCGGCTTCGGTGCAAGGGACGGGGTTCCTGACCGGAGCGGAAGTGAGGTTGCGTTTTCTGCCCGCCCCGGCAAACACCGGGGCAGTTTTTTTGCGTGTGGACCTCCCGGGCCGGCCGACCATACCGGCCCATGTTACTCAAGTTAGCGGCACGGCCCGGCGAACCACAATCGGCCACGGCGATGTGCAAGTCGCACTGGTCGAGCATGTGCTCGCGGCACTGGCCGGTCTGCGCATTGATAATTGCATCATCGAATTGGATGCCCCTGAGCCGCCCGGACTCGACGGCTCGGCGCTCGGATTCGTTGATGCGCTCATCGAAGCCGATTCCACACCTCAGCAAGCACGCCGTGACGTCTGCACGGTCGAAGAATCCATCGTTGTCCGCCAGAAGGGTATGTCGCTGGCGATTCATCCGCACAACGAATTCAAAGTCAGCTACATCTTGGATTATGGCTTGTGGTCGCCGATCACCTGGCAGATACATACGCAGGGGGTGACTCCGGGAACCTTTCGCAGTGAACTGGCGAGCTGCCGTACCTTTCTCCTCGAACAGGAGGCCGCGGAGCTGCGGCGCCAAGGACTCGGCTCGCGCACCAAGACCTCGGACCTCCTCGTCTTTGGAGCGAGTGGTCCGATGGACAACAAGCTGCGTTTCGGCAATGAACCGGCACGGCACAAGTGCTTGGACATTGTCGGCGACCTGGCCCTCTTTGGCCGCGATATCCGGGGGCACGTTGTCGCCTATCGATCCGGCCATCCCATGAACGTGGAGTTGGTCCGGTTACTTAATGAACGTGTGGCGTCCGGGAAACCATCGAGCCAGAAGAGAGCGGCGTAATGTCACGAATTCGCGTGGCCGTCATTGGCGTCGGGCATCTGGGCAAGGAGCATGCTCGCATCCTGGCCGGCATGGACGACGTCGAGCTGGCCGGCGTCGCGGATGTCAACCCGCAGCAGGCCGAGATGGTTGCGTTTCGTTGTCAAACACAGGCGTACACGGACTGCAACGAATTGGTTGACGAAGTAGATGCCGCGGTGATCGCGGTGCCCACGAGCTGCCATCGCGAAGTGTCATCGGCGTTCCTGGAGCGTGGCATTGCTTGCCTGGTCGAAAAGCCGCTGGCGCCGACGCTCGCCGATGCGCTGGCGATCGAGCATCTAGCACGCCGGACCGGCGCTATCTTGCAGGTCGGCCACATCGAGCGATTCAATCCGGCCTGGGAAGAACTCATGGGCCGGCCTTTGCGCCCCAAGCTGATCAATTCGGAACGGCTTGCGCCTTTTTCGGGACGTGGCACCGATGTGGGTGTGGTTGCCGACCTGATGATTCACGACCTGGATCTTGTGCTGTCGGCCGTGGCCTCGCCCATTGTCCATGTCGAGGCGGTTGGAGTATCGGTCCTCGGGCAACACGAGGACATGGTGCAGGCGCGGCTGCGCTTTGAGAATGGCAGCGTTGCCCACCTGCGTTCGAGCCGGATGCATCCGACAGGTTCGCGGCGCATGCAGCTATGGGGTGCGGAAGGTTTTGCCGACATTGATTTCGCGCGTCGCAGTTTGACCTTGATGCAGCCCTCGGACCAATTGCAAGCGATGCACCTGGGCCTTGTTCGCCTGGATTCGGGCACGCTTGCATCCCTTAAGGGCAACTTACACAGCCGGCATTTGCAGTCACTGACCTTGGACTGCGTACGTCCATGCGATCAGCTAACATCCGAATTGCACGACTTCGTCCGGGCAGTGCGCATGGGCGAAACTCCACGAGTCACGGGCGAAGACGGCTGCCGGGCTGTCGCGGCGGCGGAGCGCGTCATCCAAGCGGTTGCGGCCCACCGCTGGGATGGGACGGCATCGGGGCCGGTTGGACCGTTCCACCTTCCGGCATCTCAAGGGCAGCTGTTTACACCGACGGCCGATGAAGCGGTGGCGTGAGGGTCCTATTCCCCTACAAATCAAACCTCAGCAATTGACAGCGCAGTTTCCCGTTGAAGAGCGGCGTCCGTTCATGGGGCGCCATACCTAATTCGCGCTCGAGCTGGGGACTTCCCGAGAACATGAAAAGCCGCCAACCACGGAAGCGCTCGCGGAACACCTCCCCCATACTCCGATAAAGGGGACGCAGCTCTTTCTCTTCGCCGATGCGCTCCCCGTAGGGCGGGTTGCAAATGATGGTACCGGGCGGACCGTCCGGTGGTTGGGCGGAGCGCACATCGCGGCGCAAGAAACGAACGAGGTGGCCGACCCCGGCGGCACGGGCATTGTCTATGGAGGCGGCGACCACATCACCGCGGCTGTCGGAGCCGATGATCGGCGCTTGCAGTCGCTTGGCGATGCCACGGCGAGCCTCGTCGCGCAGCGTCGTCCACAGCTCAATATCGAAATCCATCCAACCCTGGAAACCAAATCGCTTTCGCGTCAGCCCGGGCGGTCGCCGAATGGCCAGCCAGCAGGCTTCGATCGGCAGAGTTCCCGAGCCGCACATAGGGTCGAGAAACGTTGTGGCGCCATCCCAACCGCCGAGGAGAATAAGCGCGGCAGCGAGAGCTTCGTTCAGCGGGGCCTTGGTTTGGATCGGCCGGTAGCCGCGTTTGTGTAACGATTCACCGGAACTATCGAAGCTGAGTACGGCGTGGTCACGGTAGATATGCAAGTTTAGCCCGATCATCGGCTCATTGACATCCACGCTCGGACGGCGGCCGAAACGTTCGACGAATTGGTCGCAGATAGCGTCTTTGGTTCGTAGGGCGGCGAACTTGGAGTGAGTGATGTGCGAATCGCGGACATTGCAATCGACGGCGAGGGTGTGGTCGGGCGTCATGTGCTGAGACCAGTCGAGCTCGCGGACCGATTGATACAGCTCGTCGGGGGAGCCTACTTCAACTTCGAGAATCGGCTGCAAGACGCGGATAGCCGTGCGGAGCCAGAGATTGGCGCGGTACAAGAGGATGCGGTCGCCGCAAAAGGCAACGCCGCCGCGCCCAGGTTCTACCGCGTTGGCACTGAGGTCGGTCAGTTCGCGGGCAAGAATCGGCTCAAGGCCACGGGCGCAAGTTGCGAAGAAAGTCGTCGTCACAAATCCTGTCGAGTCACGCAGTTTTCGGGTGGCACGCCCTGAGTCTGCGAAGGGCGTAGTGCATTGCCCTTGGCTGTTTACACGCCCTTCGCAGACTCAGGGCGTGCCACCCAATCGGGTTACGGCAAGCGGGTCGCCGGCGCGCGGGCGTCGTGGAGAGCCAAGGCCAGGCCCGCCCAAGGGCTGAGGCCGCGCGGAGTAAAGCCGAGCGTGCGGCCGGCCTCGTCACCGAAAAGGCACTCGATGGCGATACGCTTGTCGTCGTCGGCGAGCATGGGGGCGATGACCTCGCGGGTGTACTCGATGTCATCCTCATCCAGGATGGGCGCGGTGCAGCCGGCTTGCGCCATGACGCGGCCCTCTTGGGTGAGCATGTTACCTAGCGTGCGAGCCTGCCCGTGACTTAGCACGTAGGCCGTGCGATAGACCGCGGTGAGAATCGCTTCGCGCACCGTTCGCTCGGAGGCGGGCTCACTGCTCCAAAGGTAGCCGGTGATCCAGAGGTGTTTGCTCCAGCGCGGCCGGCGGAGGTCTGCTGAGGGCACGGAGCGAAAGCGGTGGTCGAACTCCACAGCGTAGCGGTTGGTCCAACCTCCCATGCGGTCATCGACGACGACCAGCGTGGCCTTGAAGTCTCCGGGCACATGGGCCACTTCAGCCGCAGCGTCGGCGACAGCTCGCGCCGCGACGCCATCCGCGTCGAGAGCCAGTAAAGCGTCGAGCAGGGCGGTTACGTGTTCTTTTGCCATGGGGTTCATGGCAACGAGGGGCGGCAAATTCAGGTTCGCGCCCTCCGAAGTGAGGGTGCGCAAGTATTGGCGGAAGCGATCCATGCCTCGGGGGATCGCGTAAAGGTCGCGCTGAGTGGGCAATAAGGGAACGTAGTCGAGGTTCATCTTCTTGTGATTCCGCGCGATCGCCGTGCCGGCGGTCATTATAGAACAGCGGAAGAAGGATTTCGAACCTGCAAAGGCCCCTGATACGTCTGACAGGGAAGACTGCTTAAAAGAGACGAGCGAAACGGCCAGGGGTTCGCGCAAAGTTGAAAAGTGGGCGGAGGGGGGCCGGCGCTGGCGGTGCCTTATGATTTGGCTGGCGGGGTCGTTGTGCGCGCGGGGATCCGCGCATCCCAAACGCGCATGGCATTTTCCCTCGGGAAATACAGGCTTGGGCAAGCAGAACTTGGCATGCGCGAGACCCAGGCGCATCCCATTGAAGTGGACTTGCGGATTGGTATCGCTTGGGTGTGCAATGGCGGACCTGCCAATTTGATCATATGATTATCCATATCAGCGCGACGGTTTTTCGACTTTCCGAACGACCATTCTAATAACCCGTAGATTGCGGCCCGATGCCGACTGAGCCTGCACAACTGTTGAACGATGCACGGGGCGGGGATGCTGCGAAGCTCGGGCGCTTGCTCGAGGTTTATCGGCGCTACCTTGCGCTATTGGCGCGAGTGCAGATCGGGCAGCATCTGCAGGGCAAGGTCGATGCCTCGGACATCGTACAGGAGACTTTCCTCGAAGCCCACCGGAACTTTCCGGCCTTCCGGGGCAGCAGTGAAGGCGAGTTCATCTGCTGGTTGCGGCGGATCCTCGCGGGCAAACTTGCCGACCTGGTGCGGCGTTACATTGGCACGCAGGGGCGCGATGTTCGCCTGGAGCGCGAAATCGACCAGGCGCTTGACCGATCATCGATAATGCTTGGTCAAGGGTTGGTATCGCCACAGGCTTCGCCGAGCGAGCTAGCCGCCCACCGCGAACAATCGGTGCTGCTGGCGGATGCCTTGCAGCAATTGCCGGCGGATTACCGCGAGGTCTTGGTACTGCGGCATCTCGAAGGATTGACTTTTCCCGACGTTGCCAAGCGGATGGGACGCAGCCTCGATAGCGTCGAGAAGCTGTGGATGCGCGGATTGGTGAAGCTGCGGCAGGCCTTTGGAGAGCTTTAATGGCAAGTTTGAGCGCTGTCTGTCGGAATTGCGATGCCAAGTTGAAAGTACCAGAGACCGCGGCGGGCAAGAAGATCCGCTGTCCGAAGTGTGAGGAAGTGTTCATCGTCCCGGCGAAGGAACGCGAACCGGTACGGAAAGTCAGCGCGTTGGTGGGCAAGCGCGCACCGAGGATCGAAGACGATGACGAGGATGACTTTGAGGAAAGGCCGAGGAAGAAGCGGAAAAAGGCACAGGGGAATCCACTCTTGTTGTGGGGCCTAATTGGCGGCATCGCGTTCTTGGTGATTGCCGGAGGCGCGGTTGCGGCGGTCGTCTTATTCCTCAACTCAGGCAAAGGCTCGTCATCATCATCGGTGGCGCAGAGAAGCAGTCAACCCAGAGACGCAGGTCCGTCCCGTAACCTGGGGAGCTTCCCGAGTGGCGGACAAGGAGACGCGGTCGGAGCGAGCGGCATTTTCGACGCGAATTGCGCAAGATGTCACGCGCTGAATGGCGGCCGGGGACGAGCGCCGGATTTGAGCAAGATCGGCAGCCAGCACGATGCCGACTGGATCGCCGCACATACTCGAGATCCGCAATCGCATAAACCCGGTTCGAAGATGCCCAAGTTTGGTGAAGACAAGATCAGTGCGGCAGATCTGAAAGCGCTTTCGGAGTTTCTGGCCGATCATAAATAACGTGGCCGGTGGTCCGTTGGAGTACTGCCTTTAGGCGGTTATTCGGCCCAAAACCGCTTGAAGGCGGGACTCCAACATCGATGGAGGGTCTAGCATGGACCCATCACTGCAAGCCGATGCTGTTACCGACGATCCGCGATTGCTGAAAGCAGCACAGCAATACTTGGCTGAGCTGGAAGCGGGCCGTCGTCCCAACCGTTTGGCAATGTTGGATGAGGTCGGCGACCTGGCGGACAAGCTAGCTCCGCTTCTCGACGCCATTGACATGGTTCATGGCGCCGCGTCGTCGGTATCGGGCGTTGGCGCTCCCCCAAAGGCGAGCGGCGTTGACCCCATCGAGCCCCTGGGCGATTTTCGCATCATTCGCGAGATCGGCCGCGGCGGCATGGGGATCGTGTACGAGGCGGTGCAGATGTCGCTGGGCCGGCGGGTGGCGCTCAAAGTGCTGCCCTTTGCGGCGGCGCTGGATAGCAAGCAACTGCAGCGATTCCGCAACGAGGCGCAGGCGGCGGCCCAATTGCACCACTCCAACATCGTGCCGGTGTATGCGGTCGGCTGCGAGCGCGGTGTGCATTACTACGCAATGCAGATGATCGAAGGGCAAAACCTTGCCGATCTCATTGCCGACATGCGCGCCTGGGAACGAGATCATCAGCCGCCCAGTGCCCGGCCGCAGCCGGTCAAGTCGCGTGCATCGGCAACAACAAATCTGCACGCGGGCAACGAAGTACCCAAGTCAGACGCGATCGTTGCGGAAGCCGGTAGCGGCAGAGCATCGACCGCCGTCCGCGCGCAGGCAACGATGCCGGGCATTGCGCACACATTCTCGACCCAGCGTGCCGGGCGTTCCATCGCCTACTATCGCACCTGCGCCCGGCTGATCACTCAAGCGGCTCTTGCTCTGGAACATGCTCATCAATTCGGCGTATTGCACCGCGACATCAAACCGGCCAATCTGATTGTCGATGGACGCGGCGTGATCTGGATCACCGATTTCGGACTGGCGCAGTTTCACAGCGGTCCGGCACTCACCCGCAGCGGCGATCTGATGGGGACGATCCGCTACATGAGCCCGGAGCAAGCCGGCGGGAAAAACGCCACGGTTGACCCGCGCACGGACATTTATTCTCTGGGTGCCACGCTCTATGAGATGCTGACCCTGGAACCGATGTTCGACGGCAACAGCCACGTTTATCTGCTGGGCCAGGTGCTTCATGAAGAGCCGCGGGCGCCTCGTGTGTTAAACCGCGACATCCCCTCGGAATTGGAGACGATTGTCCTCAAGTCGATCAGCAAGAGCCCGGGCGACCGCTACGCAACTGCGCAGGAATTCGCGGATGATCTGGATCGGTTTATTGAGAACAAGCCG
>Ga0207150_1133_pt1 | contig 14275 bp, 13 predicted proteins | sample Alteio_BWMinHeat_32_FD_153526 | JGI IMG/M metagenome (GOLD analysis project Ga0207150, IMG submission 153526) | Enriched cells from forest soil in Barre Woods Harvard Forest LTER site, Petersham, Massachusetts, United States -... | ecosystem: Environmental > Terrestrial > Soil > Temperate forest >...
CGATTTCGTCGAAGTAGCCGGTGCCGACGAAGCGCTGGTGCGTGACGGCGCGGTAGCCGAGTTCCTGCGCGGCGAACTCTTCCTGCTGGAGTTTCGAATAGGCGGTCATGCCTGCCTGCGAATAGCCGCGCGCCAGGTTGAACATGGACATATTCAGCGCGTGGAAGCCCGCCAGCGTGACGAACTGGAATTTGTAGCCCATCTTGCCGAGCTCTTGCTGGAAGTTGGCGATGGTGACGTCGTCGAGCTTCTTCTTCCAGTTGAACGAAGGCGAGCAGTTGTAGGCCAGCAATTTGCCCGGGAATTTTTCATCGAGGGCATCTGCGAATTTCCGCGCTTCGGCAAGATCCGGCGTGGACGTTTCGCACCAGATCATGTCGGCATACGGCGCGTAGGCCAGGCCGCGCGCGATGGCGGCGTCAATGCCTCCGCGGAATTGGTAGAAGCCTTCAGAGGTGCGCTCGCCGTAGATGAACTCGCGGTCGCGCGGATCGGCGTCGGAGAGCAGCAAACCGGCGGAGTTGGCGTCGGTGCGCGCGATGAGAATCGTGGGGACGCCGCAAACGTCGGCGGCGAGGCGCGCGGCCACCAGCTTCTCGATGAATTCGCGTGTGGGGACCACGACTTTGCCGCCCAGGTGACCACACTTTTTGGCGGAAGAAAGTTGATCCTCGAAGTGAACGCCAGCGGCGCCAGCTTCAATCATCGCTTTCATGAGTTCGTAAGCGTTGAGGGAGCCGCCAAAACCGGCTTCGGCGTCGGCCACGATTGGGGCAAACCAATACGTGCCGGATTTTTTGCCTTCCGCGGATTCAATCTGGTCGGCGCGAAGAAGCGCGCGATTGAGGCGCTTCACGAGATTCGGAGCGGAATCACAAGGATAGAGGCTCTGGTCGGGATAGACCTCGCCAGCGGTGTTGCCGTCGGCGGCCACCTGCCAGCCACTGCCGTAAATCGCTTTCAGTCCTGCCTGGACCATTTCAATGGCTTGATTGCCGGTGATGGCGCCGAGTGCGGGAACGTAGGCGTCCGTGTGCATCAGGTCCCACAGCCGCTCCGCACCGAGTCGCGCGAGCGTGTACTCGATTTGGATCGAGCCGCGCAGGCGGAGAACGTCGGAATGAGAGTATGGGCGCGTGATGCCGGACCAGCGGGGATCGGTGCACCAGTGCGTTTGCGGGAGATGTTTTTTGCCATTGCCGTTGCTGTTGCCGTTGGCCCCGTTCGTTCCGTTGGTTGCCATGCTTGCTCCTTCTTTCGACTGACGTTCGACTTTTGATGCGTGATCCGTGAACGACTCTCTCTTTTGCAAATTCCTCGCTCGTCCGAGCACAGCCTAAGAGGCTGTGCTACTAAAACCCTTCTCAGGCCGGATTGAACTCGGCGCGGCGGATCATTTCTTCGCTCATGCCGCGTGCTTCGCGCAACGTGGCGGCCAACTGCGCATCGGTGCTCTTGGCGTTTTCGCGAAGGAGGAGATCCAATTCCTCGTCGAAAAGATCTTGAATGAGCTGGGGCGTATGGCGAACCGGTGCGCCGTTATCATCCAGAACTTCGACTTTGTCCGCGTGCTTCATGCGCTGCGCGATCATCAGCCGGTAGATGCGATCGGTGGCGAGATCTTCCATGTAGCCGCTGAGCAGGCTCGCGCCTCTACCGCTGAGGACGCCGCTGCGGTAGCGAATCACGGTGCGAATCGCCGCGCGCGTTCCAGTCAGCGTGCGCTTGCCGACGCCCGTGGGCAGTGGACGCAGATCGGGATGCGGATTGGAATTCACCGGGCGCGCCTGAATCTGATTGGGAACAGGGAATTGCGACACGGCGATTTCGTTCTGGTCGGGATGCCCGGTCCAAGCGCCGTCCATCAAACAGAGGGATTCGTTTTTCTTGTCCTCGGCGAGCACCTTCAGCGCGCGAGCGTTCAGCTCCGCGTCTTCACGGCTCGGGTAGAGCGCGGTCATTCCGCCGATGGCCAGCATGCCGTGCTTGTGGCAAATGTCCGGCAAGAGCGTGCGCAAGTTCTGGAAGAAGGCGACGTTGTGGGGAATGGTGTTGCGGTCGGGGAGTACCCACTCCGGATTTTCCAGATTGAAGTGAATCAGGCTGGCCATGTAATCCCAGCGGCCGAGATTCAAGCCGAGAATGTGGTCGCGCAAATTCCAGGCGAACTCTTCCATCTGATACGCGAGGGGATGCGATTCGACGAGCGCCATGCACTTGATTGAATTGACGGGGACGCCTTTAAGGCGCGCAATCATCTGGAACAGATCGCGCCACCAGAGCGCTTCGTCGGCGGATTCGGATTTCGGAATGTAGATGCACAGCGGATGCTTCAGCGCGCTGAAATCAACTTGATAGGCAACCATCGCGACGTCGAAGAGCGACGCGGGAAGCAGTTCGCCGGGAAGAACTCCGGCTTGATGGAGATGCAGGCCGCGGGGACGCGTGAAGATGACCGTGGAACTGGGATTGATGCCGACGGTTTTGTTTCGCTTGCGGTCGAAGTAGGTGAGGCGGCCCGCGAGCGCTTCGAGAATGTTGTGAATGCCGCGCGCGTTGTGCTCCCACATATTGGCGGTGGAGTCTTCAAGATCGAGCATCACGCCGGGCGCGCCGGAGTTGAGCATCTTGACGACGAGATCGGCATCGTCTGCTGGGCCGGTCATCTGATTTCGCTGATCGGCGCACCAAGCCGGAAGTTCGACGCGCCAGGAATTCGTCGTGGCCACGGACGGAGGCAAGTAATCAGGAATTTTGCCTGCATGGGCTTCCGCCAGGGCGAAATCGCGGCGCGCGTTGAGGGCGCGCTGGCGAAGCGTGAGCGCGGCATGGAGCGGCGCAAGAAACTCGAGAAAGCCCGTCGGCAGATCGCGGGCGGGATCGAAATCCGCGGGAGCAGAATTGACCGGCACGATGCGGTTGGAGAAGGGCAGCGGAGCCAGCGCGGGATTCGGTTTAGTGGTCGCGGTTGCCATGGTTCGTGTCAGGCCTTTCCGTTGCGAATGTACGCAAAAGCCGGCCGACGAAGGGATGTGGCAATTCGAAGGCCAATGCTATGCAAAGCGGCAATTCTAAACCTCATGCACTCAGGCAGATAGGAGGAGGCTCGGAACAGGGCAAAAAGGGAGTGCCGAAAGCCGGACTGAGTGGCTAGAAATTTGCACATCCACGGCGAGAATTTTCTCGATTCCGTCCTGATGTTCAGCCTATTGAACATATGTTCAGCCCTCTGCCATTCTTGTACCAACGCCTTCTGCCCCTTGCAAGATGGTGTTCAATATCCTGAACAAATATTCTATACTTGGGACGATAACAATCTCTTATGGGAGCGGCCATGGCGGGCATGGAATCGAGTCCGGCAACAGCGGTGGAGCGGGCGTTGAACATTCTGGAAGCGGCGGCGAAGCGCCGCGAGGGGCTCACGAATTCGGAAATCAGCCGCAAGCTCGCGATTCCCAAAAGTTCCGCCAGCTACATCCTGCGCACGCTGGAGCGGCGCGGCTACTTGCGCCGCGATGCGGAAACTGGACGATACCGTCTGGGACTGAAGATTCTGAGTTTGGGTGGGGACGCGCAAGCCAACCTGGACATCGCCGATGTTTCTCTGCCATTCATGAGAGCGCTGGTGGAGAGGCTGCACCTGACGGTGCATCTTGCCGTGCTGGATCAGGGGGAAGCGGTTTACATCGAAAAAGTGGAGGCACCAGGATTTTTCAAGGTGAACACCTGGGTGGGCCGCCGCATGTTTCTGCATTCCACCAGCGTGGGAAAATGTTTGTTGGCCTGGCTGCCAAAACAAGAAGTGGAAACGCTGGTGAAGCAGCAGGGCTTGAAGAAGCGCACGCCGAAGACCATCACGGCGGTGACGAAGTTGCTCGCGGACCTCGAACATGTGAAGCAGTCCGGCTATGCGGTGGATGATGAGGAAAACAGTCTTGGCGCGCGGTGCCTGGGCGCGCCGATCTTCGATGCCATGGGAAATGTAACGGCGGCGATTGGCGCGAGCGGCACGCTGACGCAAATGGATGAAGCCAACATGCCGAGAATCATCGAAGGGCTGAAAGAAACGGCGCGGCGCATCACGCGGCAATTATCGCGGAGCGGAGCCGCGGGCGCTGCCTAGGACATCGCCCATGTAACGCGATTTACTCTCTGCCGCCCGCGATGATTCATTTCACCTAACTAGCGACGATGAGATTGTTCTTTACAGAGAAAACATTGGGAACCTGGCTGGCTCGCAGATTCGCGAGATTTTTGTCGCTTTCGCTGTCCACGGCGCCTTCCAACGTGACGTTGCCGTTTTTGACGATAATGTGAATGGGGGGCACAGCCTGAATCGAATAACGCGAGAGGGCGGTATCGCCATAGATGGCGCGGTACACCGCACGCCGAGTCTGATCATCCATCGTCGAAACTGGCAAGACCTCGATGTTGTTCACCACCGAAGCGACGCCCTCAATGCTCTTCACGGCGGCCTCGGCGTCGGATTTCAGCGTCGGCCTCGTCACCTGCCCAAAGAGAGTCACGGCGTCGCCATCCACTTTGTACGCCAGGTTGTCAAACACCGAGTAGTACGGCAGCATGACCAGTTGATGGCGCACTTCCTTGACCAGTTTTTCCCGATACTTCGCTTCACTGCGCTGTTTCTTCTCATCCTGCGGCCGCGCGGCAGCGGAGTTCGAAAACAACGCACAGCATGCAACGAGCAGCATGGCGGCAAATAAGGCTCGAAAATTATTCTTCATGGCTTCCTCCCACTCGATGATGGATGGTGTTTGGACCCGTTAGATTAAAGATGCAGGACAGCTGGGCGCATATCCCCAGGCCGTGCGTGGATGCTAGCATACTTCCAGCGAGGGTTGTCCATCGAATGCCGATGCCATGCCAGCAGAGTATTCTGAGGCGAGTCCCTTCTGAACAAACGTGCACAGTGGCTGAAGGAGCAGCGTAGTGCTGGTCATTGCACACCGCGGCGCCTCCGGCCACGCGCCGGAAAACACCATGGCCGCGTTCAAGAAGGCCGTGTCTTTGGGCGCCACCTTCATCGAAACCGACTTGCAGCTTTCGCGCGATGCGCACTTTGTGGCCATTCACGATGCCACTCTCGACCGCACCACCAACGGCTCCGGCGCCGTGCATGACATGACGCTCGCGGAATTGCGGCGCCTGGATGCAGGCTCCTGGTTCGGCAGCGAATATGCCGGCGAGCGCATTCCCACATTGGAGGAACTCCTGGAATTCTCCAAAAAAAACGACATCGTTTTTTATCTGGAAATGAAACCCGCCGGCTCCTGGGGCGGAGAGCATGCGCTGATTGGCGCGCTCCGGGAATCGGGAGAAATCCCCCGGGCGGTGGTGATTTGCTTCGATCCGGCGATCGTCGCGAGTTTGCGGAAGATTGAACCGACATTGATGACCGGATTGTTATACGACGGCCAGATCGAGAAACCGCTGGACAAGACCCTGGAAGTAGGCGCGCGCCAACTGGTGGCACGCGGCGACCTTGTGACTCCGGCGATGATCGCCCAGGCCCGCAAGAAAGATTTGCAGATCGTGTGCTGGACAGTGAATCATCCCGCGCACATGCGCATGCTGATGGCCGCGGGAGTGGACGGCATTATGAGCGATTACCCGGACCGCCTCGTCGCCGCCGTGAAAAAAGAAACCGAAATCATACCCTGAGATTCGAAAGCCACGGCAAACGAAACGTCGAACGATAACGCGCGATCAGGCGCGCCTCACGAACCAGTCAGCAGAGCGTGAAGGGCGGCGAACTGGGAGACGCTCAGTTGCTCGGCGCGCGCGTCAGCCCGAAGATTTAGCGAGGCCAGCGTGCCGCGGACACGGTCCGGTTTGGCGAGCGAGCGCAAGTTGTTCACCAGAGTCTTGCGCTTCAGTGAAAAACACAATTTCACAAATTTAAGGAAACGCGTTTCGTCACCGAGGGCGAGTTTTGCCCGTTCACCAGGGAGGCGCAGAGTGACGAGCGCCGAAGTAACTTCCGGCGGCGGACTGAATGCCTCGCGAGGAATCTCGAAGACGAATTCGGGGCGGGCATAGAGTTGCGTGATCACGGAGAGATAGCCGTAGGCTTTCGTGCCAGGCTGCGCGGCAAGGCGCAGGGCGACTTCGGTTTGGATGACCACATGTATTTCGTCAATGATTTGGGCGAACGAGAACAGGTGTTGGAGAATCGGCGAGGTGATGTAGTAGGGAAGATTGCCGTAGATGCGAACGCGCCGGCCAGAGGCAATGGCGCCGACGTCGGCTTCAAGAATGTCGCCGGGAACGACGGTGAGAGCGGAATATTTCTGCGCCAGGCGGCGAAGCCCCGCAAGAAGAGCCGGATCGAGTTCGATAGCGTAGACCGGAGTGTGGGAGGCGAGAAGATGCTCGGTCATTTCCCCGTGGCCGGCGCCGAGCTCGATCCAGCAATGCTGATCGTCGTGCGGCAGCGGCACCGTGGAATGCGGCGAGACGCGGATGGCTCGCGCGATTTGTTCGCGCCAGTCCAGGCTTTCCAGGAAATGTTGGCCTAGGCGTTGTCGAGCCATGGGTGCAACAGTGTAGCAAGCGGCGGGAGCAGCCAGCGACATTTGCCGAGAGCTCGAACAACAGAAGGTGGGCGGAAGCAGCTCACGCGACCGTGCAGCGGTTGAGACGGCCGCTGCCGATTACGCCTTAGGGGCGGGCGGAGTGCTCACCACACGCGATGGAACTTGCGTCACGAGATGCTTTGGTGCAGGTTTCTTCTTGGGCTTCTTTTTTTCGCGTCCTCGTGCGTCTTTGTTTCCCATACCAAACAGCTTGCCACAGGTCGCAAAGCATAGCTAGAGGTTGTACTCGTACAGGCGATTAGTGACACCCAACCTTTCGACAGTTGTTTTTCCAATGGGTGACGAATTCCAGCGGAGTGAGGCAGGCGAGCGACTGAAACGACGCGTCAGATTGGCGGGCGGCGACCATCGAGTTCTCCCGCCCCGTGCTTGGCGAACAAAATACAAAATGAATTATTTCTTGGGGCGATGAAACATTTAAGGCGCCAATGACACTACATTCACATAGGTTCCTTATGCTGGTTCCAGCCATTCAGCCATTGGCAGCGGCGGCCAGAACGAACGGAGGGCCTGCCATGCACCCTATCTCTTCCCCGTCCAGGAGGATGAGCTCGCGCGTTGAAGCATCGGGAGACGTGTGGGTCTATTGGCAATGCGGCGGATGCGAGGACCTTTCGCCCGTTCTTGACATGAGCATAGGAGGCTTGTTCATCCAGACATCGAAACGAAAGGCTGAGAACGTCCTGGCCCGGCTCCATTTTCTAGTGCCAGAAGGGCAAATCAGGGCCGACGCCGTCGTACGGCATGCACGACCCGGAATTGGGCTGGGGCTAAGATTTAGGGCACTCAGCGAACAAGATCGTCCGCAACTGGCTGCTTTGTTGACGAGGCTGCGCGGGAAGCAGCACTCCACCAAAAAATCGTAATTCAGGGTTCGGGGCTGAGGAATTCGACAGCTTCTTTCGAGCCGCGCACCGGCACGAATTCGAAGTCGACTAGATCCCGCCATTGCGCCGCCCACTCTTCCAGCAAGCGCGTGTCTTCGCACTCCATCAACTGGAAGCAGCGATCGAAATTGGTTTCCACCCAACTCTCCACGTCTTTCCTCGGGAAGAATGTCGCATGAGAATTCACGAGCCTACCCGGCGATGAAACGGAATCATTCGAATTCTTTCGCCCGGATCCGTCACTCGGCGATAGAATCCTCAATCTGGTTCCCGCCACCGCAAGATTATGCAAGCGAACATTCATCTTCGTCTCGCCATCCTGGAAGATGTCGGGGTTCTCCGCGAATTGATCGATGCCTCGGTCCGGGGTTTGCAGGCGCAGGACTATTCGCCGGCGCAGATGGAAGGTGCGCTCGAAACTGTTTTCGGCGTGGATAGTCAACTCATCGCCGATGGAACGTACATAGTGGCGGAGGCCATGCCCGAAGTCACGGGGAGCGCGTTCGAGAAAGATGAAAAAAAGCCACCGGTGATCATTGGGTGCGGCGGCTGGAGCAAGCGAAAGACACTTTATGGAGGCGACCGCTGGACGGGCAGGGAAGACGCGCTTCTCGACCCCATCCGCGACGCCGCAAAGATTCGCGCCTTTTTCATTCATCCGCAATGGGCGCGCCGCGGCATCGGCACCATGCTCCTGGAAGCTTGCGAGAATGCTGCAAAAGCAGCAGGGTTCACGCGTTTCGAAATGGGAGCGACGTTAACAGGCGCCAAGCTCTTTGCCACAAGAGGCTACCTTGCCGTGAAGCCCATCTCGATTCCACTCGTGAATGGCGAATCGCTTCCCGTCATTCACATGGAGAAGCAGGCCTAGGACCACATTCGAAAAGCCTTCGTTGCCGTCGGGCCTGATCTTTTTGCTTCCTTTCGATCAACAAAGCGGTTCGGGAGCTCTCATTTGGCTCGGACAGAAGAGAGTCCCGCTAGGTATAATGCCCGGCGATGAAATCATCCTTCGGTTTGCATCGGCGGGCGTACCGCATGTTTGCGCGCGTATTTCCGCGTTGCACCGTGATTTCGCAGGCGATCGCGTTCAATCTGTTTCTTGCGTTTTTCCCGACGCTGCTGGTGGCCGTGGCTCTGGCGACTAGCCGGCTCGGCGGGAAAACCAGCCTGCTCGATTTGATAACGGACCTGACGGCGTTTTTGCCACCGGGGAGCCAGGCCATCGTTTCGGAGTTTTTGGTAAAGCGCGGCCCGGAGGCCTGGAAGCTCGCGGCGCTGGGCTGGACGGGAATGTTGCTCGCTGGTTCGCAAGTGATGAAGCTGGTGATGGAAGGAATTCACATCATTTACGACGACAAAGAGCCGCTCGGTTTTCTGCACCGCCAAATTCGCGGGCTGATGCTCCTGCTCGTGACCATGGCGCCGCTCCTGGCCGCCGCGATTCTCGGCGTCCTGGGCAAACCTTTGCGGCATTGGCTTGGCCATGAGATCGGCAAACGCATCCTACCGCAAGGGTGGTGGACCTTTTTTTTCCCCGCGGCGGCAATTGTGCTGGCCATGCTGGCGCTGACGGTCATTTATCGCGTGGCGCGGCCGCAGGAAGACAGTCTGCGCAACGTGCTGCCCGGCGCCATGGTAGCGACTCTGCTCTGGTGGCTGGTGGATGTGCTCTTTGGAATTTATGTGCGCCGTGTGCCGTACAGCGTGGTCTACGGCGGTTTGGCGGCGGTGATTGGCTTGATCATCTGGATGCAGCTATCGGCGGTGATTATTTTCCTGGGCGCCGCATGGAACGCTGAGCTGGCAGACAGCCGAAGGACGGCGCAAGTCCGTGGGTGAGCAAATCGTGCGGGTGGAGTGTTACGCCGGGTACAAAGGCGACGAGCGCCCGGTCCGCCTGCACCTGGGCGGCCGCTCCCTTGAAGTCGTGACGGTGGAGGATCGTTGGTACTCACCAGGCGCCACGTTTTTTCGCGTCGTAGTGGATGGTGGCGATCACTACGTCTTGCGCCATGAGGACGCGCAGGATATCTGGTACCTTAGCGCTTTCCGCGCAGTGCACAGGCAATCGTCCTAAGATTGACACCTCGCTCTGTTGCAACTAGATTTAGTCAACGCTGACGGAGTGGAGGATGCAGAGTGCCCAGACGATTCCGTCGGTGTCCGGCTGCGCCGTTGAATGTCCGTTGGTCCGTTTTTCTCGGCGGCCTTGTTCTCCTCTTCGGGCTTCCTGCCGTATATGCGCAGTCACCTCCATCGCAAGCCTCTCAACAGGAGACGCCTCAGAGCAGTCAGAAACCGGATGCAAAGCCTACAAACGAGGAAATCGTCTCGCGCGACACGCCCACGACGTTCAAGGTGCGTGTCAACGTCGTCCTCGTGCGCGTCGTGGTGCGGGACAACAACGGCAAAGTCATCACTAACCTCAAAAAAGAGGATTTTCAGCTCGCGGACAATCGCAAACCGCAAACCATTTCCAGCTTTTCCGTTGAGACCCCCGGCTCCCATGTGCCTGCGGTGAAATTGGATGCGGACCCAAGCGCGGCTCCCTCCGGAGGCATCCAGGTGAAAGCGCCGGAGCTGCCGCGTCGATTTGTCACCCTCTTTTTCGACGACCTCCATCTCTCCACGCAGGATGTCCTGATTTCGCGGCAAGCCGCTACGAAACTGTTCGATGCCATGCAGAGCGATGACCGCCTCGCCATCTTTACGACCTCCGGTCAGGTGCAGCAGGAATTCACCGCCGACCGCGACAAACTTGATGAGGCGCTTCAGCGCATTGGGCCGCGACCGCTTTCGAGCAAAAGCTCGTTCGACTGCCCCCCCCATGACGTTTTACGAGGCCTATCAGATCGTGCAGGCCAACGATCCCACCGCGTTGCAAGTTGCCGCCCAGGATGCGGCGGCATGCGCCGGAGGAGGAGCAGGTGCCACGGCGCTCGCGCAAGTAGCGGCGCAACGCGAACTCACGGCCGGAGAATCGGAAGTACAGTTCTCGTTCCGCAACCTGGATGCGCTCATTCGGCGAATGGGTGGGTTGCCCGGGCAGCGCGTCATCGTTTTAATGTCGCCGGGATTCTTCGTGACGCCTTCGACGCGTGAGTCCGGCGATGTCATCGACCGGGCCACAAAAGCCAACGTGGTAATCAATACAATCGATGCCCGAGGCTTGTACGTTTCCTCGGTCTATGACGCAGCCAATAGGTCTCTGGGGGCCAACCCGGCTGTTGCTGCGATTCGCACCCAATTCATCGTTACTGAAGAAATGATCCAGGACGACGTTTTGGCGGAGCTGGCGGACGGTACGGGCGGAACCTTCTTTCACAACCGCAACGACATTGATCAAGGGCTATTGCAGGCCGCCGCCGAGCCGGAAGCGTCCTACGTCCTGGGATTTTCGCCGCAGAACCTAAAGTTAGACGGAAAGTATCACCACCTGAAAGTGACACTCACCGCCAAGCAGAAATGGACGCTGCAGGCTCGCCATGGGTATTTCGCGCCGCACGAGATGGCCGATCCCGAAGCAGCGGCGAAAGAGGAGATTCAGCAGGCCATCTTCTCCCAGGAAGAATTGCATGATCTCCCAATCGAGTGCCAAACACAATTTTTTAAGGGCGCGAAAGGCGTGCGCTTGACGGTTGAGGCGCGTGTCGAAACCAAGGGTCTGAAATTTCGCAAGGCCGAGGACCGCAACAAAGACAAGCTCACCATCGCGACGGTAATCTTCGACGAAAACGGAAACCTCTTAACCGGAATGGAGAAGATTGTCGAAATGCGATTGAAGGATGACACGCTTCAACGTATCAACAAAACAGGCATCAGCGTGCGCTCGAGTTTTGATCTGCAGCCCGGAACTTTTCTGGTTCGAATCGTGGTTCGGGATTCCGAAGGAACGCAGATGGCCGCGATGAATCGCGGCGTGGTGATTCCGTACTGAAGGTTGCCCTGCGCACGCGCCGAATCCGTTGGCTTAAAAATTACTGCAGGAGTATAGTTGACCCACTAGCCTGTTTGGAGCATCCGCCAGGTTGGCGCTGTACTTGGTTTTCGCGCGCTCCGGGGGATGGGGGTTTCAGAAGGGCAAGGATGTTTTACCCACGGCTATTCCCGGACTTCCGGCGTATCACTTTCCTGCTTTCTCTCAGTTGTATTTTGTTACCTGTTAAAAATCTCTGGGCCCAGGCCCCCGCTTCTCCGGCCACGCCCCCGCAAGAGGCGCCTGTAAAGACAGATTCCGCCACGCAACCTTCGCAAACGCCCTCTTCTGGAGACACCGCGGAGGTTTCAAGCCATGACGGTCCGGCCACCTTCAAGGTGCGCGTCAACCTGGTTCTGGTTCGCGTGGTCGTGCGCGACGCGCAGGGCAAGGTCGTTCCCAATCTCAAGAAGGAGAACTTCCAGCTCTCCGACAATCGCAAGCCTCAAACGATTTCCTCGTTTAGCGTGGAAACCCCGGAGGCGCATACGGCTTCGGCGGTGGCATCGCCTGGGACGTCCGAAGGATATTCGTCAAGCACGGATGTGATTGCAGGAAAAGCGACGGTGTTGCCGCAGCGGTTCGTGTCCATGGTTTTCGACGATATCCACTTGTCCATGGAAGACACCACCTTCCTGCGCGATTCGGCGACGCGGTTTTTTGCAGCGCTCGCGCCCAGCGATCGCGTGGCGTTTTACACCACCTCCGGGCAGTTTAAACAGGAATTCACGAACGATCGGGATGCCATGAAGAAAGCTTTATTCGGAATCATCCCGCGCCACACGTCGGACGACAACTTTCATGACTGTCCCGACGTGAGCTACTACCAGGCGGATTTGATTGAGAACAGGCGCGACTCGCAGTCGCTGGCGGTTGCGGCGGAGGAAGCCGTCCAGTGCGCATTCAATGGCGATGAAACCAAAATCGCTCAGGCGCAGATCTTGGCGGACACGGCGGCACAGCGGGCGCTTGTTAAAGGAGACTCCGACACAGACTATGCCTACCGGCATCTCGAGGACATCGTGCGGCGCTTGTCCAGTATGCCCGGACAGCGAGTGCTTGTCTTTGTTTCGCCCGGATTCATCATGTCTTCGCTGCAGTTGGAGGCTTCCGATTTAGTCGATCGCGCAACGCGCGCCAATATCGTGATCAATACCATCGATGCGCGCGGGCTATACGCACCAGATGTGTTGGGTGACATTGCTAGTCCTCCGCGAGACACCATCCGCACTGCCGGGTTCAAGACCACCTATCGCGTTGCGGCGCAGGCCGCCCAGGAAGATGTTCTTGCTCAATTTGCGGATGGCACCGGCGGCAGGTTTTTTCACAACCGCAACGACGTGGACGAAGCCATGCGCGAAGCGGCCGCCGCGCCTGCTTTCTCCTACTTGCTGGGTTTCTCCCCGCAGAACCTGAAAATCGATGGGCGTTATCACACCCTGAAAGTCTCACTCACGAACAAGGAAAAGTTCAGCATCCAGGCGCGGCACGGATACTATGCTCCGAAATCCGTGGAAGATCCCACGGAGGCAGCCAAGCAGGAAATGCAGGAAGCGCTGTTCTCGCAAGAGGAAATCCGCGACCTCCCGGTGGATCTGCAGACGCAATATTTCAAAAAGGATGAGCTGGGAGCGCGCCTCGCGGTGCTCAGCCGCTTTGACTTGAAGGGCATCCACTTCCGGAAGGCCGAGGGGCGCAACAAGGATCAATTGACGATCGTGACCGGGATCTTCGATGAAAACGGGAATTTTGTGACCGGCGGCGAGAAGATCGTGGACATGAAACTGTTGGACACCACGTTCGACCGGCTGAGCCATTCGGGGTTCACGGTGAAATCGAGTTTTGACGTGAAGCCTGGTACGTACCTGGTTCGGCTCGTCGTGCGCGACGCCGAAGGCGCGCAGATGGCGGCGCGCAATGGGGCTGTAGTCATACCATTCTAGGATTGAGCTGCGATGATGGAGGAGCACATGAACACGCTGAAAAACGACTGGCGAAAAATGCGGTTGGCCGCGTGCTTGGTGATCGGCTTTGCGTGCCTTGCCCCCAGTCCTTCCGGGGCCCAGGAGCAGCCTCCGCCGCCACCGCCTCCTGCAGACGCCTCCGCCCAGCAAGGGCCGGTCGTCGTCATCAAAAAGGAATCGAAGCTCGTGCTTGTGGATGCAGTGGTCAGGGACAAGAAGGGCAACTATATCCACGACCTCACGAAGGATGACTTCAAGGTCTTCGAGGACAACAAGGAACAGCCGGTCTCAACGTTTTCTGCCGGTATGGATCCCACTGCACCCACCGTCGGCGGCAGGCGCTACCTCATCTTGTTCTTCGATAATTCCACCATGGCGGCGCCCGATCAGATCCAGGCGCGGGGCGCGGCCACAAAATTTATCGAAGCGAATGCCGGGCCGGACCGTTTGATGGCCGTGGTGGATTTTGGCGGCACGCTCAGAATTGTTCAGAATTTCACCGCTAATGCAAATTTGCTCCGCGCAGCGGTTTCCGGAGTAAAGAACTCCGCGGTGGACCCCAACGCGGCTGATCCGGTAACGGTTGCCTCCAACGCTTCCAGCGCACCACTGGGAGCAGGGCCCACCATAGGATCTTCTTCGCTGACAAACGCAGCCGCGGATTTCGGCGCCCGCAGCATGCTTCTGGCTATCCGGAGTCTGGCTAAGAATCTTCGCGGCGTGCCCGGGCGGAAAATGGTGGTCTTGTTCTCCGGCGGATTCCCACTGACCAACGACAACGAATCGGAGCTGACCGCGACGATTGACGCCTGCAACAAAGCCAACGTC
>Ga0207150_1134_pt1 | contig 14271 bp, 7 predicted proteins | sample Alteio_BWMinHeat_32_FD_153526 | JGI IMG/M metagenome (GOLD analysis project Ga0207150, IMG submission 153526) | Enriched cells from forest soil in Barre Woods Harvard Forest LTER site, Petersham, Massachusetts, United States -... | ecosystem: Environmental > Terrestrial > Soil > Temperate forest >...
GGAGCACCCTTATGAATGACGCCAAGTATATTGGGTTGGATGTTCACCAGGCAGCTATCTCGGTGGCGGTTGTGGATTCCGCCGGCAAGCTGATGATGGAAGCTATTCTGGAAACGAAAGCCGAAACGATTCTCCAGTTTATTCATGGCCTGCGCGGCGTGGTTGCACGACTTGCTCCAGCCCTACGTTGCAGAAGCGCTGGTGTGCGATCCGCGGAAGAATGCTCTGCTGAAAGCTGGCAACAAGAATGATCGCATCGACGCTCGCAAGCTGGCCGATCTTCTCCGCACCGGGTTGCTCTCTGCGGTCTACCACGGAGAGAACGGCATACGGACTTTGAAAGAACTGGCCCGCAGCTATCTGGCACTGACCCGCGATGCGACGCGGGTGATGAACCGCTTAAAAGCCTTTTATAGGAGTTGGGCGATTCGCACGCAAGGAGCAGTTCCGGTGCATCGGACTCCGTGGGGAGAATCATCTACACCACGAGCTGCTGCGCTTGGCGCTCCGTTAGGATCTGCGGCTGGGAATAGACTTCCAGCATGCAGGGGCTGCTGGCATGCCGCATCAATTCCCGCACGGCCTTCACGGTCTCTCCCTTGGCGATCAGAAGCGTCGCAAAGTACCGCGGTGAAAGGCGTGCTGGTGCGCGATTGACCTTCCCAATACCAAAGAATCTTAAGTGACAAATGGATTTGTCCTCCTCGACGAACACTTCCGCGCGCGCGACCATCTATCCGGAACTATTTGTCACTTTCTCGAACTCGTTTGTGTGTGGAAGTCCTTGCTAGGGGGAAGATCAGATATTGTCTCTGGGTTTGTTAGGAACGGTCGGCTCGCCGTGTTCAGAGAGCTCGATGGCTATGGAGCGGCGCAGCGCAATTAGAATCTGAGGCACAACATGACTTGTTGCCTGGGCGGAGCTTTTGCAAAAACGATGAACCTTGTGATCCGGTCCGTTACTCGAACACGTTCCTAGTCGATTGACAAGGAGGGCATGGATTCCTGGGTGAGTATCCCTTAAACACGAACTTATAAGCGCCAGCGCCACCACTCTTGCCATCAGCTCCGGTAAGGTCGGCCTGAACCTCGTAGATATTGCCCTTGTGATCGGCCGCGATCTGATGGCCTGGAGGATGCGCTTGCGAGGCGCCGATGTCGAATGAACCAAGGACCTCAAGCGTTTTGCGATTCAGTATGTAGGTAACCGGGGTTCCTCCGACATACAGAAACCTCTCGTCTGGCGAGAAGGCCGCAGACCTTGCCTGAAGTGGGTACTTGCTGTCCAGACCCAAAAACTGCTCTGCGATGAATTTGCCTTCGATTGTGAATACCTGGATCCGTTTGTTCCCCCGGTCGGAGACATACACGAGGCCATCGCTGGAAATAATCACATCGTGCGGCACTGCAAACTGTTGAAGTGCGGACCACACACCACAAAGCATGGGGCATACTTCGGTCGCCCCAACTTGGGGAACTGGCGGGCGCATGTCAATATCGAGCGGCTTGTTGCCGTAGGCGCCAAACATGCGCTTGAACTTTCCAGAGTCCGCGTCATACACCATCACTCGGCTGTTGCCATACCCGTCTGAGACGAACAATTCGTTCGTTTTGGGGTAGACACGAAGGCCCGACGCCCCTCTCAGGACCTCTGTCGCGTTGCTGCCAGTCTGCCCACTCTTGCCGATGGCCATCACAAACTTCCCATCTTTTGTGTATTTGAGAATCTGATTGTCGTTTGGAAGATTTGCCGGATTATCCCTTTTACCATCTGCGTTTCCGACGATCCAGACGAAGCCCTTGTAGTCCACTGTGATGCTATGTTCGTTCGACGGCCACTGGTATCCCGGCCCGCCTTCCCCACCCCAACCCTGGATGAAGTTGCCGTCGTTGTCGAACTCGATGACGGGTGGCGCAGGAGTGGACGTAAGGTCAGGTGCACTGGAACGGGGATGTGCAAGACCACGTGGGCGACTAAGGATCCAGACGTGATCCTTATCGTCAATCGCGACGGCGGATCCAAAACCCATCCTCCACTTCGATGGCAGCTTTGGGAAGCTGGGATCTACTTGGAATTGCGGCAAACCACCTTCTCCTATATGCGGAGCTTCCATTGACGCAACCTGCGCCGAGATGGGGTGGACGAAACGCGGGAACATCCCAACTAAGAGGTTCACTAGCAAAACGAAACTGATCCTCTGGGCTCTCGGCATGAGTTCTACTCCTAGAAAGGAAGTGGGGAAACACAACTAACCCGGTTCAGGGGACGACGTCAAACACCAGAATTTGCGCGCCTTGCGGGTCATCCTTCGTCGAAACACTGACATAGTACTTGTTGAGCTCGGGCACTAGACGCGCCGTCCTGGCCCCGGGTTTGGTAGGAATGTTTGCAATTACTTCATAGTGGTCCGCGTCCTTTTGCTGGACCACCGTGACCGCACCAACTGCGCCGTTCAAATTTCCGCCCGGCAGATATATGCGGTGATTGGCAGCGTCGTAAGCCAGATCGTCTACGGAATCGGCCGTCGGCAGATTGGTGACTTCCTTGCCCGTGTCAGTGTTTAGGACCACCAACCTGGAAGGCTTGCGCGTGGCCACAAATAGACGATGCGTGGATTCGTCGTACTGCATCGGCACGTTTTCAATGGCTGCTGTGACAGGCCAGGTATCAACCACGGTGCGTTTCTGGCGATCCACCACTCCGATTTTGTTGGCACCCGTCATGTTGACGAAGAGGCGTGGTCCAGATTTTTCAAGCGCCATGGACTCCAGCCGGTTGGTGTCCAGCTTGATATCCGCCAGCTTCTTACCGCTTACCGTATCGACGACGCTGATCAGGCAGTATGGTGTCTTAGCTGCGCGACCGCCGTTCACCACGTAAAGATACTTCGTCGCGGGATCGTATACTGCGGGGTCTGCATCTATGGTCAACTCGGTGTGGCCCACCAATTCGTACGTATCGTAATTGTAAATTTTGAGCTCGGAAGCTTCTCCGTCCACAATAAAGATTTTCCTCAGCTCTGGAAAAGCCAGCACGTTGTGGGATCCCTTGAGCCCGGTGATGGTATGAATTAGCTTGTTGGTCTTCAAATCAAAAACGTCCACCACTGGCTCCTCCTCTGAGGTGAGGAAGAGTCGATTGCTCTTCACGTCCACGCCGAAGTGGTCCCAATGGCGCTGAAGCCCTGATAGGGAAATAGTTTGGACAAGCCGGAGAGGCGGTTTCTCTTGGGCCGGCGACGGTGCAACGACAGCCAGAACCAACAATAAAACACCTAAGTACCTATTCATAATTGCTCCTCAATTCAATTAGAGGTCAACTAGGGAGAGATTGACCTCAAAACGAAAACTTCAAGGCCAAAGCCGTCCTCGCAAATTCGCTTCATCTATTGCATCAGCGTCCATAAATCAATAGCCGAAAGTTACCGGGCTTCGCTCTTGGGAGCGGATGGGGTTGCTTCTCTGTGGGAGCCGCTGGCGGGTCAAAGTCAGAAGTGACTAGGTATAGATTGTGGGTATCCGGATCAAGCGCCATCGTTTTGGCCCCATACTCCGTCTTGACAGTTTCCACCTGGCTGAGCTTGTCAGGCGAGTCTTCATGGAATATGTGGATCATGCCTTCGCGGGTTGAGACGAAAAGCATGCCTGTTTCTGGGTCAAAAATGTTTGTGTCCACGCCGGCGCTGATGGGGAACGACTGGATGACTTTTCCATTGTCTGCGTCCATCATGACCAAAAATTGAGGGTCGCGACCCGAGGAGAAGAGCCGCCGGTTCTTTTTGTCTATCGCCAAGGCGACAGGCTGACCGGCCGGCGCAACTGGCCAGCGCGCCTTAACCGTAAGAGCGCGAGAATCGATCAAGGTTACCTCATTTGTCCCCGCATTATTATCGTAGATAGCGCCAAAGTCGCCGGGGACCGGGAATTCTACCTTACCGCCCAAGGAAACGGTCTTCACGACAACCTCTTTCACCGGGTCAATTACCGTCATGTTTTTACTGTCGCCGTTGAAGGTAAAGATGTGCTTCGAGGCCTGATCGTACATGATAGTGTCCGTGTCGGGTTGGTCGGTTTTAACCTCGCCAGTGACCTTCAGACTCTTAATATCAAAAATGACCACCTTGGCCGCCTCGCCGTCGGTGATAAATCCTTTGCCAAGCTCAGGCATTAAGGCGACTCCGTGGCAGAGCTGTAAACCGTTAATGGTGCCCACTACAGACCAATTACTAGAATCCAGCACTTGGACTTCTGCACCGTGCGATAAATAGACGCGGTGCGCAGCGGCATCAAGCGTAATGTAGTCGGAATACTCACGGCCCCCAGGTGCCGCGGCCAGTGGAACTTTTTTGATAAGGTGGTAACCGCTCTGAGCCGAAACCGTGAGAGAGCAAGCACCGAGTGCCAAAATAAACAGACCAAGTACAAGGCGTCCAAATTTGGACAAATTCATATGAGCCTCCTTCTAAGCTCCTGAAGAAACGTGCGACAGCAAAAATTGCCAGAATACTAGTACGCCAACCGCGTAATAAAGTTTCGGTTGTTCATCGAAAAAACACACGGCTCCCGGCCCAAGTAGCGGGGCAGCCTTGCTAAAGCAGCGCTCTCTCTTTACCAAATCATCTTCAGTGCAAACTGAACGTCTCGCGGTGGTGTCGCTAAGGAGTCGATTTGTCCGGCGCCTGCCGACGATCCGTCTTGGTTAAATAGCGCCGCACCGCCTGAGGCACTTACCGGCTCGGGGGGAACGAAGTTGGAGCGATTAAAGATGTTGAAAATCTCCGCCCGGAACTGAACGTTGAAGGTCTCCGAAATCCTCCTGATCGCGGTGTTCTTCGTCATCGAGAAATCTACGTTCACAAGTTTGGGTCCAGTGATGGAATTGCGGCCCGCATTGCCCAGGAGATTCGAGCAATAAACCTGCCCCGCCGGCGCATTTGGGACAGTCCCGGCACTAACCCCTGTGAAAGGAGCGCACTGGGTAGCAAGCGGCGATGAAGCCGACACCGTTGGAAGAGTGTAACAATTTGAGTTGATATAGATAGGAGAGTTGCCACCTATGAAATTGTGGTTAATGGGGTCGCAGCCTGGAACCAGGTTGGGAATGCCAAATTGGTCGGCTCCTGAGTTTCCCAAACCCATGGGGTCCCCAGCAATGATGGGGGTAGTCGGAACACCAGAATTGTATTTGACGATTCCTCCCATTTGCCATCCGCCCAGCGCCGCTTTGGCAAGCCCTTTGAATGACTGAGGCGAAGGTATGGCCCAGAGGGTGTTGATGGATATTGTATGTGCGACGTTGAAGTCAGAGGGGCCTCGGAGCGATTTGGGGGCGAAGTAATACAATGAGTTGAGACCTTGACTAAAAGTATCTCCCGCGATGGTTGACGAGCTCTCGTCAAGTGATTTTCCCCAGGTGTAGGAGACCTCAAATTGAAGTCCGTGACTCATCTTCTTGTCGACATTTACGTTCAAGGCGTGATAGACCGAGTCGGTTCCCCAGTAGACATAGCGAATAGTCCCTAAAGTCTGATTGATCTGTGAAGTGCCCCCGCCTGGGGTTTGGCCTGGCGTGCAAGAAGAGTCGGTAGGATTGACAAAGCCGCAGGGAAACAACAATCCCACGGGAGTCTGCGTAGGCATACTCATATTGCCATCATCTCCGCGGATCAGATTGTGGACACCATGGGAACCTACGTACCCCATCATCAGTGAAAGAGTCGGGCTAATTTGGCGCTGCACGTTCAGATTCCACTGCTCCACGTAATTGCGGTGAGGGCTATGTTCAACGGTGGATGTGGCTAACCTGCCTGGACTGACTCCCGGCGGTGGATTCACCAACAGGTTCTCCCCACCCGAGCTGAAGTGCCCCGCCAGGGGGTTGGAACAAGTTGGGGGGTTGTTGAAAGCGCATCCCGGCGAGTCCAATGAAGAAAATATCATGAACGGCGCGGCCTGTTGTTCCTGCACCAGGAAGTAACCCGGAAGCGGCAACACGTCGTAGATACCAAACCCACCGCGGACCGATGTCTTCCCATCGCGGAATGGATCCCACGCGAATCCGATCCGAGGCTCAAAGTTCCGAGTCGTCGGGTTCAAGTAGTAGGGACCAACACTCGAGCAAGAGGTACCTGGGTACGGCGGAAAATTGGGCGTCGTATACGGAATCGCGCATTGCGGCGCCGCGTCCGAAATGTTCAACAAGTTGGAAATCTTGCCCTGCGCGTCCTTAACGACTGTGACCATTTCGTAGCGCAGGCCGATGTTCAATGTCAGGTTGGAACGGACGCGCCAGTCGTCCTGGACATACCCTCCAAAAAGTGTCTGTCGAAGCTCCCGCGGCGTATTTGTCCTGGGGATGCCTGCCTCAAAATGATAAGCGTTGTTGGTGAGAAAATCAGTAATGTTGTGGAACCTCCACAAACCACCTGGTTCAAAAAACGCTTCGAAATTGTATTGCATCCGTTCGATGCCCCCGCCAAATTTCAGCGTATGGGCTCCATGCGTCCAAAACGCATCGTCGTAATACTGAAACGAATTATAGGCGTGTTTAGAAAACGGAGGAGTGCCAACGCCGCCTGGCATCCTGTCACCTGCCCCATCGATTTGTATTTCGGGCGCATTCTGTCCCGACGTACTGCCCAGTGTCTTGTCTGTCGCCGCCGGGTTAACTGCCCCTGCGGGTTCGAGATTGATCACATGAGTACGGCTGTAGCCAACTCGCGCAGCATTGATGAGATTGGGGCCGAACGTGTGGCTCTCTTGGAGCACGACGGTCTGCCGCCTGGTATGGGAGTTCAAGATATCGTTGTTGAAGGTATCGGGCTGAGTGAAATCGGTGTCATCAAACAGATACGTCCCGAACAGGCTGTCATTGGTCGAAAACTTGTGGTCCACTCGGAATGTATAAAAATTCTCCGGCACTATTTGCAAGGCCGAGTTGACGAAATTGGCTGAGTTCACATTGGTGGTGCCTGGCGTCGGAAGCGGGTACATCCGGAACATGGCCGTAGCAGCATTGTCGACACAAAAACCAGCATTGGGGTCCTGTAGCGTGTTCTTACCAGGGACGCATGGTGGCCCGGCGTAAGGAGTATTACCCGTATTATTGGGTATGCCATTGCCATTTGCATCGAGAATGTCGCCGAACGTTTTGCTCTTCGGGTCGGTGTCGAAGACCTTTCCCGCACGCGCAGCTAAAGACGGAATCTTGATTGTCGACGTAATTCCCTTTGCCTGGCGCATCCCTTCGTAGTCTCCGAAGATAAAAGTCTTCTCCTTTATGATCGGCCCACCCGCCGAACCCCCGAATTGATTGCGCCTGAATTGTGCCAAAGGGGTGTCGCCACTCCTAGAAAAGTAGTCTCGCGAGTCCAACGCACTATTCCGTATGAATTCGTACACGTCCCCATGGAAAGCGTTCGTACCAGACTTAGTGATAGCGTTTATAACCCCACCTGCGGACTTGCCGTACTCGGCTGAGAAGCTCCCCGTCAGAACCGAGAACTCTTGAATGGCGTCCACACCCAGCGCGGCGCCGATCACGTTTCCCGGCCCGCTGCTGGCGTAATCATTGACGCTGACACCGTCAAGCCGATAGTTATTGGTTGTAGTTCTCTGGCCGGAAATAGTGAGTTCCGCCCCGAAGCCGCGGTTTCCGCGTCCCGAGTCGCCGTATGCGATTTGAGTTTCAATCAAGTTGACGCCCGGTTGAAGAGTGGCAAGCGAAGTCCAGTCACGCCCGTTGAGCGGTAAGTCAAGAACCGTCCGCGATTCGACCTGTCCGCTGAGTGTTGAGGAGGTGAGCTCAATTTGCGGCGCGGCGCCGGTCACCTCAACTGTCTGAGATGTTTCCCCGACCTTCATCGGGATGTTGAGCTGTTGCTGGGCCCCCACCGCAAGAGTGACGGTCGAAACTGCCGTGTTGAAGCCCTTCGCTGTGACCTTGACCTCGTAGGTCCCCGGCGCCAGGTTCGGAGCCGTATAGTAGCCGGCAGAATCCGCTAGGACATCGGTAGTGATGCCGGTGGCAGTATTCCTAATGGAGACCTGCGCTCCTGGTATTACACCGCCGGACGGATCCAATGCAGTTCCGGATAGGGTTGCACCGGTTACCTGTGAATACGCCGAAACCGCGAGTGACAGGCTAAAAACAACTACCATCATTGGCGTGAAGAACTTCGTGAGCTTTCGCGGGCACACACCATGCATAGTACGCCTCCTGAATTATCAAACAGTAATCGTCGTATACACCCTCGATCAGGGCCCGACTTCGTATTTCGTGAATATTAGAAAACTTCCTCAAATTAAACATCTTCATCAGCCGGGTTTCAGGCGCCGACGGCTTCCATATGGCTGTTCGTCCCCTCATTAAGGGTGCAAGTCCATAATTTCTTGCGCCCTGCCGGAATGAATAACAGCCGCTGGAAACAGCTTTTGGCGCCCCGTGCGCTTCTGTCCGAGGTAGTCGCTAAATGAGAAGTCGCCATTGCCAACCTCGAAAATACTGATATCCGCCACTCTCCCCGGGCGCAACGTGCCTAGCTCTAAGCCGTAATCAAAAACCCCGGCAGGCCTTACAGTGGACAGCTCGATTACCTTATCGAGACTTAGCCCCAGTAAGAGAAATTGAGAAAGGATGGTAGGCAAATCAGGGGAGCCTTCATTCGGCTTAAATGCATGTCGACTCACGATGCAGCTGCTGATTGTGTCTGGTAGAAAATCTTGTTGCAGAATTTTGTCTGCTGTCTCGAAGTTAAAATGTACAGCAGAATGGCCGCTATCAAAAAGAACTCCGCGTTGCCGGGCTTCCCTCACCTCCGGAAGTATTTTCCCGTTTGCGTCGAGAATTCCTCGGTCGCGATTGCACATGTGTGTCAGCACGTCACCCTTGCGCATCACTTTGAGAATGGACGGCATCGGGGTAAACTGCTCAAAGAAATGCACCACCAACGGAAGACCAGCGATTTTCGCGGCCTCTAGCGCCCTTTTGAGACCCTCAAACTCAACTTCCTTTGTAACAGCTGCGCCTTCACCGAGCCTGACGAAAATTCCAACCACAGCCGGCTTGTTCTCAATTGCCGCCTTGGCGGTCAACTGTGGGTTTACAAAACCAAGATTCGCCATGGATCCGTCATTAACAATTGTTCCCGTCACTCCAATGTTCAACAGCGAGTACACTCGAGTGGAGGAAGTGTTGATGATGTACTTCCGAAATCCAGCAATCATTGAATAACCTGCTGAACCTTCGTCCACAGCTGTGGTCGTCCCTTTTGCCAGACAGTTGAAATCTGCTCCTCCATATGGCGCGGATACGCTCACTCCTTCAAACAAATGCGCAAGTAGATCTACGAGCCCGGGAGTAACGATTTTGTCTTTAGCCGACAGCACGTTAACAGCTCGGTCTTCCGGAAAGTCCCGGGAAACCTCCAGAATCTTGCCCTCCTTCACTGCTACATCCAGCTTGGCGTGCAAGTTCTGGCTTGGGTCGATTACTGTTCCGCCCTTGATAAGGAGGTCGCACTCTGGCCCGGAGCTTCCCTTCTGCGGCCCTTTCTCTTCTCCGGGTGACTGGGCAAGGCTGGGACTCGTTTTCCCAAGCGCGCTAGCGATTCCCAAGCCCGCGATGCTTAGACCGAAGTCTCTTCTTGAGACATTACCCAGACCGAATGCGTCTTCTGGCTTTTTCATCTGCCCCCCGAATACTTGCTCGCCCTCTCACCAGATAAACTTGAGCGCAAATTGAATCTCTCTGGAAATGGTTGACGTTGAATCGATCAATCCAGCCCCGTCCGTCCGGGTACCATCTTCATTGAAGATGGTGTTGTTGTTTGTGGGAGAATTGAAGTTCGTATGGTTGAATGTGTTGAAAAGCTCTGCTCGAAACTGCAAATTGAACCGCTCGGAATGCCCAATGTAGTTATTCTTGAACAAGGAAGAATCAAAGTTTATCAGCCCGGGCCCGATTAACGAGTTGCGTCCGGCATTGCCTTGGAGGTTTGCGCAAGTGCCCGGAATTGGCGCCCCAGCGGAAGCGCCGAAAGGTGCACATTGCGCTGCCGTAACGGCCCCCGTGGGCGACGGGAGGCCGAAACAAGTGACGTTGATGTAATCAACTTTCCCAGGGTTCACTGCTGTGGTACATGCGGACCCCGTCAAGCGGTTCGGATAACTTCCTCCGTCCGAGTTGTTTGTGCCGAGAGGGTCGCCGCCGATCAGAACCGAGAAGGGCAACCCGCTTCTCACATTGAAAATGCCCCCCAACTCCCAACCCCCGAGCATCCAGTTCGCGGCTCGGTTGGCCAATTTTGGCTTCGGCGCTATCCATGTGTAACCGATTGTCAGATTGTGTTTGACACTGTAGTCAGACAATCCACGATTGAATTGAGGTTCAAAAGGGAATAGGTTGGGAAGTGTGTTAGAAAAGGGATCTGCCACGCCGGTCCCAGAACCCCCGTCAATGCTCTTACTCCAAGTATAAGAACCGTTGAGTTGAAGGCCGTGGCTGAAGCGCTTTATCACCTGGCCCTCTAGCGCATGATAGATTGCGTAATTCGACCAATCCAAGTAGGTCAATCGACCGAAATTCTGATTGAGCGATGAGACAGCGTTTCCAGTCGCATCATTGCCAATGGTGCAGCTGCCACCAGTGACCGGAGGTCCGCACGGCCAGAGATAGCCCACGGGAGTAGATGTAGGTAGGACCGAATTCGCATCGTCCCCAAGAAAGGCGTTATGGATGCTATGCGAACCAAGGTAGGCGGTCATCAACGTCAGACCAGGTACTACTTCACGCTGGATGCTTAGATTCCACTGCATAACGTAATTCCGCTTTGGGTTGGGTTGCGTATAGTTCGCACGCTGTTTAGGGATGGCCGACGTGACAGCAAGCGCTCCCGCAGGAAATAGACCCTGTAGTGTGCTGGAATTGGAAATCTGGCCGGACTGAACGATGGGGAACGCCCCAATTTCATTAATATGGTATTCGTACCACAAGGGCAGCACGTCGAATAGCCCAAAACCCGAACGGATGGAAGTCTTGCCGTCTCCAAACGGGTCCCACGCGAAGCCCACACGCGGCTCAAAGTTGCGTAACGTAGGATTGCTGAGGAAGAAAGGATTGCCGATATGTGGCGTTGCATCTGTGACGTTGTACAAATTTGACAATTTGTCGTGAGCTTCTGTTGGAATCCTCGACATCTCGTAGCGCAAACCCAGATTAATCGTGAGGTTCGGCCGCAAGCGAATGTCATCTTGTGCATATGCACCGAAAATTGTCTGACGGTAATACCTGCCCACAATCGGCGGAAGGGTCACATTGAAATTCTTCGGTTTGTTGGTCAAGAATGCGGTCAGAGTGCCGAATTGAAAGGCTCCGGAAGCCATTGTGTTATTGAGTGTATTCTCCCGATCGCGCTCCACGTCGCCGCCAATTTTGATGTTATGTCTTCCCCACGTGAGATTCATGTCGTCATACGCTTGAATTGACGTCCAGGCGTAAGTAGCCGCGCCCTGGTCGTTCACACCGCCTGGCAAAAATGTAAGTCCAGATACTCTTACTGATGTGGCGTCCATTCCAGGTACCGCGCCAAATGCCGGGTTCGCCGCTGCGGGGTTGATCGCGCTGAGGCCACTGCCGCCGATGTCGTATACGCGGTTCAGACCGAATCGAGCGGCGTTGATCAACCGGGAACTGAAAGTGTGATTTTCCTCAAGAGTGACGCGCTGATTCGCCGCCTTTTGATAGGTCGACACATTGTTCAAAACGTCCGGCAAGGTAACTAATGAATTGTCATGGACGTACGTACCAGATAAATTATCTTTATCGGATAGGTGATAATCGATTCGAGTGGTGACATAGTCCTCGATTGAGACTCGTTGTGACACAAATGAATAAAACCCGGTGTCTCCTACACCGATCAGAAGGCCTGGGGTAGGCAGATGATACATGGCGAGAAATGCCGCGGACGAAGAGTCAACGCACACGTTTGACGTCCCAGGGACGTACAGTATTGTTCCGGCGGGGCACGATGCCACGGGCGCGGGAGCAGGGTTACCAGCTTTGATGATCCCGTTGCGGGCATCCTGTGACGGGACTTTGGGGAGGCCCGTCACGCCCAAAGACTGGCGCAGCCCCTCATAGTCCGCGAAGATAAAGATTTTATCCTTTTTGATTGGCGCTCCCCCCGATGCTCCAAACTGATTGCGCTTGAAGGGAGGAATCGTTGCTTGGTCAAAGAAATTTCGAGCGTCCAGGGCGCTGTTGCGCAGAAATTCATACGCAGTACCGTGAAACTCGTTTGTTCCCGAGCGGGAAATGGCATTGATCACGCCGCCTGAGGTCCGCCCATACTCGGCAGAGTAATTGCTCGTCACAACAGAAAACTCTTGGATCGCATCTACGCCCAGTGCAACGCCGATCGCACTTCCCGGACTATTATTGAGGTAATCATTCACACTGATCCCGTCAACACGGTAATTGTTCTGCTCCGGACGGGCACCAGAAACTGTCAATTGCGCACCGAACCCTCGGTTTGCCCTCTGATTACCTGCAACCGTTCCAATAGACGGTTGGAGTGCAGCTAAGGAAACGACACCGGGCTGGAGCGTGGCCAACTGGGTCCAGTCACGGCCGTTCAGCGGCAAATCGACAACCGTATTGGAGTTAATCACCGCGCTGATGCTAGACGAGGCCAGTTGAACGATGGGAGCCTCACTAGTCACCACGAGACTTTGGGTAATTTGTCCGACCTGCAGAGTGAGATTCAGGACCTGCTGTGCTCCAACTTCGAGTGTGATACCTGTCCGGACCTGAGTCGCAAAGCCGGCACTCTTCACGGTAATCATGTAATTGCCCGGCTGCAATAAAGGAACCAAGTAAAAGCCATCGACATTCGAATCTACGCTGCGGCTTATTCCGGTCTCGCGATTGAGAACGGTAACATTGGCGTTAGGCACACGTGCGCCGCTGGAATCGGTGACTACGCCTGAAATTTCTGCCGCTTGGGCAAACGCACGTGCAGTTGTTAGCTGGCCTACGATTAACACAGGTAGCAGGACCACCAAGCCCCAACGAATCGTGCGACATAACGGAGTCGATTTCCCCCATTCACACCTGGCCGCATGGCTCACCTTCATCCCCCCTGCTCTCATAGCTCACTCCCCCCCTTGCTGAGGCCTCGCACGGAATTCAAAAGTCTTGCTCAGCCCGAATATCCAGACTTGCCGACGACTGGAGGATCGGTGTCGCATTTCATTTTTAAGGACGAGTCTTCACCCATTACCCATCGTTTTCGCTCGTCACGCTGCGCTCTTCTATTGCTCACTCAAAAATGGTCCACTCACGTGCTGATAAAGCACCGGCAATTCGGCCTGCAGTTTCGCCAGAGCTAGCTGTAAGTCATGAACCAGAGCCTGCCCTTCGGCAGCTGAACGGCCTGTTTCGGCAAGCATTGCCGCGATGTTTTCGTTCATTCGCTGGACTTCCGGGAAAATTTCAGTGACGGTGTACCGCCAGTCGCTGACCGTTTCTGACGGGGACATCGGTGAATCAAGAATAGGCCGTGGCGACACTTCAGTTGAAAGCTCAGGCAGAACAAGCGTCGCCACCATGTCTCGCGCCTCATCCACATGCTGGCGAAGCGCTGAAACATGGTCGCGAATCAGCAATTCGAGAGTCTGTCTTGATCCACGGCTTAGCCGGGCCACCGTCTCGGGCCCATAGCGATCTCGGAGGCGTCGTAATGCCCAAGCCTGCGCTAAAGCCTCTTGCACGAGTTCCACTGTCTTATTTGTGAATGCCGCTCGGTCTTCTGCTTTCGGATACCGTTCTTGCAATTGTTCCTCAAGGGCCCGCCTGCCAATGACAGCAACCGCAGAGGGTTCGTTCGGACGTACCACTACGCTTGCAGTTGCCACTCGGTTTTCTGGCAACGGAGTCCCTTGCTCAATTTGCGGCTCGATGGCCTCTGATTTTTCAGTTGTAACTTCTTTCTGTTGGGTCGCGGCTTCTTCCACAGTTTGCAGGCGAAGCTCCACGTGCGCGATTCCTTGAAGGGCGGCGAGAAGCCTATCCTTGCGCTCCGGCGTGGAGACAATTCCCCGGACTACCACGGAACGCACAACAGAGGCCGGTTTAGAGACTGCTGGGTCGCGGTCCAACTCTATTTGCTCACCGAGGTCTGCTCCTTCGGCGTGAATGGCTACGCGAGCCTGCAGTTCGGACTCCGCCAGTTCGGCGTCACTGGGTGGCGGAGGTGGTGGAACCAGATTCGC
>Ga0207150_1135_pt1 | contig 14242 bp, 13 predicted proteins | sample Alteio_BWMinHeat_32_FD_153526 | JGI IMG/M metagenome (GOLD analysis project Ga0207150, IMG submission 153526) | Enriched cells from forest soil in Barre Woods Harvard Forest LTER site, Petersham, Massachusetts, United States -... | ecosystem: Environmental > Terrestrial > Soil > Temperate forest >...
TTTTGGAAACTCGCAGGGCTGCAATAACCAATCGACCAATTTTTTTTGTCCCTTTTTGGTAATGGTGTATTTTCGACATTGACGTGCGCCGCTGGATTCTTCTAATCGTGAAACGACATATCCACCTTCTTCGAGTAATTTTAAAGAAGAGTAGATTTGTGCATTACTCTCTGACCAGTAAAACTGACTGATTTTATCCATGATTTGTTTAATATCATAACCCGATACTTCGCCTTTGCTGATGATTCCCAGCAATGCATAGAATGATTTGTTGCAGCGCGCCATAAGTAATTCTCATATTTTCAATAGATTGAGTAATTATAGCACATAATTTCCAAACAGGTATAGACAACCTATGTTAATACAGTTATATTGCACAGGTATATTATACCTATATGGAGAACATACCTATGAAACAGGTTACTCAAAATGCTTATAGAATCATGCTGATGATGTTCATTATCACAGGCATCACTCCTTTTACGAATGACGTTTTTTTAGCGTCCATGCCATCCATGTCGCATTATTTTCATACTAACAATATACAACTGATGATGACTGTGTTTATGGCGACGTTTGCAGTTTCGCAATTAGTGTATGGGCCTTTGTCGGACCGCTTCGGCAGAAAACCCATTTTTTTATTGGGTTTGGTGATTTATATTTTAGGTTGTCTGATGACAGTTTTCGCTCATCCCTTCGCAGAATTATTAGTGGGTCGGGCTGTGCAAGCGGTTGGAGTTGCGACAGTGATCATTTCTGTATTCGCCATTATTCGTGATAGCTATACAAAAACAGACATCGGAAAAAATATTGCGATCGTGATGGGAATTATTGGTGCATGTCCCATGCTATCGCCCATTGTTGGAAGTGCAATACAAAGCTATTTTCAGTGGCGAGGTAATATGTTTTTACTATTATTCATGGGGATTGTTGCATTGTTATTTATAGCGATATTTTTAAAGGAAACGATGGTTGAAAAAAATCTACGTGCACTAAAAACAAAACATATTATCAACAATTATTTTACTATTTTAAAACACAAACCATTTCAAGGTTACGCATTCGCAGGTGCATTGGGCTATTCCGCATTATTTTGTTATTTAGCGGCAGCACCGATTATTATTATCACGCTATTTGGCAGAAGCATTTCTGAATTTGCATTGCTGTGCGCAATCAATGCGACAGGTTTGGTCGTCACTGCCATTGTTGCACCGAAACTGTCTCGCTTAAAAAATACTGCAACGACACTACATGTTTCTGCCGCGTTAATTACCTTGGGTGGATTAATCTTATTAACATTCAGTTGCATTTTCACACTGCAATTATGGATGATTACGTTACCCATGTTCATCATGACACTCGGTGTTGGACTCATGCGTCCCACTGCAAGTGCGGGTGCACTGCAAGCATTTCCGGCGACTATCGCAGGTTCTGCATCTGCCATGTATTCATTTATTTCCTTCGGTGTCAGCGCGATATTTATCGGATTCGTGCATTGTATTCTAAACGATAATCTCACTATTTTTGCGGCGTTAATTTTGATGCTGGGATTACTGTCAAGATTAAGTGCGATGCGCAGTGAAGAAAAAAGCATCATGATTAAAACTGATATGTGTAATCAGTATACTTGATTTCATAAATAGATATGTTTCATCTATGCTGTTCGTGTAGCGATCGGATACATTCACTGAAAACTCGAAAAAAGCAGTACTTGCAATACAACGCATATTGACTGATGAATGCAATGCATGGTTCCCAAATAATTGGCAAGTCATATACGCCTGTGTTGAAGCATTAGAATCTGCACTTTTAAAAATGCGTGGTGTTGATCCTGCATGGAAACCTATTATTGCCGGCGGTGTTGATCCAGAGAATCCAGATAATAATTTGATGGGTCTAAAAGAATTACATAATTATCATTCTCCAAAATTCACTCATAATGGCTGGTGTAATTGAAAGAATAATAAATAAATTACGCGCTCATTATAAGAAAAGCGATGAAATATGCAAAATTGAATTATATCCTGGAAAACTAATATTATGGATAGGTTTGAATGATAGGTATATTTTCAATTGCAACTGCTTGCGATGAAAGATAGTTTTGTATTTTTTTATTTAATTCTTTTAAATCCCCTTCGCGATATGAACATAGTGCGCGTAATGAAGACGCTGGGTCAAATATTTTTCCATAAACAGCAATTGCACATCCCAATCCTTCTGCAAGTGATAAACCGGATTTCATCATAGCGTAAATATCAATGTAATCTTTGCATTCAGCGCGATGTTGTATGGTATTCAATTTTGTGGCAAATAAATCTTGTAAAGAAGCGATTTGCAGTAGATTGTCTTCTGCAATGATTGGTGCTGCAACTCGTTTTTGCCGTTCACCCAAATTGGCTAAAAACTGCAATTTTACTGGACCGTCTGAAAAATCTGCAATGCAATCAATTGTGTTAATTTCAGGTTGAACAAGATTGTATTTTCGTAGCAGTGGAAATTGCGCAATGAGCTTTTCCTTATTTAACGGGAAATCAGAAAAAAAATCAAAATCAACTGAGACGCGATGCCCCAGTTGTAACGCAACAGCGGTTCCACCATATAAAATAAATTCTTTCGGAATATCTTTTAACAACGGCCATAATTTCAATTGCGCTGCTGGTAATATATTCAGATGTAAAGACATCACAATTCTCGTTTTGGCAAAGAAGGGATGGGGTTGATACCAAATTTTATGTGCCAATAATCCCAGGAACGTGCGTGGAAATAACCTGCTGTTGCGTGCAACAAAACTGTCTTTAAAACTTCATCACCAACATCATGGCGTAATGCCTGAATATCATCCCAGTTACCCAAATCCATTGCGCTGGCAAGGAAAATAGCGGGGTGTGCATAAGCCCAGTCGATCGGATTCCACCAAACGTAGCGTTGCGCTAAGCGATCAAGGAGTGGTGTATGTTGTAAAATTATCTCTTTCATGTGGCTATAATAACAAATATTTTTAAGATTTGATAACAGCCAATGAACCACAAAAACCATAGCTTTCCCCAGCAACCTTCGCTATAATGCCCCGTTTTATGTCAGCCATGTTCCTGCCAATGACAGCGGTGCATGCCTGAAAGTTCAATCCAAATAGGGGAAATAGTATGTCATTTAGTACTGTAAATAAAGCAGAAATCGTTAAAAACTTTCAATTGGACCCAAAAGATACGGGTTCTCCAGAAGTACAAGTTGCGCTGCAAACTGCGCGTATTGAGCGCTTAACTGAACATTTCAAAACGCATGGTCATGATCATCATTCACGTCGCGGTTTGTTACGTTTGGTGAATCAGCGTCGTAAATTATTGACGTATTTGAACCGTGTTGATTCAGCGCGTTATCGCACATTGATTGAACGTTTAAATATTCGTCGTTAAATACAGTGTCAGTTAACAGTGTCAGTGTCAGAAGATTTGAATCATTGCATTTCTGACACGGACACTGACACGGACACTGTTCACTAAATCAGGGTAATTCATGAGAAAAATATCGAAAACATTTCAATATGGTCAACATTCAATAACATTAGAAACCGGTCGCATTGCACGTCAAGCGCATGGCGCGGTTTGGGTCACGATGGGTGACACCGTTCTTTTAGCCACAGCGGTGGGTAAATCGTCAGGACCTGCTGGTCGCGATTTCTTCCCATTAACCGTAAATTATCAAGAAAAAACATACGCAGCCGGAAAAATTCCGGGTGGATATTTCAAACGCGAAGCGCGTCCGACTGAAAAAGAAACATTAATTTCTCGTTTAATTGATCGTCCGATTCGTCCTTTATTTCCTGATGAATTTACGGATGAAGTGCAAATTGTAGTAACGGTCATGTCGTTGGATCCACAAGTGCAAACCGATATTCCAGCGATCATTGGTGCAGCTGCCGCATTAGGTTTAACAGGTATGCCATTTCAAGGACCAATAGCCGCAGCGCGCGTAGGTTATCTCGATGGAAAATATTTATTAAATCCATCATCTACTGAAATCAAAACATCACAATTAGATTTAGTCGTTGCAGGTACACGTGAAGCCGTATTGATGGTTGAATCTGAAGCGGATCAATTGACAGAATCCGTTATGCTCGGTGCCGTTTTATTTGGTCATGAGCAAATGCAAGTCGCAATCGATGCGATTGAAGCGTTCGTGAAAGAAGTGGGCGAAGGCACGTGGACTTGGACACCTATTGCAAAAAATACTGCACTTTCCGAACGCATTGCAAAAACGGCAGAAAATGATGTGAAAGCCGCTTACAAAATCCGCACGAAAGTAGAACGTCAAAATCGTATCGCAGAAATTTTAGCGCGTGTAACCGCTGAAATTTGTGACGGTTCTGAAACAGCACCTGCCGCTTCCGAAGTTAGTAAGGTGTTTCATGCATTGGAAAAACGCGTAGTACGTCATCAAATTTTATCCGGTGAAGCGCGTATCGATGGTCGTGACACAACAACCGTTCGCAAAATTGATATTGATTTAACCGTATTGCCACGCACACATGGCTCTGCATTATTCACACGTGGTGAAACACAAGCGTTAGTGGTAACAACGTTAGGCAGCGGACGTGATGCACAAATCATCGATGATTTAGGCGGTGAATTCAAGGATACGTTCATGTTGCATTACAACTTCCCTCCGTACAGCGTTGGCGAAGTCGGCATGATGAGTGGTCCGAAACGTCGTGAAATCGGTCATGGAAAATTAGCACGTCGTGCGATGAATGCCGTGATTCCAAAAGGCGATGATTTTCCTTACGTATTGCGTATTGTATCGGAAATTACAGAGTCAAATGGTTCAAGCTCGATGGCAACGGTTTGCGGTGCAAGCTTGTCGTTAATGGATGCGGGTGTGCCAATTAAAGCACCGGTTGCCGGAATCGCAATGGGTTTGATCAAAGAAGACGATAGTTTTGCCGTATTAACCGATATTTTAGGTGATGAAGATCATCTCGGTGATATGGATTTTAAAGTCGCTGGAACAGAAACGGGTGTTACTGCATTGCAGATGGATATTAAAATCAGCGGCATCACGCAAGAAATTATGGATATTGCTTTAAATCAAGCGAAAGATGCGCGTCTGCATTTATTGGGCATTATGAATAAAGCGATTAGTACTTCGCGCGTGGAAGTATCTAAATTCGCACCGCGTGTGATTACACTCAAAATCAATCCTGAAAAAATTCGTGATGTGATTGGTAAAGGTGGCGCGACGATTCGTGACATCACTGAATCAACTCATTCGACGATTGATATTACTGATGACGGCACCGTGAAAATTTCTGCAGTGAATGGTGATGATTTGGAGCGTGCAAAATTACGCGTGCGTCAATTGACAGAAGAATTAACTGTCGGTGCAACGTATGCGGGTCGCGTGGTGAAGTTAGTTGAATTTGGTGCGTTCGTTGAAATCACACCCAATCAGCAAGGTTTAGTGCATATTTCACAAATCGCTGATCAACGCGTTGAAAATGTTGCTGATCATTTGAAAGAAGGTCAGATGGTTAACGTGAAAGTCATCGAAATCGATCGTCAAGGTCGTGTGAGATTGTCGTTGAAAGATACGGGTGAAGTGACTGTTTGGTAAAATTCCCCTCACCCTGTCCCTTTTAGGGAGAGGGACAGGGTGAGGGTTATCTAACTACTTAAGAAACCCGAATATAAATTTCTATTTTTTATTGCTCTAATAGGCAATGAAAAAAATTCCATTTATTATTTTGCGTATACTTCCTGTTGCGATTATATCGTTACTTATTTTGCTGCACTTTATTTTTATTAAAACACACCAATTTCAACTGCCAAAAACACTTATTCAGAAAAAAGTACATATTGAAGGTGTGATTGATTCAATTCCGCAACATAAATTTCATGGATTACGATTTCAATTTCATGAGCGTTCAATCCAGCATCAAAAAATATCGACCCATTTTTTAATTTCATGGTATGCGTACACACCAAAATTACAAATTGGGCAACGTTGGGAATTAACGGTGACATTAAAACCGCCGATCGGCACGCATAATCCGGGTGGATTTGATTATGAAGAATACTTATTGTCTCATGGCATTACAGCGACAGGTTATGTGGTGACGCGCAAGGCGCACAATAAGTTACTAGGTGATGATCATAGCTATTTTCTCGCTGTATTTCGACAAAAAGTAGAAAAACAAATCGATGATTCGATTCATGATCCGACGCGTGCTGCGTTTATTTCTGCATTGTGTGTGGGATTGCGTGATGGATTAAGTCAATCCGATTGGCAGGTATTTCAAAAAACTGGGACCAATCATTTAGTCGCGATTGCGGGATTGCATATTGGTTTTGTATTTGCGTGCATTTATTTTTTAACGAAACATGCGTGGCGATTATCTTCACGTTTATTATTAATCATTCCCGCATCACGCGCTGCAGAAATAATAAGTTTAATTGGCGCGGTTAGTTATGCCGCATTATCGGGGTTCGCAATACCCGCACAGCGTGCATCGATTATGTTGTGTTGTTTTATGATCGCGCAATTATTCTATCGAAAAATTTCCATTGGACGACGGTTGTTTTTTTCAGCGGGTGTTATTTTAATTTTAAATCCATTTGATTTAGTGGATGCGAGTTTTTGGTTAAGCTTTACATCAATTGCGATTTTAGCGTGGGCGACTCGTTCTCGTTTGCGTTCACCTTCACACTTAAAATCATGGGGAAAAATGCAGCTAGCGATCGTCGTTGGATTGTTGCCACTAATGCTTTTTTATTTTCAACAGATGTCATTGATCGCATTTTTTGCGAATGCTATTGCAATTCCGTGGGTGGGATTTTTAATTTTGCCGCTGGGATTGATGGCGACGTTCCTATTTTTGTGTCACGCGCATTTATGGAGTCATGATTTATTTTGGCTGTCCGGAAAATTATTGTTGCCATTGTGGGAATTTTTAAAATATATCTCGCATTATTCATTCGCGAGTTGGCAGCATGCGATATCGAACAAATGGATATTAATTGCAGGGATGATTGGCAGTATTTTTTTATTAGCCCCGCGCGGATTATCGGCGCGTTTTATGGGGTGTTTTGGATTGTTGCCACTTTTCTTTTATCATCCTGCACATCCAGCGAAGGGCGATTATCGCGTCACAGTGATCGATGTGGGGCAGGGATTAGCGGTGTTGGTGCAGACCGCGCATCATACACTGTTGTATAAATCGATCGATAAAAATCGTGGCGAAAGAAAATTCCATCAGTCTATTGTCTCATCTTATTTGCATACATTAGATATTTCTGCAGTGAATCTGGTTATTCAGAATTTTAAAGTAAATCAACCATCATGGAATTGGGATGGCGTGCATTTTAAGGTGTTCGATCATACATCGATTATTCGAATTTCAAACGCTGCAGGATCCCTGTTATTGACCAGTAGCATTCAAAAATCCACAGAATCTAGCTTAGTGAAAAAATATGGCGATCAGTTGCAATCAACTGTGTTATTGGTGCCGAATGAGGGTAGCGTGAAAGCCTACGAAAAATCGTTTATAGACGCTGTTTCTCCGATGACAGCGATTATTTCCGCAGGAGAATATAATCGTTATCATTGGCCCGCAAAATCGGTTTTATCTCGATATTTGCAGCGTGGAATTAAGGTGTACAATACCGCATGCAATGGCGCAATTACTATTCGATTCCAGCGCAAAGGTGATGTAAGATTGTCCAGCGTTCTGCCATTAAAAAACCCTCACCCTGCCCCTCTCCCTAAAAGGGAGAGGGGACGTACTAATTAGCATCCAGGTAGTTTATGAGTAATTCTACAAATAACGGTTTTCAAACCTACAAGCGATTATTATATTTCGCGAAACCCTATTGGATCATATTTTTTCTGGGCGCAGTTGCAACCATTATTGTGTCTGCTACCGATGCCACTTTTACTGGTCTGGTGAAGCCGATTATTGATGAGTCATTTATAAAACGGGATCGTTCTTTTATTCATTGGTTGCCCATTTTAATTTTCGGTATTTTTATTATTCGTGGCATGGCGGGTTTTGTATCGAGCTATTGTATTTCACGTGTTGCGCGAACCGTTGTGCGTGATTTGCGTCGCCTTATTTTCTCTAAATTATTGCAATTACCCGCGACATTTTACGATCGAAATAGTTCGGGATATATTTTATCGACCATTATTTATAACGTGGAGCAAGTTGCGCAAGCGTGTTCTGATGCATTAATGACTATTATTCGTGAATCATCACTCGCGATTGGATTAATTGTGGTGATGTTCGTGGTGAGTTGGAAATTGTCGCTGTTATTTATCATCATCGCGCCGTTTATTATGTGGGTGGTGAAATGGAGTAGCGTGCGCATGCGTCGATTAAGCACGAATGTGCAACAATCCGTGGGTGATGTGACGCACGTGGCAGGTGAGGGGATTGATGGGTATCGCGTGATTCGTTTGTATGGTGGTCAAGAATATGAAAATAAAAAATTTAATCAAGCGACCAAAAACAATTTACAACGTGAATTAAAAATTGTCGTGACGAATGGTGTCGGCACTTCATCGATGCAATTATTGTTAGCGATTCCGATTGCAGTGACATTGTTAGTTGCAACGAATCCATCCCTGCATATTTCAGCCGGTAGTTTCGCAGCGATTGTTGCGGCAATGATTTCATTATTGCGTCCTGTGCGTCGTATGAGTACGGTGAATACCGAAATTCAAAAAGGCGTTGCAGCGGCAGAAAGTATTTTCAAAATGGCAGATGAAGAAATTGAAAAAGAGTCGGGTACGCGATCACTGTCTAGCGTGACAGGCGACATTGTATTTCGTGATGTGAGTTTTGAATACACAACTTCAAAACGTCCGATTTTAAAAAACATCAATTTTTCCGTAAAAGCAGGCCAAACAGTCGCGATCGTTGGAAAATCCGGCGGTGGAAAATCAACGCTCGTGAATATGTTGCCGCGGTTTTATGAAATTAATTCCGGTTCCATTACCATTGATGGTGTGAATATTAATGTGTATTCACTCGCAGATCTACGTCGACAATTTGCATTTGTTTCACAAGATACGACGTTATTCGATGACACCGTTGCGAATAATATCGCATATGGTTCTGACATGTCTGCCAATAGAGATAAAATCATAGCTAGCGCGAAAGCATCGCACGCGTACGATTTTATTATGCAAATGCCAGATGGGTTTGATACTAAAATTGGTGAAGATGGTGTGTTGTTGTCCGGTGGTCAACGTCAACGTATTGCAATTGCGCGCGCGTTATTAAAAGACGCACCTATCTTGGTGTTAGATGAAGCGACCGCATCGTTGGATGTGCACGCAGAGCGACATATTCAACAAGCGCTCGATGATTTAATGAAAGATCGCACTGTATTAGTCATCGCACATCGATTATCAACCGTTGAAAATGCCGATTGTATTATTGTATTAGATGAAGGTGAAATTGTCGAAACAGGAACGCATCAAACGTTGTTAGAAAAGGAAGGTGCGTATGCGGCTTTATACCGTGCGCAGTTTAAAGAATGATGAATAAAATCTGGTACGAAAAAAACATTCTCGCATATATTTTATTTCCACTCTCGTTAATTTATCGTTTCACTATTTTCATTCGAAAACTCTGTTACCAATTAAAAATTTTCAAATCCATTAAAATAAATATCCCCGTCATCATCGTTGGTAACATTACAGTTGGTGGTACTGGAAAAACACCGCTATTAATTACTCTGGTTAAAACACTACAAAAACAGGGTTTTTGTCCAGGTGTAATTAGTCGTGGGTATGGCGGCAAAAATAAATCATGGCCTGCATTTGTGGATGCAAATAGCGACCCAAACTTAGTCGGCGATGAAGCGGTATTAATCGCGAAAAATACAAACGCGCCTGTGATGGTTGGACCGAATCGCGTTCATGATGCTTTGAAATTAATTCAGATACATTCGGAAATAAATGTGATTATCAGTGATGATGGTTTGCAACATTATGCACTCGAACGAGATATTGAAATCGCAGTTGTTGATAGTATGCGGCGTTTTGGAAATGGATTTTGCTTACCGGCAGGACCGTTGCGTGAACCGATAGATCGATTAAAAACAGTTGATTTTGTGATTGCGAATGGAAAAGCAGAGCCAGGCGAATATGCGATGGAATTTGTGATTGATGAAATTGCCTCTATAAAAGATCAGAAGCCCACCCGGCAGGGTGGGCGCGAATTTATGAAATCACACGCTTATCAAAAAATAATGGCAGTTGCTGGTATTGGAAATCCAGAGCGATTTTTTAATTCATTGCGAACACTCGAAATTAATTTCGATACAAAAATATTTCCCGATCATCATGCATTTATAAAATCCGATTTTGATTCATTAAAAGCAGATATTATTGTGATGACAGAAAAAGATGCCGTAAAATGCGCTGCATTTGCAGACGATCGTTTTTATGTGGTGCACGGGCATGCGCAGGTAGATGATCTTGTCGTGCAAAAAATAATCATGCAGATGATCCGTCGCAAAACCTGGTAATCATTGTGGTTGAAAAGAAAAATCCATTTTAGCGAGCAATGTCTCATCATGCGTAATCACGATTACAGTTTTATTTTTAAAATCACTTTCGCAATTTTTCCAGATACGCTGCATTAATTCATTTTGTAATCCAGTCGATGGTTCATCGAGAATTAATATCGGCGTGTTTTGTAATAACGCGCGTGCGATGGAAATGCGACGAATTTGTCCGCCGGAAAAGTTTTTGCCGAACTCACCCATTAGTGTATTTAATCCATCAGGTAATGCACGAATGTGGTTGGCAAAGTCGACTTTTTCTAGTGCTTCATAACATTGTTCATCTGAAAATTCAGTCTGCATCAGTGTTATATTATCGCGAACACTCGCATTAAAAATGTGAACGTGTTGTGCGACTAACGAAACTGTTTTTCTTAATTGATATTCAGAAAGTTTTTTTAAGTTAGTGTCACCAACGGTAATTTCACCGGATGCTGGATCCCAAATACGTGTTAATAATTGCATGAGAGTTGTTTTGCCAGTGCCGGAATCACCGGTGATTCCTAAATGGGTGCCTGCAGGAATATCAAGGTTGATATTTTCTAAAACCGAAATGATGCGATTAGGATAAGAAAATGACACGTTTTTAAATACAATACTCGTATTATGAAATGTTGCTGGTGCCGCAGAAAAAACAACCGTAGGTTTAGTATGTGCGATTTCTAATAATCGATCTGCTGCAGATTTTGATTTACCGAGCGATAAAAAAGCGAACGGCAGTGAGAGTAATTGCTCGAATGTAACGATGACTAATAATATGATCATCGCTAATTCAGGTCCATTAATAATCTGATTTCTCACGAGCGGAATTCCGATCATCAAAACCAACCATACCGTTGTTCCAGATAACAATTGCATGCTGGAAATCGTGAATCCCTTTAACCGCGCGAATTTTTTTTGAGCGGAAATCAGTTGGTCGGTTTTATTTTCGATTGCTGAAATACGATCTTCTTTTTTCACGAACAATAATAAATCAACAAATCCTTGTAAAAAATCGATGGTTTGTATGCGTAATTCTGCAGTAGCATTTTGAATCGCAGATCCAATTTTTTGTGATCGATTAAAGATAATGAATGGAATAAGTATTAAAGCAAGCAATAGCATCACAAATATGATTAATGCCAACGATACAGTAAAATGCGCAACAAATAATGTAATCAAGATTAATAAAAATAACGCAACACAAAACGGAGACAGTACATTTAAATACAAATGATCTAATGTATCGACATCATGCGTAATTCGATTTAATAAATCACCACTGCGATGTGATAATAAATGAGCGGGCGCAAGGGGAATTAAGGTTTCATAAAACCAGACGCGCAGGGTGCGTAAAATTTTAAATGTCGTATCATGATTCACCACGCGATCACCATAACGCGATAAAATGCGGATAAATGCAAGTAATCGGATCATGGATGCAGGAATAAAATAATTAAATGTGATGACAGTGCTTGCTGTTAATCCTGCAAATGCAGCTGCGCTGATGAACCAGCCTGATAACGTTAGCAAAGCAATCGATGAAGCAGCGAGAGCAATGCTTAATAAAATACCGATGATGAGATCGCGACGGTAATTTGAAAGCTTTTGGATGAAAAATAAAAGTGATGACATGGTGTTACCTGTATTAATCGCGTCTCTACACCTCTTTTGCGCGTTTTAAAGCTTCTTTTATTAATGCATCAGACAAAAAATAACGTCCATTTTTTAAAAGCAATAAAATTGGTTTGATCGCTTTAACCATTTTCTTTTGTTTTGCCAATAATAAAACACCAATCGTACCGATAATCTTAACGCCCAATTTTTTCGCGACACCACGACCGAGTTTTTCATCAATGATTAATGGAAGATTGAGTGAATGAGCGAGCGCGATCGCCGCAGCTTCGCCTTGATCTAATATTTCAAGCGCATTATCAACATGAGCGATTGCTGCAGAATGCACTTGAATCAGTTTGTCATCAATTGCTTTGGCGATCGCAATTGCGCCTGGTCGTGTTCTGTCAATCAAACATTCAGTCGCGACTATTTCTGGAATAACGACTTTTCCAAATAGGTCAGATAACACAGATAATTTGCCGATACTACCAAACGCAATGAGTGGACTTGCGTCAGCAATGATAATCTTATTCAAAATCTTTGAGCTCCTCGTCCACATCTTTGATCGTGTAATGGATGATGGAAATTCCTAATTTGCTGAGTGCTGTGATAAAGCCTTCCAATGATTCGCCTGAGAGCTTTGCGGCTTTTGCTAATGTGAGCACACCTTCTTTGTACAAGTGAATCGCCAATGCAGGTTTCAATCCAAGTTCAATTAAGTCATCGCTAAACGGGATTGCGAGAAAAACTGGCCGCCCGTGCTTGGTGATTAATGATAACTTGCCCACCTCTGCATCGTGTATCAACGCACCCGTGTGCTCGCGTAAATCTCGTACTGTAAAGGTATCCATCGTTCGCCCCAATCTTTAGTATGTGCCATCAAATGATAGCACATTTTTTATGGTTGTGGATATCGAAGTCAAGTTTCTTTGCCGGTTTATTGATCAAGTTTGTTTATGTCTCCCAGAAAATCTAAATTATCGGCGAAAAATGGCGTTAATATTGGGTTAAGAAATACCTGCTATAATCGCTTTTAAGATGTAATTACTTTGAAGGCTTTCTATGCCCTATACTGCAATGCAACTGAAAGATGCAATTAAAACGGCTAATGTTGATCGAGTCCAATTGATATTGTGTGAACGTGATCAAAATGGAGTGCCAACTGTAGACGTTAATAACCTTGGTGGTTTTGGCTCAGCTGATAATAACGCGTTCCTTTTTACACTAAACGAAATTGAGCGTAATCAGAATCAGAATCTAAGTTCTGAAACAACATTTGAAATTTTAGAATTATTACTAGCACATAGGGATAACGACGGCAATCCCATTATTGATCTGAACGTTGTAAATACTTCGAATGCTTCAACCCTTGAATCAGTGTTAAAGCTGTATGCAGGGAGTTTTTTTAAAATGGAAGATGCGCGTAGGCTAGTTGATTTAATGATTAACTGTCGGAATAACGAGGGCAACAGTATTCTTGATGTGTCACAACACGGAAATTGGAGTTCTCCATTACAACAGGCGGTGATGTCTCGCGATCCATTTATTGTGGAATCACTTTTGGATTTACGGAATGCTAATGGGACGTATGCGATCGACCCAACATGTAGGCCATTGGGTGATGATAAAGTTGGCTTAATTAGATACCAAGGAACGTCAGCTTTAGAGCTTGCGCGTAGTCCTGCTTATGGCTCAAGCCCAGAAATGCAAGAAATAATTCAAATATTGGGCGCTCATGTTGAAGCTGCCGATAAAGGGAAACGTCGTTTTGAAAGGCCAAAGCGCGTAACTGCTGGAACATCACAACCAAACGCCCTAGCAGCGGCTTCTGCTACTCGTCAAGACGGCGACACTTTTAATAGAAATCCACAAAATACGCATACACCTGAAGTTGAATGCTCAGTTGATCTATCGATATCACGTTTAAAAAAAACCTATCAAGCTGCTCATAGCACAGATTTTTCTCTAACCTGTCAAGAGATTGGATCACTGATTAACGCACAGAATGGTGGGGGTCATTATAACCCGGAACAAATCGCCCATATTCGTCAGGGGTTCTCGCATGTTCTCGATAATCA
>Ga0207150_1136_pt1 | contig 14193 bp, 11 predicted proteins | sample Alteio_BWMinHeat_32_FD_153526 | JGI IMG/M metagenome (GOLD analysis project Ga0207150, IMG submission 153526) | Enriched cells from forest soil in Barre Woods Harvard Forest LTER site, Petersham, Massachusetts, United States -... | ecosystem: Environmental > Terrestrial > Soil > Temperate forest >...
TCATCTCGACGGGGATGTTGTGCTGCGCGTGCCAGCGCATCAGGGCCTGGGTTTCGGGGATGGATTCGCGCAGCGGGCGCGGGCTGCGGCCATCGAGCTGGGTGTACCAGAAGAGCGGGATGGCGCACCAGGCGTTGTTGATGGTCCGCGCGAGCATCGGCGCCCATTTCATGGTGTCGCGGGTGCCGCTGTAACAACGCATGATGGGATAGTTGCCGAGCCGTGTGTGGGCGTGGATCATCTGGAGGTCCGCCTCGCTGCGGACCGGGACGCCGCCTGCGCCATGGGCACTGGGGTCCATTTCCGCGGGGCGAAAGAAGTGTTCCTGGGCGTTCTGATCCGTCCCCAGGGACAGCACGTCGAGACATTCGGCGCGGGCGATGTCGGCTACGCCGGCGACGGTCTCGTCCACCGTGGGCCTGCCGAAATGATGGCGCAGCAGGGGATAGGGGACTTTCCAGCCGATTCGCCCTGCGAGCGTTTGCGGCGGAGGGGCCCCGGGGCTGGCATCCGCCTGCTCGCCGCGCAGGTAGGCAACGACGGCCTGCTTGGAGGTGCCGCTGGAGAATGCCATCTGGAACAACCCGGACTCCTTCGCGACCGCGACGCACGGTTCCGTGCCGCCAAAGAGCCAGGAGCGTTCGGCGTGTCCCTGGGCGATCGCCTTGGCCGACAGTTCGCGCAGGAGATTGCGGCAGTTCTCCGGCGTCAAGCGGTAGCCGACGGCCACCATCTCCGGATCGAGGTCGGCCACCTTCTCAAGCAGGAGGTCCACCGAGATTGCCGGCCCCAGGCAGACGGTCTCATAGCCCAGTTGCTCGGCCAGGTTGAGAAAGTTGACCACGCCGGCGACGTGGACGCAATCGCCAATGGCAGCGCCGACGATCAATTCTTTTTTCATGCGAATTCTCTCCCGAGCCAGATCGAGGAAGCAGGGACGTCCAACTCCAGGTGTCTGGAAGGAGATGGCACGACCGGTTTGTTATTGGGTGTTGCCGAGGCGACACCGAATGCGACGAAGTTGCGGATTTCCTGGGTGTTTTTGCCAGCCAGGCCAAGGGCATCGAGGGTGCGCGGACGTCGCCAGCGCTGTTTGCCCAGTTTTATTCGGCCCAGGTTAACCAGTCTGCGGAGCGTGGGCAAGGCCAGTCCGGCGGCCTCGCCCAGCTCAATCAGGGGAATGAGTCCGGTGGGCACGTCTTCCAGCAGGTAGCGATGCTTCAAGTTGGCGGGGGCCTTGATCCCGACATAGGCCGGGTTGCCTCCTACCGCAGCCTGGACGCCAGAGGCGTGATGTCCGTAGGCGGTGGCGATCCAGTCCGTCAAAGATTGGACGGCTTCGCCGTATGCATCGGCGACGCGCAGACGTTCGGCATCGGCGGCTGCCAACGTGTCGGCAACCTGGGGCGTTACGCCTTCGGCGTAAAAATCAAAGGAATCGCGTCGCTCGATGCGCCGGGCATTGAGCAGCGTGATGGACGGATGGATGATCGCTCCGAGATTGGCAAGACCGGTATGCAGCACGGACGGGGCGGCGGCCAGCATGGGCAACTGCGGTCGGCACGCGGCCAGCAGCTCCGGCGTACGGATGGCGGGAAGAGCTGCAGCCAACAGCTCGGCCTTGGCGCCATAAATGACCGCATCGGCCGGCCCGACGGCACGGGCGGCAAAGGGAAACGAGTTGGCCTCCCCCAGCAGGATTTTGGCGCGACAGCCAGCTTCGCGCAGCACGCGGCGAAACTCCAGGGCGCCCCCGGTGCGGCCAGGCAGCAACAGCACGGTTTGCCCATCGCGGAGACAGGGGGCACAGGCGCGAGCGACATCGACGTGGCCGCAGGCCGGCACGGCGACCAGGATCAAGCCAGCGCTCGACACCGCGGCCGCCATGCTGCTGGTGACAATGGCCAGGTGGGCGAGAGACGGTTGCGATCCCGGCGTGCTCAGGCGAATGCCGCCCAGAGCGGCGATCGGGGCCAGACGCTGGGGCGAACGATTCCACAGCGCGACGCGATGGCCCTGGAGCGCCAGGTGGCTGGCCAGGGCCAGGCCGCCATGACCGGCGCCGAGCACCGCGACCGTATCGGTACGAATTGCCGATCTGCGCGGACTTGCGGGAAAATGGCTCTCCAGCGGCTGAAGCTGGCGCCATTTCGCCGAGTTCTGGGCCGGGCGGTCCGAGGTTGGATATTTCCAGGCGTCGGCGTAATCGCGATCAACCCGGTTCACCAGGCCGGTATCCGATGGGGCGTTTTTCGTTTTCGTTCGCAGAATCACGACAGCTCTCCTCTTTGTGCTAATCCGGCCTTCCGCGAAGTTGTGACATGGGTGCAATTGGTGGAGAGCAGTCCACCTGAATTTCACCATTCGCAAAGGACCGATATTTCGCATTCCCCGAATAGACATGACGGCTGGTTGTGTGTTCCATGCACAGAGCCGCGTTATATTCCCACAAGGAATACGGCGGATAAGGCCCAAATCTGGCACTGGTCCGCACGATTCTTTTTTGCCGCCTGGGAAGCAAAGCCACAGAGACCACAGAGAAAACAGAGAAATCCAATCAGAATAATGAGTTGCGCTTCAATAGTTGTTTTGACTGCCAGATTTTGCCCCATTAGGGGGTACTATGGTCAAGCGGTTTGCGCTGGTGCTGTTGCGTAAGAACAGGGAGGTGAAACATTTTTGCCGTGAATCATCGATCCGCCGCCCCGTACGTGTGGATGATCTGTGGCTGTTTTTCTCTTGCCTGGATGGGCCAGTTCGCTCATCTTCTGCGCGATCAATGCGACTGGCGCATCGTCGCCCTGGCGCGGAGCAGCCTGGCTTTCCTCTTCGCTTTTGGATTGGCCCGCGTGACGGGGGCAAATCTCGTATTCTGGCGGCCTGGCGCGTTATGGATACGGGGCTGTGCCAGCAGCGTGAGCCTGCTCTGCACTTTCTTCGCGTTAGGGCAATTGCCCACGTCCGAGGTGCTGACCCTGACCAACACCTTTCCGATCTGGGTAGCGCTTCTGTCGTGGCCGTTGTTGCGCATTCGGCCATCGCTATCGGTTTGGCTGGCAGCCGGTTTCGGCGTGGCTGGGGTGGCGCTCATTCAGTCGCCGCACTTCGAGGTGAATGCCAAAGCGACCCAGGCCGTGGTGCTGTCCTTGACGGCGGCGTTGACCTCGGCCATCGCGATGCTGGGATTGCACCGGCTCAAGGGGGTGCATCCCTGGGCGATCGTCACGCATTATTCCGGGGTCGCCACCATCTTCGTACTCGGTTCGTGGCTGGTGGGGGGCCCTCCGGACCTGGCGAGCGTGGCGGAGAGATCGACTTTGCTTTTGCTGGTTGGCGTGGGAGCGACCGCGACGCTCGGGCAACTGTGCGTGACGCAGGCTTTCACCTACGGCAATCCCGCGCGGGTGTCGGTGGTGGGGTTGATGCAAATCGTCTTCGCCCTGGGTCTGGACCTCTGCATCGATGCGCCGAGCGTACAGCCCATCATGCTGGCCGGAATCGCCCTGGTGCTCGCGCCCACGGGCTGGATGTTGATCGGCAGCTTGCCGAGGATGCAAAGGCCACTTGGGAACGTGGAGCCGCTTAAGCAAGCCGGTTATTAGGAACGCTTCTGCGAAGCGTCGCTAAGCGATCATTTGCGCTGGCCGCCCATTTTCTCCACGACGGCCATCTCACATAGCCCCAGGGTTTTCCGGTCTACCACGCGCAGATGGGGCGGTAGATGGCGCGCGAGCGTCTGCGGCGAATTGCGATGGGCGAACAAAATGACGGTACGCGGTTGCGTTGCCATCGCCTGCAGCATCTCTTCCATCTCTTTGCTGCGATACGTGCGGAAATCATCTCGGCCAAGGTAAAATGCCACTGAATCGACATTGCGTGGAAAGCACAGGACCGGCACATGCGGATCATCGCACCAGGCGTGGACCGTGTCCGGATGATTCATCGGCGAGCGCTGACGGGCAAAGTACGGGATCACGATGTAGTGCGAACATGCCAGCAACAACCAGCCTGCTGCAACCAGGCCTATCAGTCGTCGTGAACGATGCCAATCGGTTCGCGCGACGAAACAACCCGAAGCCAGGCTGAGTATCGGAAACGCGGGCAAGATGTACGTCGGCAGCTTGCAGCCGGCCAACGAATAGAAAAACACGCACCAGAGTCCCGCCAGCAGCAGGTATCCCAGCCCCACGCACCGCCGCTGTGCCTCGTGCGGCCGCGTGGATAGCAGGTAGCGCGAAAGGGGCCAGGCCAACAGCAGCGCCGGGAGAAGGCCGAAAAGAAGAATCGGGCCATAGAACCACACCGGCCGCACGTGATCGAACGGCTCCACGAAACGCTGGATGTTGTGTTGCCAGAGAAAATAATAGGTGAACTCGGGACGTTGCACGCAGACGGCCAGATACCAGGGCAGATTGATCGCGAGCACCACGGCGGCCAAGCAGGCCCACGATCGCCAGCCAATCGGCGCAGCGCCGCGCACGAGAAAACGGTGGGCGATCAACGGCGGCAGGATCAGCAGCACGGCGACGGGCCCCTTGGTCAACACGCCGAGGCCGCACGCGAGCGCCGCGACGAGCCACCAGCGGCGCCGAAAGGACGGCTCGGCCTGGGCCACGTACGCAGCGAGCAGCGCCAACGTCACCCAGAGCGTCAGCAAGCCATCAAGCACCAGCAATCGGCCCACGCCGAGGAAGAGCGGCGACACGGTGAGCAGCACCGCGCCCCAGAAGGCGGACCGTTCACCGACGATGCGCAGGCCCAGGACATAGGTCAACAGCACGGCCCCATGCATTGCCAGGGCGGGAATCAACCGGGCTGCTGCGTCATGGCAGCCGAAGATCGAGTACGACACCATCACGAGCCAGTAGAAGAGCGGAGGCTTGTCGAGGTAGGCCTCGCCTTGCAGAGTCGGCACGATCCAATCGCCGCGCATCAGCATCTCGCGCGGAATCTGCGCGTAACGTCCCTCGTCCGGCTCGAAGAGATGAAACGACATGCATGGATACAGCAACAGCCCGGACAGCACAAACAGCAGCACAAACGCCTGAGGCCGCCATACCCGGGGATCAGAAGATCTTCCGGGAAAGAGAATGCGAGTCCACACCAGGGGCAGCCAGGCGAGCAGATGCGTCGGTGGACGTTCCGGCGCTATCAGGGCCAAATATTTGACAGCGCTCACGGCCGTCGATTGCCTGGGGGCTTCGAGTTGTTGCACCGTCCCAGCCTCCTTGCCTTACGGATGTTGCCATCAGGGTGCCACAATTCAGCGGTGCGTGTCAATGCGTATTCTGAGTCCTTCGCTGGCGCTCAGGCTCGAACCGTCGAGAATAAACGGAGAGTCAAGGGCTTGAGAATCACGATAATCTCGGGTAGATTAACTTCTATCCAAGCGACTTGCCCGCCTGACCGCCTACCTCGATGTTCGTCATTCCAAGGAGATGCCAGTCATGTTCCGAGATGCCTTGCGATGGATCGGCTGCGCCTGCTGGTTTCTGATGGCGTCAGCGCTCATTGCCGACGAACCGCGCAAGATCGAGTTCAATCGCGATATTAGGCCCATTCTGTCGAACAATTGCTTTGTCTGCCACGGGCCGGACAACAATCTGCGCAAGGCGAAGCTACGGCTTGATGACGAGAAGGATGCCCACAAGAAGGTAATCGTCGCGGGCAAACCGCTGGTGAGCGAGTTCTTTCGCCGGATCGTCTCGGATGATCCGGATGAGAAGATGCCGCCGGCGAAGTCGAAGAAGCACCTGACGAAGCAGGAGATCGAATTGCTTCATGCCTGGATCGAGCAAGGGGCGAAATACGAAGGGCACTGGTCGCTCATCGCGCCGCGCAAGCATGAGTTGCCGAAGGTCAAAGAGACTGGCTGGGTGCGGAACGACATCGACCGGTTCGTCCTCGCCCGGCTCGAAACGGAAGGGCTGGCGCCGGCGCCGGAAGCGGATAAGCGGACGCTGATACGCAGACTGACGTTTGATTTGACCGGACTGCCGCCGCTGCCCCAGGACGTCGATGCGTTCCTCGCGGACAAGACCCCGACTGCCTATGAGAAGGTGGTCGATCGCCTGCTGGCTTCGCGGCATTTCGGCGAACGGATGGCGGTCCACTGGCTTGACGTGGTGCGTTATGCCGACACGGCCGGCTATCACAGCGACAACAATCGGGATGTCTATCTCTACCGCGACTGGGTGATCGATGCGTTCAACAAGAACCTGCCGTTCGCGCAATTCGCCGTCGCGCAAATCGCGGGGGACCTGATTCCCAATGCGACGAATGAGCAGAAGATCGCCTCGGGGCACAATCGCCTGTTGCAAACGACGGAAGAAGGGGGCGGGCAGGCGAAGGAATACACCGCGAAGTACGCCGCCGACCGGGTCCGCAACTTTTCGACCGCCTGGCTCGGCCTGACGCTGGGCTGTACGGAATGCCACGATCACAAGTACGATCCGTTCACGACGAAGGAATTCTACAAGCTCGCTTCCTTCTTCGCGGATATTCAAGAGACTCCGATCGGCCGGCAGCAGCCGACCCCGATCACGACCAGGGAAAATCAGGAGAAGGTCAAGAAGATCGACGACGAAATCGCCACAATCCAAAAGGCGATTGCCGCCTTGCCGAAGGACCAGGCCAAGGTACAGCAGCAAAAATTAGCCGAAGCGCAGAAGCAGAAGGCCGAGTTCACCAAGCAGATACCCCAGACGCTGATCTCGACGTCCATGGCGCCGCGCATGGTCCGCGTCTTGAAGCGAGGCAACTGGCTCGACGACTCGGGCGAGATCGTGCTGCCGAACGTGCCGGCCGCCTTGCCGAGCTTGAAGATCGGTCAAGACAAAACGAAACGGGCGACGCGCCTCGATTTGGCCAACTGGCTCGTCGCGGCCGACAATCCGCTCACGGCGCGGATCTTCGTCAATCGGCTGTGGCTGCTTTACTTCGGCCAGGGCATCGTCAAGACGGCGGACGATTTTGGCGCCCTCGGCGCCTGGCCGACCCATCCCGAATTGCTCGATTGGCTCGCCATCGACTTTCAGGCCAGCGGCGGCGACATCAAGCGCTCGATCAAGCAAATCGTCCTGTCGGCGGCCTATCGCCAATCGTCGAAGGCAGGGCCCGAGCTGCGCCAGCGCGATCCGTACAACCAGCTGCTTGCCCGCCAGGGCCGCTTCCGCCTGGACGCCGAATTCGTGCGCGACAACGCCCTGGCGATCAGCGGCCTCTTCGTGCCGAAGGTCGGCGGCCCGAGCGTCAAGCCGTACCAGCCGGCGGGCTACTGGCGCTACATGAATTTCCCGACGCGCGAATGGGCCAACGACAAGGGGGAAAGCCAGTATCGCCGCGGGCTGTACACGCACTGGCAGCGCACCTTCCTGCAACCGAGCTTGCTCGCCTTCGACGCCTCGACGCGAGAGGAATGCACCGTCGAACGTCCGCGCAGCAACACGCCCCAGCAAGCGCTGGTGCTGCTCAACGACCCGACCTATGTGGAAGCGTCGCGCGTCTTCGCCGAGAAGATCATCCGGTCGGGCAAGACAACGCCGGACCGCGTGCAGTTCGCCTATCGGCAAGCCTTGCAGCGCCCGGCGAGCGCGGAGGAAATGAAGGTACTCGTCTACCTGCACGAGCAGCATCTGAAGCATTACACTGCCAACGCGAAAGATGCGCAGGCGCTGCTCGGCATCGGCTACGCGCCGGCGACGAAGGAGATCGCGCCGGCGGAACTGGCGGCGTGGACGTCGGTGGCGCGGACTATACTGAACTTGCACGAGACGATCACGCGGAATTAATGGCGAGCCGTAAGCGGCCGGAGCAACGAGGTGAAAACATGGCAATCTTGACTATCGAAATCCCTGACACGATGCTGGCCTTCATTGACCGCCGGATTGCCAGCGGCGATTTCAAGAGCCGCGATGAATATATCGAAACATTGATCGCACTTGATATGTACACGGATGATCATCCGGAGCCGGATTGCTACCTCCAAGGCGATAAGATCGTCTTTGCTAGTGAGGAACAGCGAGAAAGGTTCGCGCAAAAGGTGGATGAAGCGCTTGATGAAGTTGAGCGAGGTGATGTGACGCCGTGGAAGAAGGGTGATTGTGCTAGGATGGGGCGAGAATATCTCAGAGAAAAGCGAGACAATGCCAACCAAGGAGAACAGTCATGAAAACTGAATTTCCCGAAATCGAGGCGCTCAATTCTGAAGAGAAATTGCTCATGATGGAGGCGCTCTGGAACAGTCTGTCGGCCAACCCCGAGAATATCCCTGTACACGAATGGCAAATCGCCGAGTTGGAGCGTCGTGAGGAGGAGTTTTTGAAGAATCCGCAACCGTGCCTCACCTGGGAAGAGGCGAAAGAAAGGATTCTGCGCGGCAATGGTTGAAAACGTGGTTATGCGGCCCCGCGCCGTGCAGGACATGCAAGACGGCTTCGACTGGTACGAATTGAAGAGGCCAGGACCTCTATCCCAAAGGGCGGGCCTTACCCTGTAAATAACAAGGACTTCAATATGAATCCGAAAATATCATTAACCCGCCGCACCTTCCTCCGCGACACCGCCGCCGGCATGGGGCTCGCGGCTCTTGCCACGCTGTCGAACGCGCAACCCGGCCCCTCACGGGGCTCGGCTCGCCAGGGGCAACCCGGCGTCATTCAGCCGCACCTTCCGATCAAGGCCAAGCGCGTCATCTGGCTCTACATGGCCGGCGGGGCCTCGCATTTGGAGAGCTGGGATTACAAGCCGCGGCTGCGGCGGATGGATGGGCAGCCGATGCCGGTATCGATCACGCGCGGTCAGCCGATCGCCCAGCTCCAGGGCAATGCCCAGCTTCGCTGTCTGGGACCGCAGCATGCGTTTCGCAAGTTCGGCAAGTCGGGCCAGGAGATCGCAGAGATCTTTCCCCATATCGGCTCCATCGCGGACGATATCTGCATCGTTCGCTCGCTCAAGACCGATGCGATCAACCACGACCCGGCCCACACGTTCATGAACACCGGCACCACCATCTCAGGCCGGCCCGCGATGGGTTCCTGGCTGTCCTACGGCCTGGGCTGCGAAGCCGACGACTTGCCGGCGTTTTGCGTCCTGACCTCCACCGGGCGTTATGGCCAATCGCAACCCATCGCCCAGCGGCAATGGCACAGCGGCTTCCTCCCCTCGCGCTACCAGGGCATCCACTTGCGCGGCACCGGCGATCCGGTCCTCTATCTCTCCAACCCGCAAGGCGTCGACGCCCAGCGCCAACGCGACGTCGTCGATGCGGTGCAGGCGCTGAATCGCCTGGAAAACGATGTTGTCGATGATCCCGAAATAGCGACCCGCATCACCCAGTATGAGATGGCCTTCCGCATGCAAACCTCGGTGCCGAGCCTGCGCGATTTCTCCAACGAATCGCAACTCACACTGAACCAGTATGGCATCACCGGCGCCGACGGCTCCTACGGCGCGAACTGCCTGATGGCCCGCCGCCTCGCCGAGCGCGGTGTTCGCTTCATCCAGCTCTATCACCGCGACTGGGACCACCACGGCTCGGTGCGCGACCACATGCGCGGCAGCGCCGGCGAAGTCGATCAGGCAACGGCAGCGCTCGTCAAGGACCTCAAAGCGCGCGGCATGTTCGACGACACGCTCATCGTTTACGGCAGCGAATTCGGCCGTACGCCGATGGCCCAGGGGAATGGCCGCGATCATCACATGAAGGGCTTCTCGATATGGCTCGCGGGCGCTGGCATCAAGGGGGGCATGAGCTACGGCGCTACCGATGAGCTCGGCTACAATGCCGAGGAAAACATCGTCACCGTCCCCGACCTGCATGCGACGATGCTGCATTTGCTGGGGATCGATCATCTGCGGCTGACGTATCGATTTCAGAGCCGCGATTTCCGCTTGACCGACGTGAGCGGGAATGTGGTGGAGGAGATTTTGGCGTAAACCTGAGCGCGGTGTGATTGAGGAGCTGCGCAGCGGAGTAAGCGGGATCATGAGGCAAACCGCTTACTCCGCTGCGCTCCGTGCGCGGCTCTTTGCGGTACGCTCGATTAGCTTTTTTGCTGCATCCAGGTCCGTTCGATGAACGTCGTATCGACGCGGCCTTCGAGGAATGCGGAATTCTGCATGATCTCGCGGTGGATTGGAATCGTCGTCTTGATGCCTTCAACCACGAATTCCCCAAGAGCGCGCCTCATGCATGCGATGGCCTCGGCGCGCGTCGGCTGATGGACGAGCAGCTTGGCGACCATGGAATCGTAGTTGGGCGGCACGCGGTAGCCGGTGCAGGCGTGCGTGTCGAGGCGGACGCCGGGACCGCCCGGCGGCTGCCAGCGCGTGATTGTGCCGGGGGACGAACGGAAGTTGTTGGCGGGGTCCTCCGCATTGATGCGGCACTCGATCGCGTGGCCGCGCTGATGGATCTCCTTTTGCTTGAAGCGCAATTTCTCGCCGGCGGCGATGCGGATCTGCTCGCGCACCAGGTCGATGCCGGTGACCAGCTCCGTGACCGGATGCTCGACCTGGATGCGGGCATTCACCTCGATGAAGTAAAAGCGATTATCCTTATCGAGAAGAAACTCGCAGGTGCCGGCGTTGTAATAGCCCGATTCCTTGACGAGGCGTACCGCCGCTTCGCAGATGTCCTCGCGCACCTTCGTGGGCAGATTGGTCGCCGGTGATTCCTCGACGAGCTTTTGATGGCGGCGCTGCAGGGAGCAATCGCGCTCGAACAGATGGACGACGTTGCCGTGGCGGTCGCCGAGGATTTGCACTTCGATGTGGCGCGGCTGTTCGATGTATTTTTCGATGTAGACGCTGCCGTCCTTGAAGGCGCTTTCGGCTTCCTGCTGGGCGGATTTCAGGCCGGATTGCAGCGTCATGTCGTTGCGGCAAACGCGCATGCCGCGGCCGCCGCCGCCCGCCGCCGCCTTGATGAGGATGGGATAGCCCATCTCATGGGCGATGCTGAGCGCCTGTGCCTCGTCGGTGACCAGGCCTTCGCTGCCGGGAACAACGGGAACCTTCGACTTCTTGGCAAGCTTGCGCGCTTCGTTCTTGTTGCCGAGCTTGCGCATCGCTTCTTCGGGGGGGCCGATGAATTCGATTTTGCACGCCCGGCAAACCTCGGCGAAGTGGGCGTTTTCGGACAAGAACCCGTAGCCGGGATGGATTGCCTGGACGTTGGCAACCTCGGCCGCACTGATAATGCGGGCGATCTTGAGATAACTGTCGGTCGCCGGCGGCGGACCGATACAAATCGCCTGATCCGCGAGCTTGAGATACGGAGCATCGCGGTCGGCCTCGCTGAAGACCGCGACGACCTCGATGCCCAGGTCCCGGCAGGCTCGGATCACGCGCAGAGCAATTTCGCCGCGATTGGCCACAAGAATGCGTTGAAACATAGGTGCAGGTTTTCGTATATAGCCCGCCATTTATGGCGGGTGAAGGCAGAAAACCGCCATAAATGGCGGGCTATATCAAGAGGGATCGATACGGAACAGCACTTCGCCGAACTCGACGTATTTGCCGTTCTCGACCAGGATGTCGACGATGACGCCGGTGCAGTTTGCCTGGATTTCGTTGTAGGTCTTCATCACTTCGACCAGTCCGACCACCTTGTTGGGAGTGACGCGATCGCCTTTCTTGACGAACGGAGGCTCCCCGGGCTTGGCCTGGGTGTAGAACGTGCCGACCGTTTCGCTTTTGATCTCGATCAGATTGTTCTTGGCCGGGGACGAAGTTTCCGGCCTGGCTGCCGTTGAAGCCGGTTGGGTGGGGGGAATCATGGCCTGAAGCGCCGGCGCGCTGGGACTGGCCGCCGGCACGGCGGCGTGAGCGGCGGCGCCGCGCCGCAGCCGCATATGCTGCGCGCCTTCACGCAGATAGATTTCGCTGAGGTCATGTTGCGCCATCAGCGCCACCAGTGCTTCAACCGTTTTCACATCGAATGGTCCGTTTTGTTTCGCGCTCGTTGCCACGAAGAACTCCTATTTATCTGCCCACGTTCAGCAGGCATCGCCGCAATTGCGGAGTTATGGGGACATAGGTCAAAATTCCAGCACGCACTCCTCCAGCTCGCGCGGGCAGTTCGTCAAAATCTCGGGGCCGTCCGGCGTGATCAGGATATCGTCCTCGATGCGGACGCCGCCCCAGCCAGGGAGGTAGATGCCTGGCTCGCAGGTGACCACCATACCGGCCTGGAGCTGCACATCCACGTTGGGCCGAATGAACGGGGCCTCGTGGATATCCAGTCCGAAACCATGCCCCAGGCCGTGGTTGAAAGCGTCGCCGTACCCCTGGTCGGCAATGTAGCCGCGCGCCGTCTGATCGACGAGCTTGCTCGATACGCCAGGGCGCATCGCTGCGATGGCGCGGCGCTGGGCTTCCGCCACAATCGCATGAATCGCTTGCAGTTTGGGCGACGGTCCGCGCATGCCCGGGAACGCTACATTGTTATGGCTCCACAGAACGCGCGTCAAGTCGCTTTTGTAGAGCGCGGCAGTCGCTCCCCAATCGATCAACAGCAATGGATCGTCACGCACTTTTTTGAGACTGGGGGGGGCGTGCGGCAAGGCGGCGCGGGCGCCGACCGCGACGATCGGAGGAAACGCGCTTTCAGCGCCTCCGGCCCGCCGCACGTAACTCTCCAGCGCATCGGTCAGTTCCTTTTCCGTATCATCCGGCTGCAGCATCGCCCGGAACATGGCGAATGCCCGCTCGGCAACCTTGATCGACGCGCGAATCCGGACGATTTCCGTTTCGTCCTTGATCTGACGCAGGTTTTCAACGCGGTCCTGGGCCGGCTTCCACTCGGCCGTTTTGACGCCGTCCGTGAGCTTCTGAAAATCCGCGATGGTCAGATGTCCGCTTTCGCAGCCGATCTTGTGCGCTCCCAGCGAATTCAACTGGGCAACCGTGGCTTCCAAGAGCGTTTGGGCCGTGCCGCGGATGTAGGATTCCAGCCCGGGGCATTCCTCAGCGATTTGGCCCGTGAAACGTCCATCGCTGACCAGCAGGGCCTTGTTGATGCCGACGATTAATTGGCTGCTGTCGCCGCTGAAGCCGGTCAGATACGCGACGTTGACGGGGTTGGTGATGAGGACGGTGTCCAGACCTTCTTGAACAATGATTTCGCAAAGCCGTTCGCGTCGGGTTGCATGGGGAGACATGGATCGTCCTCACCCCCAGGAATCGCTGCGCTCATCCTGGGGCTTGCATGGTCATTCGTCAATCAGGATTCCCGCGATCGACGCGTTGAGAATGGTCGCCAGGAAGCCGACGTACAGCGCCCGTAATCCCAAGCGGGCCAGGTCGGGTCGGCGATGCGGCGCCATGGCGCCTATGCCGCCTAGCTGGATGGCGATCGAGCCGAAGTTCGCGAAGCCGGTCAGGGCATACGTCGCCAGGATGCGGGTACGGGGGCTGACTGACATCTCCTTCAGTTCTTGATAGGCGACAAATTCGTTCAGCGCCAGCTTGGTGCCCAGCAGATTGGCCATATCGTAGATTTCCAATCCCTGGACTCCCATCAGGAACGCCAGCGGGGCGAACAGCCGGGAAAAGATCAGCTTGAGGGACAGCGGCTGTTCCGTCGCTGCCAGGCAGGCTTCCAGGAGAATCAGAAAAACCAGGTAGCCAAGAAAATAAGCAATAACACGCAATACCCAGTTCTTGTCCTTGAGCCTGAAGATCTGCAAGAAGGGCAGTCCCTGGGCCAACGGACCGAAACCGACGCACATCACGTAATAGCCGAGCAGCGTCAAGATCAAGTTGCCGGCCGCCGGCCAACCATTTTCGGGAGAAAGCAGGGCGACCAGTGATTCGCCAACGGGCAAAAGCCCGAGCAGATAGTCGATCATGGCGACCAGCGCCAAAAACGCGATCAACATCGCGGCCACGTTGATGGCCAGGAACATGCCTTCCGATGCCCCGCTGGCGGCGGCATCGATGACGTTGCGGTGGGTCGATTCGACGTCGGTCCTGACGACGCCGCGCGTTTCCGGCGTTTCCGTTTCAGGCATGAACAATTTCGACAGGTACAGACCGCCTGGCGCCGCCATCACGCACGTGGAGAGAATGGCCACCTGATCCGCGCCGAAGCCGATATAGACGGCCATCAGCGCCCCGGAGATGTGCGCCATGCCGGCGACCATCATGGAGAACAATTCCGATTGCGTCATCTTCGCGATGTACGGCTTG
>Ga0207150_1112_pt1 | contig 14152 bp, 12 predicted proteins | sample Alteio_BWMinHeat_32_FD_153526 | JGI IMG/M metagenome (GOLD analysis project Ga0207150, IMG submission 153526) | Enriched cells from forest soil in Barre Woods Harvard Forest LTER site, Petersham, Massachusetts, United States -... | ecosystem: Environmental > Terrestrial > Soil > Temperate forest >...
ATCTGCTTGGTAGGTTGTCGGGGGCGTCAGGAAAATGATGCCTGGGGACCCGCTAAGCTGGTTGATGTTTCCTCGCGCAGTCGGAATCTGGTAATAGTCTCTGCGGGTGGAAACCACCAATCGCAATTGGTCTTTCGGGTCCACATTGAAGATCAGCGAACCGAACCCGCCAACTCCGTTTTCGGCGTCGTGAATGACTTCGGGCGTCGGTGGCTGGAGCCCGAGATTGCTTCGATTTCCGTTCAGGCTTCCGTAATAGGCGAAGCGCTGCGTATGTCCCCCGCAACTCATCTGGTCGTTCGTTTGATAGAAGTTTCCGAAGCTCGTAACGAGATCACACTCCTTGTCACGTTCAAAACCCGTTCGCGGAACCACATTGAAAACACCGTAGGTCCGATCGCCATAATCCGCGTCGTAACTCCCGCGTTGGACCTCAAAATAATCTACATCCTTAGGATCAAACTGTGGTCCTACGTTGCTTGCGATATTAGTATTCGGCACAGGCACACCGTCGATTAGCCAGCTCGTCTGGTGTCCGCCGCGAATGTGGAGTTGGTCGTGGGTGATGTAGGCTCCGGGGACGTAGTCCGTGATGATCACAACGCATTGGGCGAATCCAATGTCTTCATTCCCATCACCTTGACTCAGGTGTTGATCCGGGGCTGGGAATTGACTCTACGGTCCCCACAGCTATGGCGCAGGGCTCAGTTGCACTTGGCCTACTCGAATCAGATTGGGGAAGCGAGAGGAAATATCACCGGGGGTCTAATTCCGACTACCAATAACTTCTCTCCGGATTACCACCAACTGGATCATGACCAGCGGAACACTCTTAACGTGGGAACCCAAGTCACTCTTCCTTGGCGTTCCTTCGTTTCGGGAAACGTCTACTATGGCTCGGGCTTCAGCAATGGCAATGGTCCGGCCGTGACGGGAGTTGCTCCTTGTTGTTCCTCTCTAGACTATTTGCCAAAACACACGACGGTTGACCTTTCACTCGGCAAGGAATTCGGGGAAAGATTCTCCATGTCAGTGACAGGGCTGAATGTGGCAAATCGCCGCGTGATGCTGGACAATAGCTTGACCTTTGGCGGATTCCACTTCAATAATCCACGTGAAATCTTCGTCGAGGTCCGTTACCGCTTTCACTACTGAAACCGGCGGATTTTAACCACGGATGAACACTGATAAACACTGATGAAAAAATTAAAATCGTAAGAACAGACCGTTTCCAAAGGAAGCATTCCTCTTCTTGCTTTTTATCTGCGTGTATCTGTGTCCATCTGTGGATTCATTTTTTGGGATTGGGCGTTGCACACTTTGGCCCGGCGTGTTAGCTTAAGCGAACAAAAGGCGAATTTGAGCGGAGGTGCGGATTGTCTCAATCTTTGGCGACGCGTACTACGCGGGATGCGGTCACGCTTGCCCACGTGCGCGAGATCGTCGAACAACTCGCCGCGCGGGACCGCTCGGGCGAGTTGCTTACCGCTGTGCATCACATCCCGGCGCGCGAAGCAAAGTTTGCTCCGATGCCGGAGTGGGTTCGTGCGGACCTTGCGGCTGTGTACGCTGAGAAAGGCGTAGGCAACCTCTATACCCACCAAGCTGCCGCTGCGGCGGCGGTGCATGCGGGGCGCAACGCAGTCGTGGTGACGCCTACGGCCTCAGGGAAGACTCTCTGCTACAACCTGCCAGTCCTGAACGCCGTCCTCGAAAACCCGGACACTCGCGCGCTGTATCTGTTTCCGACCAAAGCGCTCGCGCAGGATCAGCTCTCCGAGTTGCACGGCCTGTCCGTGCGCCTCGATCATCGCTTCGGCGTGTTTACCTACGACGGCGATACTCCTGCCGACGCCCGCAAGGCAATCCGCGAGCGAGGCCACGTCGTGCTCTCCAACCCGGACATGCTCCACACGGGCATCCTGCCGCATCACACGCGCTGGCAACGGCTGTTTGAGAATCTGCGCTACGTGGTGCTCGACGAGCTGCACACCTACCGCGGCGTGTTTGGCAGTCATTTGGCAAATGTGCTCCGGCGCCTGCGGCGCATCGCGCGGTTCTACGGTTCGGATCCGCAATTCATTTGTTCGTCGGCGACGATCGCGAATCCGGGCGAACTGGCGTCACGCTTGGCGGAAACTCAATTTGATGTGATCGAGGAAAACGGCGCGCCCGCGGGAGAAAAATTCTTCATTTTTTACAATCCGCCGGTCGTGAATCGTTTTCTCGGCATCCGGCGCAGTTACATCAATGAATCATCGCGCGTCGCGCAGGAATTCTTGAAGCACAATTTGCAGACCCTCGTCTTCGCCAACTCGCGTCTGAACACTGAGGTGCTGCTCACGTATCTGCAACAGGCGAATCCCACGCCCCCCGGCCAGCCGCAGGCGATTCGCGGCTACCGCGGAGGCTACTTGCCAAACGAGCGGCGTGAAATCGAGCGCGGCCTGCGCGAAGGCCGGATTCGCGGCGTCGTGTCCACCAACGCCCTGGAGCTTGGCATCGATGTGGGCTCTCTCGATGCTACGGTCATGGCAGGCTATCCCGGGACGATTGCATCCACTTGGCAGCGGGCAGGCCGCGCCGGGCGCCGCAGCGGCAGCTCTTGCGCCGTCCTGGTGGCTTCCTCGGCGCCACTCGACCAATTTATCGTGCAACACCCGAATTATTTCTTCGAACGCTCGCCCGAGCACGCCTTCGTCCAGCCGGACAATCTGGAAATCCTCGTGAATCACTTGAAGTGTGCGGCGTTCGAATTACCTATCGCGTCCTCCGAGACCTTCGGCGGGGTGGACGTCCCTGAACTCTGCGAGCGCCTCGCCGAAGGGGGCTTTCTCCATCGCACGGGCGAGCACTGGCACTGGACGCAGGAGGCCTATCCGGCCGACACCGTAAGCCTGCGCTCGGTGACCTCGGACAATTTCGTGATTGCGGATACTACCCGCGAGACTGAAGTGATCGGAGAGGTTGATTTTTCCAGCGCGCTGACGATGGTTCACCCGAAGGCGATTTATCTCCACCAGGGGCAGCAGTATCACGTCGACGCGCTCGATTTCATCGAACGGAAGGCTTACGTGAAGCGGGTCGACGTGGATTACTACACCGACGCCATCCGCTATACGCAGGTGCGGGTACTCGAACGCGCGGAAGGCGGCCGAATCGTGGCCTCCGGCGCCGATGCGCACGCCGCACGGTCCCACGGCGACGTGCTGGTGCGCTCGCAAGTCATCGGCTTCAAGAAAATCAAATTTTTCACGAATGAAAATGTCGGCGATGGAAAACTCGAACTCCCGGAAAACGAAATGCACACGACGGCGTTCTGGCTGACGCTTGAACGTCCGCTGGTGGAGTCCTTGCCGTTTTCCGTGAGCGACCGCCAAAGCGGCATGTTTGGCTTGCTCCACGCGCTCGAGTCTATCGCCACATTTTTGTTGATGTGCGACGCGCGCGACCTGGGCATCGCGATTGGGGAGCGGCCGCCCTCTCCCGGCTCGGAAATCGAATGGGAAGAAATACCAGATCTAAAAGCGGTAAGAAACCTTGCCGAAAAGGAATTCTTCGAGCCGAACTTGTATCTCTATGACGCGTACCCAGGAGGAATCGGCTTTTCCGAACCGCTGTTCCAGACCCACAAACTGCTGCTCGCAAAGACACGCGAACTGATCGCCTCCTGCCCCTGCGAAATCGGTTGCCCATCGTGCGTCGGCCCAGTAGGAGAACGCGGCGAGCGCGCAAAAGAGGCAGCACTAGCAATCCTCTCGCGCCTCGGCGCAGAAGAACATTTGGAACCACAGATGCACACAGATGAACAATGATAAAAGAAAGAAAAAGAGATAAATGAAGGAACGCAGTACATACTTGCCCAACAATTCTTGCCACTCTCTTTTTCTGTCTTCTTTCCTGGCTTTTTCATTCATCAGTGTTTATCTGTGTTCAACTTTGGATTATTTGTCTTGAACCTTGCCGACAAATTCGCACACGTTGCTGCGTTGCGGCCGGTTCGCAAGCGCGACGCGGAACCTGCGCGCACCGCGGACCTCACCACGGAGTGCGATCGTCTTGCGCAACTTCTTGGCGCCAAAGCCAGCCGGAATCGTTATGGCGAGCATTTGTCGTTGCGGCAGTGGTATGCGACGCCGGAGATGTGCTCACCCGACGCGCGTTCGCTCTCTTTGCTGCTGCCCAAGGGAACTCCGGACGCGCACGCCGTCGCAAAATCCGCTGCCGATCCCGAGCAGTGGCTTTTTCTCGATACGGAAACAACGGGGCTGGCTGGAGGAACGGGCACGTACGCATTCCTTGTGGGCCTCGCGTGGTGGGACGCCGGTGGATTGCAGGTCGAGCAATTCTTTATGCGCGATCTGGATGAGGAACATTCGCTTCTGCTCGAACTGTCCGGGCGAATGTCGAAGCGTACTGTGCTCGTAACCTTCAACGGAAAAAGTTTCGACTGGCCGTTGCTCGAAACGCGTTACCGCATGACGCGCGCCATCCCATGCTGCACGCCTAAGCTACACCTTGATTTGCTGCATCCCGCGCGCCAGCTTTGGCGGCCGCGCCTTGGATCGGTGCGTCTCAAGGAGCTTGAGCGTCATGTTTTGGGGGATGAAAACCGCGCGCTGGAATGGTCGCGGCATGACGACATTGACTCATCGTTGATCCCCCAAATGTACTTTGACTATCTACGCGGCGGGCCCGCTGAGCCGCTTGCTGGAGTTTTCCGCCACAACCAGATGGATTTGCGTGGCCTCGCTGCACTCGCCGGAAAAATTCTGACTATGTTTGATAGCGGCCATGGCTTGGCTGATGCCGCGCACCACAGCACGCAGGACCCACTCGACCTATACGGATTGTCCCGCCTCATGCAACGCCGCGGAGAACCAGCCCGTGCGCGTGAACTGTATGAGACTGCCCTGCGCTCAGGGCTCCCGCGCCCCGTCGAGCGGCTTGCGCAGCGCGAACTGGCCCAGCTTGCGAAGCGCGAGCAGGATTACACCCGCGCCACATCGCTCTGGGAGGAATTACGACAAGCATCGCCATCGGCAAAGCGCAAAAAACCTACCACAACACTGGAAGATGCGCAAAACGCGCTCGTAGCCGCCATCGAGGCCGCAGAACAGCTTGCGATTTACTATGAGCACCGGGCGAAACAACCGCGCCGCGCCACCGAATTGACCTCCCACGCCATCGCCGAATTGCGCAGTGCACAACGCGATGGCGGAATAGCAGCAGAGCGCGCCCACAAGATCGAAGCCCGACTCACGCGTCGGCTCACGAGACTCGAGCGCTACGCTGCAACTGCGCACGAATTACTACGAGCTGTGGGTTCTTCAACTACTTGATTGGAGTTTGCAAAGGCAGCGGAATTACCGTGGCATGAGCTGCGCGATTCGACCGGCGTCGGCGATCATTGCTGGCGAAACCGGAAACATTGTAACCTTGACGCGCGGTTCACCGGGCTTCACGGGCACGACCGGCCCTCCGGGCCATCCCATCTCCATTGTAAGGTGATCGAACACGACGCGGCTCCCGCCTTCGAGGACGAAACAATCGGTTCCCACGCAGCGAAGAAAAACGCCGTCCTCCGGAGTGTCAAAGGAAAAGAAATTCGGACGGCGCATCAAGTTGGTCCGGGTGTCGTATTTCGATTCGAGCACTTCGCTGTACGCTCCGAAAAAGCGCGCCGCGTCAGCATCGCTCCCGAGACGCACACGAAAAATCAAAAGCGTTCGTTTGTTCTTCTGATTTTCAAAAATGGCGTAGCGGTCGGTTGACCATGCCGCTGCCAGGCTCGTGGAACGATCTTTTGCCAAGAACTGCTTCAAGATCTCCAGCAGGCCAAATTCCCCCATATTGTTTTCGTCGAGCTTTTTCCAATCTCCCGAAATCACCCCAGCAGTCTCCGGCAATGTGATCTTGGGAGGCACGACTCCTTGGAAATACAAATCCGGGTGCATGATCTGCTGTGTTGAAACCGGAGGGTTCTCATAGACTTTGTGGAAATCAGGCCATCCGCTCGACGCTTTCAGCACGCGCTGCGTAAATGTCCCGCCCGCCACATAAGGGAAAAGCAGTTCGTCCTGAATGACTTTTGGCGCCTTGGCCAGTTCGGGGCTGCTGTCGGGGTCGCCCATCATCATGGAAGGGTCCAGTTCGCCGAGGTCCCGAATGCTTCCCTTGCCTTGCAGAATGTAATCGATCATCGCGGCGACGGCCGAGCCCTCGATAACCGCGTCGCGAGCGAGTTCCGCATCGTCATTGGGTTTTGCCGCCTCCGTCCACTTGTCGATGTGAAAATGCTGGTCGTGCAGCGCATGCGTAAGTTCGTGGGACATAACCATGCGCACGTCGGCGTCAGCGTTCCAATTGGCAATTAAAAATTCCTTGCCCTCCGGGTCGTAGAGTCCGGCAATCTGCTCTGTGAGCACCTTCATCAGCGTCTGTTCCAGAGGATAGTCTTTCGGAAGCAAGCCGAATTTTTCCATGCTTTTCTGATCGGCGTAGCGTTTGCCGGCGTCCTTGTCCTCTTTCATTTTCTGCACCAGGTAGGCTCGAATTTCCTCCCGGGAGCGGAGACTCTTCTTCAGCGGAGATAGGATCGGAAGGGAAAGCAACTTGCTCATTTCGGCAAGGACTTCATCGGCCGTGTGGAGGAACTCAGCGCTCTGTTCGTTTGTGGGAGGAGGCAGAGTAGCCGGGGGAGCGGACTGCTGCGCTGCCCCGCTGAACGCCGTGAAGAGCAACACGATCAGGCCGGCGGAAATGCGTTTCACGTGGTTGTGTCCCTTTCCGGAACCGGAGCGCGGCTCCACATTAACATTTCGATGAGGTCTTTGGGTGAAGGGATGTCATCGGCGGCATTGATTTCGCCAACCCTATTCGATAAGCTCGAATTGAGTGGAGCTATTTTGGCGTAGCCTTGACGGCTCCGAGGTCTTCGGTCCCGATGCGTTTCCATTCGCTAGCCTCCAGGCGATACAGATCGCGGGTCATCTTGAGGCACTGCGCCGGATGATCTTCGTCTGTTTGCGAGCAATAGGTGAGATGGAATCCGTCCCCGTCGGCCCCATAGCTGGACTGCTGCAACAAATCGGAACTCCACAGCGGCGCCGCGCGGCGCCCCTCGAATCGCCAGGCGCTAAACATGCCCGTCGCCAAATCATCCGTGCGGCCAGCCACAATAACGAAGACGGGTTCGGCCGCAGACATTGGAATCAGTTCGATGTCACTGTCGAAAAAATCTTTCTCCACAAAACGATCGATCCTCGCGGCCAAGGCATAGCGGCCGGTCGCATTGGAATAGATTCGAACGGCCGCTGGTCCACCAAGCCCGAAATTAACAACCATCGCGTATGTAGCCTGGCTGCCGCCCAGCCGCAACAGGCGATAATTCTCACCGACAGGCGGAACATGCGAAACAAGTTCCCCCAGTCGCCGGTTAGCAGCATCCAGATCCGGAGGCGCCGAACTGCCCAGGACGGAGAACGCAAATCCGTCCAGTATGCCGAGCGCCTTTTCCTGGGAAGCCTCACTTTCAGCCTCTCCTCCCAACCTGGCAGTGGAGAGTTGTGCGGCCAGCCTCTTGAACTCGATGGACGGATCATTTTTGATTTGTGCGCGGAGGCCGATAGCCAACGGGATCAGCACGAGTAGGACAATATTGACAACTGCGATACACTGACGCGCATGCTGTTTTTGTCGTAAACAGGGATTTCCACTGCGGGAAAAAATAAAGTTCATTTGTGGCACGACTCTAATACACTCTCTTCCTTAGTCGCCGGTTGCCTGTGTGCGTGGGACGAGTGGTTCTTCCGAACGGACATTGGTATTCTACACGGGCATGCCCGGAGATGGTAGGAACGGCCCTTTTCGATTGCGTTCTGGATTCGTAACAGAAAGGTAACTAATACATTATGGCGATTAGAAACATCAGCCCCCCTCGTCAATTCCCGGGATCAGAGATGCAACCAGGCACTCGCCTTCGGAACGCGCGGGAACGTCTCGGCTTAACGTACAGGGATGTCGAGCGGGCGAGCTATGAATTGGCCTGCCAGCGTGGGCGTCCCGATTTCATAGTTCACTTGAGCCGCCTTGCCGACATCGAGAACCGGGATGTAACTCCCAGCCTCTACAAGCTTTATGCATTGGCGGTCATATTTCACTTGGACCCTAAAGAGGTTTGCCAATGGTATGACGTGCCATTCCAAGGGCATTTTGCCGACGGCCAGCACCTTCCCGCGCCCAATACCCATTTGGCGGCGGGACCCGCTAGCCTGCGTGTGCCCATACGGTTCGATCCGGCGTTTGACCCCAGGCGTACTGAATTCCTAACGCGCATGGTGGAAAGGTGGGGAGATCTCGAAGGGACGCTCTTCAATCGTCCCTCGCGTCACCTGTACGGTTATGTGGGCCTGGACGACAGAAGGATGGAACCGCTGCTCAGGCCGGGAAGCTTGGTCCTGGTCGACCCCAACCAGCAGAAAGTGCGGAACTCAGGTTGGAACAACGAGTATGAACGCCCGCTCTACTTCATCGAGATACGCGAGGGATTCCGCTGCTGCTGGTGCCGCTGCCAGGAGGGACAACTCATACTCGTTCCCCATCCGCTGTCGTCCTGCGGTCCGGAGGTCTATCGCTACCCGGAGGAAGCCGAAATCGTCGGCCAGGTGGTCGGAATCGCTATGAGGCTGGGGTGAAGCTGGGCCCACTGACTCGGTGGGAGGAAAATACGGCCAGCAAGGCTCCCAAGTTCGAACAAAACAAGTCCTTTAAGTAGCTCGGCAAGTCCTCCGGACACATGGTCTGAAACGACCTGTCTTTCCGCCAAGTATCCACGACGGTCCAAAACCCGTCCCCCCCCCCGGTCAAGACATCTGCGCAAATCGCGCTCTTGTTCAGGGAGAGGGGTCTCAAGAATCCTGGAGAAAAGTTCTTCGTGACACTGTCCCAGCGCTTCCTGGACCGAATCCTGCGAGTAAACGTCCGCAAGGCCCTCATGAAGGTACCGGCCAGTCGCGGAATCCTTCAAGGAGCTGACGTAATACAGCCTGCCAAAGTGGCTTGGGATGACGGCAAGCGTCCGTGACGTAAAGTCCTCAATCACGCAACGGCTTTGCTGAAAGCGCTCGAATGACCCCACGAGATCACCTGTTCTGATTTCTGAACTCTTTACCTTGCGATTAACACATCCGAGGACCTTTGAACTATTAAGGTGGCGATCCTGGAGGGGTCATCCACCATGAAAAAAATCGTCGCTGTGTCCTGCCTTAGCATTCTAGCAATAACAATGCTACTCCCCGTCGCTCGTGCAGTCAATGCTGCAACCGTCAATCATCCGCCCTTGATGCAAGGCCTTCCGATGCCCCCACCGCCACCGGGCGGCGGCGGACACTAAGGCATCGCTCCGGGCCGGCTGGGCGTACAGCACGAGTTACTGCGTCCATATTGCAACTCTGTGCTATAATCCGCCCAGTCGGCGCGGAACATGACCCATTTAGATCTCATCCTATCTTTGTCGACGCTTGGATTTGAAGCCATCCTCTTCTCCCTTGTGTACGCCAGGGGAGTGCAGCGGCGGCTGCCATTTTTTGCGGCGTATGCAACCGTGCTTGTCGCGAGCTCGCTCCTCTTGCTTGTGGGGTACTTTTACTTCGGATTTCAGTCCGTCAGATACTATTATGCCGGTTGGATCACGATCACTATAGACGTCCTTGCGCGCAGCCTCGTGGTGGCAGAATTGTGCCGCTACGAACTTCGGGCGTATCGAGGAATCTGGGCGCTCACCTGGCGCGCTCTGCTCGTGCTCGCCGTCTTCCTGCTCGCAAATGCGACGGTGGATGCCTGGGGGCAGCCCAATCGGATTGCCATTTACGGGTTAGTTATAGAGCGGGATGTGGATGTTTCCGCGTTGATTATCTTGGCGACTCTCTTGCTGATACGAAAACACTATGGTTTTTCGCTCGATCCGCTTTCCAAAAGTATCGCCTCTGGCATTCTCTTCCTTTGTGCCGCCAACACTTTAAATAATACGTTGCTGCGGGATGCATTCACGGAGTATTTGTCGTTCTGGTTTTTCACCAAATACACCCCTTTCTGGTCTGAAATGAAGTCGGAGGTCGTGCGCGTCAACGAGATGTGGAACTTCATCCGTTTCTCGTCCTTCATGGTCTCGATGGGGATCTGGTGTTTTGCGTTGCGCAAACCATTGCCAGCGCCCGCGAAGCAGCCCGTGCTTCTCCCGGCCGAAATTTATCGGGAGTTGTCGCCCGCGTTAAATCTACGCCTGCGCGCGTTCAACGACCGGTTACAGGAGTTGCTCAAGCCATGACCGAATTCACGGTCATTCTCGCCATCGTTATCGCCTTCATCGGAGTCGTATTGTGGCTCCAGCGATCTGGGCGGCGCGAGCAAGACCGTGGTCCATCTCCCAAGGAAGTATTGAAGATGGAAAACGTCCTTCCGCGCCACTATCGTTACTTTCCTCAAGTCCGCCAGGCCCTCTCCGCATCTGACGAACAGTACCTGGACAGAGTGGCGCCTCGCGATGTCGCACAAAAGGCGCATCGTGAACGGCGCGCGGTGGCACGGAAGTTTCTGGCCGGGCTGCGTGAAGATTTCCTAAATCTTGAGCGGCTAGCCAGAATGATCGCGGCGCTGTCACCCGCAATTAGCAGCGAACAGGAAACAGAGCGGCTCATTCTGGGCCTGAAATTCCGTCTGCTCTATGCCCGGGTGTGGCTGCGTCTTTCAACAGGACGCGAGCCTCTGGAGCAGCTTGAGCAACTGACAGGTTTGGTGGGCAGGCTTGCGACGCGCATGGAGCGAGCCATGACCGCTGTTAGCGCGCTATCAGCCCCGGGACTCGACTCCACTCTTAGCGCCTAATCGCGGACATTTGATTCGAACCGAGTGCGCGATGCGGAATTGCGAGGAATTCATGCGCACCAAATAGCTCTAAAAAAAACGGTCAGCCGCGCCGGACCTTCTGGAAATTCACTTCCTCGATGCTACCGTATAACCTCGCCGCTCAAAGCCTCCGTCCGCAAGGCACCGCAGGATTGCCAGGCAAACAGGCACAAAGATGAGGCCATTGGCTAACTTAGCACGCGCGGTCTTACGCCAGCAAGAAACCCTTGGTGAATCTGCGTCCTATGCAATAATGACATATCTCGAGGCCCTGCTTGATCAAAGCCAAGATACTGGTTGTCGATGACGAAGAAGCCATCCGGGAAGTCGTTTCGACCCTCCTCGAAGCCCAAGGCTACGATTGCTCCACGGTCAGCAACGGCCTTCTCGCTCGCGAATACCTGAAGAAGAATTCAGCGGATCTGGTCTTGAGCGACATGGTGATGCCGGAAATGGACGGCCTAAGTCTGCTGGAGTGGGAACGCAAGCACGACCCCGACATCCCGGTCATCATGGTCACGGCAATGCACGACCTCTCGACGGCGCTCGAAGCCATGCGCCGTGGCGCCTACGATTACATCCTCAAACCCTTCGAGAAGGATCAACTGTACTTGAGTGTTCGGAGAGCGCTCGACCATCGCCGCGTGGTGCTTGAGAACCAGAATTACCAGCGTAACCTCGAAGGGCTGGTAGAAGAACGCACGGCGCAACTGAAAGGCGCGCTTGAACAGCTCGAGCAATCCTACGACGACACGCTGGAGGCGCTGGGCGGCGCCCTCGACCTGAAGGACGCCGAGACGGAAGGGCATTGCAAACGTGTGACCGCCTTTACGATTGCAATCGCCAAGGCCATCAAGGTAGATCCGGTGCTGCTCCCCCAAATCGCGCGCGCCGCATTTCTCCACGACATCGGCAAGATGGCGATTCCAGACCAAATCCTGCGCAAGCCGGGGCCGCTTACCTCCGAGGAGCGCGAAGTTATGCGCACGCACTGCGAGATCGGCTACAACATGGTGACGCGTATCCCGTTTCTCAGGGAGGCTGCCGAGATTGTGCTCACTCACCAGGAATATTTCGATGGTACGGGCTATCCGCGCGGCCTGAAGGGAGAACAGATTCCTCTTGGGGCGCGCATTTTCGCGGTTGCCGACGCGCTCGACGCCATGATCTCCGACCGGCCCTACCGGAAAGCCCTGCCGATCTCTCATGCCCGGGAGGAAATCGAGCGTTGCTCCGGTACGCAGTTTGACCCGGCCGTCGTCGAAGTGTTTCTGGCGATGCCTGCCACACTCTGGAACGAATTGCGGGAAAATATTGGCAGGCCGTACCGCTTGTCACAACTGAAAGCCGTCTAAGTGACCCTCCGTTGTGGTGAAAGTCTACGTCGAACCCTTGCGAAAATTGCGCAGCGCCTGTATTATCCTGCCGAAAAGGACAAATCCAATGGCCCTGGTACCTATTAAAACCGCATCCATCACGGGATATTGCGACTGCATCCACGGCTGCTACGAACTGGCCAGCCTGCGCGACGAAGACACTGGAAAAGCTTTTTGTCCTCGCTGCGCAAAAGAACATCTGGAAATGAATGTAGGCATCGGGCTGCCACAGCCTGCGCCTTCCAGAGTCTCCGCCAACACGGGCACCCTTCCATCGACGCCCGAGATTCCTCCCCCGGCCGATCCTCCGGGCCGGCTTCGATAAATCCGCACTTCACATTTTTAGCCGAACCTGCACGCGGGGCTCTTGCGGTTCCAGCGTGAACTCAATAGCGGCTCACAGTGTCATAATGGACTTGTATCCATGAGGCAGCTTGATGCCGCGGGCACCTAAGTACGACATCTTCTTGGACGGCTCCTGCTCGTTCTGCCGATGGTCGCGAGCGAAAATCGAGCCATACGATTCCGGTAAACGGGTGCGATTCCTGGATTATAACGACCCTGCAGTGGCAGTGCAGGCTCCCTTCCTGCGCGCCGACCTCGACCGGGAAATGCACATGCGCACACCGGAAGGAAAGTGGTTGCGTGGATTTGAAGCCTGGCTGGCCCTGCTGCGTGTTTTGCCGAAGCTGGTTTGGCTCGGCCGGATCGCAGGCCTGCCTCCCCTGCGCTGGCTCGGCCCACGCGTTTACGCCTTTGTCGCGCGCCACCGTTATAGCCTTCCCGGCGCGCCCCCTCGATGCGAGACCGATACGTGCGCGCCTCCTGCGCACAATCGCCAATGAATCAATTTCCAGAAGCACCTGTGCATCGATGCGATGATTTCGGCAGCGCACACAGTGCCGCGATCGTTCGAATCGCGTGATACGATATTTGCGCCGTGAATTCTGCAAAGAGCTGCGAAGCATACTTAAATTCCCAATGACCTCACCGGTGCGCCCTAATCCGGAAACAATTCCCATGATGGATCTGCGCGCGCAATACGAATCGATCGCACCTGAAATTCGCGCGGCGATTGACGAAGTCCTCGCCTCCCAACAATTCGTGCTGGGACCGCAATGCGAGGCGTTCGAACAAGAAGTGGCGCAAGTGTGCGGCGCGCGCTACGGCGTAGGCGTGGCGTCGGGAACCGAAGCGCTCGAACTCGCGCTCCATGCCTGCGGCGTTGGTGCTGGTGACGAAGTCATCGTGCCCGCATTCACTTTCATCGCCACGGGCAGTGCAGTCACTGCGCTGGGCGCGCGCCCCGTGTTCGCGGACATCGAACCCGGTACATTCAACCTCGACCCATCGCAGCTGGAAATGCGCATTACGCGGCGCACGCGCGCCATCGTCGCCGTGCATCTGTTCGGTCTGGCCGCGGACATGGATCCCATTCTTGCGCTCGCCGCAAAACACGGCATCCCTGTCATAGAAGACAATGCCCAGTCCATCGGGGCAAGCTATCAAGGAAGGAAGGCTGGCTCGATGGGACGCGCCGGCTGCTTGAGTTTCTATCCGAGTAAAAATCTTGGCGCGTATGGTGACGCGGGAATGGTCGTGACCGATGACGAAAAACTGGCTACGCGCTTGCGCACGCTTCGCAACCACGGGCAGACCGGCCCCTACCTCAGCACGGAGCGCGGCTGGAACAGCCGTTTGGATGAGCTGCAAGCGGCAATCCTGCGAGTAAAGCTGCGCCATTTGGCGGATTGGACCGCGGCGCGCCAGGCACACGCGCGCCGGTACAATTCTTTGCTGGTGGATTTGCCCGGGATCACGCTTCCGCGCGTGCCCGCTGGCCGGGAGCACGTCTATTACCTGTACACGAT
>Ga0207150_1137_pt1 | contig 14116 bp, 8 predicted proteins | sample Alteio_BWMinHeat_32_FD_153526 | JGI IMG/M metagenome (GOLD analysis project Ga0207150, IMG submission 153526) | Enriched cells from forest soil in Barre Woods Harvard Forest LTER site, Petersham, Massachusetts, United States -... | ecosystem: Environmental > Terrestrial > Soil > Temperate forest >...
GTGGCGAAGTCGTATCGCTCGGCGACTTGAGCGGCACCGTCCGGGGATGCGTCGTCGACCACGAGCGTTTCGTGGAGCAGGTCGGAGCATTTTGCGAGCGAATCGAGGCACTGGGCGATCTCCTCGGAGCCGCCGTGGAGGGGGATGACGATGCTGACCTTCGGCCAGATTTCGGGGGCTTCGACGGTTTGGGTGCGCCAACGCGCCATGTGCGCCAGCTCTTTCGGCGGCACGACCTGACAGATCGCGTGGTATACGGGGGCGTGAGTTGGATGGAGGTTTCGGATTAGGGGGTCGGCGGCCCAGCCTTTCCATACGCGGCGAAAAAAGTCCCGGCTCACTTCTTCGCGGTGGCCCCAGGTCGAGATCTTCCGGAGAATTCGCTCGTCGGGTCCGGCGTACGACATATGTTGCAGCGTCCCGTACTCAGGGCCAAGCACGATGACTCGCTCTCCCGAATACTCCCGGATGTTGTTGTGCTCGCTTGTTAGGCAGTTGATCATCAGGATGGGCGCGAGCTCTTCGGGCGGAAGAATCTGATGGGCGGCATCTCGCCAGAAAGTTCGCATCTTCACGCGCACAACGTCCGCCAGATTCTTCTCGGCAATGTCCCGCATCGCTTCGAGCAAGCGCACTTCTGGGATCTCGTCGCCGTCGGGGATGAAGATGTGATCGTGGGCAATCTCGCCCTGCCGGCGCCTGCGGCGGATGTCGGCGAGCACCGCGCGACGGTGCATAGACTCATCCGGGTGGTCGCACGGAACCACGATGGCGTCGGCGGCTTCGGCAACCTCGGCGCTCCGTTCCCAGCAACCTTCGCTTCCGTTCCATGCGCGAGCGCTTGGATAGACGTAAACCGGGCCGAAATGCTTGAACACATCGATGCTCTCAGCTAGGAAGTAGTGATCGTCGTGAACGCAATAAACAGTCGCTAGTTCGGGGTGGGTGGGTTTCTTCATGGCTTCAACCAAAGGAGGCTCTGAGCACGGGCGCGCGGAAGGAGGTGCCCCCGGGCCGTCTTGCGTGGCGGCTTGGGTTTCGGAAAGTCGAATTCTTCGCCGAGCCGGCTCCGCAGCGTCTTCCTCGCGGTCCTCAGGCGCATTCTCACCTTGCTGACCGTTAGGCCCATGGCGTTCGCAATTTGGCGCATGGTGAGCTCGTCGAAGTAATGCAGTAGCACCATTTGGCGCTGGTCCGAGGGCAGGAGGCAGATCGCGTCGGCGATGCGCTCGGAAGCCAGGGCACCGAACACGATTTGCTCCGTGTCTTCGGCGGCGACTTGCGCTTGGATCTTGGCGGTGCGCTCGTGTTTTTCGTGCTCGATCATGCGAACGCAGCATTTGCGGACGATCCCGAAGAGCCAGCGTTCGAAGTTGGCGGGATCGTCGACCTCATCCAGTTTCGAGAACGCGAGCGCGAAAGCCTCCTGTAGGGCATCTTCAGCCTTTTGCCGATTCTTCAGCTTTCGGTAGGCGTACTTCCAGAAATGGTAGCGATACTGGTCGGCTAGGGTTGCAATCGCGTTCGCATCGCCCGCTTGTGCTCTCCTGACTAGATATTCGATGTCCATTGCCTTGTCCGTGTTTTTCTGTCCTCGTAAGTTGTGTCCTGCGAGGTCGGACTTTGTTTCGCGACTCTGTGGAGATTGGGTCTTTTTCTCAGCTTCTGAGTGGCTGCAGGTGGCGCAAGAGTGAAAGAGGGGCACCCCCGAAAGTTCCTTTCTGACGCCCGCGGCAACCTTTCGGCCCCTATTTGGAGTGGCTCGTGTATAGGTTGATAAGGGCGCACGTGCCGCCCGTCAATGCCTCGATTGCGGGCAATTCGAGAAACGATCGCAGAAAGCGGAGCGTCCGTGGTCCACCCGAATCCCGTTCAGGCGGTTTTGTCTAGGTCAGGGTCCGCCTTTTCCCGTTGCCCTGCTAACTGAGTTAGCGTCGGTTTGCTAGCTGGGTGGTGTTCGTTCGCAGGTTCAGGGTTGGCACCTCTCCGTCCCGAGGTAGGGCACTGTTCCCCTCCTTTTGGCCGCCCTTCGCCGGGCTCCATCGAATTTGAAACCCAATCGGGCGGTTCGGGCGTATCATGTTTTGTTGCTGCCTGGCCTTTTGCGATTGGTTCGAGGTGGTGAACGCGAGGATATGACATGGCAGCCGTTTCGGAGCTGGTGCGAGTGTCGTATCGCCAGGTTTTCAAGACCTTGAAGGCCGGTCTTCGGGTCGGTTTGTCATTTGGGCCGGGCTCAAGGTTGACAGTGCAAGCAAGGCCGGGCAGCGGTTGGAGGTAGATGCAGTGACGATCGGAATTGCCGTCTTGGCGACGTTACTTATATGCGCGGGCTCCTTCTTCGGGATCGTCGCGCCGGGCGACGGACAGACGGGAATGATTACGTTCCCGTTGTGGTTCCTGGGTGCGGTATTGGGGGTTTGGGCAATACGGCTTAGCCTCGTGGCCGGTTCCCCCAGGGGTCATCGATGGGTTGTCTTGCTCCTTGCGATCATCGCCTTCGCTTCGGTTGTTTGGAGCTTCGTCGCCAGCCAGCAGTATGCCGCGCGCTCGGAAGGGGGCCGCCGGACCGGCTCCAGGTAGTCCGTACCGGGGTTGCTGGCTAGCAAGGGGATAACGCTATCTGGAGAGCACCCCAGGGCAAGGGCGGGTGCGGGCTCGACGCGACCGATCTAGTTGAACGACGCCCGATCGCGGCGGCTTTCAACTCCCCTGAAGATCTGCAGCCATGTCGTCGGGCTTTCGGCCCGCAGCGTTAGATCGAAACGCTTGAGGGGCGGCCAAATCCACAGGCCCGACCCAAGGTTCTCGTCCTTAGCCTGGTGCGGGCGACCCGTTTTTCCCACGGGCGAACCCCTGCGTAGTTTCAACCGGCAACCCCCCTCCCATTGGACGTCCGCGGCCCTCATCCGCGGCGCCCACTTCCCTCCCTGATCCTGCGCTGTCCTTTTGCGGCAGCCGTTAGGGCCGCACGAGCATACAGAATGGCCCCCCGCCGAAGAGAAGGTTGCAAGCGTAGATGTCCAAGATGATCGTCTGCATGATGTTGCACCCCAGGGACCAACCGCAATTGCATCGGGCCGCGCAGGCGCAAAGCAGGCACGTGCACAACCTGCAATCAAGCGAGAACAGTTGGTTCCAAAGCGTGCAGTTGCTTGCGCCAAAGCAGTCGTCATGCTGCTGGCAACACGTGTCTAGACAGTCCACGGGATCGGGGCGGTTATGGTCGCACGGAGGATAGGCGTACACGCCACTTTGAGGGCCGCAGTAGTTTCCGTACACCGGGGCAACGTCGAAGGCGCCGCTTGGATCGGCGCGCATTGTCGGCGCCGAACTGGCGTACGTGTAGGGCCGGGTTAAAGGCCAGAGTCGATCAATCGTCAGCCACCGCGTCAGGTCACCGCGCAGGTGGCGAGCCCGGACATACAGCATGTTGAGGAAATCCTTGAAGTAGCCCAGCGTGCCGAGGAATGTTAGGGGCGTGATGGACGAACCGGTGTGAACCCGTTCCTCGCCGTAGGGCCAGTAGTCGTAGGTGTCGGTGACGGTTCCGCTCATGTCCATGAGGCCGACCGTGTTGCCGAGGGGGTCGCGAAGGTAGCTGCGCTCGGTTCCTCCGCGGTTCTCGTAGACGACGCGCCCGCCGAGGGTGGTGTAGACGACGCTCATAGCCATGGGTCTCTCATTCTCCTTTGGTTTTTTGATTCCCCATAAGTAATGTCCTGTTCGGAAGGGGTTTGGTTACAAGTTTTATTTGTTTTTTTGCGGATTTCCGGATTGGATGAACCACGGAGGGCGCGCAAGGACACGGAAATGGGAGGCGGTTTTAGCGGTCGTAGCGCGGCGGGCGGCAATCCAGGGCAACAACCCTCGTGCTACTGCCCGTGAGGCACCTATTCCGAGGTCGTCGGGACCGTTTGCCCGGACGAGGTCGCACGCCTGTACGCCCGGCTCCGCTCCCTCATCAGCCTTGCGCTCAAGTCAATCCTGGCTACATCGATGATGACCACGGAGCAGACTAGCACCACTAATAACGACCAGGCTGCCCTAGCCACCTTCTTCTTCCAAGTCCCGCGGAACACGGCGCCGGCTAGAATTGGGCACAAAATTAGGAGAACCGGAACTAACCAATTCATTACGTCAAGCACCGCTTGCTCGAGAGGAATCACGGGCTTTGGTCTCTCAACTGTAGAATCCGCCCCCCGAGTTAGCGAAAACAGGGTGGAAGACTCCGCCACCTGATTCCGGCCCCGGAACGGGATATTCCGGCCCGTTCGGACCCGCACCCGGCAAGCAGCCGGCGAGTGCGCAGCAGAGGCGCATGGCACATTCGACGCAGCAGAATTCGCCACCAATATTGCATGGAATTGGATTCAGCTGGCAAATTGGCCTAGGCCAGTTGCTCTGGTTGGCGCCGCCGCCGATCTGTCTGCCACAAGCTTCCCACGCCGGGCAGTCGGTCGAGGTGCAGGGCCCAAACAGGTCGTTTACTCCGCGACAAGTCAGGATGCTGCTTCCATCACAAACGCTGTTCGCAATCCCAGCCGCCTCGGACGGAGATAGTAGCGGTCCGCCGAGAATGAAGGTTGGCGACGTCCCAGTCGGATCAACGAGGTTGGTCGGTTCGTCTTGCGCATATCGATAGGGCCCTGGCCCGCCGCGAGGGCTGCTGATTTTGTACCGGCGTATCAGCTCAAGTAGGTTCAGGGGCCTTAACTGATCGAGTGGATCCACCGTCATCCACCGTGTTAGGTCGACCCGCAGGTGCCTGGCCCGCACGTAAAGCATGTTCAGGAAGTCTTTGAAGTAGCCCAGGGTGCCGAGGAATGTTAGCGGCGTGCTTGATGAGCCGGTGTGGACTCGCTCCTCGCCGTACGGCCAGTAAGCGTAGGTATCGGTGACGGTTCCGGTCATGTCCATGAGGCCGACGGTGTTGCCGAGGGGGTCGCGAAGGTAGCTTCGCTCGGTCCCGCCGCGGTTCTCGTAGACGACGCGCCCGCCGAGGGTGGTGTAGACGACGCTCATAGCCATGGGTCTCTCATTCTCCTTTGGTTTTTTGATTCCCTATCTGTAATGTCCTTTTCGGGCGGGGTTTGGTTACAGGTTTTGATAGTCTATAGGTCGTTAGGTCGATAGGTCGATAGGTCTATAGGTCGTTAGGTCTATAGGTCTATAGGTCTATAGGGTTGTAGGGTTGTAGGTTTTTGAGTTGGGAGGTCGGGGCTCGCAGGGCTCGCCCCAAGGCCCTTGATTTCTCCTGGTAAATGAACTTCGTTCATCGGGGATTGGTCTGGATTGCCAGGCGACGTCAAGCTGCCGCTTCTCAAAACTTCATTGATGTTTTTGGTGCTAAAGGTGCTAAAATGGCTTTTATGCGAACGACGGTCGATTTGCCGGAGGAGTTGCTTCGGAGGGTGAAGGCGGCAGCGGCTTTGAACGGAGTGCCCCTCCGGGCTTTTATGGCCAACCTGCTTGAAAAAGCGCTCGCCACTTCCGACAAGCCTAAGCGTAAAGGGTTGCATCGTCCCGTTCCTGTGACCCTTCCGAAGACCGGCAGACCGATCCCCGCGATGACCAACGCGGAGTTGGATGAGCTCTTCCTACGAGACGAGCTTGAAAGGACGGGTCTCGATCGATCTGCCTGACGTCAACGTCTGGGTGGCGCTGGCCTCGCCCGACCACCCCCATCATCGACGCGCCGTCACGTACTGGCGGAACGAAGTGGACGGCTCGGTCTCCTTCATCACGCAAACTGCGTTGGGTTTGGTACGGTTGCTAACGAATTCTGCAGTTCGCGGGACAGCCGTGTTGGATGTGCAAGGGGCGTGGCAGCTGTACCGTGCCTGGAGGCAAGATCCGGCCGTGACCTTCACCCACGAGCCGGCGAGGTGCCAAATCGAGCTGGACCGGTATGTCGTGGCGGGTTGCGTCCGACCGCGGACCTGGAGCGACGCGTACTTGGCGGCCTTCGCGAGATCGGCGGAAATGCGGCTTGTTTCGTTCGACGCGGACTTCGCAGGCTTTTCGGGAATTGACTGGTTGCATTTGCGGGGGTAGGTGGGCAACCCAGGAACCCCTACCTGTTCGGGGACTCACCCCGCGGAGCCGGGGCACGGCAGACTTCCCCTGGGAGGGGCCCGGAACCCCTACCTGTTCGGGGACTCACAGACTTCCCCTGGGAGGGGCAGAGACGCCCGCAAAAATTGGAAGACCATCGTCGATGAGGGCGAGGGCTTATGATCAACGCAAACCACGATGGCCCCACGACTGGTTCGTCGTGGGGGCCATCGATGCGATGTCTATAGGTCTGTAGGTCTGTAGGTCTGTAGGTCTATCGGTTGATAGGGCTAGCGGGTCATTCGCAGGAGCTTGTTGTCGCCGGTGAAGCGGTTGTAGCCGTGGGTGAAGATCACTGAGTTCACGCCGGTACCCATCGCTTTGATCGAGACCGAGTTCATGTTCCAGTTGTCGCCGCCGATGCCGCCGTTCGACGTGGTTTGCAGGTCGAACTCGACGATGTCGCCGGGGAGGACGGCTTGGTCCAGGGTGATGGTCACCACGTGGGTGGAGTTGTTGCCCCAGTTGGCGCCGCCGTTTAGGTTGCCGAACGACTGGGTGTGGCCGTTTCGGTAGCGGATCGATCCGTTCACGTTGTCGTTGCCGCCGCGCAGGTCGTCGCCGCCGGTGACGAACGTGAGCTCGAGCTTGTTGGCCTGGCCGGCGGCGGCGATGGTGACGGGGATCGTCAGGGTCTTGTCGTCGCCGGTGAAGCGCTTGTAGCCGGCGGTGGCCACGGTTTCGTTGACGCCGTTGCCGGATGCCTTGACGGTGACCGAGTTCATGTTCCAGTTGTCGCCGCCGATGCCGCCGCCGAACGTGTCCTGGACGACGATCGAGGCGATGTCGGATGGGGCGGCGGCGCGGTTGAAGTCGAACTCGACGTTGTGGGTCGTGTTGTTGGCCCAGTTGGCGCCGCCGTTGGCGTTGTTCATGGTTTGAACCTGGCCATTGCGGAAGTGGACGGTGATGTTGATGTTGTCGTTCACGCCGCGCAGGTCGTCGCCGCCGGTCACGAAGGTGAAGAACAGGGTGTTGATTTGGCCGGGCGCGGTCGGGATGGCGTTGAGCGGGATTTGGAGAACCTTATCCGAGCCCGTGAAGCGCTTGGCGCCGACGTCCTTCATGTCCTGGAAACCGGCGCCCCAGGCGCAAATGTGGAGCGCATCCATGTTCCAGTTGTCGCCGCCGATGCCGCCGGTGAACGTGGTGCTGACGACGGCGCTGCGAATCTGGTTGTAGGGAAGCGGGCGGTCAAGCTTTACTTCCGCGAATTGGTCGCAGTTGACAACCCAACGACCGCCAAGGTTGATGTTGTTGTAAACCTGCTGGGTTCCGTCCATGAGGTTCAGGAGGAGGTTGACGTTGTCGTTTCCGCCGCGGAGGTCGTCGCCACCGGTGTGGAAGTCGAGAACGAGCTCATGGGCGAGGCCGTCGTTGGGGTAGTGGCCGTTCGACATGGCGGGGGGCGGCTTGGGCTGGTACTTGCCGTCCACGAAGTAGGTTTGCCACGTTTCCTGGCTGCCGCTGGGGGTGTATTGGTCAACGTACCAGTAGACCTTGCGGTTGGTGTCGGGGGTGAGGATTCGGATTTTGCCGGGGTAGTTGGGGTCGCAGATGAAGATCTTGAAGTCGGTTTCGTAGGCGCCGAGGTTCCCCTGGTAGCGGCCCATGTCGTAGCCGATGGCGAGGATTTGGTGGTCGCCTTCGCCGAGGGCGCCCTTCATGCCGAGGACGCAGGGGCTGCCGCTATCGATTTTGGCCTTGAGCTCTTTTATGCGAGCGGTGGATTGGAGGCCCCAGTTGAAGAACTCGGTGTTGCGGGCGCCGCCGGGGTTGAGCTCGACCTCGGCCCATTTGTCGAGGTTGCTGAGGATGGAGTCGGTCTGCCGGGCATACAGGTAGTTGTAGAGCACGGTTTTGTTGGCGGGCATGAACGGCTGGGAGGGGATCGCCATGTGGGCGTTGAAATAGTCGAGGGCGGCGTAGGACATGCCGCCGCAGAGGCCGCCGGTGCGGACGTCGAGGGCGGGAATCATGTCGTTAACGAACGAGTTGACGAAGGAGAAGCCGTTGGTGGGCGGGGTGAAGCGGGTCATCACCGGGGCGGCGAAGAGGGTGGTCGCCGTAGCGGTTGCCGCCGCGAGGGCGGAGAAGCGAAGTAATGTTTTTGCGCTAAGCATGGCCGTATATACACTGTTTTGTGGGGGGATCTATCAGGTGGGGGTGATGTTTGTGGGAGGGTCCTAGGACCGTGTTTTGTTTGTTGTCGGCTCGCACGGCTCGCCTCTGGTTTTTTTATATTTCCTGTTTTATGAGCTTCGCTCATGGGGATTTAGGTGTGCGATGCTTGTCGGGTTTTCGGACGAAGCTCGTTGGCTTCGACTACAACGCTTCGCGTTCTTGGGGACGGCGGGCGTGGCCGCCGGCTACAACGCCACGCGTTTTTCGGACGAAGCTTCCCGATTCGCCCCGACACCGCTCCGCGGCGTTGCCCTTCGGCGGGGCCTAACGGCTTCGCTCATTTCCCTACGGCGGGATCTTCGACGTTGGCTTCGACTACAACGCTTCGCGTTCTTCGGGACGGCGGGCGTGGCCGCCGGCTACAACGCTTCGCGTTACCCGGACTTCGGGTTACTTGGTGCCTAGGGCGAAGACAACTTTGGCTTGGATGGCGTGGACCGTTCTTGTGGCGTTTGGGTCGCCGAAGAGTAGGTAGTATTCGGTGCCCTTGCCGCCTGAGTTGTGATAGAAGAGGTACACGTTGGTGTCGGCGTTGGCGACGACTACCCGGCCGCCGAACGAGCGGGTTGGGGAGATTTGGTAGTTGGCGGTCAGGATGTGCTGCTGGGTTAGGCCGGCCCGGTTCTGGATTCCGCCGCCGTAGATGAGGTCGAAGCTCTTGAACACGCGAACGCTTGCGGTGGGGGAAAGAAAGGTCGAGTGGACGCCGCCGGTTTCGCCGGTGATTGCTTGGACGCCGAACTGCCGGAACCGGTTGGTCGCGCCGTAGAGAAGGTTCACGCCGAGCGTGTTGTCGTCGGTGCCGAATTGGGAGTCGGACGCGTAGTCGAACTCGAGGTGGAAGTCGCTGCGGGTTTCGATGGAGGCGGAGCCTTGGACCCCGTTGAAGTAGCCGCCGCCGGCGAGGGTGAGCCACTCGATGTAGACGACGGTCAGGTCGAACCCTCGCCACATTCCGTGACGCCAGGTGTCGGAGTAATCCTCGAACGCGGTGAGGCCCTTGTAGCCTACGTAGGGGAAGAACCCATCGGGGGCGATGAAGTTGCTGGAGATCTCGCTTCCCTGGATGCAGCTCGTGAGGTTCCGGTCGGCGTAGTAGGTGCTCACGAACTGGGCGCCGCCGCCGGCGCCGGGGCCGGTCGCGTTGGCGAACTCACCCTCCACGCCCAGCTTGCCAAAGCGCATGTGTTGATCTGCCTCGCCGACCGTGCTTTGGCCGCCTCCCGAGTTGGTGCCGACGACGATCGCGCTGCCGTAGGAGGTTGGGCTGAAGGTGTGCTTGAACCTGGCGGCGACGTCGTTGCGCCCCTCGGGGCCCTGGATGGCGAGGGCGCCGATAGAGTCGTTCGGGGTGAACTTGCCGTAGACCTTGGCGCCGGCGTTGAACGTTGAGATCCGCCGAGGGTAGAAGAACGCCCCGATGTCGTTGTAGTTGATCTGGGCGAACATGGTGTCGCCCCCTTCGGTGAAGAACGGGCGGTAGTCGGGGAGGAACCGTTCGGAGTGGGAGAACTGGATGCTCTGGATCGCGCCTTCGATGGTGGAGAAGTCGGGGTTGACGGTACCGACGGCGGTTAGGTCCGGCGTGACCAGGTAGCGGGCGTCGAGGCCGGTCTTTCCGGCGAGCTGACCGTCGACGAGTCCGCCGCGAGCGTAGGGCAGCAAGGAGAGCGTGTGCTTGAACTCGCCCTTCGGAAGCTCGACGCCGGTCCACTGACCTTCGCGATCGAAATAGAGCTGCGGCCCGAGGTTGTTCCACGACGACATCGTTTGGGTTCGGTAGTTGAAGCGGGCGACGTCCAGGCCGATGTTGACGGTTCGGCCGCCGGGTGGGTAGTGGATCATGTTCCACGGGATCCGGAACTGGCAGATCCAGCCGTCGGCGGTTTTCTTGGCAGCGGTTTCCCAGTCGCCGTTCCACTCCGCCTTCGCGGCGCGGCCACCGGCGACCTGGGCGGAGGGGGTGCCGAGGGGGTTGACGCCGAACTTATCGATGTCCGCGCTTTGGTGGCTTTGGAACGGATCCAGGGTCACCATGACGTAGTCCTCGTTGGTGGGGAAGTAGCTGTTGTTGTTCTGGGCGAAGAGAGAGTCGCGCACGGTTTCGCGGCCGACGACGGCCTCGGGATGGGCGTCACGGCACTCGACGAGGACGTAGACATTCTTCTCGTCGTAGAGCACGTGGGCGACCGTTTGGTCGGCGACGGGGTTGCCGTGGTTGATATCGACGAAGCCGGTGAGGAGGGGGGCGGTTTTCCAGCAGGGGGCGCCGATTTGGCAGTCGCACTTGATCGGCATCGTCGCCTTGACGGCGGGGAGGGTGAGGCCGGTTTGGGCCATTGTCGCCTGGGTGAGGAACGCCAGACCGAGGGCGGTGGTGGAGCGGCTCATTTGCCACCAAGTTGTCACTGCCAGTGGAATACGGGATGGGTGGGCTCGGTTAGTTCCGGCGGGCCCGGGCCGGAGTCAGGCAGAGCACAAAGTGTCAGGCTGGTTTTCAGGTTTTAGTTTTTAGTTTGTGGTTTGTGGTTTGTGGTTTTGGGTTTGGCCGAATTGTTTTCCGGATCTCACGCAAAGCTCGCAAAGGGGGAAAGCTCGCAAAGGAGTGTCGGTTGAGAGAAGACTCCGGCGGGGTTGGCCGCGCACGCTGGGTTTTAGTTTTTAGTTTTTAGTTTTTAGTTTTTAGTTTTTAGTTTTTAGTTTGTGGTTTGGCCGGGTTGTTTTCCGGATCTCACGCAAAGCTCGCAAAGGGGGAAAGCTCGCAAAGGGGGTTGTGGACGCAGCAGCCACGCGGAGTTGACTTCAAGGTAGCGTTGGCCATAATCGGAGTTGTCGGACCGGTCCGACTCAACTAACCCCCGAGCATTTGAATGTAGCTTCTGGCTACTTTTAGGTCTTCTAGGGCTTCCTCGGCTTCGCACGGAGGGGTGGCTTCGCCTTTTACCGCGGCTACGAAGGTGGCGGCTTGTTGGCGCATGGCGTGGGTCCAGGGGAGTTGGGGTCTCAGGGTCTCAGGGGGTTTGTTGCCGGGGTCGCGGAAGAACTCGACTTGGCCGGGGCGGTTGGAGGCCAGGGGGGCGGGGAGATCTAGGTGGATAAAGCCGCGCTCGAAGGCGACTAGGGCCGATTCGTGCCAGTCGACGCTTGTGCGATAGGGGCACATTTCGAGGAGGCCGGTGACGCCGCTTTGGCTTCGGACGGTGAGGAGGATTCCGCCGGGGTCGGCGTTTACGACCTCGTACGGCTCGCCGAGGAGATGGCGCATGAGGTTGACCTGATGGATGTAGTAGTTGGCGAAGGTGACGTACCGGTTGAACGTGGCGGCATCCATGCCGGGCGGCTGGGGGTCGGGGTCGATGGCGGGGACCGGCTCGTCGGATCGGATCAGGTCGGTGAAGCCGCTGGCGATCCAGTCGCCTTCGGGCATGGTGATTCGGACGTAGCGCATTTGGCCGAGTTCGCCGGTCGCTTTGAGGCGGTCGATTTCGGCCTTGGCGGCGATGGTGGCGGGGTCGCTGCGCTTGTGGTAGCCAACCATGTGCCAGGAGCCGACTTGCTTGAGGGCGGCGAGCATCGCTTCGCCGGTTTCGACGGAGGAGGCGAGGGGTTTTTCGGTAAGGATCGGCAGGCCGTGACGGTAGAGGGGGAGGACGAGGGAGGCGTGCCGGTCGAACGGTTGGATGGCGACGAGGGCGTCGAGCGTTTCGCTCGCGAGCATCGAGTCGGCGTCCGGGTAGGTGCGGGGGACGGCGTAGCGGTTGGCGACGTTTTTAGCCAGGATTGGGCGAGGTTCGGCGAGGGCGACGACCTCGCAGTCGGGGAGGTTCGCGTAGTTTTTGAGGTGGGCGCATTGGCCCATGTTGCCGACGCCGACGAAGCCGATTCGGACCTTGTTTGGCATTGTTAGGGGAGTTTAGACTAGCGGGCGTTGTTCACTGCCCTCCACCCTCGCACACTCCCGGAGTCGTGGCGAGGACTCCTCCCTCGGAAGGGAGGAGAGATCCCGGTCGCGGCGGAGCGTAGGGCGATCGTTATTTCCCTCCACCCCCGCACACTCCCGGAGTCGTGGCGAGGACTCCTCCCTCGGAAGGGAGGAGAGATCCAGGTCGCGGCGGAGCGTAGGGCGATCGTTATTTCCCTCCACCCCCGCACACTCCCGGAGTCGTGGCGAGGGCTCCTCCCTCGAAAGGGAGGAGAGACCCAGGCCCTAGTGGGAGGAGCGGCGGATTTTGCGTATGCCGAACAGGGCGCCGGCGCCGGCGAAGGCCAGCGTGAACGGCTCGGGGGTTGGGGCGGGCGGATTAAAGTGACCGCTCACGTTGTCGCCTGGGGTTGTGCCGAAGGAGAAAGTAGCGCCAGTAATCTGAGTCGCGGTCGTGATTCCCGCGATGTTCAGCGTGAAGTCGGCCTCTCCCTGAGCGAACGGATTGTGCGGCCCGGTTCCGTGGTTGATGGAGGAGTTCGAATTTGAGTACGGGGTGAAGCCGCCTTCGACGCCGCCGACGATGGTCATTGCCGGTGTGTACAGACCGTTAAGGCCATCAAGGTGGAACTTGCCGCTTCCAAGACTGTACAAGCCCCATCCCATTTTGTCGGTGTAGGCGTCCTGATCGTGAGATGTCGTCACCGATCCGGCTCCGGTCCCGTTAACGTCTACGAACGTTGAATCCGATGAGACTACGGATCCGGCGTTGAGGCCTGTATTGCTCAGGTTGAACGTAATATCGCTCAGGTTCTGGCCGACGTTATAAACATCGAGGCAACTGAGCAGGTTCGTCAGGTCGATATTGAGGGTGCCGTTTCCGACCGTGAACAAGACGTTCGCGTTGACCTTGTCGGAGGCAGAATCGACCGCCCCGCTAGCCGTTGAATACGAATACGTTTGGGCACCAGCCGCTCCGACCAAGCCAAACACGCACAAAAACGCCAAACCAAAATTCGCATGCCTCATATTTAAACCAACAATGAGGGCTCAACCAAGCCCTAACCCCGTTAAGGTAGCCCATTTCCGCCCAAGGATGTGCTGTCAGTGAATTCGCGGACGCGGAATCTAGTAAAAATACTGCGTTAGCAGCCGCTTTCGGACGAGGGGCGAGGGAGGAAGAGGAGTGATGGAGTGATGGAGTGATGGAGTAAAGGGAGTAAGGGGAGTAAAAGGAGTATAGGGGGTAAAGGTTCGCTCGTGGTTTCCCGCAGGCGGGGAGCCGGTCCTGGCCGTAATTGTGCCGATCCTGTTAAGATAGCTTGGTCGTTTGCGACCGCTCCTTTCGTCATGTCTGCCCAACGTATTGATTTTCGTCACGCCGATATCGGGGCGTTGATTGCTTGCTGGCGGCGGTTTTATCCGGAGCGATTTTGGGTTAGCGAGGAGCTTTTTCGGCGGAGCACGGTGGAGTCGCCCCTTTTTGATTGGGGTTCTTCCTGCATTGCGGTCGATGGAGAGACGGTCCTTGGGTTCGTTGCGATCAAGCGGTCGGCTTCGCGTTTTTACAAGTGCACGGACCGGGACGTGGTGCATATCAACAGCATCGCATTCGATACGCCCGAGATCGGGCTGGACTTGATGACCCACGCCAAGCACGTGGTAGCGGAGCGGGGCCACTCAAAGCTCGTTTTTGGGCAGGACTCGGATCACCTTTTTCCCGGCTGTCCGAACGACCTGCGGCGGTTGGTAGCGTTCTTTCTGGTTGAGGGGTTTGTGGGCGATGGTCAGGTTCACGACCTGGAGCGGGACCTGCGATCGTATGAGGATCCGGCCAAACCGGTGGAGGACGCCGAGATGCGGATGCTGACGAAGGCGGACGCGAAAGGGTTG
>Ga0207150_1138_pt1 | contig 14072 bp, 18 predicted proteins | sample Alteio_BWMinHeat_32_FD_153526 | JGI IMG/M metagenome (GOLD analysis project Ga0207150, IMG submission 153526) | Enriched cells from forest soil in Barre Woods Harvard Forest LTER site, Petersham, Massachusetts, United States -... | ecosystem: Environmental > Terrestrial > Soil > Temperate forest >...
GTTTTATCATATCTCTCTTCAAAATCTTTCCAAAAATTAAGACTCGTTTGGCTTCGATTAAATTCAGGATTCAAACGCAATGCAAAATTAATATCTACACAAACAATATGTCGCGTACCATCAGGTTTTGTAACGCGTTTAAAATTCGCAAATTCAAATTGATGACTTGAAGAAAATGCGTCAATGATAATCCGTCCATGTTTGACATAAATATCTACTAGCCAATCAGTGATTTCTTTTTCAGTGGGTATTTCACCTTCAATGTAAGGTGCGACCCATCCCTCCTCATATTCATAAGCCTGAAATTCAGGATTAAATAAATTCCATAGTTGGACAGCGCGTTTCGCTTCCTCAGTCGCTTCCATAGAAGCTAACCCAAAACAAAAACTGATTTTATAGACTTCGTAAAAACCCTTTTCATTTTTTATATCGCTGCGATAAGCAATATTAAAACCACCATGTCCAATATATTTCCAAAATCGAAGACCTGAAACAAATACTCTTGGCCATTGGTATATTTTTATTTGATCATTGGATGCATTCACAGGAATTTTTTTTATGAGCGATTCCCAATTAGCATGGTGGTTCACATTTTGAGTCAATCTGAGGCCACGATAACCCTGATATAAATAATAGACGTCATAATTTTGTGGCAATATTAAGTTCTGGCTGCTAAATTCTTTTCTAATGAGAGAACAATTGCGTGAAATGACAAAATTTTCGTTGGAGGTTAACGTAACCAATGGCTCTTGCCACAACCTCCGTTCATCAAGCATCTCATCATCGGATAAATCAGGTACAGCGTTCGGTATATAACTTTTCATCGGCAATTTTTTACTAAAAATTATGAATAATGGGTGATAATATCAGATGAAGATTAAGAAAAAGTTAAATCAACGGAGCGTGCCTGGAGAAATGAGAGTATGAATCGCTCCTAACTCAGATAGAAAATCCTCTCATTTCCCCTGGCACGCTCCGGGCATTATGCCGGACTATTCGCTTGATCATTTGAGTTATTAGCCTGATGATAGCCAGTTTCTGATGCGCGATTTTCTGTGCTAAAAAAACCACATTTTTTCGCGTAACAGCACGCAACTGTAACCGCAACGCTAGCGAATCCACCGAATGCCACGACCGCGGGCCACCATGTATCTCCAGAATCCCTATTATGTGGACACGGATCAGTTCCACCACAAGGATCTGAAGGAGGCATTGCTGCAAATGCTTCTGTTGCTTTCATTACAGCCATTGTAAATGCTGTAAATACAGCTTCTTTTGAAAACACATTTGTAAATGTATTAGTACTCATGATAATTCTCTCTCTATATAGTTAATATATTTATAAAAACAAAAAAATATTACGTATGATCACGCCTGATATAATCTAGAGACCGCCAAAGCGGAGAATTCGTCTAAATTTAAATGTCTTATTTTTCATGGTTCACCTCATTGTTTTTTGTTCATCAGTGAACTGTTATCCATAGAAAAATAATACCTAATTTTGACTGGCAGGTGATTGCTAAATAGTGCTAAAATTTATTTAATATTAAAATAATATTCTATAAAATATAATTATATTGAAATTAAATTCTAAAAATAAAAGGCTGATTATGGATCGCACTGACAAAAAAATTTTAACGCTGTTACAAAATAATGGACGTATTTCAAATCAAGAGCTTGCCGACGAAGTATCGTTATCCCCATCTCCATGTTTGCGTCGAGTGAATCAATTAGAAAAAGGAGGCTTTATTGAAAAGTATGTTGCGTTATTAAATCCTGAAAAAATTAATCTACACCTATCAGGTTTTTTATTTGTAGGATTAGACAAACACACTCCGCAAAAAATGAAAAATTTCGAAGCGAATGTTAAAAAAATTCCTGAAGTGATGGAATGTTATTTAATTACAGGGCAATCAGCTGATTATGTGCTAAAGGTGATCGTGTCAGACATGCAGCATTATCAGAAGTTTTTATTAGAACGTATTACGCAAATGGAAGGGGTGACGAGTGTGCACACCAGTTTTGTGTTACAAAAAATTGTGGATAAAACAATGTACTCACTTGAATTTGCATGATGGCGGTTTCGAGACCCTGTTCCGTTTAAAACGGAAATAAGTTATTTGCTTGAACCACATTAAATCCAAATGGCATTTTATTATCTGCCTCTTGTTCAATGCATTTATCTGCAACCGATTTATTAAATTGCATTCGCAAAGCAGCCATTAATTCACATCGCGAAATTTCCGTATTAGAACACTGTCATCAAGGACCGGATCATCCCGTCCATCCGGCGATAGTTGAAACTAACTATCTGAAAGGATTCATTGTTGCCGCTACAACTCTTGACAAACACTATACATTAGGTTACACTTAACGTAACCTAATGTATAGTGAATGGCATTTATGCAACCCATCAAATCCCTCGCTCAATGGTTATCAGATAATGCAAATGAACAGCATTATCTATTTACGCTTCACGATCTTCGAGCGCTGCATCCCGAACTGTCTGATACTGCTTTTAAAACATTGCTCAGTAGAGCTGTGAGCGCAAACCTACTGATTCGAGCCTGTCGAGGTATCTATCTTGATCAAAAGAAATTACCGTCCGATGGATTATTACTGTTTCATATTGCAGCTCTGTTAAGAGCCAACGAATTTAATTACGTCAGCTTGGAAACCGCATTAAGTGCTACGGGCGTTATTTCACAAATTCCCATCAATTGGATATCCATCATGTCCTCCGGCAGAAGCAACGCGATTGCTTGCGGCGATTTTGGCACAATTGAATTTATTCATACCAAACAAAAACCCGAGAGCTTGATTGATCAACTAACCTATGATCACCGTTGCGGTATGTGGCGCGCAATGGTTGCGTTGGCACTCAGAGATATGAAAACAACACACAGAGACACTGATTTAATTAACTGGGATATTGTCAATGAATCTATTTGATCAACTGGTAATCGAAGCAATCAAAAATCAACCTGGTTTATCCACATTGCGCATGGTTGTTGAAAAAGAATTATTGCATCACGATATCTTGAGGATATTGAGTCAACATCATTTTCTGAATGAACTGGTTTTTATTGGTGGTACTTGTTTAAGAGCCTGCTATAGCGGTATTCGTTTAAGTGAAGATTTAGATTTCACGGGTGGAAAAGAATTTACACGCACCAGTTTAGTAAAAATGGGGCAAGTGCTTGCAAACAGTGTCATGGAAAAATATGGCTTCGAAGTGCATGTCAGCGAACCCGTTAAAGAAATAAAAAACACGGACACCTGGAAAATTAAAATTGAAACGCGACCCCAAGAAAAACACATGCCTTCACAACGCATTAATATTGATATTTGTCGAGTGCCCTCTTACGAAAAAAAACCGATGTTGTTAATAAATCCTTATCAAGTTGACATGGGAACGAATGGCCTCATCATACAAGCACAAAGTCGTGAAGAAATTTATGCCGACAAATTATTAGCGTTCGCATTACGTCCCAATCGTATAAAACATCGTGATTTGTGGGATATATTATGGTTACACCAACATAGCATAAAACCTCGACTATCATTAATTTCTCAAAAGCTTCACGATCGACAATTAGCAACAGATTATTTTTTCAAACAATTTGATCAACGACAAAAATTACTAACTGATGATAGAAATTTGCCAACAGAATTCAAAAAAGAAATGCAACGATTCTTACCAGCGGAGCTAGTAAATAACATCATATCTCAAGAAAATTTGTGGTCTTTTATTATTTATTTAATAAATGATTTTCGAGAACAATTAAATAGGATTGTATGATCACTTCCTCTCCGGCAGGAAAAATCCAATCACAGTCGCAACTAATAACAGCATTGGCACAACGCTCATTGACCATTGAAAATAATCATGCATGCCTTTTAAATGCGTAATTAAAAATCCGATAAACGGCTGCAAAATAGGTGCGAAAGCAACGCATAACATATTTGTGAAACCTATACACGTTGCGCGATTGTCGGGTGTTGCAATATTCGAGGCAATGGCAAATGTGAGCACATAACTACTCGCACACATGCCGGCAATAAATAAAAATATTCCAATGGTCATTAAAGAAAACTGCGTTCCAAAAATAACTAAAAACAAGCAGATTGATGCACAAAACGCGTTGAAAATTATGATACGTTTACGCCAATGTGTTTTGCCATCCAACCAACCGATGATTGGTCCACCGATCGCAACACCGACATATAATGCAGAAGCGGTCAACGTAGCTTTCACCAAATCAACATGACGCGTGATTTCAAAAAACGGTATGGCCCACAGCGCAATAAATACGGTGACAATACTAAACATCAATCCAGAATAAATTCCATTTAACCACACTACTGGATTCCGTATGATTTTTTTAAAACCTGCGCGCAACGATGTGCGAATCATTGTGTTCTTCGAAACCTTTTTGCGCGGCGCATTACGCACGACCATCACTAAACAACACGATAAAATACCTGCAAAAATGCCAGAAAAAATCATACATTCTCGCCATCCTGATTTTTCAATATAATTTGCCAACCAAAAATTTCCGATGATCGCACCAATCATGCCTGCGGTTTCTACAATTGCCGCCATCAATGCAAAACGTTGCACCGGAAACCAAATCGAAATAATATTCAAACAACCGACAAATGCAAATGCAGCACCGCCACCCATTAACACACGACCGATCAGTGCAAAAAATACGGTTTTTGAAGCAGAGAATAGCAAGCAACCCATACAAACGAACAAGGCACCGAAACTCAAAATTCCGCGCGGACCATATCGATCCAACAACATCCCTGCAGGCGTTTGCAATAACACATAAATATAATAATAACTACTTGCTAAAACACCGCCACCCAATGCAGTCAACGCAAAACTTTTCATCAAACCGCCAATCACTTCGCCGGATGATAACTGCAAGAAAAATTGAAACAACACAAACACCGCAGCCACAAACCACACTAACCACGCCAAACGCATCCGACGTTTGCGGGCAGCCTTTAAAACACCCGATTCCCACGTAAATCTAGGAAACTCATGATTGAGATTTAATGCGTTATTTACAGACATTTCGACATTCTTTATGATTAATTTTTTGTTATGCTAAGCGATCGAGCGGGAAAAGCAAGTGGGAGTGGGAGTGGGAGTGGGAGTGGGAGTGTAAATTAGTGCAGATGAATTTAACAGAATTAACAAGCTTCACAACATTGAAATTTTCCGGTGCAAAAACGCAAGAATTTTTGCAAGGACAATTGACGTGTGACATGCGGGAATTATCGCAGCATGGTGCACATTCATTAGGTGCATGTTGCGATCATCGTGGACGCATGCTGGCAAATTTTTGGGTAGTGAATTGGCAGAATGATTTTTTATTAGTATTACCAAAATGCTTATCTGAAATGGTAAAAACCCATTTACAAAAATACGCGCAATTTTCAAAAGTAATTATTACACCTGAAAATGATTTTTTCATTGCAGAATTAAATCATTATCATGGCGATAAAAACGCAGCGATATTTATTACTTTACCCGGCAAAAGCAGACATTTAATGATCGCCGAAAAAAATCTTTTTCCATTCATCAAAATAAATCCAGATGAAACACACTGGCACAAAAATAATATCACCGATCAACTCGCCATTTTATGCGATAAAACCAGTCTTTTATTCACACCTCAAATGATCAACCTCGAAAAACTCGGCGGTGTGAGTTTTACGAAAGGCTGTTATGTCGGACAAGAAATCGTCGCGCGCACGGAATATCTCGGCAAATTAAAACGGCATTTGCATCGCTTAACCCTTCACAGCGATCACGCATTTCATCCTGGCGACGAGCTGAAAAATGACAAAAACGAGGCGGCTGGTGTTGTCGTTGATTCAGTTGAAACGCACCAAAATGAACACGAATTGCTGGCTGTCATGCAAGACCCGCAACCCATTGATTCATAATCACTTATTTTCCTGTAAAATAGCACATATGCTCTATAATTGTACGCGTACTAAAACTACTTTAAGGAGTACGTTATGAAAACAACACATTTAGTGGCAGCAGCGGTCGTTTGCGGCGCGCTGTCGTTTTGTGCATTTGGTGAAACCACACAAACACAAGTGGCACAACAATCCACCGTGCAGCAGGCTAAGCCAATGCAGTTAGCTTATTATTGTGGACGCTGGGGTTGTCGCGGTTATCATCGTGGTTATTATCGTGGTTATCATTACAGATGCCCTAGCTACCATTGCTGGACGGGGTACTATGGACGCGTACATTGCAGTTGTTAATCAGCCATCTAAACCTACGCGCTGAAAGATCACCTGGTCTTTCAGCGAGTTTTAGTAAAGAGCTTCAGAAAACAGGAGCTCTTTTTTCGCACAACTATCTGTTCAAACTGCATTCGATACTTTACAATTGTTTTGTGTACCCCCTCAACCAACAACAAAAGGAATTGTTTATGAAAAAAATCATGACAGCGTTAACGGCGATCACTCTCTGTGCTGGCGTAGCGATAGCGACTTATGCTGAATCTGCGCAATATCAACCTGCGCCAGCGAAAGTGGCAGCACAACAACCTCAAGCGAATAATCCATGTGAGCAAAGAAAAGAAGCGGCACTGCAACACTGCAACAACGACCGTTGCAAACAACACGTTGCACGGAATTATTCCAGATGTAACATGGCCTTTGCAAAGCATCATCCGCAGATGAACGCGCAGCAGCCGCAAACGCAACAACAGTAATACTGCAAGAATAAAAAGGGGATGCAACGAAATGCATCCCTTTTTATTTCAGCTTTTACATCAAGCTCTGTAGCCTGAATTGGCAAGGTGATCTGTTACTATTTCACTGGTCTTAATAACGGAAATAGAATCACATCACGAATCGACGCACAATCCGCAAATAACATCACCAAACGATCAATACCAATACCCTCGCCCGCCGTCGGCGCTAATCCATATTCTAATGCTGTAATATAATCTTGATCGAATGGCATCGCTTCATGATCACCTGCGTCGCGCGCTTTTAATTGCGCATGAAAACGATTGGCTTGATCTTCCGGATCATTTAATTCAGAAAAACCATTCGCAATTTCTTGCCCGCCACAGAAAAATTCAAAACGATCGGTGATGAATGGATTTTTATCGTTTGCACGCGCGAGCGGAGAAACTTCTGCAGGATATTCGGTAATAAATGTTGGTTGCTTTAATTCGCGCTCAACCAATTTTTCAAATAATGCCAATTGCACCGCACCTAATTGCATCGTCGGTAATAAATCAATATGGGATTTTTTCGCAAGTGCTTTCGCGGAATCCAAATGATCTAATTCTTTTTCGGTGATTTCAGGGTTTTTATGCATAATCGATTCTTTGATCGTCATGCGTGTAAACGGTTTTGTGAAATCAATTAATGTGCCTTGATAGGTAATTTGCGTTTGACCTAACACATTTTCTGCGAGTTGGCGGAATAACTTTTCAGTTAAATCCATTAAATCATGATACGTTGCATACGCTTGATAAAATTCCAACATCGTAAATTCCGGATTATGTCGCGTGGAAATACCTTCGTTGCGGAAATTACGATTGATTTCGTAGACACGTTCAAATCCACCAACCACTAAACGTTTTAAGTATAATTCCGGCGCGATACGCAAAAATAATTCCATGTCCATCGCGTTGTGATGCGTTGTAAAAGGCTTTGCAGTCGCACCACCCGCAAGCGACGTCATCATCGGTGTTTCCACTTCCATGAAACGATGACCATCTAAAAAACGGCGAATTTCTGCAACAATTTTCGAGCGAATGTGAAAAATGCGACGTGCATCGTCATTCACAATTAAATCGACATAGCGTTGACGAAAACGTTGTTCTTGATCGGATAATCCGTGATATTTATCGGGCAACGGTCGCAACGATTTTGTTAATAATCGTAAACTGTCGATTTTCACGGACAATTCATTCGTTTTCGTTTTGAAAACAATGCCGCTCGCACCCAAAATATCGCCTAAATCCCAGTGTTTAAAGCTCTCATAAACACCTTCGGGCAAACTATCGCGCGCGATATACAATTGTATTTTTCCGGACATATCTTGCAGGTGCACAAACGCGGCCTTTCCCATCACACGTCGCGTCATCATGCGTCCCGCAATCGTCACCCGCACATTTTTTTCAACCAACGCATCATGATTAAATGCTTCATAATTCGCATGAATATCAGCACTTAATGTGTCTCGCACAAAATCGTTCGGATACGCGATACCGCTTTCACGCATCGCATTTAATTTTAATTTGCGTTGGATGATCTGTTCGTTTTCGTCTTGTAATACTATTTCTTCTGGATGATTATCTGACACAAAATTATCCTTCATATTTTATTTTTTAAATCCAACCACAACAACACAGCTTCATCTAATTTACGAATTTGATCTGCGGTCAATGCACCAATTTTTTCACGAATTTTATCGCGCCTGAGACTGGCAATTTTGTCAATCATAATTTGTGATACTAGTTTCAGCCCATTGTGCTTGGACGGTGATATTAATAATCGAAAAAAAGGTGTTTCAATAACATGCGTTGTAAAAGGGCATACAGTTACTGTGGCGTGCGTTTTGTTAAATGCATCTGCTTGTACAATAACAGCTGGGCGTGGTTTTCCATAATCACCGTTTGAAACGCAAAGAATAATATCACCTCGTTGCATAATTACTCCCAGTCTGTTGTATCGCTATTTTCTTCCCAGAACCGCATCTCTTCTTCATCATCTTCCCGTGCGGCTAACAACGATTGCCGACGCGCTTCTTCTTCAAATAATTTGTACTGCATTTGTTGCAAATAAGCTTCCAACGCATGAACAATAATCCAACTTTTTCCTCGGTGCATAGCGTGGGCCGCCTGCTCAAGCTGTGCTTGAAGCGCTGCGGGCAATCGCACACTGGTTGTCGTATGGTGTTGATGCTGCATATAACCCCCTCACATTTGTAATATGTTATAGTACAATTGTATTACAAAAAAACACTAATGTCTATGATTAAGTTGTGTTAGCGCTTCACCACTGCCATCGTCATCCGAGAAATACACACTAATTTTCCCGCATCATTTTCAATTTTAATTTCCCAGACTTGGGTTTTGTTACCTAAATGCAATGGCTTCGCAATCGCAGTGACGACACCAGAAACAGCAGGACGCAAATGATTCGCATTAATATCCAAACCCACGCAATAACAAACAGATTGATCCACACAATAATTCGCAGCAGAACTTGCCACAGTTTCAGCAAGCGCAGCAGAAACACCACCATTTAATAATCCCAACGGTTGTTTTGTGCGATGATCAACAGGCAACGTCGCTTTCAAATAATCATCACCGACTTCGGTAAATTCAATACCGACAAATTCAGCAAATGTATTTTTCGAACGTTCAGTTAATAATTCAAGATTAATTGGCATTTTCCAGATCGACATGATTTTATTTTCCCAAGTGAATGCTATAAAAATACAACTTAGGATTCTAACACAACTTTCAAACGTGTCTCTGACACTCCCACTTAACATGCTTGACAAGAATCACCGGAAGCCTTAGGTTGAGCAATCAACCATTTTCACTGGATAAGCTATGCAGGCAAAAACCCGGGATTCCCGTTCATTTTCCGCACAACAACCCGCCGTAATCCCTGTTTTCTTCGCGACAGAAATGTGGGAACGCTTTGGTTGGTACATGATTCAAGCATTGCTTGTTTTGTACATGACCAGTCAAATCTTTAGATTTTCAGACGCTAAAAGTTATGCGATTCTCGGCGCGTTTTCAGCCATTTCTTATATCACACCCATTTTCGGCGGATACATTGCCAGCCGCATTTTAGATTTTGAGCATGCAGTCACGCTCGGTGGATTTTTATTAGCGATCGGATATGCATTATTATCGTTGCCACATGAACACTTATTTTATGTCTCACTTGCAATCATTTCGATTGGCAACGGATTCTTCAAGCCGAATATTTCCAGTTATCTCGGCGACTTTTACCATCAAAACGACCCTTATCGTGAAAAAGGATACACCATTTTTTACGTCGGCATTAATGTCGGTGCTTTATTATCGTCGGGAACCTCTGGTTATCTCGTGCGTTATTTTGGCTGGCACATTCCGTTTTTGATCTCGAGCATTGGATTGTTGATCGGCACAGTCACTTTTGTATTTGGTTTATATTATTTACGAAGCACAAACAACTTACATCGAATCAAACCATCAATCGCGAATAAAAATCCATTAATTATCGCGCTGGTCTACATCAGTGCCATCGTTTTAACGTTTATTTCTTATGTCATTATTCGAGATCGCGCATTTGCAAATGAGTTAATGCTTGGTGGCGGTTGTGCGGTTTTCATCGGATTAATTCTTTATGCATTCCGTTATAACGCATCAGCGCGCAACAAAATGCTGGCTTGTATTTTCCTAACCATAGTTTCCATTGTTTTCTGGGCGATATTTTTTCAAATGTTTTTCTCAATGAATTTATTTATTGAACGCGCAGTCGGTCGTCACATTTTTGATTTCGTTTTACCAACACCACTGTTCATCAGTCTTGAATCCATTTTCATTGTATTACTAGGACCTTGTTTTGCGACGATGTGGCAAAAACTATCGAGAAAGAAAAAAAACCCGAGTATTCCAACCAAATTTACGTATGCCATGTTTGCATTAGCGATCACGTTTTTTATTGCTGACATCGGAACTCACCATACAACATCGACCGGCATTACCAATATGTTTTACATCATGATTGCTTATCTCTTTCTCACCGTTGGCGAGTTATTGTTATCGCCAGTCGGATTAGCAATGGTGACGATTTACATGCCACAAGAACTGGTGGGATTGATGATGGGTGTGTGGTTTGTCGCGTTGGGTTTAGGTGAGAAATTAGCGGGTGTAATCGCAGGTTATGCCGCAATTCCAAAACACATCAGCGCCATTCCAACCATGGATCAAATTTACGGACACGCGTTTCTTCTCTATGCGAGTTTAGCGTTTATTTGCGGCCTTGTTTGTTTGATGAGTATTCCATTTTTGAAAAAATTAATTGGGGAAAAGAAATAAGGAAGCTATTCCGCCTGTTGCTTCAACGTCGCTTCAATAAACTGATCCAACGCACCATCCAAAACCGCTTGCGTATTCGACGTTTCAACACCGGTACGCAAATCCTTCACGCGCGACTGATCGAGCACGTATGAACGAATTTGACTGCCCCAACTAATATCCATTTTCGTTTCTTCAACAGCCGCTTGCGCTTCGCGTTTTTTCTGCATTTCTAATTCGTACAATTTTGCTTTTAATTGCTTCATCGCACTCGCACGATTTTTATGTTGCGAACGATCACTTTGACATTGCACGACTGTGTTTGTGGGAATGTGCGTCATGCGAATCGCAGAATCCGTTTTATTAATATGCTGACCGCCAGCACCACTCGCGCGAAATGTATCCACGCGCACATCGGCAGGATTAATTTCAATTTCGATATCTTCATCAATTTCAGGCGAAACAAACACAGACGCAAACGACGTGTGACGACGATTGCCAGAATCAAACGGCGATTTACGCACCAAACGATGCACGCCCGTTTCTGTGCGTAACCAACCGAATGCATAATCGCCTTCGTAATAAATCACGGCGTTTTTAATACCGGCAACATCGCCCGATGAAATCGATTCAACGGTCGTTTTAAATCCGTGTTGATCACCCCACCGTAAATACATGCGTAACATCATCTCTGCCCAATCTTGCGCTTCAGTACCGCCCGATCCGGATTGAATTTCAAGATATGCATTTTTCGAATCCATTTCGCCTGAAAACATACGTTGAAATTCTAATTTTTCCACATGCGTTGTGATGTCATCAACATCAGTTTTAATTTCTTGAAACATGGCTTCATCATCATCAGATTTTGCAATCTCAAGTAATTCTTGAGAATCATCTAAACGCTGCGCGATTTTTTCCAAGCCTTCGACATTCATTTCTAATTGCGCGCGTTCTTTGCCTAATGCTTGCGCGATTGAGGGTTTATTCCAAATGTCAGGATCTTCTAATTCGCGTTGGACTTCGATCAATCGACGTTTTTTTTCATCGAAGTCAAAGATACCTCCGAAGTGTTTCTGCGCGTTCGCGTAATTCTTTGAGTTTTTCTAATAGAGGATTTGCTTCGATGGACATGATTAAACCTCAGTGAATTTTTTTCTTGTCGAGTTTAGGCCATTTTCGAGAAGAATGCAGTATTCTATGTACAACAATCTGTTTTCGAAGTTGATACACCAGAATAAATGGTGTCCCACTGACCACTAACTCTCTGGTGTTCTCTACACTTCCAATTCTACCAATCTCAGGAAATGCCGCCACATTTTTCATGACCTCAAAAATACGCGACATCATTCGCGCGGCAGCCGATGGATTATTTGGACGAATGTAGTCGCGAATTTCTTGCAAGTCTATGGCCGCGGGCTCCGTGATTCGAATCTTCTTCAAATATTTTCTCCCAATATGCTTTTACTTCCTCAAACGGTATCGTTTCTCCGCGATCAGCAGCAGCAATACCCTCTTTGATCGCCTCTATTTTCCATTCTTGATAGTCCAAATATTCCTCAATCGCTTCCGCTGCTAAATAGGATTTGGAACGGTCCATTGATTCCGCCAATTTTTCTAGGCGTTTTGCGATTTTAGATGTAACGCGTACTGTAACGATACTAGATGGATGCATATAAACCTCGTTAAAATGCTGAGTGATATTGAAGACATCATTATAGCATCTCATAGCATCTAATGTATACAAACGCATCACAACCAACACTGTGTTGCATCACCACCCCCTGAAATCCCGCGCACATTCGTATCCGTCAGTGATAAAGTCCCGCACTGCGTATCCCGATCCGCCTGAACACCAAACGGCACTGCCTCAATCTCATAATGCGCATCCGACGCACGTACAATCCGCAATCGATAATGTAATCCATCCACCAAATTGGCCGCATGAAGAATGCGAACTGTCGCGCCCGCATAGCTTTCATTGTCGCTAAAATACACCTCCATCCGCGCGCTTAGTTGCATGAGCGCCACAATCGCGCGATCGCGCTCAGCATGTGCTTGGTGAGACGAATAAGCCGGATAGCCAATCGCAATCAAAATGACGCTTATCGCCAAAGCGACCATCAGCTCAATGAGTGTAAAACCCCGTATTTTTCGCATAACACGCAGTATCAGACACAATGGGTTTATCCGCAATACCGTGTTTTTTTGAAAGAATTAATGAGAAAAAATGCTTGCGATTTCAACAAAGTTTAGTATGATGACAAAACTTCTCGGGCCGTTAGCTCAGTCGGTAGAGCAGCGGACTTTTAATCCGTTGGTCGACAGTTCAAATCTGTCACGGCCCAAAAATTTCTCCGTTTATATTCAATTCATTACGGCAAAATTCTCAGACCGATTTTTTGATCGAAGTTCTACGTGTAGGGAATTTGTCACGTAAATACGATTTGCAGCGGTTCGCAAATGCGAACTCGATAAATGCGCGTATCGCAATACCATTGCTAAACTCGACCAACCTCCAAGTAATTGCAATTCTTGTAAGCTCGTTATTTTTTCCAGCATATCTCGATTAATGTCTGTGAGTTTTTTATCTTTAAAATGCGAATCAAGCCATCTCAAATGAGATTTATCGTCATCTAGACTGCGTTTGTGTGACGATTCATGAATCCACCTCACAACTGCATCCATCCACATTTTGTCAGGTTTCTCACCTAACTTAGTTTGACGCCACAAATCCGCTTTTACCTTATCGTGAAACTCTTGGGCTGCTAATTTTTCGCTAGTCCCAGTGCTTCGCTGTATTCGCGTGCCATTGTGGTTGATATCAACCCAGTAAATTTTATTTCTTCTGTAGAGTGCCATATTGTTTTACTCCTGTTAGGAACAACACTCTGCGATGCGCTGTTAGAATATAGCGATCGCAAATAAGTGACAAGATCTTCTTCGAGAAATCGCCATGAACGCTCTACTTTTGCAGCAGGAACTTCATGACAAGCTGCA
>Ga0207150_1139_pt1 | contig 13964 bp, 11 predicted proteins | sample Alteio_BWMinHeat_32_FD_153526 | JGI IMG/M metagenome (GOLD analysis project Ga0207150, IMG submission 153526) | Enriched cells from forest soil in Barre Woods Harvard Forest LTER site, Petersham, Massachusetts, United States -... | ecosystem: Environmental > Terrestrial > Soil > Temperate forest >...
AATACGATAGTAGCTCTTTCGGGAGTGAAAAAAGTGATTGATGCCACGCTTCCAGGAAAAGTCTCTAAGCTTCAGATATTGTAGAACCGTACCCCAAACCGACACAGGTGGATAAGTAGAGAATACTCAGGCGCTTGAGAGAACTTGGGTGAAGGAACTAGGCAAATTAGCACCGTAACTTCGGGAGAAGGTGCGCCTCTATTAGGTGAAGGACTTCGCGTCTGGAGCTGAAAGGGGTTACAAAAACTAGGTGGCTGCGACTGTTTATTAAAAACACAGCACTCTGCAAACACGTAAGTGGAAGTATAGGGTGTGACGCCTGCCCGGTGCTGGAAGGTTAATTGATGGGGTTAGTCGTAAGACGAAGCTCCTGATCGAAGCCCCAGTAAACGGCGGCCGTAACTATAAAATAAAATGACCTATGTAGTTACGTAAAAAAACTTGGCTATATGCTGGAAACTCCGGTGTATCCTTCAGTACTTTTGAATTAATTTGAAAGTGATAATCTGTAAGGTGCGGACAATCAGCAGGAAAGGCTCGAATTTTTCGAGAATCCTCAGAGACTAATACGCCAGGCACGAAAGTGAAGATAGAGTCCGATCTTTATAGCGATATAGAGGGCTTAATTTAATTTTAAGTCGCGGTAATTTTTAAAATTATTGTTAACTAAATGAACGGTCCTAAGGTGAATTTCTCGCCTTAGTAAAATTTGACTATATGCTGGAAACTCCGGTGTATCCTTCAGTACTTTTAATGTAGTTTAAAAGTGACAATCTGTAAGGTGCGGACAATCAGCAGGAAAGAGCTTGAGGAGTACAGACATGAAGCTTCTTGTAGACAACATTAATCCTCGCATAGGTAATTATCTAGCGGGCTTTACTGATGGTGAGGGTAGTTTTAATGTCAACTTTCGTCAACGTGAAGACTACAAAATGCCGTGGAAAATTTCTCTTTGTTTTAATGTTTCACAAAAAGACGAAGTGATCTTAGCCCTGTTTAAAAAACAGTTAGCATGCGGAACAATGCGTAGTCGTGATGATGGCGTTTGGTACTATGAAGTAAATAACTTCAATGCGATTGTCGATAATGTGATTCCATTCTTTAATCGGTTTAGTTTTTTATCTGCGAAGAAGAAGCGTGATTTTGCTAAATTTAAGCAAATCGCCCAACTCATTTCAGATGAAGGGCATCTTACTGAAACAGGAATAAGAAAAATATTAGACATTCGTTCCGCGATGAATGATGGAGGTGTTGGTAAACGAAAATATTCGGATAACGACATTCTTTCATGTTTCTCAGAAAAGCAATCCTCAGAGACTATACGTCAAATTACATGACGCATAATCATGTAAAAGATAGAGTCCCATCTGCATAGCGATATGCAGGAATAGTGAAAACTATTTGAAGCTTACTACAATTAGTAAGTGAAGATTTTGAGCGAAATTCCTTGTCGGGTAAGTTCCGACCTGCACGAATGGCGTAACGATGGCCACACTGTCTCTACCCAAGACTCAGTGAAATTGAATTTGCTGTGAAGATGCAGTATACCCGCGGCTAGACGGAAAGACCCCGTGAACCTTTACTATAGCTTTACACTGAACTTTGAATATGTCTGTGTAGGATAGGTGGGAGGCTTTGAAGTCCAGGCGCTAGCTTGGATGGAGCCAACCTTGAAATACCACCCTGACGTCTTCGGGGTTCTAACCTAGGTCCGTGATCCGGATCGGGGACAGTGTATGGTGGGTAGTTTGACTGGGGCGGTCTCCTCCTAAAGAGTAACGGAGGAGCGCAATGGTACCCTCAGCGCGGTCGGAAATCGCGCAATGTGTGTAAAAGCATAAGGGTGCTTGACTGCGAGACTGACAGGTCGAGCAGGTACGAAAGTAGGCTTTAGTGATCCGGCGATTCTTCATGGAAGGGTCGTCGCTCAACGGATAAAAGGTACTCCGGGGATAACAGGCTGATACCGCCCAAGAGTTCATATCGACGGCGGTGTTTGGCACCTCGATGTCGGCTCATCACATCCTGGGGCTGTAGCCGGTCCCAAGGGTATGGCTGTTCGCCATTTAAAGTGGTACGCGAGCTGGGTTTAGAACGTCGTGAGACAGTTCGGTCCCTATCTACCGTGGGCGTTGGAGATTTGAGAGGAGCTACTTCTAGTACGAGAGGACCGAAGTGGACGTACCTCTGGTGTTCCGGTTGTCACGCCAGTGGCAGTTGCCGGGTAGCTATGTACGGACAGGATAACCGCTGAAAGCATCTAAGCGGGAAGCCTCCCTCAAGATGAGATCTCCCAGTGAGCAGTAATGCGCTCACTCTAAAGGTTCGTTGAAGACTACAACGTTGATAGGCAAGGTGTGGAAGTGCAGCAATGCACGTAGCTAACTTGTACTAATTAACCGTGAGACTTTCCATACAACCTTAAATGGTTTCTATGTGTAACAGTAGCGCTGGCGGCAGCCGGCGCGAGAAATATCAAATGCATTTACCCAAAGTTGTTAATTTCATCAAAAGATTTGATGTGCCGTGTTGCAAATGCAATACAGTAACATCCACCAGTTTCCTGGTGGCTATAGAGAGTGGGAACCACCTGATACCATACCGAACTCAGAAGTGAAAACGCTCATCGCCAATGATAGTGTGGTGTATTCCATGCGAAAGTAGGACACTGCCAGGGATTTAATCCTAAAAAACCCGCGCTGATAATTCAGCGCGGGTTTTTTTTTGCAAAATATTCCATATTTATTTCAAAAACCCGAATATCATTTTCAAAAAACTGCGCTCATAATTCTCCAGTTACTTTAATTAACTGGAGATATTAAAATGCCTAAAAATAAAAACACATCCAAAAATAAAATAATTGAATACGCATTCGCTTACACTCGGCTTCTGAACCGATTCACTGATAAGTGCTGCAGTCGAGATTGCAGCATAAAACAAAAAATGCAGCAGATCAAAGTAGTCTGTTACTAATTCGTTTTCTAGCGTAGAATTCCCCAAGAGTTAATTTCAGTAGGTAAGGGGCTCCTGTGCCATCAAACATAAAGTTAACGAATTCATTGGTATTTCAATCAGTTTCTGTGCCGGTTCCTGCAGAGAAGGAAATCAGCGCTGAACTGTATGAAAACCGTTTATATAGAAAAACATGTAACACATGCCAACAACAAAAAAAATTCATTGAACAGTGGAATGAATTGCTGGATCATTTTGCAAATATTGTTTTCGATATAATCGATCATGATTTATCTGAGCCGATAGGGAATCCAGCTGATCAATACCTGTGTTTCTATGACCGCTTATCACGCGGTATTGCTGATAGCATTTTGGATCGCGGTGATGGTTTATTACCGAGACAAAATGATGATACGTTTGCTTCATTGAAATTATTTTTAGAGTCCATTTGTCTTTACTGCCTTCGCAATCCAAGCGATCAGCGACTTAATTCAATGCTGAATAATTTATATGCCAACTTGAATGCATGTGGACCGGGATTGTTTACTCATTTTCAACAAACATTTTTTGAATTATACCACCCTGAGGATGGTTTATTTTATTGGCTGGCTGATTTACGTGAGCTGATATTGACTGGCATCGCTCAAGAGTATTGCGAAAGAAATCAAGTTGGACCAGTTTTTCGACCACATGTTTACACAGCGTTTTCACAATATGCAAAAACACAAGGTTGGCATTTATTACAGGAAAATCATGCGGTAAATGACATGATGATAGCGAGGGTGGTCCCACGCGAGCAAGCTGATGTCATTTACGCAGATGTGGATCGAAAATTTAAAATCAAGTATGCGTCAGAGGCAATATCTTATTTGGCTGAGCGCCTTGCGAATTTTATAAGTACCATTTTTTTAGAAAAAGCGAGTGGTCGAAAATTGTCTTCCAAAAATGAACACGCATTTTCGCAATTTTTTACACAGATCATGCCTGTGTTGGATTCATTTGGATTACAACTGAATTTTTTTCTAGAAGATGTCAGCAATGATAAGCATACAAAATATGTTGTGTGTCGAAAGACATTGGGAGAGATGCAATATTTCGTGATGATGAGCATGCATCATTTAGGCGTTTTGGAATTGGATCCACTAAATTTTTTGGTGACCATGTCGGTTAATCACGCTCGAAAAGCAATTCCGCTGGTTTCAAAATACTTGTTAGATTCGGTAACGCCTGATGTATGGTTGCATTATCTGAAGATTGCATTTAATGCAAACCCTCCAGAAAAATATGTGGCTCAAAACTCACAACAACCCACTTCTGAACCAAGACTTTTTCGTTCACAAGATCCCTTTTTTCGTTTTTCGAAAGCGTTGGGTGTTTCACCGAGAAACCGGTTTTGGAATGGCGCGAATCAATTGTCAGCATTACTTCAATCAGAAGTTTTTGTCGGTTTTATGCGTGAACAATTGAAATTGGACTCTGTCATTCTTGATGGTTTTTTGAAAAAGTTTGCGCCATCTGAGGTGCAAGAAGAGACATTGGGTGTTCGCCAGAGGTGAACATGAAAAAATATCTTAATTATCCCATTGTGAATCTCAAATCAGAAACGTATCTCACCTTAATTGTTCTTCTCGCACCGCTTTTATATTTTTTATCGGGCATTAATGTCGATATTTATTCGCCATCAATGCCAACGATTGCTTCCTATTTCCACGCGTCAATCGTTGCAACCAAAAATACGATTTCTATTACCGTATTAGGTTGGGCGATTGGCGGTTTAACTTTTGGTATTTTGATTGATTTCAAAACCGCTTCGTCCACTGATGACAATACGGTGCATGATTATTCTTTTCATAATAATGCTGATGATACTCTTCCGCGGGCCAAAATGTGCTAACCGGTTTTATTTCTGTAGCAACATGAAATCCTTTTGCAATCAATTCTCGTTTTAATGTTTCTGCGATATGTTTTTGTGCTTCATTAAAATAAAAAATACGCGATAAATATTGCGAACCGTGATCAGGGCCTTGACCATTGGCTTGCGTGGGATCATGAATTTCGAAAAAATATTTAATCACGTCCGTGTATGTTAATTTTTGTGTATCGAATACCACGCGCAATGCTTCAACGTGACCAGTTTTATGCGCACACACTTCCTCGTATGTTGGATGTGATTTTGTACCGCCGATATATCCCACTTCTGTTAATAAAACACCCGGTAGTTGTTGAAATAAATATTGCACGCCCCAAAAACAACCGCCCGCAACGATTGCTTCATCTGTCATTAAAACGCTTGAATCAGGCACAAACTCAATCGCCAAAGAATTCACGCAATGACGAATACTTTTCGGTGTGAATTGTTCGCCCGAAAAAACATGACCTAAATGCGCACCGCATTTTGTGCAGACAATTTCTGTGCGACGTCCATCGGCATCGGGAATTCGTTTAATGCTGCCCGCAACTTCATCATCAAAACTCGGCCATCCACATCCCGAATGAAATTGATTATCCGCGCGAAATAAAGCTGCGCCGCATCCGCGACACAAATAAGTCCCTTCTAATTTTTTCTCATTGTATTTTCCAGAAAACGGTTTTTCGGTGTGTTTGTTTTTGATGATGTCTAAGACATCGGGTGTGAGTGTGGCGTATTTGTTCATCATTTTCTCTCAGGATTTTTAATTCTCGATTTAATTCTGCTGCACAATGTTAGTTCTTGCTGCGCGAATAACGGATGCAATTTCTTTAAATTGTTGCGCATTGTTTTTCATAATCAATAAACCAATTTTTAAATACAAATGAATTTTGAATATCGTAATAAAATGCAATCGCTTGATCACCCAATTCTGAAATAGATTTTTCCTCCTGCGCTGGTGAATATTCCTTCAGTAAAATAGGGACAATCTTTTCTATACATTCACATTTTTTAAAACCAACACCATATACACTCGTTATTTTCGAAATGAATTGGCTAACTATTTTTTCTAATGATTGTAAATTTCTACAACCAAACAATTGCTGAAGTTGGTTCAAAATATTTTTTCTTTTTGGTGTGTTCATTAAAACGGCCAGAAAAAGTCGTTGATCAACATCCTTGATAAAACTCCTTAAAGAACTTAAACGATCAGAGTGATATTTTTTTTCAAGACTTTTAAGAATTAAATTGCCATATTCTTTATTTCGAATGAGCATTTCAAATTTATTCTTCCATTCATTTTCAAAGGTAAATAAATTAATTTTTATAAATAGATAAAAAACTTCATAGAGCGTCGCGATATTGATAAATTTTTCAAGTAATGCATAACCATGCGATTTACAATGATCAAGCATTAAGCGCATCGCGCTAATTTTTTTATCTAAAATTAAGTCTTTTTTCCAGCCGTTAGTTGCCACATAAAGGGGGTAATAAGATAATTGTGGTTGTTGATCAATAGAGGCATGATTACGAATTACCAGTGTTACTGAAGGCGAATCCAAATGAAAAACAGAATGAATGAAACGATCACCAGAGTCTATTTTTTGAATATCTCCAGTTGTCAACAATATGCTATTTTTATGCTGTAATTCACCTAAATAAAAATGAGCATTAATTCGTGTTTTATTAATAAACGTATATTCTGTGTTAATACTTTTTCCATGCAGCAAAGTGAATGCACCGCAAAATGCATGTTGATGAATGCTTGTCGTTCCATTCATCCAGAAAAGCGCCTCTATAAAAAAATATTCGCTCTTATAAAGTGTAATTTGAATATCACCAAACTTTTGATCCAACTGCAAAGGATCCAGCGTATTATTGAGTCCAAAATAATATAAAATATCAGAATATGAAATTTGTTGATGAATTTTATTTTCTACCAAACAATTTTGCGCAATGCCTGGAAATACCTTCTCATCATAATTCGATTTTCGCCATTGCAACTCAATTGTGTTTCCTAGTTGTGAAAAATACGAATGAACATCTACTTTCATGTGCGTTCCTTAAATAATTCTCAATTGCTATACTAATGGATAATTCTGTCATTAAACAGCTTTCATCTCACCGATTAGAGCCAAAATTTGTTAAAAAACCATCTACACACGAGCAATTAAAAGGCGTGCTCGGTGAATTAGTTCCGATCGTTGTGAATGAAAATATTATTGATTCTTACAAAGAGATGAAGCGCTTTAATGTTATTTTCCCGAGCAATATATTAAAAGCAGTGGATGATTTTCGCAAACGTGCTGGACTTAAGCGATCCACGTTTTTGCAAAGAGCTGCTGAAGAGTATCTCCAACATAATCATGAGTGAGATGCTTTTCATCAAAACTCGGTCAATCACATCCCGAATGAAATTGACTATTTATTCATAATTTTTTTGGTTTCAAGATTTTTAATTCTCGAGCTTTAGTAATCCTGCTTTGTCTTTGCTTTTCGCTAATCGATCAAACAACAGACTGTTTATTTGACGTTCCAACTGTCGTGCAGACCAGCGATTTTTCGCAGCTTCTACTTCATAGAATTGTCGTGCTTCGGTGCGGGAAACGCGCATTAATGTACGATAATGAGACCAGGATAGATTAGGATTGAATTTGGGTGCTGGTAATTCCTCACACAGTGTGTGAGGTTTTTGGTTGTCAGCATAGGGTGAATAAATCAAGTAAAATTTTCTGATATATTCTAGGTTCGTTATGCTGAAACCGCTACCAAATTCTAGAGTTAGTTTTTCTGAAACAGATTTCAATATTGATTTGCCATATCCCGCTTTTTTTTCGCCTTTCTGCTCTTCTTCAACAATGTAATTTCCAATATGCCAATAAGCTTTAACCATCGTCGTGTCAACTGCACGAACAATATTAGTTCTTGCTGCGCGAATAACGGATGCAATGCGTTCGTATAAAACATCGGGAGCTTGTTTTATTTTTTTGGCAGTTGCGGCGATACGTTTTGGTTGTGTCTTTTTCATAATAACTTTTGAAGTGATGGATGAGATGAAAGTTGTCGAGATAAATTACAGTAAATCAAAATAGCGAGCAATAAAAATCGGGAGTGAGCACGGTGTATTTGCTTGTTATTTAAACTTGATAAACTCATTTTCGTTTCCAATTAAAAATATTTTTGGACGTTTGATAATTTGAATCGCAAAATTATTTTTTTGTTTACGCTTTTCGATCCACTCAATTTCTGAATAAAAAGTAGGATTGATTTTTCGTCCTAGCTTTTTTTCAGGCTTGCTTAATAATGAAAATAATTCTGCATAGGATAACGTATCAGAAATAATCATTAAATCAATATCGCTGTTTGTTTTATCTTTTCCTGAAGCAATTGACCCATAAATAAACGCGAATTGTATTTGCGTGGCAATGGGTGTTAGCACTTCGCACATAACATCTGATAAACCAAACGTTTTTAAAATAATATTGCGTAAGTCGATATAAATGGGTGAAGATTGATCTGCTTGATAACGTTTTTGATTGCCAAATAATTCAAATTTAATGAGGTTCATATTTGTTAATTTAGTCAATTCTCGCTGAACAGCGCCAGTGCCTGAATCACTCAGTCGAATAATTTCATTGGTGTAAAACAGTTGATCAGGTTTTCCATAGAGCAATTCCAGAACCCGTTGGCGGACCTTGGGAAATAAGGTTTGTGTCTTGTGAATTTCTTTGCTTTTCATTTGGGTATGATAATACCTATTTTGAGTATTGTCAAATTGCAACGCAAAGTGCTTGGCAAGGATCTGTTGATCACGAAGATGTACTTATCGATCACTTTTTCAATCCTTAACCCTTTATTAAGTGGTCAATATTTGTCCTTTGTGATTCTTTTTTGACAAGGGTGGTGATAAGATCAGGCCAACAAAATATCTACTGCTTGGAGTAAAGTGATCATGAGACCAGGATTGAATCCGTTAGAACAGCATCTCAGACAAACCCGTCGTGTAAATGATTGGGAGAGTGCAATACTCGATCGACGAGAAGATGTGTTCGGATTTTTGAATCCCAATTTCAATCAACTTCATCAAGCATTAAATACGAGTGATGATCAGGGTCGATTACCGTTGATTTATTTTATTGCGATTGCAACTAATGAACAATTGGAGCAATTATTTTCAAATCAAGCAGTGCTTCCGTTTTTAGAAAAATTGTTAGGTAAGAATCCTGTTAGTGATATTATACATAGCGAAAAGCTGATTGCGATTAAATATATTGTCTCGGATAAAATAACACATATCTTTATATGCGATAACTTTGGTGAGAATTTTTTTTCGGCGATTGCTAGAAATAAAAATTTGGAAGTAATTAAATATTTCTTGTCGGATCAATTGCCGGATCGCGTTAGAAGAGTTTTATTAAACTACCGTATTAGTATTACAGGAACAGATTTTTATCCAGAAGGTGGTGATCATACTTCTTGCCTCTTCCACCATTTTCACACATCTTTTTTAAATAAAATTGCCTTGAATGGCACGTTAGATGCCATACAGTTTGTATTGTCAAATGCACTCACCGATACATGGGCAGCTTGCCTAAACCCGGCTTCTTTTTTTGATGCTATTTCGAAGAATGGAGATTTAGATGCAATTCGATATGTATTATCAGGTGAATTTTCCGCGAAATATAAAGAAAAATTTGATTATCTTGGTTTTTTTAGAAAATGCGCTTTGAGCAAGAAATTAAATGTACTTGACTATTTTTTATCAGATGAATTTTCAAATAGCGCTACTCAAGATCAATTGAAATTTTTAAATCATGATTTTTTAGAATGGGCTGATGTGGGATGTAGCGGACTTGTTGCTAAATTATACCTTACTAAACGTCCGGAAATGAGTGCGATATCGCACAATACAAAATATCGCAATGATGCATACGTGTTCGGCTACTACGGAACACATTGGAATGATGTAAAAACTTGTATTATTGAATCTATTACTCAACTGCTTAACAAAGCACAAAAAAATTCATCCAGTCTCCGTTTTGAAGATATTAGATTAATTGTGGCTTTTCAAAAACATGCTCCTAAACATTTCGATGATGTTTTGATTTCAATAACACCTGAGCAAAAAGAAGCGCTATTTAATATATTAAAAACACACAAAGAAACCTCAGACATAGATCAGCTTTCTTTGAAATTAACAGCGCAAGAAGAGGCGTTAACAGCAGATATTGCACTACTTAAAAATAAATCAGTGAATGGCGGGTCACTAGGATTTTTTGAAAACCGCGATTGGAATTTAAAACCGAAAAAGCGTAATGTTATTAATGCTGCTATCGCGTTTATCAGCGCTAAAAAAAATGGCTCTGATGCCAATATACAAGCAGCACTTTTTGAAGCGTTTCAATTAGCATTACGTAATCCTAGTAACAAAGATTGGAATTCAGGTTTCAGAAATACAACTGAAAATTTAGTGGACGATACGCTGAGATTGGCAAGAGTAACGTATAATCCAAGGATGAAAAATCCTTCTGATGCAGTGGTCGTTCCTGCTGCAACATCAGGTGCAGCACCCGCCGCGTCTGCTGGACCTGCACCAATTGTTGCAGTCGCGCCGATTGCTATGTCAGGAGTAGCAGCTGTGCCTGCTGGTCCAGCGACTGTCGTTGCAAATAACAATACGTCAACTCAACAATTACTATCGAGACCAGTCGATCTTCCTGTGCAACCATCGCAACCTATTCGTGCAACTTTGTTTGGTACCAATAATGATGAATTGCTGGCGGGAGTTGTTGTTCCACAAGGTTCATTAGTAGCAACTGTATCTGCACAACGGCATGTTGAAGAAAGTGATGACTTAGACCAACAACTTGTTTTAGGATAATTGTAGAAAGAATGTAGCGAATTGGAAAACGATGTCTGGCGCGTTTTGCACTTCAACCAAAAGCAAACTTACCCTGAGCAGCAAATCCAATGAAAAGACCATTTGAAAGTATTGATCGTAAAAAAATACGCCGTCTTTTTGTAGCAATTTTAATAATGCTCATCGCTTTTATATTGGGAATTGTATTCACCCGATGGCAACAATTACCGTTGATACAATCAATTAAAATTCATACCGATCAAAATGCTGAGGATTATTTAAATCCTGCTACCAAACAAAAACGATTGATCGATAAAACAACTCAGCAAGCATTAGCACAACATTTTTTAACGCAATATTTTTCTCCTTGGCATAATAAACAAGATCCGATCGTCATTAAAAATAATATTCAGAACACGATGAATGCTTTTGAAAAAGATCCCGGTTGGGGAATGAACTATCAACGACATTCCTTACAATGGATGCAGAAAATCGCAGCAAATATTAATCTCAATACATTTCCTAACGAAAATAAAAATGCAATCGTTTTGCGAAACACAGAACTACGTGTTTTGCCAACGGATATGCCTTCTTTTTCTAATTATCATGAAGCAGGCGAAGGATATCCATTCGATAATTTACAGATTTCTGCATTGTGGACAGGTGCTGCAGTGCATGTATTTCAAATCACACAGGATGGTGAGTGGGGTTATGTTAGCGCATACAGTGTGTCTGGATGGGTAAAATTGCGTGATATTGCTTATGTCGATCCTATTTTCATACAACAGTATGAACATCACCAATTTGTTACCGTGATAAAAGATGATGCGCCGGTGAAAGATTCGCAGGGAAATTATCTTTTTAAAACACGCATTGGTTCACTATTTCCAATTGAGAAAAACAACATACTGATTCCGATAAAAAATCAAAACCATCAAGCAGAAATAATAAAAATAGCGTTTCCAAAAAACAGCGTAATTCATTTTCCGTTATCAGCAACGCCTGAACATTTTGCGCTATTGATTAATCACATGGTTGGAGAACCTTATGGTTGGGGTGGTTATCAACATTGGCGTGATTGCTCTTTAACAACGCAATCATTGCTTGCTGATTTTGGTGTATATTTACCGAGAAATTCAGAAAAACAAAGCGAATCTGGTCAGATGATTGATCTTTCTCATTTAACCGTAAAACAAAAATTAAATAGGATTCAACAACAAGGAAAACCGTTTTTGACTTTAATTGGGTTGCCGGGACATATCATGTTGTATATTGGCCAAAAAGATCATCAGTTATATGCTTTTAATAATAAGTGGGGACTGCTGACAAAAAATTTATTTGGCGATGAAGGCAGAGCTGTTATCGGATCGGCGATGATTTCTCCGCTCAGTTTTAATCGTCCTATTCCCAATGTGCCGTATTCGCTGATCCAAGATGCAACCAGTATGACGCTATTCCTACAGCACGAAAACAAACAATGATTTTTTTAAAGATCCACCGTGGGAGATGCAATAAGAAAATCACGATCATCAGCCAGCATAAATTCTTCCAAGCTAATTCCATTCATATGATCAGCAGAAAATGATTTTGATGTAATCACTGTTAATTGCTGACGATGAAATTGTTTTGGAAACCAAGCAAATTCCAGTGCAGAAGTTTGCCCGCGTTTCACTTCTAAAAAATGCTTGTTTGACAGTACAAAATCAATTTCGTGATTTTTATCTTGCCAAAATGCTAATGGTGCTAATATTTCTTGACCTGCAATTGCCATGCGACGACTGATTTCTTGTGCAACCAACCACTCGTACCACATGCCTTGTTCTTTTTCAGACAATGCAAAAAAATCTGATAACGTTCTTATTTGCTGAGGATGATAACTCACAGCGGCGAGCAAATTCATAAAATGATATTTGCATTCTTTGCGTAAAATAAGCTGTTTTCGATCGCGATCCCAAGGATATGCGGGTGTAACGCAGCCTAAATCGCGCAAAATTTCAATGTAATTCGTAGCAATAGTGTTGTTTGCAAGACCTGCTTCGCGTGCTAATTTTGCTTGTCCAACGGGTGTGCCGCCAAAGCGAAATAATACATTCATAATATTCATGATTGCGGCGCGTGATCGTCCAGAGCGTGTAATTTCACCTTCGATCCAGTCGCGGACTAATTCGATTACGTACATGGGAATTGCGCCAGTGGTTGCTAATTCTGTGCAGGCGATCGGAGAGCCGCCCGATAACAAATACGCAACCAATGTTTTTTCTTTTAATTTTTTTCCGCAGTGACGCTTAAATTCTCGATACGAAATAGGCGTGAATAAATAAGTGGTTCTGGCTAATTTGCCTTTTCTGCCGGGTAAACGTTCAGTGCCGCGTCTTAAATCAGTTGCGCTGGAACCTGTGGTGACAATCAATATTTTTTTTAATAACCCTCGATCCGCTAATCGTTTTAACGCCAATTCCCAATTTTCAACGGCAGTAATTTCATCGATAAATAAGCGACGAACGGCAGCATTTTTTGGATAGGCTGTTGTTAATGTTTCGATGGCTTCGGTTAATGCATCGACATCAGCAATATAATCACCGTTGAGATAATAAGCAGTTCCTGCACCAAACGTTTTAATCGTTTGATAGAGTTGCTGTTCAAGCCACGTGCTTTTGCCGTATTGACGTGCACCGCGAATGAGTAAAATGCCGGGTTCGAGTGGTAATTTCTTTAATCCAAAATCCACTTCAAAAATATACGGCGCTGTTTTGAGTTGGTCTAAATGGGGGAAAACGTGCGGTTGATCAATGTCTCCGCTCGCTAAAACTGCATTGATGTTGTTATCAATCATCGTGAGAAACCTGCTATTGCCTAACTTTCGTAACGTTAGGATACCTAACTTTCATAACGTTAGCAAGATTGACTGAAAACATCAATACAACAGGATAATTGCTGTTTGCACCAGCAACTATCAGCAAAAATAGTATAACCTATTGATTTAGTGCCATGGACAAAGATACGCCAAAACATGTTACCCTAAAATAAAAAACAAGGAGCTTGCGTTTTATGAAGAAACACCAAGGATGGTTGCTGTTTTCAATCACCGCGATTTTTGCATCAATGACGTACGCACATCCGACCATCGATCTTAATAAAATAAAACCTGCTGACTTGCATGCAGGGCCGTATAGTTTTATGGTGCCTCCTTACAGTTATTATTATTATCACAACATCGACAAATTGGGTTTTCATTTAGATTGG